>Ga0180431_10008204_pt1 | contig 12019 bp, 6 predicted proteins | sample SS_ome_11_FD_132459 | JGI IMG/M metagenome (GOLD analysis project Ga0180431, IMG submission 132459) | Hypersaline lake sediment archaeal communities from the Salton Sea, California, USA - SS_1_MS_1 metaG | ecosystem: Environmental > Aquatic > Non-marine Saline and Alkaline > Hypersaline >... | reverse complement strand
GCCAGCACGGCGACCAGCACCATCGCCCCGACCCCAAAAAAGGCCCCCGCCTGGATCTCCTCGCCGATCCGCGCCGCGGCCAACCCGCAAACCACTGCCGCAACCAGAAGGCCGAGGGCCAGTTTTCGGGCGTATTTTGGCCGGGTATCGGCCGGGACGTTTTCTTCGGCGGCCTGGTTTGCCAGGAGCCGGCGTGGGACGACGCGGCCCACACGTCGCACCGACCACACAACGGCGGCAAACGCCACGACCACTCCGCTGGCATAGCCGATGGCAAGGCTCGCGCCGCCGGCATGTAGCCGGAGAAAGGGCGTCACCACGGCGGCCAGCCACCAGGTTCGCAGTCCCAGCAACATCAACGCCGCGTAGCCCACTGCGGCCGCCAGTCCCAACAGGCTGCCCGCCGCCGCGATTACCAGGCCTTCGCAGGCAAACAGCCGGGCGATCTGCCGCCGCCGGAGGCCCACGGCCAGCAGGATCCCCACCTGGGACGCCCTCTGATCGATCCCCAGGCCGAACATCAGGGCCACGAGCATCACGGCCGCGGCGATGATGAAGAAACTGAACCCCAGGAACAGGAGATTGAACGACGTCATGCCCACCGACGCGGCCAGACCTTGCCGCTTGACGGGCTGGAACACGAAGCCTTGTGCGGCCGGATCGAGCGTGAGCTTCTTTTCCAGGTCGGCCACGGTCAGCCCTTCGGCCGGTGCGAGGCGGATCGACGTTGTCCGTCCGAACCGGCTCGCCCACAACTGCCGCCCGGCGGCCAGCGATACAAACGCCTTCGGGGTCGCCCGGTGGTCGTCCCAGTATTGTTCGTCCTCAGTGCGGATCCGTTTGGCGTCGAACGGAAAGGGAGGGTCCCAGTCGGCCATGGAGAGCTCGTCGGTCACGCCGGCCACTTGGGGCGTGAAGCGGGGATCGTCGGCCGGCCCGCCCAGCCGGCAAACCGCCGCCAGCCGGAACTCGCTCGTCTGCTGGCGGAGCTGCCCGTGGCTGCTCTCCGGCTCGAAGTACGTCACCCGAATTGTATCACCCGGTCGCGCGCCGAGTTGGTCGGCGGCCCAGGTGTTCAACACGATCTGGTCGGCGGTCGGCGTGGAGATAGGTTTTCCCTCGGGCGTGAGAAACGGGCCCAGCGGCGGCCGGTCGGTGAAGTCGACGGCCGTTATCGTGGAATAGGGGATCTCGCGCTCGCCGCACGCGATCGTGTTGGCCAGGTAGGTCAGCGCGGGCTGGATCTCCGATTGGATGGGCAAGGCTTCACCCGACGGAATGGGCGGGCCGGCAAGCTGGCTCATAATGGCCTTCTCGGCAGCCGGCTCCAAGAGCATCCGGTCTGAGCTGATATTGAAGTATCCTTCCGGTGTTCGCTCGATGCGGATTCCGTAGTCGGCCAGGCTGGGCCGCAACAGACACTGCAAGACCCCCGCGCTTTCGAGTGACGGCACGGCACTGGCCGTCTTGCCCGAAACCAGGATCGCGTTGACGTGCCGTGGCTGGCCGAGCCGCTCGGCAAGCCAATCGAGCGACACGTAGGCGTTCCGGGGCAATTGCTGTGAAGAACGCAGACCGAACCGACCCAGCCCTTTGGCCAGTATGACCGCGCTTACGCGAAGCCGCAGCGACCGAACCGTCTCGTGTTTTCGGCCCAGGGGGCTATCGGCCGGAATCGTGCCGAGACGCGGCAGGCGAACGAGAACCGCCTGACCGACCCCCACGCCCAACAGATCGGCCAGCGGGCGGTTGAGCACGATTTCCCGTTTTCCGGGCGGCCTGCTCGGACCTCCGGAGCCGAGGCGCCAGAATCGCTCATCGCAGCCCAGCACGTTCACCCGGTTTGCCCGGCACGGCGCCTCCGGATCCGTACCGGCCAGGCTTGCTCGAAGCATGATGGCCGGCACGGCTTGATCGAAATGGGTCTTGAACTCGCCGCTGCTGGCCAGTTCTTCTGCCAGCCGGGCGCGGAAAAACCGATCGGCCAGCAACACCTCGTCGATCCGCCCCAGCCGATCCAAGGTGAGGTCCCGCAGGCTTCCCCGCATCGAGTCGCCCACCAAAAGCGCCCCGGTCAGCACCGCCGTACCGGCCGCCACGCCGCAAGCCACGGCGAGATTCGTCCGCCAGTGGTAAAGCAGGGAAACGGTGATCAGGCGGAGGAAGGACATGGGGGATTCAGAATGCAGAATGATGAATGTTGGGTATCACGGGCTATTGGCGGTTTTGAGCTTGCCCTCGTCGAGTTCGAGTTTTCGGCTCATCAGGGCGGCCAGCCGCGAGCTGTGGGTTACGACGATGAGCATCATTTTCTCCTGTTTTTGCAATTCGAGTAACAACTCGGCGACGCGTGCGGCGGTGGTGCGGTCGAGGTTGCCGGTCGGCTCGTCGGCCAGCAGCAACACGGGGCCATTGATCAACGCCCGGGCCAAGGCCACCCGCTGCCGCTCACCTCCCGAAAGCTCGGCCGGGCGGTGCTCCATCCGGTCGCTCAGACCTACTCGATCCAGTAACATTCGGGCTCGCTCGACACTCTCGGGCCGGGTCGGGCCCGTGGCGATCGTCGGCAGCAATACGTTTTCCAACACGGAGCACTGCGGCAGCAGGTGATGTTCCTGGAAGACAAAGCCGATCTGCCTGTTGCGGAAGGCGGCCAGCCGGGGTTCGTCGAGCCCGGTTAGATCCTGGCCGTCCAGCACGACCCGGCCCGAAGTGGGCGGCTCCAGCGTGCCGATCACGTTCAACAGCGTACTCTTGCCGGAGCCGCTGGGGCCTATGATCGCCACGTTTTCGCCGTCGGCCAGTTGGAGCGAGGCTGCCCGCAATACTACCAGCGGCTCGCCGCGAGTGGGAAACTCTTTGGAGACATCTTCCACGAGGAGTTCACTCATGGCGTCGTTCAACCCGCGGGGTCGCCTCCCGCCCTTTTCTGGTTCATCCGGGAACGTCGGGGAGGGTGCCATGGGCGGCTTGTCCGCCCGTGTCGGGGCGTCAGCCAGCAGGGACGGACAAGCCGTCCCCGGCACCCATTTGGAGCATGTCCCCCAAAAATCTCGGAAGATCCCTGTTTGCTATTTGAATTCCTTCCCGGTGGCTGTTCCACGGGTAGCGTAGCAGACAATCCCGACAACAATCAAGCCTCCAGGGTGGCCAGCAGGGCCAGCGACCCCAGTCCATAGAATGTGTATTCGACGTCGGCTGCGTCGTCCCAGGCGCCGCCGCGGAAACCGCCCTCGGGTTGTTCGAGAGCTTCGACGTAGCGTCGCACGGCCGCAAGGTCGAGCGACGTCAAGCCGTCAAGGTCGGCCAGTGCCACCAGGCCGGTGAAGGTGCTCAAAAGATCGGCCACCGGGATCCGCGTGTTGGCGCGCAGCCCGCCTTCGGAATTCTGCATGCTTGCCAGGAAGCGGACGGCGTCTTGCCGGGTTGGCGGATCGATGGCTTCGAGCATGGCGAGCAGGCCCACCGCGGCGGCCGTCGGATTGGTGCCGCTCTGGCCCAACCGAGCCACTTCCACGAACCCACCGTCGGGCCGTCGCCGCGAGCGAATCAACTCGATAATCCGGTCGGCCCCTTCCAGCGGCAAGCCGACGAGCTGCTTGCACGAGACGGCCAGAAACGTGTGGTAGGTGCTGCTCTTCGGGCCGCGCTCGGTCTTGGCGTATCCACCGTCGTCTCGCCGAAAGGCCTCGATCAGATCGGCCACCATGCGGGACCGATCGCGCCCGGCCTCGGCAAAAACATCGTTACAGCCGGTTGCTTCCAGCAGTACGGCACCATGCACCAGCGACAAGAAGTCGATGCTCGGCATCGAACGGTCCAGGTGATCTTTGAGGAATACGGCCGCGAGGGTGGCCGTTTCCCGGTCGAGCCGGCCCAGCATGGTCAGTCCGCGCAATGCGAAGCTGGTGTAGTAGAGGTCCCCGGATCCTTCCCGGCCAGCGAAGCCGCCGTCGTCGCTCTGGGCACCGGCCAGCATTCGCGCGTGTCGACGGCGAAGATTTTCGGGCAACCGGGTCGCTGGGCCGGTCAAACGCAGCATCAGGTTCGCTAAGTAGGACATAGAAGCCGATTATGGTTCACTGTGCCCGCAGGTCGTCGAACGGGGGGCGCCACAGTGGAAGGGGCGGGAAGAGCGTGCGTGCGGCCTTCAGCGCCAGGGCAGTTGAGGCGTGCAGCCGGCCGGTGTCAATCGCGTTGTGCCAATCGAGATGCCCCAGCACGAGCCGGGTGAAGTCGGCCACGTTCATCTGCAAGTGGCTCCTGCTGTTCCTGTATGCCGCGACTTTCACATTCCGTTTGGTAACGATCAACCGGTATCTGTCGTCGTCAACCAGCAATCCCAACTCGATCGGGCGTGGCAGGCCGGCCAGTTCGGCCCGGCGGTGCAACTCGGGCCCAAGTGCCCGAAGCAATCCGACCGGGTCCCATACCCGAGTCATGAGAACCTCGCCGTGGTCGGCTTCATGGTCATGTTGGTGTCCACCGGCCGATACGATCAGGCGGTGCAGGCGGTGTTCCGGCGGGGCATGCAAAGTGATGCGGTGGCAGTCGCGTTCGATCGCGTCGTCGCATGCTCGGGCCAACAGTTGCACGGCCGCCCCCCGGCAATCGGGAGCCGTCAACAGTTCGACGATTCTCTCGCCTCGGGTGGCAGCGTAGCCGACGATCGGCGTGTTGGCTTCGTCCAATTCCAGCAAGTCGGGGCCGTCAAGTGCAACGTAGAGCTGATCGTAGGCCTTCCGGCGAATGAGCCACTGCCAGTAGGCCTCGGTGCGTTGCAGGGGCCCGAACGTGCCGGCCAGGTTTTGACGATAGATTCGCACCAGGGCCGCAAGTTCCACCCGACGCCAAGGACGTATGCTCAACTGCCGACGGCGACGACGATGGCGGTACATTCCGCGGGCCAGAAGTGCGGAGAGCACCACTCGGGCACCGGCCTGGGAGTAGCTGTGCCGGCCGCAGAGGGCCCAACCGGTGCGGCGGAAGAAATGGGGGATTCTGGTTCGCAAGAGTCCTACCAGGGCACCCTCGGCGGCCATCCGCTTTTCGGCAGCCACCAGAAGATCGTGCCCATATCCCCAACCGCGAAGCTCCGGCAGTATCCCCAGCCACCCCAACCCGGCCACGGGAAGCTGCGAATGCCCGAACTGCATCACGCGATGGGTCAAGTGCACGTGCCCCGCAATCCGCAAACCGTGTTTTAATAACAAGCGGTCGTGGGGTTCCGAGAAAGGGTCTTCCAGCGAGGCCTTGAATTCCTGTCGCGACGGTTCCTGAAATACGCCCGTCAGGAAATGATAAATCGCCGGATGGTCGCCCGGGGTCGCGGCCAACATCGGCAGTCGGCCACCTCGCCTCTCGGTGGGAGGGGAGGAAGAAGTGCTTGCGCTCATCGGCTCGAATCCTTTCTTCGAGCGTTTGACGATCCGTCACCGGCACCGCATGCCTACGTTCCAGAAGCCAAATAGTGCCGATTCACCAACTCGGTTCGCTCCGACCATTAGCGACGGTAGCTGACCCGCGCCGTGGAAGAACGTTCCGCTACCGCCTATGAAAGCGTATTCCCGCGTTCTTGGGAAGTGGGCGCAGGTAGAATCTCGTAAAAAATTTTCCGAATACGACCTTCGCCCACAAAACGTGTCAGCGAGGTTCCGTACCCGGAAAATCCGCCCCCTGAAGACTACTTCTTCGCCACAAAGCGGTAGTTGAGGGTCCGCGGCCCGTTCACTTCCCGGGCGCGGAGCCAGAGGGTCTTGCCGACGAGTTGTCGCCCGTTGGGAAGACGGTAGGTTCTCACGTCGTGGCCTCGACTCAGATCGAGGATTTGGACTGACATCCAGGGGCGATCGGGCACATATAGCTGGCAACGGAAATTGACCGGCTTGTCGGTTTCATTGGCAAGCCGCTGCTGCACCTCGAGCTCTCCCCGGTCGTTAATACGCGTGACGAAGTCGATGTCTACATCACCCAGTCCCACGTCCAGGTGCCGATAGACACTGAAGCGGTAGGGCCTGTCTGCGTGGACCTCGAAATCCGCGCGGACATCATGCCTGCCGCTATCGGCATTCGGGGAAAGGATGATTTCGAACTCCCATTGCCGCTCTTCTCCCCCGGCCAGGCCAAGCTCTGCCTGAGCGGGATTCAACCCCCACGTCTCCGGCATGACCAGTCTCACCCGGCCGGATGCTTCCCCAACGAAGTGGTTCTGCACCCGAAAACTGTTCTCCTGTCGCTTGCCGAGCACGGAGGGTATTCGCGTTTGGGCAAAGGAGAAATCCATCCGCCAGCGGGTAATCGCCTGATTGATTCCGGTGACGAACGAGGGCAGTGGCCCCACTTGAACCACGTGCCGGTGGGCCCTTTTTGCGGGAGTGGTTTCCCTGCCCCAGAGGTCAATCTGCCGTACGTGTTCACCCAGGTAGACCACCTCCTCGGCGGGCTGGTCGTTCCACAGGACCATGACGACGTCACCGGTGCGTGAGAAGACGTGGTTGTGGCTTCCATTGGGCAGTTGGATACTGCCCAGGTACCTGGCCCCGGCCAGGACCCGTGCGGTGGTTCGCCAGGGCAGAAACAGTTCGCCGGGCGTTCCGTCGTCGTCGAGAAGTCCGTGGTCCGTGCTGAACGGATCGTCAATGAAGATGCCTTCGGCTCCATGGATCATGGCCGTCAGCATCTGCCGGACAAGATCGCCGGCTCGGACCTGGACCGGGTGCTTGCCGCGGGGTATCGGTTGCAGGATCACCCAGCGTTGCAGGCCGGGGCGTCGAGTGGCCCCAAGACTCGCGGCCAATTCCTCGGGGTCCAGCGGCGGATCGGTTGAAAGGTTCACAAATCGAAGCGGTCCCTTGCCTTCGCCGACATCGGGCAACTCGTCGCCGGACCGCCAACCGATTCCCAGGTTGACATCCTGCCCTATGCGGTCCAGTTCGGCCTTGACCTGCTCAAGGTTCTCATTCAGGTTCAAGTAGCCAACGAAGCTGGTGTCCTTGTCGCGGCCCAATTGCCACCATTCGACGCAAGTGGCCAAGCGCATCATTACCAGTTCCAGGGAGGGATACCAGACGCCGGGAGCGGCAGTGAAGATATCGGCGGCCTCCGGCAAATCGGATGTGCCGAGTCGCTTCCGGATCTTTTCAGGCGGCCGGTTCAATATGCCCACCAACTCGATCCCCTGGTCGGCAAGATGTTCGCTGAAACGGATCAGCTTCTCGATGCGGGCATCGCTGGTTTGGTCATCGTACCAGAACGGGTACTTCAGCCAATGGATGCCCGCCTGGTCGAGCAGTCGGGCCAGCAGCGGCAGAGGCAACGGCTTATCGCCGCGCGGCAAGCTCCACCCGAACCGGCCGTCCGGTATGCCCTTCTGGGGTCGGACCAGCACCAAGTTGAGTTCTTGTTGTTGAGCCGGGGCTTCGCGCCCCATCATGGTCGCCTTAACACGATAGAATCCGGGAGCGGGTATTGGCGGCTTCCACCGGATGGAGCCTTTCCGGCCGGTCGGTTCGTCGGAGAGGCTATCCAGCGACATGGCGGCGTCGCCGGACACTGTCACGGTGGGCAAGTTTCTTTCGACCCGCGAGAGTTGCCGTCCCAATACGTCTTCCAACTGGAAAACCACCCGCGGACTCTCCTGCTTGAACCCCGACGCCCGACAAATGATCTCGATCTCCTCGACGTCGGTGAACACGTGCAGGGGGTTGCCGGCCGAGAGCGACATCCGCGGCAGCTCCGCCAACCAGATATCGTCGAACAGCGCCGCGCCGGTCAGGTCGACTTCTGCTTCGGGCTCCAGGTGCAACCCGATCACGGCCAGCCGCGCAGTGTCACTGCGCGGGGCGATTGGCCCCAAGCGGAGCTTCTTCCAGTTTTGCGAGTTGCGTATCTTCTTCGAGTATAACGTTTCGAGTCGCTTGCGGTTCTTGTCGAGCAAGGTGAGTGAAAGATAGGCACGATCGTGTTTCAGGCCGACGGTTTTTAGCTGCCCTTCGAGCACATAGCTATGCAGGGGTCCGACGGGAATTGGAGGGCTGTAGACCACCGCGGCACCACCGTCCAGATCGATTCGCAAGCATTGCTCGCCCACCGCCGACGGCTCGTCGCTAAGCCGGACGTTGACGTAATGAGGAAACCCCGGACCGCGGCGTCGCGTCCAGCCGTCGGGCCAGCCGTCGAAGTTCTCGTCGCACGATTTGCCGAAAACGCAGTGAAAGACCTGGTCGGCCTCCGGCCAGCGCGCTTCGATTTGCGGCGCCGGATTGATCGCTACAATCAGCAATGGCAGCAAAACGCTCATCAGCGGAAATCCTCGACAGCTTGCGCACTCGACCAGTTCCAACTATCGTCCGCTACGGCTGTCCACTCTATTGGAACGATTTGGGTCGTTACGATCCGAAGGGGCCGTCGGGTTATTGGCCTCTTGCGGCATCGTGAAGAATCTCCCAGCGATTGCGCTGCTCGGTGTTGAGCAGAGCCACAGCCCGGTAGCGGGAGTTGATCAGCAGCCGCGTGTATGTTGCGGAGTCCCGGTTGGCGGTTTTGTGTCGCATGGTTGCGGCTGTTTCCGCAATGATCCGACAAATCGCCGCCTGCTGGGAATCGGTCAGGTTCAGCTCACTCACTACCCTTGGCAGTAGAAAGACCGTCGCCCCCGGATTCCGCCGGATCTCATTGCGAAGACCACTGCTGATGTGGACCGTAGAATGGCGGTTTGCCGTGCTGGGGATGTCGTTCCAAGTGGATCGTTCCGTGACCCGTGACTGCCTCCACTGGTCAGACTTTTCCACCGGTTCGGGACGCCACTGGGACAGGTTGGGAAGCTTGCCGTACGCGGCTGCAACCTGATCGCAACTCCAGTGCATGATTTGTTCGGCCAGGGGCGGGTCTAAATACAACAGCGAGGCGAATGCCGCGATCGAAAACACCACGCACACCAGCAACGTGCCCACCAATACGACCACCACCGTGGTGCCCGAAGGGATAAACCTCCGCAGGAAGGGACGGGAGCGCCGGCCATCGGAGTTTTCGACGTTATCCCAAACTTCGAGGTCTTTGCGTCGTTCCAGTCCTACCACGAACGAGGCCTCGGCCGACCCGTCGTCGGTTTCGTCGCGCAGTTCTTCTGTGATATGCGCCACGCGAACCTCGAAGCAGCCGCCCCCGGTGCGCAGGCGGACCACCTGGTCGACTTCCACGCCCGGATCTTGCTCCACCCGGACCGCAAATCCGCCGGCCGATTCGTTGATCAACTGGGCCGGCACCTTGGTCCGACCCAGATTCAGTGCGGCCTCTTGCGGCATGTCGGCGATCTGGCAGCGGAACGCCTTGCGTTTGTCGGCTTCGACGCTCTGGTCAAACTTGGAACTCATACTGGCTTGGCCTGATCCAAAGACCTGCCCCAACGCGCCGCTGTGCAAGGAAAATGTAGCACGTAAATCGAAGGAAACGCTTGACTTAAAGCCAATGTCTTTGGCTCGGGTGTTGCTTTGATAACCCTACCCCCCGATGATAGTCAAAAAGCGAAATATCGGAAAACAAGGGGCTGTCTACGTCTATTTATAACGTCTTTTATGCCTCTTATAACGTCTTTTATGCCTCTTTACGGTGTGTGGCAACCTGGGTCCCTCCAGTCGAGGGCGGAGTCTTTGCGTGCAGCCCCACACAGAGTGCCGGCCTGGATCCTGTCAACTGTGCACTATGAACCGGCGCGGATGGATGTTTAGCCTCTCGGCATGTGGGCCTTCGGAAGACACCGTTTCTGGCCGACGTGCCGTTGGCGGCCAAACCGTATCCCAACTCACTGCCGACAAACGACCAGACCTGACAAACCGCAGGATTGCCCGAACTGCTTTATTGCCATTTGCCGCTTGAGTGATCACCATACTGGTATGGCTGCTCAACAAGACTCAACCCGGCCTTCCCAGAAGCAAGACTGTCGACTGCGGCGAACCATCGAACCGCTGGTGGTGGTGCTGTTGGCCGGTCTGCTAATACGAACCTGGTTCTTGGAAGGGTTGTTCGTGCCGGTCGTTGTGTCTGGTGGTTCGATGGCTGGAGCGCTTAATGGGATTCACCGGGTGGTGGTCTGCGGCGATTGCGGCAGGCGGTTCGTGTGCGGGTCCGATATCCATCCGGTGGCCGCCCGGGCGGTGTGTCCGAATTGCGGCTGGATACAAAATGACCTGCGGAGCCAGCCCGAGTTAGACGGCGATAAGCTATTGATCCACAAGACGATCTTCCAACTTCGTCCGATCCGGCGTTGGGAAGTGGTCGCTTTTCGACATCCGGATCGGGCAAGGGAAGTGGTGGTGAAGCGGGTGGCCGGGCTGCCCGGCGAATCGGTCCAGATTCGCGACGGAGACGTTTACGTGGACGGCGATATCCAGCGGAAAGCACTCTGGCAACAGCGGGCCATGGCCGTGTTGGTATACGACGCAACGTGTCGGCCGAGGCGGGATAGCTCCTTTCCATCCCGTTGGCACGCTGAGAACAAGGCGACCGGGTGGGGCTCTGTCGACGGCCGTTTTGCCCATCCCGCAGTATCGGACAAGGCGTCGCTCGACTGGCTGACGTACGGCCACTGGCGGCGCCTGTGGGGTGGCAAACGCAGGACGCGAGCAACACCCATCACCGACGACTGCGGCTACAACCAGACTCGCCCACGCCGCATGGAGGATTCGCATCCGGTGAGCGATCTGCTCTTGTCGTTTCGGCTGATCAAGGTTGTCGGCACCGGTACGCTGGTAATTCGTGCCCGTGACCACTCGGAGGAGTTTCAGGTTCGGATAGACGCGGGCCGGTGGCGCTACAGGGTGTTGCACAACGGCCGGACGGTGCCGGCCAGCGTGGGCAAGCTGCCTCGTTGGACCGGCGAACTGACTGTGGAGGTATCGCTGTTCGACCGGCAGTTGCTGTTGGCCTTTGATGGCGAGCCGGTGGTCGCGTATCCGTATACCCGGCTGGGCCGGTCGGCGGAGCCGAGTTGCGAGCCGCTGGCCATTGGGTCACAAGGGCTGGGAGTGGAGATTCGCGACTTGCGAATTTATCGTGACGTGTATTACACCCGTCCAGCCGAGTTGACCGGTCGTTGGGGATTGGCCGAGCCTGTGCGACTGGGCACGGACGAGTATTTTGTTTTGGGCGACAACAGCCCCATATCCCGCGACAGCCGCACTTGGGCCGGGGGGCCGGGTGTCCCCGCTAAGTTGCTGGTAGGCAAGCCCTTACTCGTACACTACCCGGCCCGACTACTCCAATGGGGTAACTGGCATTTTCAAGTTCCCGATCCGGCCGGAATTCGCTATATTCAATAGTTTGGCGGTCGAGTCAATCGGGCCATCCCGGCTGTGGTAAGCCCACCTGCGAAACGGAACAACGAATGGCAAAACGAAAACCGAGCACAACTAAACCAGGCCCCGCGGCAAAATCCCGCGAGTCCGACCGGCGAGCAAGTAAGAAAAGCGAACCGGATTCCTCGGACTCGGGCTCTCACTCATACCTGCCCTCTCAGGCGGCTGTTCGCGAAACAGTCGAGTCCATTGTGGTCGCCTTCGTGCTGGCTTTTTTGTTCCGCACTTTCGAAGCCGAGGCGTTTGTAATTCCCACCGGTTCCATGGCCCCGACTTTGGTGGGACGACACAAGGATCTGCACTGTTCCGAGTGTGACTATCCGTACCAGGTCAGCGCCAGCAATGAGGTCGTGCCCAATACGAACTCTCTCAAAGGGCCGGCTGCTCAAGTGGAGGGCTCCACCTGTCCGATATGCCGCTACTCGATGTTTTGGGGCCCCGACTTTCCGCAGGCGAAATCGCACCCTTCTTACAAGGGCGACCGCATCCTGGTAAGCAAGCTCGCCTATCAGTTCGCGGATCCCAGACGGTGGGACGTGGCCGTGTTCAAGTATCCCGGCGAGGCGAAGACGAACTTCATCAAGCGGGTGGTGGGCTTGCCGCGGGAATTGCTGCGGATCAGTCACGGCAACATATTTACCGCTCCGCTCGACCAGCCGGAAGGACCG
>Ga0180431_10008203_pt1 | contig 12020 bp, 9 predicted proteins | sample SS_ome_11_FD_132459 | JGI IMG/M metagenome (GOLD analysis project Ga0180431, IMG submission 132459) | Hypersaline lake sediment archaeal communities from the Salton Sea, California, USA - SS_1_MS_1 metaG | ecosystem: Environmental > Aquatic > Non-marine Saline and Alkaline > Hypersaline >... | reverse complement strand
TCACAGATCTTTCGCTTCGCTCCCGATGACAGACCACCGAGGACCTTCATATATATTAGAATGAGTGTTAGTTCCTGAAAAGTGCGTTCATCAGCAAAAAGGCGGCCTATGTGGGGCTCAAATTTGACAAGAATCAAGGCCTGTGGAGACATTTCGGTGACACGACCAGCCAAGGAAATCCGAGGCTTTGTAACCCTTGCTGGAATGTATAAGAAAGACCTATTTTTGCGGAGGTTCTAACATCAGGTTTTCTATTGTCTGAACATAGAACTCATTTGTCAATCGCTTCTTCAGATAGGTTCTACGTCCGGCTTTCATTTGCCACGTATATCCATTCCTCAAAGAGCCGGTTCCTTCGGTTGTATTAGAGAAATAGTCTGACAAACCTCTGACACCGAATAACACAGCCATTTGATCCCAACTGGGACGCGGGCAAAAGCACGAGTTGAAAAACCGATAATAGGCCTCCCGAGCAGGATTCTCTGGCGGTGAGTTCTCCAAGCACTCTCCGGTTAATATACGAGAGCCTGGTTGACTGATGACGAGAGGGGATGGCCAGTTCCTGATGACATATTCCGACGCAGATACCAGATTATGCCGGGAAAGGTTAAATCCGTCATTATTAACACCCCCCATGACAACCAGTTGGTTGACTTTTTGTGCTACCAGATCCGGTTCTGCTTTTAGCAGATCAGAGAGATTGTTTAGAAAACCGACACTGACGATGGTTACAGACTTGTCCTCTTGTTTTGACAGCACCTTCGTGTAGACATCCACAGCGCTCAATGCACTCTCACCACCAAGATCGTGCGGGAATTGCTTAAGCGCGTCCAGATAATCTGATTTATCTGGATTGGCCAGTTCTTTCTTATATATCCCGACCGGAATATCTCCGCGTCCATACCAGGTATTAATGGCATCAATGGCCGCAGCGCCACTGGGGTGCACTTCATTAAAGCATACAGCCAGAAGATCCACTTCTCCATTATTGGCCAGGGCATGTAGGGTAGCCAGGGCCCCCACATCGTCCACATCCAGACACATGTCCGTTTCAAAGATGATCTTTTTCGGTATCCCCGTGATGACTGTCACCAGGCGAGTTTCACTGACCTTTGTTTCTTCACTGTCGGTAACCGTCAGTGTTGTGTCATATTCTCCGTCAGACGTATAAGGATGTTTGACAACAACGCCTCTCGCCAGTGGTGCCGTCACCAAAATCCCAGTTGTATTTGACAATCTATCCGTCGGGATCGAACGATGCTGATGAATCGAAGATGACCACTTCATTTGGCTTGGACCGGTCGGGAAAATAGTCAAAGTGAGCGAGTGGATCGTTTGTGTATACCGTCACTGTTTTGTTACCCGGCCGGTCAATCCTATTTTATCGGTTACAATGAGTTTGACATTATGCTTGCCTACCTCTTTGAACGTATGGCTTGCCATTACGCCGCGGGCCGTCTTTTCTCCGTCAAATTCCCAGGCGTATGTGGCAATGCTCCCCTCCGTGCTTGAAGATGCAGATCCATCAAAACGCAGAGTCTCATTCGCAGTCGGCGTTTTTGAACTAATACTCATAACGGCTTCTGCGTGCGGACCTTTTTCGGTGGGAATATAGTCCAGATCTTTGGTGATGAGCAGTTTGTCCGGCCTGGTTTGGTCCATGCAGTAGGTGAAAACCAGAGTATGAGACCCGGCAGTCAGGTAATAAGTCATCACCTGATTGTTATTTCGGTTTTCATGGACTTCATCCCAATGCCATTTGCAGCCGACCTCAATGCCCTTCCATTTCACCCACGCATCTTCATCCATTTTTACCCGAAAGGCATCTTCATCGGCCATATCAATTTTGACCCGCCCCCAGATCTTATATGTGCCGGCTTTATCCACACTGAATTGATAAACAGCATAACCGTCTTCAGGCACATTTCCAGGACTGTTATTACCCGATCTGACTTCAATAAACTGCCCACCTGAGGTAACGTCTGTGTCATGGACCAGCATAGGCGCATGGATATCACCCGCTTCCGCCTCTATCCATAAAAGAACCTTGTCCTTAAGAAGTCCTGGGCAACTGTGAATGAATGGATCATGAAAATTGCCCCGGCCTGTCTCAGCACTGAGCCGATGACAGACGATTCCGGCAGGAAGGCCTGGTGCGACCAGTCTCTTTGGTACAACTATCGTTTAAATGAATTGCTCAAGGAAGGTGGGACAAAGGAGGCACAAGAAGTAATCAAAATTGTCCACGAAATTGGCGATCGCTTCCCAAGACAGTCAAAGTTCTTTCTTCGACTTGCTGCGGTTGCCAACCACAAACTTGGAAATTTGTCGGAAGCAAAACGACTTCATGCAAGTCTGTGCAGTACGAACAAGGCTGACTGGTGGATGCTCCACGAGTACGGAGAAGTTATAATTGATGCAGGAAGAAATGATGAAGCGCATTCGCACCTTCTATTGTTCAAAAAACAACTTGCCATCTGAAATTAGTGATGGAACTAAAGTTGTTTTTGATGCAATCCCTTCATTTGATAGGAAGAAGCAGAAGGAATCTTGGAAAGCTGTCAATATCAGGATTGGTGAGTAGACTTTTCCAGAATTAATGGTGTGCCGAGCACACCCTACCATTTCTCTAAGCTATAAATTGTCTTTTCTTCGTGTGCCTTCGTGCTCTCTGTGGTGAATACTAATACAGTGTTAATTCGTGTTCACTTGTGCCACAGGTATAGGTATTCGTGGTTAAGAATCATTGGTGCGAAGCACTCGGAACGCGGCACGCAGAACGAATCTACAAATGGCGGCCGCGGATGATTGATATAACCAGCCAGATTCCGATGATCGCCGCGATTATGTAACCGAGGACACCCATTGTCTGAAGGCTTATCAACCCCAGGACCACTCCCTCCTGCGCGACCAAAAGGCTGGACGCCACCAACAGGGCCGAGATAATCAGCGCAAAACTAACGCGGTTCGAGCTTTTATCAAGCGTCTTGGTTAAGTTTTCAAGATGCTCGTGGTGAACGCGAACCTGTAGCTTTCCCTGGCGAAACTTGGTTATGAGGGCGTTGATGTCTTCGGGCAGCCTCGAAGCCAGGTCGCCGGCGCCCAGAACGGCCCTGCGGATATTACGAAGCACCTGCCCGGGCTCGAAGTCCCGCAGGCTGGACCGCCGGGCATAAGGCTTCAGGGCTTCTATGAGTCTGTACTCGGGATCCAGCGAGGTCGCGACCGACTCGATCGTCATCATGCTCTTGAGCATCAAAGTGAACTGGGTCGGCGGACGAACATGGTTGTGCCGGAACAAATCAAAGGTTTTCATGCCAATCGTGCCGAAAGGAATATCCTTCATGCGGTAGTCGTGATAAGTATCGATCAACTGCTCGATATCGGCCGTCAGCTTGTGAATATCGGTTTGCTCGCCCAACATATCGTCGCGGTCAAGGGAGTGAACGATATTTGCCGCATCCCGGTCCACTATCGACAACACTATCTCGTTGAAGAACCTCCGGTCCTGAACGGATAATCGCGCCACTTGCCCGAAATCTATGGGAACCAGGACATTATCCGGCAGGAGAAAGAAGTTGCCGGGATGCGGGTCCGTGTGGAAAAAACCGTACTCGAACATTTGTCTGAGAACGAACTGGACGACACGCGGCGCCAGAACCCGGCAATCCAAACCGCGTTCTGCGATGGCCTGCTTGTTGGTAGGCTTGATGCCGTCTATGAATTCCATTGTGAGGACCCCCGCCGTGCAATAGTCCTCATAAACCTCCGGGATATGTACGGAAGGGTCGTCGGCAAATTGTCTTGAGAAACGCAACTGGTTCCGCCGCTCATTGGCCAGGTCGGTCTCCTTTGATACGGCCTCTGTGAATTCGGTAACCATCTCCTCCAAATCAATGGTCTCGTGCCCGAACAGGGCGCTTTTCAGCACTCCCGCAAGGTCCTGGAGAATCTCACACTCGGCGCGGATCGTCTCAACGATATCGGGCCGGCGTATCTTGACCGCCACGTGCAAACCGTCACGGGTTACGGCACGGTGGATTTGCGCAATGCTGCCGGCGGCTATAGGTTTTTCTTCGAATCTCTCGAACGTGTCCTCAATTTGGCCGCCGAGTTCCCGCCGGAGCTGGGCCATAATCTTAACCAGAGGCTCCGGCGGAACCTGGTCCTGAAGATGCTCTAATTCCTTTATGTACTCAGGCGATATCAAGTCGGGACGCGTGCTCAAAAGCTGGCCCAGTTTGATGAAAGTCGGGCCCAACTCCTCCAGAGCCAGGCGTACGCGGGCGGGCCGGCTGCCCGTTGTAACCGCCGGTTCAGCTTGCTGCGGAGCGACTTTGTCTCCGAGCCTGAGCGATAAGCGTGAGCGGAGCGCCCCCGTCACTTCTCCGAAGCCGTACTTGGCCAGCACGGCCATGATGTGGCGGTAACATCGCAGGCGGTCAAAAGTGCCCTTCAGATGGAACCGCAGGGCCGCCAAGTGTTACGACTCCCTGCTCGAAAGCGCGTCTATTTTCTGCTCGATGCGCTTGAGGTCGTCCCGGGTGGGCAGATTCAGGCTCTCCATCGTCTCTCGAACCTGCTTTTCAACCAGTTTCTCAAGCTCGGCGCGGTTCTTGTCCGCAGCGTCCATGACAGCTTTGACAAATCCGGTCCGGTTTTCCTTTTCGAGCTTGCCTCTGCTGACGTATTCGTCGAAGATTTTGTCGGCCCGTTCGCGAGTCATGGAAATTACTCCAAGACCTGCAAGCATCATTTTGTCCAATGTCTCAAACATAAGCTCTTCCTTTCTCTTCTCCATCAGTGAATACGAAATGGTTTCTCCAGATACCAATACTCCCCATACTACGGCAAATATCGCCTCTCTGCAAGCCAAACATATCAATCCTTTTTCTCAAGCATAAATGTAACAAACTAACGGCGAAAAAAGGACATTACGTTAGAGTAGCATGTAGTCCGGATCAGATGTCTCCTTAACACCGCGTCATTCGGGACAGGATCGGACATCAATAATCCCGTACGATCACAGCATCTTTTCCCACAAAGTACATATCTGAATTCTTGATCTTTAGATTGTAAACCTTCCCGACATAAGGCACAGCTCTCACTATAACGCTCTGGATTGCAATCGTACCGCCGTAAGTCCTTAATCTAAGACCGCTCGTCAAGTGTTGTGCCGCTATCCATCGCCCCGAATCCAGCATAAAACAATGCGCATCCACAACACTGATGCGATTTCCATTGACAAGTATTATGTCGCGACATTCGAATATGCCCTCGTGCTCCTGGACTTGCTCAACGTACGCTGACCACTGCATCGGCATTGTGTGAATACTTTTGCCGGGTATTTGTCCTTGTGAAACTTCTGATATTTTCACAAGAGCATCATCCATCCATACGAGTGTATCACCAATAAAGCATGTTCTGCCTTTGGTCGGAGGCGGACCAAAGTAAGATGGCGGATCATGAATGAGCAAAGAATCCGATTCATTAACAGGTCCGCTTGCAAGTGTTGGCCAGCCGCCGCGCCGAACGTCTCCGCCGTGCTGGTAAGTATAGATGTTGTCGTTGTTGACGCCACAGAAAGAACGATCTTCAAAACTGACACTGCCATCAATGAATAGAACATTCTGCCCCTCGTTCTGATGACAAACAGAATTTCCCGCTTTAATAGCTTCCCTATCGCCGTCAGGATCAAATTTGTTGAAGTCTTTGGATTCGGCCATAAGAGAGTATCTCCATGGATTCCGATCCGATATTACCGCCATTCTGGGCTTACTCGATGTAGTCAATAAGAAGGGGCCGTATGGTAAATGGTAAGCGTAACTACAGTGGCTGAATGGATCGCGGCCGAAATCCCACAGTTCATCAAGTTTTCTATTCTCTGCTCCCTCTTCGGCGGGACTAAACACAGTTGCCCCCTCTTCACCCGGGCAGACAAAATACTTAGGATCTACACCGTAGTATTTGACCAGAAGATAGAGAGAGGAAGATATACTTCCGAGACCTCCATGACCGTCATAACTTACCCCGTAAGCTTCAAACCGATCGAAGCCTCGCCAGTTGGGTATGACAAAACCGTATATGCTTTCACTACCTCCGGAACGCGGAAATCTGCCCTCGTTATCATTTGCATAAGCCAGCATTGCCCTGTTGATCTTGGAGAGATTACGCGCGCACACCGTGCGAGAATTTCTGGATTGGGGTATGCGGCATGCGATAGGATAAAAGATCAAAAGAAACAGAAAAGTTACCAACAATGTCAATACTTCGCCTCGTCCAGGATATTTTGAGCACTTATCCCTCTCCAACGTCATTGCTCACTCCTACAAATTAATCATAATCATAATAATAGGAATTGCACTAACCAAAGACATCCGATTCACACTCCATTCTCTTAGATATCCTGCAGATGCCGCGTCAACTTGATTACTTCTTTTGCTAATCAGTTTTCGGCTTGTGAAACCTGGAGAAATCCCCTTTCAGATCCAAAACCGGCGAGCCATTGAAGGCATCGATATCCTTGACTTCAATGATGTTCTCTCGGATCTCAATGATCTCACATCTGCTTATGGCAAGAAGATTCGGCCGAAAAGGAGAATGAGTCGCAAACACGCCTGTCAGCGGATTGCTCCTGTCCCCCCTCGGATGGACCTGAAGAATGGCTCTCTTTTCCGGCGTGTCGTTTCTATCGAACCAATAAACCACGTGCACGTAGGCGTGCTTTTCCAGGCCCCTCAGCCCGGCATGGTACTTCTTGTCCAGCACGATGTACGATCTGCCGTCCTTCTTCAGCACTTTGCCGATAGGATGGACCGCGAACGATTGATCCGGCTCATCGAGATCCTCCGGTGTGTCCATTTCCTTACCTTCCTCTTCGTTCGTCTTCAAACTCCATCTGATTAAACGACGCGGCAAATCGGACAATGACTCAACCGCTTCGTCATCATCAGCCGAAGGAGGCGCAGCGCCCTTGAAACGAAAGGATTCAATTTTGCTCCCTACATCCTCGCCGCCGTCGAGGCTCGCGATGAAAGCGTCCCACTCCGTTCGTTGCTCCGGATTCAAACCCTTGTGCCAGAAGCTATATTCGAGCAACTGATCATCCCGAAGTACGACTTTGCCAAAATGCTGTTCCTGGAAAGCCTCGTTAGGCAGCCCAAAGAAGGCGTAGCACAGGAACGGCAATTCCTCCGGCCTGCTCTTGTCGGACCAAACGAGTTGCCTGCTTTTCTCGTCCCACTGCCCGTTGGTTCCTTCTTGTGGATCTCCCGGCCAGAGGAGCTTGACAGTGATTTTGTCTCCGGACGGGCCGAAAATATCCAGAAAGAATATCTCCGAGAATATTTCCGTTACATCATTAATCGTCTCCGGGACATCACAAGGGTCGAGGACGAGGTTGGGATCTCCGGCATGTTCGCGAGCATAGCTGCTGAGCCTGTCATGAAATATATCAGATGCAATGAACCGATTGAGTGATGCCGTCAGGCTGTTCGGATCCTGCAGAAACTCCAGCTCTCTTTGTGCTTTCTTTTCGTCCGGACATTCCAGTTTTTCGGCGATCAGCCGTCTGAGACGGGACAAAACAAATTCTTCTTTGTCGATCGCCGAGTTAATTCGCACAACATCATCCAGGGTAAAATAATTTCGCTCATACAGATATAGAAGTACTCGGATGAATACTTCGTCAGGTTTGTCGGACGCTCGATCGTAGAGCCAACTGTACAGTGATATATTCTTGAGGTCTTCTCTGAATGTCTCATCGCAGAACACCCGGAGCTTTTCAAAGTTCGGATTTTCTCCCAGCTCCATCCGAAGCCAGTCGATGAGAATATCCACGAGACGATCTGCGCTACTTAACGCCTGCTGCAGCTCAAGAGCTTGAGAATCCCGGCCGCCGAGTCTCTCGACGTACAGATAGACTTGCCCAATAGGATTGCTCAGATACACATATTTGCCGAACCCGCCGATATCGCCGGGCAAAGTCTCTCTAAAAGAACCCTCAAAAGTGTTCGGGTCAATCTGCCTGTCGTACAGATCGCGCAATCTCGCGCGGACATCGTCGGGCGTATTGCCCGAGCAGATTATCCGCCGGTTCATTACGTCTCCGTCAGGTTCCATCCGAATTGTGTACTCATACTCTTCGCATCCGCAAAGAGCCACATAACAGATTGTCATTAGAAGTAAATATTTATGTCTCATGTTTCCGCCTCAAAAGTCTATAAAACGCCGCTGTGATGAACATATATTACGGCGGGCCGACGGGCAAGGCTTTTCCTGAGAGGTTTTGCCGGCGCAGGGTTCAGTTTCGCTTAAATTATGCGTTTAGCCGCGTTAAGCGTTATCAATCGGCTCAGGTCCCGGCCGCCTCGGTGCAACGATTTCGTGTATCCGACAAAAAATACTGTGTTTCTTACAAGAAAATCTAAAGCTCCGCCACAAATCCGTCCGATAACTTAGGTAGCAATAATGCAGTTAAGGATGTGAAGGATCGCCATTTTTCAGAACTTCTGTCCAATCGTTTTTTTGGACAGTCATCATTGGGAGGCCATAGATGAAGAAAGTAAAATGTGAATGTCCGGCGTGTCATACAATTCAATTGGTGGAGTATTCCCCGATTATTTCCAAAACTATGCAGTGCATAAAGTGCGCCGCCGAGTTCCAGGCCGTTCCCCCAAAGCCAAAAACGCCAAAAACCCCGAAGGATCGCGTACAGGGCAAACAGAAACCTTTCGTGATCTGCAAGGATTGCGGCAGGGAAATTAGCAGCAAAGCCGAAAGATGCCCGGGCTGCGGCGCTCCAACAGCAACCACAAAAGCAAAGGAACACATAAAAGAGCACATAAAACGGCGAAAAAAGTGGCGCGGCAAATTATGTGCGGCCGCTGTGTTGATCGCAGCTGCTGTGGTTATTGTCGGCCTGGGATTTGTGCACGTCATAAGCGGCTCGAATCTTCCCTCTCATCGCGTTATCCTGAAGGATTCTTTCGGCTACAGCGAAACGTTCATAAATATCGACAAAATCACCGGTATGCCCTGGGTGTTCGCCAAGGCAAGGTATCCAATCGGCTGCAAAGTCCTCCAGGACAAAGGCCACATCGAAACCGACGAGGCATTCGAGCAAAGAATCAACAGGCAGTTTGCCAGCCTGCACCGATGAGTGTTTATTTCACTATGGGACGCCAGAGGCGGAGCTATGCCGGGATTTGCTGTTATTGCCGCCGGGTAACCGAACCAAACGGCGGGAAACATGATAAACGCACAACACAGAGGTATATATGCCTGCCGTTGATCCCATCTTGTTAGAGATAGACAGATTGATAGTCGGATCCCGCCTTCAGGAAGTCGCGTTCATCGCCGAGACGGACATCAGATCTCGACTGGCCAAGATGGAGACCGTGCTGAAAAAACTCGGTCCGGGGGCGTATTTGCTTGGAACCGGCTCTACAACTGTCGGGATTATACCGCTTAGTGTGGATGAAGTTGCCTTAGGCCGCTCGGCTACAACTCTCGAAGAACCAACAGATACCGTTATAGACTATGCGGTAACCGATACACTGTATTTCACACCGCGAGAAGTCTCCAGGTCACATGCCAAAATAGCTCGCCGCAAAATACACTCGAAATATGAATACACCGTCATAGACATGAAGAGCACCTGCGGCACATTCGTTAACGGCGCTCGTGTTGACCCTCACGGCGACGGTGTTTTACTCTCACACGGAGACGTCCTGTCTCTGGGCCCGTCGCAAATGAGCACGTACATGTTCTACGTCGTCGAGCCCGCCTGAGGCGTGAGACCGCCGGAGATCCGGTAGTTGCCCTTTTTCGCAAACGCCGGGGCAATTCAATTACCTCAAATGTTGCAGGATCCCGCAAGATCGCCAATCGGCAAAGCTTTGCCACCGTCTACTCTTATGATTCCTCTCGTGTAGACCACACGCTTCACTGCGCGGGCTCCAGACGCAGACAAGCACGAAGCCGCTCACCAAGGAACTTGTTGTGAAACGCCAGGACTATGAATGGTACGTTGATCGCAAAGATGAGTATTCCAACGAATCCACCGGCCAGGAGACATTCGACCACGTCCTCAAGGTCGGTGCCGTGACCCGCCAGGAATCCGACCAGCCAGAAAACAAACATCAGGCCGACTGAGCACAGGAAGGTCCAGAACCCCACCCTTGTCAGAAAACGCCTCAGACTGAATGACCCGCGGCACGCCCGGGCGGCCCTCAGGAAGCCAAACAGCATGCCCGCTTCCAGCACGCACAACATGATAATCACCACTTCCGCTTCACCGCCGAAATGCACGTCATACGATATGACCCCGACGGTGCTGACAACGACCATGACAGCCAGCGCCGCGAAAAACGCGACAATGGGATTGAGGCCATCCAACTTATGCGCCAGCAGCCACAGCAGTGTAATCCCTGCCGTCACTGAGTATACCAGCAGGCTGAACATAGTCTCCGATCCCGCGTCGTCCGGCAAGGCTGCACGGATGAGGGCCCACATGACTATGACAGCCAGCAAGGGCGCCAGAATAGCCAGCGCTCGGACGTTGCGATTTGCCTTGACCAGCACTATCGCAAGACCCGCAAATAGCCACATGGCGAATCTCGCGGGGCCGTAATACCACTTCCAGTGAAACAAAACCGCGGTCCCCTCTGAAGGCCCGTGTACATCCATGTCGGCGGTAGGCACGATCTTCAGATGTCCCCAAACGGTTAGCGGCACTCGCCACATATATCTGGAATCGCCGGGCTCAAACTGATCCGATGCGACCTTCTTGTCGCCGCGATAGATAGTAAATACCGGAGGCTTGGCTGAAGCGGCAGGATCATACCGCTCTCCCCCCACTCCCACGAAATTGTGTTCCATCCGCAGGTAACGGCTGTCTTTTTCCACCTTGACTATTTGCCGCAGCGGCCCGCCGGTATTTAAAATGACAGGTCTCTTGGCGGCAACTACTATCGGGAGTGTGTCATCCCATCCGGGATTGATCGATTCGGGATCACGGCGAAAGCCGCCTTCGAGAGTAAGCTCTTTCAGTCTATACCGCCCGGCCGGCAGTGTGATGATTTTGCCCGGCCGCTCGAATGTCCTGGTCGAACCGTCCTGGCAATCGAGAACAAGACGCTCGATATGCTCGCCCCCAAGCCTTATCTCACCCGGAAGCGGAGGTTTGGGCGTCGCAGTTGGAAGGGTCGGCGCTGGTTCCGGGCTGGGGAATTGCCAGACGATGTCCCACCCTTCATTCTCCTTTTCCTGTCTTGGCCGGCCGTTGTTGTCCTCGCCGTCAGAGGCAACGCTGTACAGCAGGAAGTGATCCTCGCCGGATCGATATACCAGAGGTTTGCCGGAAAAGGGATCTTCGATCCGGGTCGGCTCGAACTGCGCGAGAGTCTGCGGAAACGCCCCGCCGGCCTGCTTGTTTTGCAGCAGATCAAGCCCCGTCCGGGTGACACGGATTTCGGCCCGCATTGAGTCGTGGATTACTCTGACTCGGGCCATGGCGGGGAGCAGCGAACGAGCCAATCCCCGGCTCTTCTTTTCGATCATCTCGTTTATGGCGCGCGCCTCGTCGGGCGAGTGGGGTCGCTCCAGGAATTCTGCGGACTTGTGCATGATTCTTAGATAAGACCTGTGATATTCCAAACGAACAGGTTTGAAGTATAATCCTAAGATTGTCCAACCATTATCAACGAAATCGTCCTGTCTGAGCAGCTCACGCCTTGACAGGTTGAAAGCCCATTCGCCGAAGAGCACACGTTCGGCGTCAGTCGAATTGACCAGCGGCTGAATATCCTCGAAGCTCTTGAGGAGGCGTCCGATCTCAGTGGACTGTCCTCGATCCGGCGGTTCGATCTCAGCAAGCTGCCTGATCGTCCCGCATGAGATTTGGACGATGCGGGCGCGCACCAACTGGCTGACAAGAGGCGGATCGGTCCGCAAAGCGTCGGCCAACCTCAACTGAGTTCGGATCGCTTCCCACGCGCTGTCTGAACGTCCATTTAGAG
>Ga0180431_10008202_pt1 | contig 12021 bp, 9 predicted proteins | sample SS_ome_11_FD_132459 | JGI IMG/M metagenome (GOLD analysis project Ga0180431, IMG submission 132459) | Hypersaline lake sediment archaeal communities from the Salton Sea, California, USA - SS_1_MS_1 metaG | ecosystem: Environmental > Aquatic > Non-marine Saline and Alkaline > Hypersaline >... | reverse complement strand
CTGTACCAACCTCCCGAGGCGGAGGCCGAAACCGGGTCTGCGGTGGTTGCCAGTAGGTCGTTTTCCGGGAGAATGGCTGGCGGCACACAGCGTGCCTTGGCACATCTCTGGCATGAAAGCATGGCAGGTATTTCACGCAAGTCCTTTTTAATAAAGGAGTTGGAGCGATGAGCCGATCTTCCTTGTTCGTTGGACTGGCTGCGGGTGTCTTCCTGTTCGGCGGTGCTGAGGTACGGGCCGACCAGAAGGCCGCTGCCGGCAAGACCCCGCCGAAGACGGCCCAGGCCTGGACGCTCGACGAGGCCCTTAGCCAAATAACCCTGAATCCAGACAATGTCTACCTGCAATATGTGGCATTGCAGCTCGCACGGCCCGAAAAGAGGGTCAACGAGGTGGCCGGCCGGATCGAGCGATTGACCCGACAGCGAGGACGCCCGGCAGATCGCCAGGTCGATCTGTTTGCACTGTTCACCGGCGCGCTGGCGGTGCAGGAGAGTCTGCAGTTGGACACGATGCGGGCCGACGCACCCGGCCTGACCGGCCATATCGGTGATCCGGCCCGCGAAACGGTACCGGTTGCAGAACTCAAAGGGCCGACAATCAAGAGCCATCCCTGGGGCAAGATGCTGGCTGCCCAGGCGGTTGCCGGCAAAAAGCCCGAGGTCTCGCCCCTGGCCATGTGCGTGCCCGACGACCAATACTTCGCGCTCTTCCATTCGATCGGCAAGCTTTTGGAGGCGGCCGAGGTGGGTGATCTTTGGGGCGCCCACGTCCTCAGCCAGGCATCCGGATCGGCCAAGACGCAGAGGACCAGCGATCGGCTTAAAACACAACTGGCAATCCAAACCGACCCGATCACGCGCCCCTTCTACGACATGGTGGTCGACGAGGTGGCCTTCACCGGCAGTGACCTCTACTTCCGCGAAGGGACCGACGTGACCATGCTGTTCGCCCTCAAACAGCCCAAAGTATTCAAAGTCCGCATGGACGGTTTCCTTGCGGCAGCCGAGAAGTCGCGGCCCGACGCCGTGCGCTCGACCGGCAAAATCCTGGGCATCGACTACGTGGCGGTGACCTCGCCCGATCGGGCGATCCACGCTTTTTCAGCCTATCCCCGGCCGGACCTGCACGTGCGAAGCAACTCCAAGGCGGCCTTGGAGCGGGTGCTGTCGGTGGTCGCCGGGCGGACCGGCGACCAACAGGCGTCCAAGCCGCTGGGTGCGTCGACCGAGTTCAAGTACATCCGCACGATCATGCCCCGCGGTGCCAAGGAGGAAGACGGACTCATTTATCTCTCCGACCCGTTCATCCGGCGCATCGTCGGGCCGGAACTCAAGCTTACCGAGCGCCGACGGATGCTCTGCTACAACCACCTGCGAATGATCGGCCATGCGGCGATGCTCTACCGGACCCAGTTCGGCAAGCGCCCCGAGTCCCTCGAGCAACTGGCCGAAAGCGGCTGCTCGCCCGCCGTGTTCGGCCGCGGGAAGCTCAGTTGTCCGTGCGGGGGCACGTACAAGCTCTCCGCGGACGGCACTTCGGCCGTCTGCTCACACCACGGGCATGCCGGGGAACTGGTCCCCTGCTCGGAAATCTCCGTCGGGCGAGTCACCAAAAAGGAAGCCGAACAGTACAACGAGTTCCTCGAAGGCTACAACCAGTACTGGCGAACGTATTTCGACCCGATCGCCGTCCGGCTGCAATTGACGCCCAAGCAATACTCGGCCGAAACGATCATCTTGCCGTTGTTGGACAATTCCATCTACACGGGCATGGCCATGTCGCTGGGCGGCGAGACGGAGCCGCTCGACGGCCTGCCGGTCCCCAAGCGAAACATCTTCAGCATGGTCGTCCGTCTGAACAAGGAGGGGCTCCTTGGCAACGAGAAGATGCTTCACGGTCTGCTGGATGGGCTTAACCGCGCGAGCTTCGACCGACAGCTCGACGCAGCCACTATCGAGCAGGTGCTCCGGCGGGGCGTCGGCAACCAGTTGGGCCTGCACATCTACGACGCCTCGCCGATGTTCGATTTCAATCTGACGGGTTTTTTGGGCGACCTGACCGGCCGGTTTCGCTCGGTCGGCGGCGGCGGGCTCAGCGGCGAAATGATCCCTATCAGCTTCCTGGTGGCGTCGTTGAACACACCGGTATACCTGGCTGTCCCGGTCGATGATCCTCAGCTCGTCGACAAGTTCCTCAACAAGCTCGACGCGACCCTGGCCGGCCTGGCCCGGCACCCGCAGCGCGGCGGCTGGCTCAACCTCGACCACGATTTCTACAAGGTGCCCCTGGAAGGCAGCGACGCTCGGGTTCGCTGCTACAGTGTGCGGTTCGGCCCGGTGAAGTGGCGGCTGTTCTTCGCCCGGATCGGCGACGGCCTATACGTGGCCAGCAAACGGTTCATTCTCGACGATCTCGCGGCCGCCCAGAAGGAACGGTCGCAGGCCGCAGCCCGGGGCGAAAAGATCGATCGCGGCCCGAGCGCCCACGCCATGGTCCGTGTCCGGCCGGAACACTGGAACAAAGTCCTGCCGACCTTCCGGCTCGGCTGGGCGGAAAGCAGCCGGCAGTCGTGCCTCGACAATCTCGGTTCGCTATCGAACGTTGCCCGGGCCGTCACCGCTTCCGGCAAGCAGGCCACGCCCGAGGTGATCCATCGCCAGGCCGACCTGCTGCACGGCGTGCACTTTTTCTGCCCCGACGGTGGGCGGTACGAGCTCGGGCCGGACGGCAAGCAGATCACTTGCAGCGTGCACGGCTCGGCGTTGGCTCCGCGGCAACAAGCGGCCCCGGCCGCCGAGAGTCCCATGGGTCGGCTGATGCAGCAGTTCGCCGGCCTGACCGCCACGCTTACGTTCCTGGAAGACGGCCTCCACGCGGTGGTCACCATCGACCGGAAATGAGCAGCCAAAGGGCGATCGGCCGTCCGTGGCGCACTCCAAACGCCGAACCTTTAAGACGCTGACCGGCGTACACGTGCCGTCAGCACGCGCCGGGCTGCCTGCTCGCCGCCGTCGATGCAATCGGGGATGCCGACGCCCCGATAGGCGTTGCCAGTCAACTCGATGCCCGGCAGTTGCGACACGCGGCCCATGATCCGCTCGACCAACTGCTTGTGGCCAACGTGGTATTGCGGCATGGTGCGCGGCCAATGGGCAATGCTCGAGAATACCGGCTCGCCCCGGATACCCAGCAGCCGGGCCAGATCGTCGAGCACCAGCGGCCGTAGTGCATTGTCGTCCATTTCCGCCAGTTCGGGCCGGCGCGCGCCGCCCACAAACACTCGCAGAAGGACCTTCCCTTCCGGAGCCCGATGCGCGTACTTCTGGCTGCTGAAGCTGCATGCGAGGATGGGGCTTTTCTCAACGCCGGGCACGACCACACCCATCCCATCCAGTGGATGGGCGATCTGCCCGCGCTCGTAACCAACTGAAACGATGGCCGTGCCCGAATGCTCAATGCCGCTTAACAGGCCGGCCAACTCGGTGTCGACCGGTTGGAGCAATTGGGCGGCGGCGTGTGCGGGCGTGGCCAGGATCACGGCGTCGAACTGCTCGCGGGTGCCGTCTCCCAGCGAGAGGGCCCACCTTCCCGTGGACTGCCGCTGGAGCCGCTCTACCGACGTCCCCCGCCGCACCGTTCCTTCGGGCAGCCGGGCGGCAATCGCCTCGACCATGCTCGCCAGCCCGCGGCGAAGTGTCACGAACATGCTGTATCGGGCACCGCTTTCGTGCTTCATCTTGCGTCTGGACTTCACCTGTTGCCGCATCGCCCGGATCAGGCTGCCGTGCTCGCGTTCCATGTCGCGGAAGCGGGAGAGGGTCGCCTGGACGGAGAGTTTTTCCATGTCGGCGGCATAGACGGCGCTGACCAGCGGCTCTACCAACCGGTCGAACGCCTCGCGCCCCAGTCGACGGCGGACGAACGAGGCCATGCTTTCATCTTCTTCGGACCGTCGCGGCGGGATGAAGTATTCCATCGCGGCCCGGAGTTTACCCAGGGGACTGAGGATCGGCGTCAGCGCCAGGGGCCACAGGCGAGTGGGGGCCATCATTAGAAAGCCGTCGGGCAACTTCGCGAGCCGGCCCCGGCAGACCACGTAGGTCTGGCGGTGCCGGGGGTTGGTTTGCATCAGCTCGTCGGCCATGCCGAGCCGCTTCGCGAGGTCTACTCCCCAGGGCACGGTGGTGATGAAGTTGTCGGCGCTCTGTTCCACCTGGAAGCCATCGTGGTGGACGGTCGACAGCACGCCACCCAGCCTGGAGCCGCTCTCCAGGAGGACGACGTCGAGCGTGTGGTCCAATTCGACCAGCCGGTGTGCGGCCGCCAGTCCGGAGATACCGCCGCCGGCTACGGCGATGCGTCGGGGAGTGGTTGGTTGGTGGCTCACGCCGCTTACGTGTCCCTCAGCTTTGCGTCGATCTCGTCGCGCCGGTCGGACCGTTCGCGCCGGCGGAGATAGAGTTTGATGGGCACTTCGCCGAAGCTGAGCTTGTCGCGGAATACACCCAACAGGTAGCGACGATAGGGGTGGGACAGGGCCTGCGGATTGTTCGCGAAGAGCACGATGGTAGGCGGCTGAACGGCCACTTGGGTGGCATAGTATATCTTCGGCCGGCGATTGCGATACAAGGGCGGAGGGCTGTGTTCCAGGGCCGCTCGCACCAGCCGGTTCAAGTGGGCCGTGGATACCCGGTTCCGCGATTGCTTGAACAACATTTGCCCGTGATTCAACAACGCCTTGACGTTCTTGCCCGTCTGGCCCGTAATGAACGCAATCGGCACGTACCACATCGTGCGAAAAGTGTCGCGGAGATAGGTGACCCACTTCTCCGTCGGCATCGTGCCGGCCATTAGGTCCCACTTGTTGACCACGAACACGCAAGGCTTATACTGCTGGGCCACGTAGTCGCTCAACTGCTTGTCGACCTTGCTGATTCGCTGGCTGGCGTCGAAAAACAACAAGGTCACGTCCGCCCGGCGGATGCTCCGCTGGGCCCTGTGCGTGCTGTAGAAATCAAGGTCGGTCGAGATCGATTTGCCCCGGCGAAAGCCGGGCGTGTCGATCGCCACAAAAGCTTTGCCGTCGAGCTCGAATTGCACGTCGACGCTGTCGCGCGTGGTGCCGGGCACCTCGCTGACAATCATCCGCTCCGCTTCCGCCAAAGTGTTGACAAACGTGCTCTTGCCCGTGTTCCGACGCCCCACGATGGCCACCTTCATTACGGGCTGTTCGGCCGGCTCGTCTTCTGCTTCCTGCATCGCCGGCAGCCGCTGGCGGATCGCGTCCAGCAGTTGCTCTTTGCCCCGGTTCTGTTGAGCACTGGCCGGAATCACCTTTCGGCCGAAACGGTAGAACTCTTCGGCTTGGCTCTGCAGCGCGTCGGTATCGGTTTTGTTGGCCACGCAGACTATGGGTACGTCCACGTAGCGGAGCCGCTTCGACACTTCCTGGTCCAGGGGTGTCACGCCGTCGCGGGTGTCGACCACAAACACGATTACGGCGGCCGAATCCACGGCCAACTGGATCTGCTCCTCGATGTGCTCGGTCAGGTTGTCGGTGTCCTCTATTCCCATCCCGCCCGTGTCGACCAGCTCGACGAACCGGTCGCCGATATCGATTAGTTGGGTGACGCGATCCCGGGTGACACCGGAAACGGCGTCGACGATGGCAAGCCGTTTCCCGGCCAGCCAGTTGAACACGCTCGACTTGCCGACGTTCGGCCGGCCGACGATCACTACCTGCGGCACTCCCATCGAATCTTCCAGCAAAAGATACAAAATCAGCTTACTGACCGGCAGGCTTCCCTCCTCTCTATCATAGTTTGCCCAACGTACCGCGACCAGCGGTAGGGCCGGCCCTACCGGCCGGAAACGGAGGCCGTGTAGCAGATCGGCCGGTACAGCCAACCCTACTGTCATGATATCGGGGGGCTACACTGCGTGCCGCCACCCCCCGTGCCATGCGGCCCCGCGGGCCTTATACTACCCAGAAGTCTCGACACCGTATCCGCCACACTAACACCCCCGATTAGGGAACGAACCTGATGCCTGACTCCGAGACCCCAAGCAGCCGGGCGACCCAAGCGATGGTACAAAAACTGGAGAGCCTCGAGCGTGCCGGGGTAACGCATCTTGGCAAGGTGCCCGGCGGCAACGTCGTCGACCAGCCGCCGCCGGCTCGGCCCGCCACTCAAGCGGCTGATCCCGGAATCTCAACGGAGACCGACCAGCGGGCCGCAGCCTTGGCCGAACTCAGCCAACGAGTGGCCGCCTGCACCCGGTGCTCCGAACTGGCTCGCACCCGAACCCAAACCGTCTTTGGAGCTGGCAGCCCCTACGCCCGACTCGTATTCCTCGGCGAAGCACCGGGCGCCGACGAAGACCGTCAAGGCGAGCCGTTCGTGGGCCGGGCCGGAGCGCTGCTTACCAGAATCATCCAGGCATGCACCCTCACGCGCAGCGACGTCTATATCCTCAACATCCTCAAATGCCGCCCGCCCGGCAACCGCAACCCCCTGCCGGTCGAGGCCGCCGCCTGCCGGGAGCACCTCGATCATCAACTGGCCGTCATCCAGCCCGAATTCATTTGTTGCCTCGGGTCGATCGCCGCCCAAAACCTGCTCGACACCGATACCTCCATCGGCCGCCTGCGCGGCCGTTTTCATGACTACAACGGTATCAAGGTCCTTTGCACCTATCATCCCGCGTACCTACTGCGAAACCCCGCAGCCAAACGAAAAGTCTGGGACGACATGCAACTGCTGATGGGCGAAATGGGAATTGAATTGCCGGGGAGGTAGGGGGCAGTTGCCAGTTGTCAGTTGTCGGTTGTCAGTGAGCAGCGTGTGGGTCGCACGTGGAGACTGGCGGAGCAAACTTTCGTGGTAACCGTTCACGGGCTGCTAACGGAATACCCGGCATTTCTCGCACAATGTCGTCTTTCGCTCCGCGAAAGCAGCGCTACTTTCGCGGAGCGAAAGGCGACTTCTGCGACCCGTGAACCTCTACCTTTCGTGAAAACACCGGCAAGGTGCTGTCAGTCCACGTAAGACTAACCCGTAAGAGATGCCTCCATGATTCCCGATAGTTTTCAGTGCTACCTGATCACCAAAGATGCTTCGGGCAATGTTGCCGGCGAAATCACTCGGCGGCCGCTCGAAGCGCTGCCCGAAGGCGACGTGCTGATCCGCGTGGCTTACTCCTCGCTGAACTACAAAGACGCCCTGGCCGTTACGGGGCATCCGGGCGTGAACAAGACGTTTCCCCACGTGCCGGGTGTCGACGCGGCTGGTGTAGTCGCCGATAGCGGCGTGTACGAATTCATCGAGGGAGACCCGGTGCTGGTCACCGGCTTCGACATGGGTGCGAACCGCTGGGGTGGATACGGCCAGTACGTTCGCGTACCCCAAGACTGGATCGTCCCCTTGCCCGAAGGATTGACCCTCCGCGAGAGCATGATCCTGGGCACGGCCGGCTTCACCGCCGGACTGTGTGTCGATGCTCTCGAAAAGCACGACGTTAAGCCTGAAAGCGGCCCGGTCGTGGTGACCGGTGCAAGCGGCGGCGTGGGCAGCTTCGCCGTGGCGATCCTGGCCAGGCTCGGGTACCACGTGGTGGCCGTCTCCGGCAAGGCATCGGCCCGCGATTACCTGAAAGGTCTGGGGGCGGAGCAAATCGTTGCCCGCGATGAAGTCGACGACCGCAGCGGCAAGCCGTTGCTCTCCGGCCGATGGGGCGGAGCAATCGATACCGTGGGCGGAAGCACGCTGGGGACGATCCTCCGAGCTACCCGACACGGTGGCTGCGTGGCCGCCTGCGGACTGGTCGGCGGCGACGACCTGCCAGTGAGCGTCTATCCGTTCATTCTCCGCGGGGTGACCTTGGCCGGCATCGATGCCGCCTGGGGGCCGATCCCACTGCGGCACGAGATCTGGCGACGCCTGGCCGGCCCCTGGAAACCCAACCAGTTGGAGACCATGGCTCAGTTCGTCGACCTTGCGGGCCTCCGCCCGATGATCGGTGAAATCATGGCCGGTCGCATCACCGGCCGAGTCGTCGTCACCATCGGCGGCGAAGACGTCCAAGACAGCGACTAGTACGTCTTCCTGGAAGTCCATACCGGTGGCTTTCCTTGCGAAGCCGCAAGCGGCTTATGGGCATGCGGCAACAATTTGCTAGAAGAGGTACTAGCGTCCCCGTACACCACCCAACTGACCACTAACAACTGACAACTGACAACTGCTCCTGGCTCCATGTACGAGACGTTCGAACACACGGCCGACCTGGGTCTTCGCATGAGGGCGAAGGATCTCGAGGGGCTTTTCGCGGAGGCGGCTCGGGCGCTGTTCTCGGTGCTCGTGGCCGATCTGGAAACAGTCCGCCCGCTCCGGGGGGTCGCCGTCTCGCTCGAGGAGAGGAAACGCGACGAATTGCTGCACGACTGGCTGGCCGAATTGCTCTATCGATTCGATGCCGAACGTCTCCTATTGAGCGAATTCGACGTGCACCTCACCGGTTCCGGTTTGACGGCCACCGCCCGGGGCGAACCGATCGACCCGACCCGGCATCAACTCGATACGGAAGTCAAGGCAGTCACTTACCACGGTTTGAAGGTCGAACCGACCGGCGACGGTTGGCTGGCCGAGGTGATTGTAGACATCTAGCAAGGGGGCAGAGGTCAGGGATCAGGGATCAGGATTTGGAATGCCACGTTTTCCGAGAAGTGCTGACCCCTGACCCCTGAGAACAACTGACTCAACTGCAACAAATTCCGTGAACTAAGTCACCCAAGCCGGCGGTCTCGACGTTTCCACCGCTTGTTGCTACCGTATGGGAAGTGTCGGTAGTCGGGGTGGCTGGGGTCGAACGAAGTGAGCCCCCAGATCGTGATTCATGGGGGGTGGTTACGCTCGACCTCGGCCGCCCATCATCTGCCGAACGGCGTATTGTATTTGCACCAAGAGCCACCAGACCATGACCAAACCGGGATACACCGGACCGCTGGAACAGATCGACGCCTGCTGCTGGCGGATTCCCAGGAGTTATAAGGCGGGGATGCAGGTCGAGGGGCGGATCTTCGCCGACGACCGTCTCTTGGAGCAGATTCGCGCGGATCAGGCACCCGAACAGGTGGCCAACGTCGCGTTTCTGCCGGGCATCCAGACGGCCAGCCTGGCCATGCCCGACATCCACTGGGGCTACGGCTTCTGCATCGGCGGGGTCTGCGCGACCGATCCGAGCGAAGGGGGCGTGATCTCGCCGGGCGGCGTCGGCTACGACATCAACTGCGGCGTGCGCCTCGTGCGCACCAATCTCACACGCCCGGAAGTACAGCCCCAAATCGGCCAGCTTATGGGGACCCTCTTTCGCCGGATTCCCGCCGGCGTGGGCCGTGGCGGACCGTACCTGTTCGGCGGCAAGGAACTCAAGCGGTTGCTGGCCGAAGGCGTCGGTTTTATCCGCGCCCAAGGCTGGGCCACCGCGAGCGACGTGGAACACACCGAAGCCGGTGGGTGCCTGGCAGACGCACGGCCCGATTTTCTCAGCCCGCGGGCCATCCAGCGTGGCGGCGACCAGTGTGGCACACTGGGGTCCGGCAATCACTTCCTCGAAGTGCAGGTTGTCGAAGAGCTGTTCGACAACACGGCCGCTCAAACCATGGGCCTGGCCGAAGGGCAAATCTGCGTGATGATTCATTCCGGCTCCCGGGGGTTGGGATACCAAGTGTGCGACGACGCCCTGCGGGCCCTCCGCAACGCGCCGGCAAAATACGGCATATCTCTGCCCGACCGCCAGCTCTGCTGCACACCGGTCGACAGCCCCGAAGGACAACACTACCTGGGAGCGATGCGGGCAGCAGCCAACTACGCCTGGGCCAATCGCCAACTGCTGATGTGGCAGACCCGCGAGGTGTTTGCCGAATGGTTCGGCCGCAGTTGGGAATCGCTCGGTATGAACCTGGTTTACGACGTGGCCCACAATATCGCCAAAATTGAACGGCATACGGTCGACGGACGCCCGAAAACCCTCTGCGTCCACCGCAAGGGGGCTACCCGAGCGTTTCCCCCGGGACACACCGAAGTGCCCGACCGCTACCGGCAGATCGGCCAGCCGGTGATCATCCCGGGCGACATGGGCCGGGCCAGTTGGGTGCTGGTCGGGCAGCCGGCTGCCATGGAGCGATCTTTCGGCACCACCTGCCACGGGGCCGGCCGGGTGCTGAGTCGGAAAGCGGCCATCGAGCAGGCCAGGGGACGACGGATCGACCGCGAACTGGCCAAACAAGGCATTGTGGCCCGGTGTCGCAACTGGAAGGGACTCGCCGAGGAGCAGCCCGCCGCGTATAAGGATGTAAGTCTGGTGGTCGACGTTGTTCACCGGGCCGGCCTGGCCAAGAAAGTCGCCCGGCTCCGCCCTATCGGAGTTGTCAAAGGCTAAAAAACCGTGAAGCCGCTCACGGCTTCGCAACAGCAATCAGAAAGGGGGTACCTGCAAATGAGCCAACGCTACGCAAATCCAATTCTCGCCCGCGCCGCGCTGCCGACCGCCCTGGTCGTGTTGTTCGGACTGATCGGCTGCCAGTCGGAGGCGGCCCCTTCAAAAGGAGACAAGCAGATGAAGCTCGAAATCACCAGCACGGCTATTGCCCAGGGACAGCCGATTCCCAGGAAGCACACCGGGGAGGCCGACGACGTCTCGCCGCCGCTGACCTTTTCGGGCGCGCCCGAGGCCACCAAGGAGCTGGCCCTGATCTGCGACGACCCCGATGCCCCCACGCCTGAACCCTGGGTCCACTGGGTGATCTACAAGATCCCGGCCGATGCAAAGGGACTGCCCCAGGGCGTGGCCAAGGCGGCCACGCTGACCGAGCCGGCCGGGGCAATGCAGGGTAAGAACTCGTGGTCTGCCGGACAAACGATCGGCTATCGCGGCCCCCTGCCCCCGCCAGGCCACGGCACGCACCACTACCACTTCAAACTCTATGCCCTCGATACACAGCTTGATATCGAGCCGGGTGTCGACAAGAGCACGCTACTCGAAAAAATGTCGGGGCATATCCTGGCGGAAGCCCAATTGACGGGCACGTACGAGAGGTAAGTCGTGCCCGATCGACGCACGCACCGGGGTCCACATCCGGAAGACGCCCGGCTGTTCGCTTTCGCCGCCTGGCCGCAGTTGCGTCGGGCGACGGGCGACTTGTGCTGGCTGTTGAGCCGGGGCTATGCGTCGGTCTCATCGCTCAAGCTGGTCGGGGATCGCTACGACCTGCTCGCGCGGCAACGCACGGCTGTTGCCCGCTCCGCCTGCTCCGACGCCGATCGGGAACGGCGACAAGCCCATCATTCGGACCCGGAATCGCTCGCCGGCAAACCGTTGTGGCTCGACGGCTATAACGTCCTGACTACGGTCGAGGCCGCAATGGCCGGCGGCATTGTGCTGCTGGCGCGGGACGGTTGCTATCGCGACATGGCCAGCATGCACGGTAGCTACCGTAAAGTGGCCGAAACGCAGCCTGCGATCGAGCGGATCGGTCGAACCATCGCCGGGCTAGGCGCTGCCGAGAGCCTCTGGTACCTGGACCGGCCCGTCTCCAACAGCGGCCGGCTCAAGAAGATCATCGAACAGATTGCCGCCGAGCACGGCTGGTCCTGGCGCGTCGAACTGGTGGCCGACCCCGACGCCCTGCTGGCCGAGTGCGACCAGATCGTGGCCACCGCCGACAGCGTAATCCTCGACCGCTGCCGGAGATGGTTCAACCTGGCCCGCGAAGCGGTCGCCCGCCACGTTCCAGAAGCCCGGGTAATTGAGCTTTAGGGTCTTGCGCTGCAACTTCCACGCGCCGTGCGCGTATCTTGTACAGTATCGTGTTCAGTGTCCATGCTATAAAGGCGCGACCGGTGGTCGCGGTTTGGCTGCGGCCACAGTTCGGGTTAGGGTCTTGCGTTGTACCCTTGCCCTAAGAACGTGTTTTGAAATTGGTTGTAGCGCTCCCAAGGGTGCCACTGCTGGCTTGCCCAG
>Ga0180431_10008201_pt1 | contig 12021 bp, 8 predicted proteins | sample SS_ome_11_FD_132459 | JGI IMG/M metagenome (GOLD analysis project Ga0180431, IMG submission 132459) | Hypersaline lake sediment archaeal communities from the Salton Sea, California, USA - SS_1_MS_1 metaG | ecosystem: Environmental > Aquatic > Non-marine Saline and Alkaline > Hypersaline >... | reverse complement strand
TTACGGCGGGCAGGGCATTTTTCTCCTTGACCGTCCTTGCCGCTGCGGCAAAATCACCCTTTGCTATAAGTGATAAGAATTTCGGGATGTTTACCTGAACCGGGCAACCAGTCATAAAACCCGGCTTCTTGCAATTAAGGCAGCGTTTCGCTTCTTTGACAGCCGCTTCAGGGGAATAACCATACGGGACCTCTTCGAAATTTCTTACTCTCAACTCAGGTAATTGCTCCGGCATGTGTTGTCGGGAACTCTTTTGGTCCTCGTTTTTCATGGAATTCTCTTTCTGAACATACTTTATCTATAGGTTTGATAGGCCATTGCCTCTTCTTTGAGATATAAAGATTTTCTTGCGAAGAGCTCTTGCCAGTCAACCTCGTGGCCGTCAAATTCAGGACCATCTACACATGCAAATTTTATTTCTCCTTTTACTGTCACACGGCAACACCCGCACATGCCTGTACCATCTACCATAATTGGATTAAGGGCAACGAGTGTCTTGATTTTATGAGACCTGGTTACATTGGAACATTTCATCATCATAAATGTGCAGCCAATAAAATAACTCCGATCAATCTTTTCACCAGCGTCAATCAGTTTGGTAAGGACCTTCTGAACACTGCCCTTCATCCCCTTTGAACCATCGAATGTACTGACAATTAAACGATCAGAGAATTCTTTCAGGGAATCCTCCATATACAGGAGATATGCGCTTCGGGCCTCTATGATGGAGATCACTCTGTTCCCTGCCTCTTTCATGGCCCGTGCAATAGGAAAAATGGCCCCGATGCCATAACAACCTCCGCCAATGACAATTGAACCCAGCTTATCTATACTTGTCGGTATACCAAGCGGCCCTGCCACACTATACAGCTTACCCCCACTTTGAATCCTGGCCATCTTGGCTGTTGATATACCCACTTCGAGAAAAAAAATGGAAATCGTCCCCTTTTCCCTGTCCCAGTCCGATATGGTAAAAGGGACTCGTTCTCCGGTTTCATCCGGCATAATTATCACGAATTGACCCGGTTTTGCCTTATCTGCGACACCAGGCGCCTTTATCACCATAAGGTGGATATTCGGTACAATCTCATCTCTCCGGATAACTTCGTACATCTTATCCTCCAAGGACTCTTTCATAGAAAAGCTTAAGGCCATGTACCTTTTCAGTTATGTCAATACCTCGATAATATAGAGAATATAGAGGCATCTCCTCAGAGACAACATCACTCTCCTTCCACATCAGCTCTTCAACAGTGGTCAGTGCAAACTTCGCCAAAGGTCTTGGAGACCAGATCCCATGTCCGGAAATGAGGGGATTGACTCTGCAGATTTCATCAAACACCTCCTCAGCACTTGTAAATCCAAAGCCTGCGACCTTCATCTTTTCGGCTATCAGACATATAATTTTCCAGTCAGGCAAGGCCATACCTACCGGCTTTACCACAGCAGCAAGACGCTGTACCCTTCGCTCCAGAGAAGTAATGGTCCCATCTTCTTCCGTGAAAGCCACAGACGGAAAAACTACATCGGCTATCTCAAAAAGCGGTGATGGATAAATTCCGTGAAGAACTATAAAATCGACTTGTGACAGATGAGTCTTGTCAGGTATCGACCCACTGGTTATATAGAGGGCCTTCAGAGCACCTTTGCCGGCTGCCCTGATCATCTCCGAATAGCTGACTCCCGGCTCTGCAGGTAACTTTGCAGACCACGCCTCTTCTAGTTCTGACACGGCATCTTTGTCAGAGACATCTCGATAGCCAGGCAGGAAATTCGGAAGGGCCCCCATATCTCCTGCTCCCTGCTCGTTGCCTGCGATTCTCAAAGGTATAAGGCCTAAATGGCTGCCCCTTAAGAGGAGTATATTAAAGAGCAAATAGATGACCTGTTGCGGATTACTACTTTCGAGAATCTTTGATCCATAGAGGATGCATCCTCTCTTTGACTTTAGGATCTGGGATACAAGCTCCATTACTCTATCCACGGAAAGGCCGCAAGGCGCTATAGTCTCTTCTAAATCCATATCATGGAGAGACCTCTTGAGACTTTCAAACCCATTACATCGACTAGCTACAAAATCCTTGTCGAAGGCCTCCCTGTCCACAAGTATCTTCAGAATACCGGAAAGAAGAGGCAGATATCCGGATGGTTGAACGGGAACTAAATTGTCGACCATCCTTAAAATTATATCATTCTCTGGACCTATCAGGCAGACAGTTGCCCCCTGTCTTCTTGCTTTATTGATACTTACTGTGAGGACGGGATGTGAAGTTAGTATATCCGCACCTATTATTATAATCCAATCTGCGCTCTCGATATCTTCAATGGTTCCTGTTCCGGCTCCCACACATGAGCACCGGACATGTGCACCTATTACTTGGCCTGAAAAAGCAGAGGCTATATCTATATTGTTCGTGCCCATTCCGACGCGAGCGAATTTTTGCAGCAGATAGGCTGCTTCGTTCGTCAGAAATGGTGAAGCCACAAAACCCACTTCCTGTAGAGAATAGCGGTCCAATCTTTTTGCAACCAGCTCAGAGGCCTCTTCCCAGCCTGCTGGGACCAGCCTCCCTTCCTTTCTGATCAGTGGATACTTAAGGCGCTCGGCACCGTTGACCAGAGCCGGGATGCAAAAGCGCCCCCTCACACAGGCCTGCCCGTGATTGGCCGGACCCTCTTCATCTGGTCTGGCAGCCATCACTTTCTCCCATTTCGCCTCCAATTTCAGCCTGCATCCAACACTGCACAAGGCACAGGTGGTGGTCACCTCTCTTTCGGGGAGACCATGCCACTTACTCCCCCTGGCAGAAAGAGCACCTGTTGGGCATACGTCTACACAGGCACCACAGAATCTACATCCTCCATCGAGGTAAGATTTGCCAAAGGCAGTACCTATCTTTGTATCGTGCCCACGCTTTGTAAAAGCAATAGCCCCGATCCCTCTTACCTCCTGGCATACCCGCACACAGCGCCCACATAAAATACAGAGGTTATAATCACGATCAAAAAAGGGGTCTTCCCTCTCCATCGGAAGGTCTTTATAGTTAAAAGGTATCCTGATCTCCTTGAGTCCTATATATTCGGTCACCTTTCTCAATTCACAACGGTCGCGGGCAGGACAAAAAGTGCAGCCTGTCACCCTTCCGGACTTTGTAGGACATATATAGTACTGTTCGCAGAATTCTTTTTGATCACACACAAGACAAGAATTAGGATGCTCCGAAAGGATAAGTTCCAATACATTTTTTCTCAGATTATGGAGTTCCGGGTCATCTGTAATGACCTTCATCCCTTTGGCAGCCGGCGTAGTACAGGCCGGTGGAAATCCACGCATGTTTTCAATCTTCACCAGACACAACCGGCACGCCCCAAATGGAGAAAGTTCCAAATAGGAGCAAAGAGAAGGGATATAGATTCCATTATCCCTGGCAACCTCAAGAACAGTTGCTCCTTCTCTGAACTCGACCTCTTTGCCGTCAATGGTCAGCATTAGTCATAGTCCTCTCTGTTTTCCTAAAACCCGTTACCTTCTCCACAGCCCCTATCTTGGGTGGACATACCTGGTAACATGTGCCACACTTGATACACAGGGATTGATCTATAAAGTGTAACTCTTTCTTTTTGCCGATAATCGCACCTACAGGACATTTTTTCTTACAGATCCCACAGCCAACACATTTTTCAGAAATTACATACTTTATCAGATTCTTGCATACCAGCGCCGGGCAACTCTTATCTCTTATGTGGGCCTCATATTCATCACGGAAATAGCGCAAAGTCGTCAACACTGGATTAGGAGCCGTCTGGCCCAGTCCACAGAGTGAGGCATTACGAATCGTAGCAGCAAGCTCCGCTAAGCGATCGAGATCTTCTTCCTCACCCTGACCCGACTTGATTCTTTTCAATATATCGAGCATTACCTTTGTCCCGATCCGACAGGGAGAACATTTTCCGCACGATTCCGCCTGGGTAAAAGAAAGAAAATAGCTGGCAATGTCTACTACACAAGTATCTTCATCCATGACGATCATGCCACCGGACCCCATTATAGAACCAGCTGACATCAGTGATTCATAATCCACCGGAAGATTTACAAGATTCGCCGGGATACAACCACCGGAGGGGCCACCTGTCTGTACGGCCTTAAACTCCCTGTCTCCCAATATTCCTCCACCGATATTAAAGATAATCTCGCGGAGGGTCGTACCCAATGGGACCTCAATCAATCCAGTCCGTTTTACCTTGCCCACCAAAGAGAAGGTCTTGGTCCCCTTGGAGAACTTTGAGCCGTATCCGGCATACCATTCACCTCCCTGCCGTATGATTGTCCCCAAAGTCCCCAGTGTCTCTACGTTGTTAATAATAGTCGGTTTGCCCCATACACCTGAAATGGCAGGAAAAGGCGGCCTGGGTCTGGGCATGCCCCTCTTACCCATGATTGAGGCGATAAGGGCCGTCTCCTCGCCACATACAAAGGCACCAGCACCTTGCTTTATTTTGATATCAAAACTGAAATCACTATCCAGAATATTGTCACCTAACAGATTGTATAAGTGCATCTGATCGATAGCATGCCTCAAACGCTCAATTGCCAGGGGATATTCCGCTCTAATATATATATATCCGTGATTGGCCCCAATAGCATAAGCACCTATCAAGAGGCCTTCAAGCACCGCATGTGGATCTCCCTCCAACAGGGATCGGTTCATAAAGGCGCCCGGATCCCCCTCATCAGCATTGCAAATAAGGTACTTGTCATCACTTTGGATATCATGACAGATTTCCCATTTCTTCCAGGTAGGAAAACCAGCACCTCCACGTCCTCTCATCCCTGCTGTCTTTATCTCGTCAATCACTTCCCCGGGAGTCATCTCAAGGGCCTTTTTGATCCCCAGGTATCCATCTCGAGCGATATAGTGATCTATCTCTTGAGGATCGATAATTCCACAATTTCTCAAGACCAGACGAATTTGTGGTTTGAGCATAGGATGCTCGAAGCACTTGGGTATGCCGTCGATCTCATCATCCCCCAGTGTCCCTAATACCAAATCAGATCTTGAATTATCCTTCAAAAGATAATCCTCTATGAGATCCGTCACTATCTCAGGGGTAATCCGTCGGTAACAAATAGGAGGACGCCCTTCTTTCTGAATGTAGATCAAAGGTTCAAGATAGCAAGGACCTAAGCAACCCACTTCCACCAGGTTCACTTCAAGATTCAGTTTTCCTGTGCATTTTTTGATTTCTTCCTTTACTGCGTCTATCCCGGCCGCCCGGCCGCATGTAGCTGCTCCTAAATAGATGACAGGAATCTTGCTTGATATCAAATCCTGCCATTTAGCAATAGCCTTCTTCCGAATGTGGAAAAAATCCATACTCACTCCTCTACATTCGGCAATCGATACTGCGATAGAATATTATCAACTGTAGGGGGGGCAACATTTCCATAGATCTTATTGTCTATCACCATTACCGGTGCAAGTGCGCAACAGCCCATGCAGGCTACACTTTCCAGACTAAAAGTTGAATCCGGTGTAGTTTCACCAGATTTTATATTCAGTGTTTTCTCTACCATATCCATAACTTGCTCACCACCTCTTACATGACAGGCCGTACCAACGCAGACCTTTATTGAATGATCTCCTGGCTCAGTAAACCTGAACTGTGCATAGAAGGTTGCTACCCCGTAGATTTCGTGCTCAGACAGTTTAATGCCTTTAGCAATTGCAACGATAGCCTCCTCAGAAATATATCCACATTCTTTCTGAACAGCCTGGAGAATCGGAATCAGACTCCCCTTCTCCCCTTCATGGGAATTCACTATCTTCTCGATTGTCTTCTGCATAATATCGATACCTTGTTAGCCATATGCACGGGCTCAATGTGTCAGTCTGATCCTTGAATCAAACAGCTATCTGGATATTATTCCAAGAACTGCAGTTCCAGCCAAAGATGGAATTTGGCAGATGGCTCATTAGTTTACAACTCTGGAAAACATCGCGTTTTCCCAATACTCAACATTTCAAGTTTGTTTTCATCTACTATGAAACCCAATCCCTGTCCCCTTATTATTTCAGCTAACCCACCAAAACCAAAAGAGAAATCCTCAGATGTTATATTTTGGGAAAGAAGATAACTATCATAAGAGCCATCAACATACATTGCCTTTGGAAGAATAGATGCTGCTACCCGGCCTACGGCAGAAAGAATTCCAGTCTCCCCAACGTGACATCCGACTTGATATTGAAGTCCTCCTTGTCCAGCGATTTCCGCCAGTTTTAAAATTTTAAGAAGTCCTCCGTTCTTTGAAAGCCGCAGATTGACCATATGGTAACTTCTCCTTTCCACCATAGATTCTATATCATCAACAGTAAGGGCTGATTCATCTGCTACAAATTTAAAATCGCGGTTCTCTGGATCCTTAAGAAAATAGAATATTTCCTCTCTATGTCTGCCAAAAGGCTCTTCAACCAAAAATATCCCGTACTCACGGCATAATTTAAGACATGCAAGTGCTATCTCTAATGACCATGAGGCATTAGCATCGACCCTTAAATCAAAATCTCGCCCCAGTTTTTCTCGTGATAGCCTAAATATTTCCTCATTGTAATCTAAATCAGTGCCGACCTTGATCCTTATATGACGTATACTTGCTCTTTCGTACATATCCAGAAAATATTCTGCTACTGAGAAGGGAAGGATAGGAAGAATTCCACCATATTGAATCGATTGTTTGGCCGGCCTTTTTTTTAAAACATCATAGATATCTTTCCCTGAAGTACGGCAAAATATGTCCAGCAATGCTGTTTCCGCTGCGCATAGTAATGGAAGTTCGTGTGATTCGAGCGATAGAGAATTAAAATATTCTTTTACTTCTTTCCAGGAAATATCCCGTTCCATAATGGGTTCAAAAATTCTTGCTATGATTTCTCTGGCATTTTTCAGTAGGTAGGCATTTTCCCAGATCTCGCCCGATACATAATCTCTTACGATGGCTTCACCGAATCCTCTTTTCCCTTGTCCCTCAATTTTGAGAATCAGGGAATCAGAAAAGGATCTGGATGCCATTGCATGAGTAAAATCCATCTTAAATGGGATTTTTAATGCGTAGAGTTCTGCTTTATCAAGCGTTACATGTTGCTTCATAATTATTGATAGCTTACTGTAATAAAAATATCCTATCAACAGATATTCGATTTTGTGAAGTTAGGTGTTAAAATAGTCAATTCATGTTTCAGTACCGAAAGACAACATCTTTCTTAAATTATAAAAATGTGCAATCGTAGCCTTTCAGAGTATTTTATAAATATAGAACCAATCCTTGTATCTGTCTTGATCATTAGCTGTTTTTTATTATCAAAACACCTGTTAATCCCGCATCAAAAGGAAGCGATTCAATCTCCACTGAAAACAGAAACTATTGCAAACAATATCCACAATCCTCATAATGCAAAGGAGTTGCTCTTTTTCCGTCCCATGGATATAAACAGTGCTTCTTTAGAGGAACTGACCCTGCTTCCCGGAATTGGCGAGGTTAATGCATGCAGAATTGTTCAATTTCGCCGGAGTATTGGTTTTTTCCTCTCTGTTGATGAGCTTGACACCATAGATAGTCCCCTGAACCCAAAACTATTAAAGGCTATAGCCCCATACCTGGCTGTTGATTTTGATTGCTAATACCCATAGTCCTGAAACAGCCAAGATACTTGCCATGGCCGGCAAGGGTGGTACCGGCAAAACCACTCTCAGTGCTCTCCTGATCAAATATCTTGTGGAGAAAGGAATGACTCCGGTATTGGCGGTGGATGCCGATGCTAATGAAAATCTTAATGAGCTTGTCGGTCTTTCCGTTAAGACCAGCCTGGGAGATATCAGAGAAAGGATGAAGACAGATACTCCTCCCGGCATGGCCAAAAAAGACTATATGGAGATGTATATAAACCAGGCCATTATAGAGACCAAAGGTTTTGACCTACTGGTCATGGGTCAGCCAGAAGGTCCTGGATGCTACTGTATGGCCAATACGATCTTGGCACAAGTAATAGAGGGGCTGGCCAGGAATTACCATTATCTCATAGTCGACAATGAGGCGGGAATGGAACATTTGAGCCGCATGAATCTCCGGGACATACATACTTTATTTGTTGTGTCTGACCCTTCAATCCGGGGGATAGTCACAGCAGCACGCATAGCTGATCTTACCAAGGCATTAAAAGTAGAAGTAAAAAATAAAGTGCTCGTAGTAAACAGGGGGCCAAAGGACCTGCCGGCAGAGCTGGAAGAACAGATACGGGAGGTTGTACAAAAAACCGATCTTTTGTTTGGAGAATGTATTCCGACAAGCGAGGATATTCTCCAAAGTGAACTCCAGCAGGAATCTCTGCTGAAGCTATCAGCTAAAACCGAAATAGTACAGATAATAACACGTTTTTTTGACAAATTTTTATAATTTTTTGGTAGACACTTCAAATATTTGCATTTTTCTGGTTCAGGACCTGCTGCACCTTCCTGACTAACTCGCCTATTTTAAAAGGCTTGCTGACACAATGAAGATCATCAATTATTGATGCTTCATACATTTCATTATCTGGATTATGGCCGCTGCAGAATAAAACCTTGATATCAGAATTGATCTCTTTGAGCTTTTCATAGGTTTCCTTGCCCCCCATCCTTGGCATACATATATCCAAGAGCACAAGATCAACATCGTGTTCAAATGCCCTGTAGACATGCAAGGCCTCGAGACCGTCTTGTGCAAGCAACACACTGTAACCATAAACGGAAAGGACCTCCCTCGTCAGATCCCTGACAACTTCTTCATCGTCAACCACCAAGATGGTCTCTGATCCACTCACCTCCTGACTTTTTGAAGATTCTTTGACTGATTCTGTAACGGAATCCATCACCGGGAAAAAGATCTTAAAGGTGCTTCCTTGTCCCTTTTCACTTTCAATTTGAATACACCCCTTACTGCTTTTCACAATCCCGTAAGTCATTGGAAGCCCAAGCCCCGAGCCCTTGCCCACTTCTTTGGTTGTGTAAAAAGGATCAAATATCCGGTCCATCACCTCCTTTTCCATGCCAGTCCCGGTATCACTGATGTCTATGCAAATAAAACGATCAGGATGGTCGGTATAATCCGGACAAAGGGCATGGACTTCTTTGTATTCGACTTCACTCGTGGCCAACGAAAGAGTACCTCCATCTGGCATCGCGTCCAGGGCATTAAGGCATATATTTAGAACGGCCTGCTGGACTTGTGTGGGATCACACTTAATAAAAGGAAGATTTTCCTGAAGAGAAAGTCTTATCTCAATATTCTTGGGTAAAGAGCTTTTCATGAGTTCTGTGGTTTCATGAACAATCTCATTGACCGCTGATGCACTGGATTGTCCGGACTGACTGCCGCGGCTGAAGGCCAAAAGTTTTGCCACCAAGTCAGCAGCCCTCAGGCTGGACTGCTCTATAATATCTGCATAGCGACCTATATCGGAATCCGGCCCAATTTTCAGCTTTAGGAGATTTGTATAACCCAGAACACCAGTAAGTATATTATTGAAGTCATGTGCGATACCACTGGCCATAGTCCCTATGGATTCAAGCTTTTGAGACTGCAATAATTGGTTTTCAAGGTATTTTTTTTCCGTTAAGTCAGTCAACATGGCCAGGCAGCCGCTATACTGATCGTCTGTCATGATGGGAACGCTGCTGATCAGAACATTAACAGGTTCATTTGACTTCGACTGCAATACAACCTCTTCCTTGGCGGTTTTCCCCCTCTTATTCTCCATAAGTATTTGAAGAAGTATCTTTTTCCCCTCTTTGTTTACGAGATTATAAACGCTTTGATTTATCAGGTGCTTATAGCCGAGCATTTTCTTCAAATGACAGTTTGAAAAATTGATCACTCCTTTGTCATCCAAAATCCAGATACCCTCGTTGACATTCTCTACAATCTCGCGATACTTGCGCTCTGAGTCTTCAAGTCTCTTGTAAAGGCCTGCATTCTCAAGGGCCATGGCAATTTGGTTGGCAAAACTGGTAAGAAAATCCTTGTCGATTTCCGCAACAAAATTCTGATCATTTTTATTGTCTCCCAGCATGATACCGACCAACCGGCCCTTAACAATCATAGGCACCAGAATAAAGGCCTTTGGCTTCAACTTCCTTAAAAGAGGATTTTGGAAATTAAGGGACATTGCTCCCACATCTTTTATCAGGACAGACTTTTTTTCTCTGGCAGTACGGGCAATAATATTGTCCTTTTTATCCAGGGGTATTTGATAACCCTTAAGATCTGTGAAGGTTCCTGATTCCACTCCCACTGCATGAATAAGAATCAGGCTGTTTTTGTCTTCATCAAACAGGAATATACCTGCTCTATCGAGGTGAGCAATATTCAAGAGCCTTTTGAGTATCAATTCCAGAAGCTCTTCCAGCTTGAGTGTGGAAAGAATTGCAGCGCTGCACTCATTAATGGTAGTAAGCTGATTCACCTTTTGCTGCAGGTCCTGATTTAGTTGATGGATCTGATTATATTTTTCTCTGAGGATTTCCTTATCCCTCTCAAGCTCCTTTCTGCTGTCTTTGAATACCTTCCATGGCGTGTATATCATATGATAAAAATCTTTGAATCTGTTCTGACTATCCCACTGGAGATGGTATTCGCAGTATTCGTCTCCTTTGAAAAAACATTTGGTCTCTTCCAAACGGCTGGGAGGAAGGCCCCAGATCGTTGGAATCGCCTGATAAATACCTTTATTCATAAGACAAAAATCACGACTGAGGGGAACATCCTTTGACCAGATAAGACGTATTACGGCGTTATTCCGAGAAGAACTGAGCAGTTCTATCCTTTTGGTCTTGTTGAAATGGTCATTTACCTTTTGGGTATGCTTTATTCCCTTGGCCGGACTGCCAAAGGCATAGATTATAATCCTCTGTATATATCCCAGACGCTGCCTCAATACGGAATTAAAACCTATCTCGTAGGCTGCATTATCGTCGCCCAAAATTCTCTTGGCCCTATTATAAAGCTGAATCATTACGGTAGATGAAACCCAATTATTCAGATCAGAAAGAAATGCCTTTAGATCGGATATCCCTGCCAATTCCGGCCCTAAATCATTAAATAGCTCATCTGATTTTCCAGGCTCCATCTCCTCGACATACTGAATGACGGCAAGAGAATTAATACAACTATTGTGTTTATCCATCTGGTATCATTCCGATGTCAATTTTCTAATGCATTCAAGTCAAAAACCAGACACTAGTATAGCTTTTAATTAATAAAGTGATAATCGCGAGCATTACGAAAACATTCTCATGACGCAGTGTGTAAACCTTATTGAGATTGCTTCGTTGCCTCGCTCCTTGCAATGACAGCACAAAGACTCCCTTGAAACACAATGCCAACAGAACATAACAAGACATTTCAGACAAAGGCATATTCTTTTACACGTTACAATTTAAAATTGCTTTACTTATTAAAATTAATTGATAAATAAATTATAAGTTATTTTAGCTTATTCATTATTTTCGAGCAAGTTACATATCGCTAGTGCCAGCATAACAGAACGGCATTAATTTTGCGTATGCATAAGAATCAGTAAGGTCAGTCTGAAATCGACCTGTTAATCTGTTTCTCAATATTGTTTTTAATCTGGTATAAAAAAACCTGTTTCTCTTATTATCAGAAGAACAATGCAAAAAGGATGACATGATGTACGGAATACCTAATGTTACAAGTCTTGGTCTAAGTCAGTTCTTTCAACTTTCCTTTAATGTAAAATTGGCTCGCTTGTCACCATTCATATGCCTTCGAGTCTATCTCTATCTACTGGGCTTTTTATATTTCTCCCTAAAATGGGCTGATAGAAAAAGAATAATACTTTGCCAAAACTATGTATTGAAGCTTAATTTAAAAAAACACGTGTCTTATCTGGACTCGATCAAGACCTTTCTGGGTGTTTTTGATCATTACTTTGAAAAATTAATAATGGCCCACAGGCCCTTATCAGA
>Ga0180431_10008197_pt1 | contig 12028 bp, 8 predicted proteins | sample SS_ome_11_FD_132459 | JGI IMG/M metagenome (GOLD analysis project Ga0180431, IMG submission 132459) | Hypersaline lake sediment archaeal communities from the Salton Sea, California, USA - SS_1_MS_1 metaG | ecosystem: Environmental > Aquatic > Non-marine Saline and Alkaline > Hypersaline >... | reverse complement strand
GGAAGGGGATCGAGCCCAGCGGCCTCAAGCACGGTAGGATAGACGTCGGGGCTGCTGACGGGGACGCGGCATTCGCTCCGTTGAGCGACGACGCCAGGCCATCGCACAATCCACGGCTCACGCGTCCCACCTTCGTACATCCAACCCTTGCCCTCTGAGAGTGGGGCGTTGCACGTGGGCGATCCCTCGGACGTCGCAAGGCCTCCGTTGTCGGACGTGAACACGACCAAGGTGTCATCGGCGATGCCTTCCTCATCGAGCACAGCCAGCAACCGCCCCACATTCTCGTCGAGGCTCTCGACCATCGCTGCGTAAACGGGATCGGATTGGATGAGCCGTCGTCGAACCCGCAGATGCCTTTTGTGGTCGCAGGGAAAGTGCTCTCCTTCCTCGAATGCCTGCATTTGGTCTAGCCCAAGCGCCTTGGCCTTCTCTTCATACTTGGCGATCTTGTCAGGCTTGGCCTGGATGGGCGTGTGTACGGCATAGTACCAAAGGTTGAGAAAGAACGGGCTACCATCGTTGCGACGGATCAGCGCAATGGCCTCGTCCGTCAGCCTATCCGTCAAGTAGGTACCCTCAGGGCTGTCGCTCATCGTAGGCAACCCCCACGGGCTAAAGTAGCCGTGCTTGGGCGCACCCCACTCGCAGCCGGCTATGTTCACATCGAACCCGTGCCGCTTGGGAAAGTGGGGCTCTGCCCCCAGGTGCCACTTGCCCACGTGCCACGTCGCGTACCCGCCTTTTTTGAGAGCGCGCGCCAAGCTGGTCTCCGTCAGAGGAAGGTGGTCCGTGTAGGGCACCTCCAACAGCCGTCCGCTAGAATGGGCCCCGATCCAGTCCGTGACGCCGACCCGAGCCGGATAGCGCCCCGTTAGCAGACTGGCACGCGTCGGCGAACAGACGGGGCAAGCAGCGTAGGCGTCGGTGAAGCGCATGCCCTGGGCACGGAAACGATCGAGGTTCGGGGTCTCGTAAAAGGTGCTGCCATAGCATCCTAGATCGCGCCATCCCAGGTCGTCGATGAGGATGAGGATGATGTTGGGGCGGTTCACGTGGGTGTTTCCTTTCGTCGTGGCACGCCGGCCCTGCGAAGGAGAGCTTGTCGATCACGAGCGGGCATGCTAGGATGCGCGTCGCGTCACAGGGGCTCCAAGACGATCTTGACAGGGCGGAGGTGCCAAGCCATGCGCGTCATCGCTATTCTAGCCGATAGCTTCCGCTATGACCACCTGGGCGCTAACGGCAACGACTGGATCCGCACCCCAAATCTCGATGCCTTGGCCGCGCAGGCTGTGCGTTTCTCACGCTTCTACGTCGAGGGCCTGCCCACGCTGCCCGCTCGCCAGGCCTACTTCACAGGTCGATACACCCTACCCTTCCGCTTCTGGCAGTCGCCAGAACCCAATGACCCCTTGCTGGCCGAGCATCTTTGGGACCAAGGCTGTGCTACAGCGCTCGTGACGGACACCTATCACATGCACAAGCCCGGCATGACCTTTGGCAGAGGCTTTGACCATGTCCAGTTTATCCGCGGGCAAGAGTACGATCCGTGGCTTGGGGACGCATCGCTGCCTATCGATGACGAGCGGCTTCACCGGTATCGCGGCAATCCCGAGATCGACGAGCTATGGCGGCCTCGCTTTCGTCAATACCTGCGCAACATCCAAGTGCGACAGACCGAGCGCGATTGGTTTGCGCCTCAGGTCGTGGAAGCCGCCATCGCATGGCTGGAGCGCAACCAGGATCGCCCCGACCTGTTTCTATGGGTAGACCTTTTCGACCCGCATGAGCCATGGGATCCGCCCGCCCCCTTCGATACGCTCTATGACCCCGATTATCGGGGGCAGGTGTTGATCGATCCCATTCCCGGGTCCGTGGGAGGCTATCTCACGCCAGAAGAGGTGCAGCATGTGGCAGCCCTTTATGCGGGCGAGGTCAGCTTTGTCGACAAGTGGATCGGCGTGCTACTAGAAGCCATCAAGGCGCTGGACATGTGGGATGACACGCTGCTGGTCTTCACGAGCGATCACGGCGAGCCGCTGGGAGAGCGGCAAGTCGTACGCAAGGCGTGCCCGTGGCCCTACGACGAGATGTCGCGCGTGCCATTGCTCATGAAGCTGCCCGACGGCGAAAGGGCAGGCACCGTGGTAGACGCCTTTGCGCAGAGCCCCGACCTAGCGCCAACGATCTGCGATGTCCTCGGCGCGCCTCCTCTACCCGGCGCGCATGGGCACAGCCTGCTCCCGCTTGCACGGAGGCAGGTTGATTGCATACGCGATGCCGCCCTGAGCGGATGGCACGGGTCTTCCTGGTCACTGCGCGACGACGAATGGAGCCTCTATCTCTGGCTGGATGACTACCCAGCCCGATCTTGGGACGCCGTTCAGCCGGGCACGCGTGCTCTCTACCGGCTACAGGACGACCCCGGCGAAAAGGGCGACGTCGCCGAGCTACATCCCGGCGTCGCAGATCGCCTCGAGCTGCAGCTCAGAAGATGGATCGCGAGCTTGAGCTGGGAGTAGCGTCAATCCTACAACGCGCCGCGCGTGCTGACGGGGGACAGCATGACTCACGACCATACGCTTACCAAGGCCCAGCGGCTCAGCCGCATGAGCTATCTCTTGCATCGCAACCCGCACGGACTGACCGTGCAAGAGCTGGCTAGTCTCTGCAACGTCTCGGCCAGGACCATCCAGCGGGACATTCGTGACCTGGACGATCTCGGCATACCCGTGTGGGACGATGAGGGCGCCCCTCCGCGCTATGGGATCATCGAGGGTTACTACCTGCCACCCGTGCGCCTGGAGCTGGACGATGCGCTGGCGCTCTACCTGGCGGCGCGGTTACTGGCGCGCTATGCTGATAGCTTTGATCCCCATATCGTCCACGCTCTGGCCAAACTCTCCACTGTGCTGCCCGGGGCCATCGCCGAGCACGTTCAGTCCACAGCGACTAGCTTGCTCGAACGCCCGCATGACCACCACCGGTGTCGCATCCTCAGCACACTGGCCCTCGGATGGGCGACGCGTCGCCAAGTGAGCATCTGGCACCGATCGGGTACGGGAGAGCACCAGCACCAGTACACGGTCTGTCCCTACTTTATCGAGGCGTCGGCTGTGGGCAGCGCGACGTACCTTATCGGTCATGACAGCTACTTTGATCGGGTCACCACCTTCAAGATCGAGCGCATTGCCGAGGCCAAGCTCCTCGATGAGCAGTTCCAGGTACCAGAGGAATTCGATCCTCACAAGCTTCTGGAGAGCGCGTGGTCCATCATGTATGGGGACGATCTTCAAGAGGTGGTCCTGCGATTTGCCGCGACCAAGACGCGGCGCGTCAAAGAGAACCGCTGGCACGTATCGCAGGAGATCCACGACCTGCCGGATGGCGGCTGCCTGCTACGTCTGTGGATCGCCCAGCCCATCGAGATGAGCTACTGGATCCTAGGCTGGGGAGGTGACGTGGAAGTGCTCGCCCCGGAGGAACTCCGGCAGCATATCGCCCAAGAGGCTCAGCAGATGGCTAGCCTGTATCGACAAACCGCCCAGGGCAGCTCGGGCTAGGTTAGGAACCTACCAGCTCCCACGCACGCGCGCTCGCGCACAACTAGTCCACGCGAGCGATAACACCCTTGAGATAGGCGCCCTCGGGAAACGTCAACAGGACGGGATGGTCGGGTGACTGATGGAGGCGCTCCAGGATACGCACCTCGCGCCCCACGTCGACGCTGGCCCCAAACAGGACCTTCTGAAAGAGATCCTCCGAGACGCGCCCGCTGCACGAAAAGGTCGCCAGGGTGCCCCCTGGCCGCAGCAACGCCATGCCCAGCATGTTGATATCCTTGTACCCACGGGTCGCCGCCGGAACATCGCGCTGGGAGGTAGCGAACTTGGGCGGGTCCAGAACGACGAGGTCGTACCGCTCGCCACCATCGCGCATGTCGCGCAGCACTTGAAAGGCATCGCCCACAACGTAGCGATGCGTGGCAGAGCCCGCCGTGTTCAGCCCGTTCAGGACAACGTGCGCCTCGGCTTGGGCTAGCGCATCCGCCGAGCTATCCACGTGGAGGACTTCGCGCGCGCCCGCCATGGCGGCCGCGATGCCAAAGCCGCCCGTGTAGGCAAAGACGTTTAGCACACGGGCATCCTTTGCATAGGCGCGGAGCCGTCGTCGGTTCTCCCGCTGGTCCAGGTAGAATCCCGTCTTGTGCCCCTCGCGCAGATCGATCAGCCAGCGGACGCCATGCTCCAGGATCTCCACCGCAGGGGGCGGTGCTTTGCCGAGAATCGGACCCGTCGTCTCGTCCAGACCCTCGTGTCGACGGACATCGACGTCGCTTCGCTCATAGACCCCGCGGGCGCCGGTCAGCTCGAGAGCTGCCTGGGCCAGACCGACCTTGCGCCGATCCACGCCCGCGGTCAGCGCCTGCAACACCAGCCAGTCCCCATAGCGGTCGAGCATCAAGCCGGGCAAGCCGTCAGACTCGGCATAGACCAAGCGGCATGCCGTGACCTCGTGCCTGCTAACCAGCGAGTCCCGCCTACGGATAGAAGCTCCCAAGAGCTCATGCCACAGAGAGTCATCCAGAGGACAAGATGGATCCCAGCTTACCAGACGGACACGTATCTGCGAGTGCCGATTGTGGTACCCAAAGCCCACGAGATCACCACGATGATCGAGTACGCGCACTGCCTCGCCGGGATCGGGGTTGCCGGTAGCCCGCGCGATGGCTCCGGAGAAGATCCAGGGATGGCGGTTGCGAGCGCTCTTGTCACGGCCCGGTTTCAGGATGACATCGCAGTCCACTTGCACCTCTGTTCTAGGCCTCGTCACGCACGACCCGTACTTGCAGCACCCGCACCGTCCCGCCCGTGATCGCCGCATCCGACGCCAGACGCTCACCCACAGCCCAGAGGATCGCTTTGCCAGCGACCAGAAGCGGTACGCTATCGCGTAGACGCCGCGGTATGCGCCTGTCGACGAACAGATCTTGCAGCGACTGGGTACCATCCATCCCCAGCGGCCGCAGCCGATCGCCAGGGTGGCGCGTTCGCAACGCCAGCTCCTTGGGCAACAGCGATGCATCCAGGTGCGCCAAGAGCGTGTCGGAGGAGCGGCGCCAGTCAGCCGGCAGGTCCGCAGCTGCCAAGGTGCGCATCTCCAAATGCCAGTCGCAGCCCAAGGGTTGGACCACGCCGGGCCAGCCGAAGGTCACAGGCTCGTCGCATGCCAGCAGTGGGCGCCAGACGTGGGCTTCCGACCAATCGCGTCGCCCGATACAGAGAGCATGGTAGCCAAGCTCTGCTCTCACGCCCGCGGGCAACATGGCGACGCTTCCCACCTGACCCTCGGCGACAAGCCCCTCCACAGCAACCACGTGGCGCCACCCCAACTCTACCCGTGATCCGGTCACCTTGGCATACGCACGTCGAACGAGACGCCTCACCAGGGCGAGATGCTCCCTTTCCAGAGCTTGGAGATCCAGAAGCACCCGCTCCTCAGAAGCCTCACGCACGCAACGCGACCAGGCCTCGCCCGTCAACAGCGCGAAGAGATCGTCTTCGCCAGCCAGAATCTCCGCCGTGCGCCCGACGCTCTGGACGAGCGACGGCACACGCTCCTCGATCATGGGAATGACGCTGTGACGGAGCCAGTTGCGCGGGGTTCCCTCGTCCCTATTGCTGGCATCGCGGATGGGGACCAGTGCGTTTCTCTGGCAGTAGGCCTCGATCTCGTGACGAGTAATGGAAAGAAGCGGTCGGACAAGCTGCAGTCGCTGACTCCCGCCGACGGTGCCTTTGTCAAACACCGGATCAAGTGGGGCAACGGCACGCATGCCACTGAGCCCACTCGCGCCCGAGCCGCGGAAAAGGCGCAAAAGCACGGTCTCTAGCTGATCATCGGCATGGTGTGCCACGGCGATGGCCCGGCAGCCCTGCTCCCGAGCCACGCGAGCTAGGAAGCTGTAGCGTGCGCGACGAGCCGCTACCTCCACCGAATCGCCCCACTCCACCGCGAGCGCTGGCACGTCCAGCCGTTCCGTCACGTAAGGCAGGCCCCAGGCCTCGCAGAGCTGCCTGACATGAGTAGCCTCATCCGCGCTCGTGCTACGGATGCCATGGTCCAGGTGCGCGGCCAGAAGCGCGATGCCCAGACGTTGCCGCAAAGCGCACAGGACGTGCGCCAAGCACAGCGAATCCGGCCCGCCAGAAAGAGCGACTAGGAGACGATCATCCTCTGCCAAGCCCACGTGCGATATCAGATCTCGCAGATGCGAACCCAGCTCTTGCGCTAGCGGATCCATGGCCCCTCCCCAAGCCATTGTAGACCACGGGGAGTCGTGCCTCAAGCACCGCTCCCACTGCACCGGAGAGACAGCAGAGGCAGCACCAGGTTCGGGCGTCGTGCCACATCGAGCAGAATGCCAAAGGTGTGCGTCAGGACTTGGGCGGGAGGATCGCAGCTAGGATCTGACGGAGCTTTCAGCTGCACCAGTGCGGCGTAGCTACCGACTTCCAGGTCACCGGCTTCCACGGTAACGGTCACCGCTGACACACCCTGGGCCTCGGCGGGAGCCACGGTCAACCAAGACGCATTCTCGGTGAGCGTCCAGGCCGTGCCACACGTGCGGTCATTGGCAACCGTGGCGCGCACCGTCAGATGAGGATCATCCCGTGTCACATACCAGTGAGCCTCTGCGAGATCGGTGCGGAGGGGAAAGCCGCCGCCACCGGACGTGTAGGCAGCCCGGAGACGGTCCGCATCGCCCGCCACAGCGTACGACGTGCGCTGATCATAGACGTAGGTCAAGTCCTTTAGGTGAGACACCCTGGTCACAACGCTGTACGACCCTAACCCGACGAAGCCATGATACAGGTGGGCGGCATCTATCCAGTTCGCCGTGAACTGAGGGTCAGAGGCGATCCAGCCCACATCGGGGTAGTACGCCTCCACCCAAACATGGGACGCGCCGTGGACACTGTCCCATGGCGGCCCGGTCAGGTCACTGGGCAACATGGCGCCCTGGACATACCTGGCAGGAATGCCCGCCGCTCGCAGCAAGGCACAGGTTAGGGTGGCGAATCCATCCCGTTCGGCGACACCCGTGTCGAGCACACTGAGGGCATCGTTGTCGGTGCAACCCTCCCCATAGCGCGTGTGAGCTCTCACCCACGCGATAGTGCGCACAAGAGCCACATCCTCTCGCGAAATGCCCGCCACTAGAGCCGCCGCCTGTGTCGCGATCGCAGGGGCATCGGACTGAATCCAGCCTGGCTGTGGCTGGAGCTCGTCCAGCGCCTCCTGCGGCAAAGCGTCCCGATCGAGCGGATACGGCACGTCGGTCGCGAGATCGGAGCGGGCGACAACCCTCAACACAGTATACTCATCCGTGGCACCGATGCTCTCCTGATGAAAGTTGGCCGTGCTGTAGGTCCGAACAGTGCCATCGGCAAGTCTGGGCGTGATACGGTACGTGGAGGTCATGACGCCCGTATACGTCTCAACGGCTAGCAGAGCCTCGTCCAGCGTTTCCCGCGATTGACCCGCTCCGGCAGAAGGATCGCAATGGGATCGCACTGGAGTCTCTGTGGAGACATCAGGACCCCCTTGGACATCAAACGGAATGAGGAGCAACCACAAGCAGGCGAAAAAGGATAAGAGGAGGAGTATCCCTCGGGCGTCGCGGAGCGGTGACGTCCGAGCGATGCCGCCGAGCGTCGCACCAAGCGAACGCCAGCGGACCGAGCTCCTCCTCAAGGGGGACATGGCCAAGATGCGCTCATGCCCATCAGCTATAGCATACACAAGACGCGAAGCCCATGCGTAAAGGCAAAGTGAAAATCGTACCATAGCCGATCCTGTGTCAAGCAAGAGCGCCGGCGCGTTGGGCGCCGGCGCTCGTCCAGTCCTGTTTCGTCCTGAAGCTACGAGAGCCCGCGGATTACGCCGTTCTCGTCCATGTCGATATCCATGAAGGCTGGACGCCGTGGCAGGCCCGGCATCGTCTTCATCTCACCGCATAGCGGATAGAGGAAGCCAGCCCCCACGCTCGCCCGGATGTCCCTGATCGGCAGGCGCCATCCCTTTGGCACACCCTTGAGCGAAGGATCGTGGCTCAGCGAAAGGTGCGTCTTGGCCATACACATGGGCAGGTTGTCGTAGCCCAAGTCCGTGTACTGCTTGACTTTGGCCTCGGCGTCTGGCAAATAGTCCACGCCATCGGCCCCATAGACCTGAGTCGCGATGGTCTCGATCTTTTCCTTGATCGGAATATCCAGCGGGTACAGGAACTTGAAGTCGCTCGGCTTGTCGCAAGCGGCCAGCACGGCCTCAGCCAGATCGCGCGCCCCGGCGCCACCCTTGGCCCAGTGCTCACTAGGCACCGCGTCCTCGGCGCCCGCGTCGATGGCAATCCTGCGAACCAGCTCGATCTCCTTGTCCGTGTCCGTGGTAAAGCGGTTGATGGCCACAACCACGGGGACGCCGAACTGACGTGCGATGGCGACATGGGCCCGCAGGTTCGCGCACCCCTTTTCGAGGTACTCGAGATTCTCCTGCGTCAGCTCCTCAGGCATCGGCTTACCCGCCACGACGCGTCCCAGACCACCATGCATCTTGAGCGCGCGGACTGTGGCCACCATCACCACGCAGTTGGGAATGAGGCCTGTCACACGGCACTTGATGTTGAAGAACTTTTCCATGCCGATGTCAGAACCAAACCCAGATTCAGTCACGACATAGTCAGCGAGCTTGACGGCGACCTGGTCGGCGATGGCCGACGAGTTCCCATGGGCAATGTTGGCGAACGGGCCCGCGTGCACAAAGGCGGGCGTCCCCTCTAGCGTCTGCATGAGGTTCGGCATGAGCGCATCGCGCATCAGAACCGTCATGGCCCCTGCCACGCCCAGATCGTCCGCGGTGATCGGATTGCCGCTGTTGTCGGTTGCCAGGGTGATGCGTCCGAGCCGCTCACGCAGGTCCTTCCAGCTTGTGGCCAAGGCAAGAATCGCCATCACTTCGCTGGCTACGGTGATGTCGTATCCCGTTTCGCGGATGACGCCATTGCGCTTGCCACCGAGACCGCTGATGATCTCGCGCATGGCCGCGTCCTCGACGTCGACCACCCGGTTCCACAGGATCGAGTAGGGGTCGATGTCTAGACGCTTCAGGTCCACGCGCTCGAGCGCTCGATCGCTGAGGCGTCTTTCGTGCATCATGCGGCTATCCAGCGCAGCAGCAGCGAGGTTGTGGGCCACGCCAACCGCGTGGATGTCCCCAGTGAAGTGGAGGTTAAAGTCCTCCATCGGGATGATCTGCGAGTAGCCCCCGCCAGCAGCGCCTCCCTTGATACCAAAAGTCGGGCCCATCGATGGCTGCCGAATGCAGGTGAACACGTTCTTGCCAAGCTGGCTACCCAGTGCCTGACTCAGGCCAACCGTGGTCGTGGTCTTGCCCTCGCCCAGAGGCGTCGGCGTGATGGCTGTGACATCGATGTACTTGGCGTTGGGCTTGTCCTTCAGGCGCTCCACAACGTCGAGGTGGACTTTGGCCTTGTACCAGCCATAGGGCTCCAGATCACTCTCGGCGAGGCCTACCTTCTTGGCGATGTCCAGAATCGGGACGATCTCCGCCTCTTGCGCAATCTGTAGGTCCGTCTTCATGGGTCCCTCCTATGCTCTCCTTGGCGCTTCCCCTCCGCGTCGAGGGTGCCGCTCACCGCCCTCGCAGTCACTGTACTAGAGGCCATGCTGTCGCTTGGCCGCCGATACCACATTCATCATCAGCATCGCGTTGGTCATGGGGCCGGTTCCTCCCGGCACCGGCGTCACATACGAAGCCACCTCCATCGCGGCTTCAGAGTCCACATCCCCGACAAGGCTATCCTCCACGACGTTCGCCCCAAAGTCAATCACCACCGCGCCCGGACGGATCATATCGCCGGTGATGATGGAAGGGCGCCCTACAGCCGCAACGACGATATCTGCACGTCGCGTTTCCTCGCCGAGGTCCGGCGTCCGCGAGTGGCAGATGACAACCGTCGCATGCTGATGTAGCATGAGCATCGCCATGGGACGCCCGACAATGTTGCTGCGCCCCACCATCACAGCGCGCTTGCCCTTCAGCTCGATGCTATAGCGCCTCATGAGCTCCATGCCACCTGCGGGTGTAGCCGGCGAGAAATAGTCGCCGCTGTTTTGGAACAGACGGCCGGCGTTGACGGGGTGGATGCCATCTACGTCCTTGCGCGGATCCAGCGCGTCCGTCACGACCTCCTGGCTGAGGTGACGCGGGAGGGGCATCTGCACAATGACCCCGTGGATGCCCGCATCGTTGTTGAGCCCATCCAAGGCGCTCGCGAGGGCCTCGCTTGTGGTGCTATCTGACAGCGTATCGAGTCGGAATGTGACGCCAACGCGCTTGCAGATCTTTCGGATCTGGCCTACATACCAAGCTGACGCCGGATCCTCCCCTACCTGCACGACTGCCAGCGCCGGCACGACGCCAGCCTCGGCCATCTCTGCGATCTCGATCTTGAGCTCGGCCTGGATGGTCTTGGCAACTGCTCGTCCGTCCAGAATCTCCGCCGTCATGGCTCCACACTCCTCATTCAGCGGTCCATCAGCCCTTGATTGCCTCCGCCACGATGGCCTGGACGCGATCCTTGGTACGTGTGCACTCTTCGGTCATGGCCGAGATCCCATCGCGGGTGGCCTGCACATAGGCGGTATCGTCGATGCTTGACAGGTTGATCTCCACGTTCAGCAGGGCCGCATGCATGGCGGCCTCGGCCAGTAGCGCCCCGACCCCAGCGTCGCTCACTGCCCAGCGGTTGCCCATCTCTGCGGCCGGCAACGCCAGCTCGACAACCTTGCTGCAACTCTTTGCGATCTCTAGGGGGACCTCTGCCGCGTGCCGTAGGGCAGCCTGCATGGCCTCCTTGCGGTTTGCCTTGGCCTCCTCGGTGCCACGCGGCATGCGATAGGCCTCCATGACGTTGGCATAGGCCTGCGTGTCCGCCTCCAGCAACTCTGCGATACGCGACCGCAGCGCCTCAGAGCGCTCCAGAATCTCCTCCAGCGGCTCCCAGGACTCCTCGTAGCCCTTTTTACCAATGGTCAGATTGCATACCATGCTCACCAATGCTGCGCCCAAAGCGCCGCCCAAAGCCGCCCCCGATCCACCACCCGGCACCGCATCCTTGGACGCCAATGCATCAAGAAACTCACTGACCTTCAGATCGGTGAACACGGCTCTGGCTCCTCTCTGGTCACGCGTGCGCGCTAGTACTCGGGCGGCAGCTCGTCGAGCTCGGCCATGCTAAAGACAGGGCCATCGATGCACACATACTTGTGGCCAACGTTACACCGACCGCACTTGCCAACGCCACACTGCATCCGATTTTCCAACGATGTGTAGATGGCCTCGCGTGCGAACCCGAGCTCCAGGAGCACGGGCAGTGTGAAGCGAATCATAATCGGCGGCCCGCAGATGACGGCCACGGCATTCTCGGCAGACGGGGCCAGGTCCTGAACGGCCTGCGGCACAAAGCCGACTTGGCCATCCCAGCCAGGCACCGGCGCGTCGATAGTCAGCAGGACGTCCACATCATTCCGAGCCTCCCAAACCGCCAGATCCTCGCGATACAGGAATAGCCCAGGCTCACGGACGCCATAGACCACGCTGAGTTTGCCAAAGCGCTCGCGCTCGTCTTCCTGCATCATCTCGATCAGCAAGCTGCGCAACGTGGTGAACGCAAAGCCGCCACCGATGACAACGATATCCCGTCCCGCAAAAGCATCGAGAGGGAACCCGTTGCCCAGAGGCCCCCGCATGCCGATGACGGCATCGGGCGCCAGACTGTGCAGCCGCGACGTAACGCGGCCGATGCGCTTGACGGTAAACCGCACAAAACTCTCTTCCGCCGGCGCGGAGGCGATCCCAAAGGGCGCCTCGCCTTCGCCGACGATCGAAAGCTCACAGAACTGGCCCGGCACAAAGCGGAACGGCTCTGCCCCGCCGTCCG
>Ga0180431_10008196_pt1 | contig 12028 bp, 12 predicted proteins | sample SS_ome_11_FD_132459 | JGI IMG/M metagenome (GOLD analysis project Ga0180431, IMG submission 132459) | Hypersaline lake sediment archaeal communities from the Salton Sea, California, USA - SS_1_MS_1 metaG | ecosystem: Environmental > Aquatic > Non-marine Saline and Alkaline > Hypersaline >... | reverse complement strand
GCCATCAAGCAGTTCCAAGATGGCATCCTGAAGCGCAAGGAGGAGGACAACTTCATTGCGAACATACTCCCTATCGCGTTGCAGAATCAGGTAATGACACCCGACGAATTGGCAGGATTCCTTAGAGATACAGCCAGAAACAGGGAATTTGACAATGCCGCGCAGTATTTCTCGGCCAAGTCTAACTACGATGCAAAGCAGGTAGCAAAGGCTGAAAACCAGAACATTGTCTGGCATGGCGTGCTGGACTTGCCTCAACAGGGTGAAGATCACGCTACTCACCTAGCAGAGCACAAGCCTTATCTCGGTCAGATTTCACTGCTTCCAGAGAGCGAGATGCCGCCACAAGAATACATCAACAACCTGAAGCTACACATACAGCAGACAGAGCAGTTGATGGAGTCGGCACAGTCAGCACAACAGCCGCAAGTGCCGGATATAGGCACACAGCTCAATCAGGGGCAGCAATCGCCAGAAGCCCCACCAAGGACCGAGGGCGAGATGTTTGGAGATATGGCAGGTGGATTAGAGAATCCCGAAGGACTAGCAACAGTATAGGAGGCTAATATGCCAAAGTCAGGAGTCGTAAGAATGGAAATGTCCAAGCCTAAAAAGGGCAAGAAGTGCAAGAAAAAGGGACGGAAATAGCCAACGGAGGAGTGACAATGAGAACGTTGGACAACGGATACCCTGTTGAGATAGTCGAGCGGTGCAGGAAATGGGTTGATCAGGATGAAGGAAAGATCTTCTGGAGATGGCTTGCATCAGAGATAGAACGCCTATCTGAAACAGAAGAAGGATTTTATGGCAAGTGGGAAATGTCGGATATTGTTCAGGCGAACAAGGTCAGAGCGTCGAAAGAGATGTCGCAGTTTATTGCTGACTTCCCGAAAATGCTCGACATTCTCATACCTGCGAAAAAGAAGGCTGGCAAGGATTTGATATACATTGACGAAATAACATAAAAAGATTTTTTTACTATTGCATTCTCATATTTTAGAAAGTAAGATTGATTTTAGTCGAACTGAGTTGTGTTTCTCAGTTTTGAAAAAAGTGGATAATCGCAGGCTATAGCGACCCACAAACAGGAGGCAGAAATGCCAGAAGAAAAACCGGGGACAACATCCCAAGCGGATGCCCTCAACAAAGTCGGATCGGCCCCCGACACGGACAAGGCTGATGAAGCGATCTTTGACAACATGACACCAGAGGAGCTAAAGGCTGCTGTTCTCGAAAGGGACAAGCAGTATAATGAACTCCGCAGTATGCATAGTAGGCAGGACAGCGAGTTGGGTGAACTACGCAAGCTCAAGGAGCAGGTAGAGAACGACAACAAGCTGGCCACAGTTCTTGAATCTGTGCAAGCCCTGGCAACCAAGAAGGAAGAAAAGCCTCAGTTCGATTGGGAAGCGTACTCCGCAACCCTTGCAGAGAAGATGGCTGAGAATCCTTCTGAGGGCACGAAGGACTTGCTCAATACTGTAAATGCTTGGATGGCCGAGGACAGGGAAAAGGTCAAGGGCGAAGCTCTCCAAGAGATACAGTCGTTGAAACAGCAGATGGCTCAGATGTCGGAGTTGGTGGAAACCACCACAGACGACTACAAGGAAAACAAAGAGCTGATAGAGAAGTTCCGTGAAAAGGGGCTGAGTCTCAAAGATGCTAAGGCGATGGCCAAGGAAGTCAGGGACATGATGCCTCAAGAACGGTCTGCAACGCCGCCAGTAGGTATAACGCCTAACCGCGTGATTGCGCCTGAGAGCAAGTCGGAAACCCCGTGGAGCAACGACGATGTTGCCCGATGGAAGGCTGAAGGTCACTCAGAGCGGTTCATCGAAATGATGAAGGCCAAGCTGGAGCGAGATGCGGAATTAACTGACGAAGATAAGGATAACTTCTAATGCCTACAAAAACATGCCCAATATGCGGTGAAGAGGTACAAAACCTCCAGTTCAAGAAACACATGGCTACTCATGGTGATCAGCCCAAGGAAGAGAAGGAACAAGTGAAACCGTCAATGAAATCAGAAGCGGATAAGCCGAGCCTACCAGACAGGGTAGATCCTGAACTTGCGATACTGATGAAACAGGCACTCGCAGTTGAGGAAAAGATGCTCGATGCCCCGGACTTATTTTTCAGCGAGGACTCAGCGGATCAACACGCGGCTCTTGCACAGGTTCATTGTCCTGAATCCCTTGGTGAAGCTGCTGAGTGGAAAACTGTGTTTGGTGATGCAAGAAAACGCCTCGATGGATATGCGGCAAAAGGCTATAGGCCCGTGTTCGATGAACGTGGGAACATGGTCAGGGACGAGGGTGGCAATCCAATGTTCAAGGTTCGCAAGGAAATCTATGAAGGACGCAAAGACGTCTACCGTAAAGAGGATGAATCACGCCTACACAATGTCACGAAGCAGGCCACTAGAGATAACCCTTCCTCCTTTAGCGAGGAGGAATTGACGATAGAAAAGAACTAACGGAGATTAGATATGACAGTATATCTGAACCCTCAGTATTACGATGGCCCGGTATGCCGTCAGGTTAAGCTCGCCGCTAAAGACGGGCAGACTTGGCAGGTTGGCCAGTTCGTCCGTACTACGGATTCTGGTATTGTGCTCTGCAAGTCCAATGCTACTAGCATTACTGGACTGACCGCAGAGACTCAGGCAACGGCGACAAGCTCTAGCACGGTTAACATTAACGTTATCCCTGGCGCTTCCACCCGTTTTGTGATTGGTGTAACAACGGGCGGTGCCGACACGAAGGCTGGCGAAGTTCTCATTGGTAGCAATGAGGGTCTTGCAGTGAACTCGTGTGTTTGCACGCTTAGTACCGGAAACGATACCAACGAGATTCTGCGTGTGCAGGATGTCCTTGGGCGTGTTGAGCCTAATTCTGGCCTCAATGACACGGATGACGTTCCTGGCTTCGCCATAGTCTCAGTTGTGCAGTCGGCTCTTGATGCCGAAGGCGCAGGACTCTAATTAAAGGAGATTGAAAAATGGCAGCTAAGACACTATATCTCAGTAACCCCGGCTACATTGACAGGCTGAACACTGGTGATAACGCGCTGGATCGTGAGCTTGACGAGCTGGCAATGAGGCGCAACGAGTATCCCATACAGGGTGCTTCGATGTTCCGTGACGTATCAAGCCAGATCAAGGCAGGCGAGTTCAAGACTGCTCAGTTTGGTAACAGGTATCAGCTCCCGGTTAAGTCCGAAGATGCTGACCCGATGCCACAGGCTAACCCCGTACAGGGTTTCGTACAGAGCTATACCACAGTTCAGTACAGGCTCGGTGCTAAGGTTATGAAGTCGATGGTAGAGCAGGAAGTTAAGCCCTATGCTCGTAAGGCACTCAGTGGTCTTATGGACAGCGGAAGGCTCCTGTACGAATACTCAATGGCTTCGCACATCAACCAGGCAACTACGGCTTCTGGTTATGATGGCGCAGACGGCGTACCCCTGGCGAGTGCAAGTCACCCGCACGAGCGCAGGCAGACTGGCGTATGGAGCAATCTTGGATCGGCAGCGGCCCTGAGCCATTCTGCTTATTCCACTGCACGCACGGCAATGCGCAAGCGTACCGATGAGTTTGGTAATCGCATGATGATGCGCCCCAAGCTTCTAGTTGTTCCTGCTGACCTTGAGGAGCAGGCCAAGGTAATCCTGGCTTCTGAGTTGAAGTCTGGCACATCCCTGAACGACAAGAACGTTCTTCAGAACGAAGTTCAGGTTATGGTGTATGATTACATGACAGACACTAACGCTTGGTTCCTCGTAGCTGACACGCCTGAGGATAATCGTGGGTTGATCTTCGGTAACGAAGTTCCTGCTTCGATTGCTCCCATGACTGGCGCTGACACTGGTACTGATGTCAAGTGGGCAGAGCGTCTTCGGATGCGCTACTTCACTGGCCTCTTTGTTTGCAAAGAGATTCAGTACAACGAAGGTGCGTAATCGCAACTAACTGCACGGTGGGGGTAGTTCGCTACCCTCACCTGTACTCCAAAAGGAAGAACTGAAATGGAAGAGAAGAAAGAAAAGAAAAAGATAGCCGTTGACAATGGTCTAGCCGCAAAGGTGCGAGTCCTTGAGGAACGTATTGAGCGTATGCAGGCTAATTGGAAGCGGTTTTGTGCTATTCATGTTGGCGACGACGACAATGGTAAGGTGGGTTCATCTAAGATTGGTGTCCTTCTTGCGCTTGGAATGGTTATTGCCCTTGCAGCGGTATATGCTGGCACGATTGACGACAAGAGCGTTAATGGTGGCACGTACACTTTAAGCGAGTCTGGCGGTACTATGACTCTTACCGTTGACGCTATTAGCGCAGATGTGACTGGCGATGTGACTGGCGATGTGACTGCCAGCGACGTAACTGTATCTGGTACTCTCGGTGTTGCCGGGACGCTTCCGGCTACATCAATCAGCACATCTATTGCCACAAATGCCAACGGTGGAACCAATGTAGTTACGTTCACAATCGCAGATATAAACGGCGACACAGTAACGGATGATGTCATGTTCAGAATGTACATCTCTGACACTGAAGACGGCGCAGTTGCGGCTGTTGCTGGCGATGTGGCTGTGACTGACGGGCTAGAGCTACAACAGGTTGTGGACAAGGGTGATTACTGGATTGTTTCAACGAACGGTTCTGGAACCGCAGTAGTTACAATTACCGATACACCTGACGAAGAGACTTATGTTCACGCGATTGCACCTAGTGGCATTCGTGTTTCCACACCGTCTAACTTCACTGCACCATAAGCAAATAATTCAGCGTTGGGGGGTGGGCAATCCCCGCTCCCCTCGCTTTCGGGAGACAACATGAAGCTAAGAGACATTGTACTTATAGCACTTTTGCCCGTGGTCGCATTGGCTGACGGGTTTGTTATTTCTGTGGCGAACAAGGGTGGCAGCACCGAGACTGTGACGCAACCTGGTTCAGCAGTTAGCGGCTATATCGAAGACATCAGGGTAGACGTAACAGGCACAACCACAGGAACGCTGTCAATAGCACGTAGCAATGGGGAAGTGATTTTCACAAACTCAGCTGCTATTACGGCTGATAGAACGTTCAGGCCAAGGATGCCAGTGTGCGACAAGAACGGGACAGAGATTGGGGCGACTACTGGTTCGTGGCAGCGAGTTTACCTGAACAGCGAGAAGCTGACGGTATCGTTGTCTGAGACAGCGCCATCAACAAACACCTATAAGATTATCTTTACTACTCGCAAGTAGGGGGTGGACAATGAGCATAAGTTGTCAGGCTCTCTATGATGATGCCAAGAGCACATACGGTGTAGGTGCAGGAAGCGACCTATTTCAGGGGCGATGGGTGCGAGCTATTAACCGCGCTCTTGACGAGCTTTCGATTGCCGCTGACCTAGAGACTAAGCACTCACATATATCAGGGCCAGAGGACAATATAACGTCACTGGCCGATTACTACGAGTGGATACTGGTTGCTGGCATGAACTATTACATGGCTCGTGTGGGGCAACGCCCGTCTGATCCTAATGTACTCAAGATGGTTTATGCCGACACACAGAATCAGTGGGAGCGTGGCAAGAACGAATACGTGGCGAACAGGTGGAACGAGAAACAGGCTAACGATTCGACTGAGGACATTATTGGCCTTGGCTATCTAGGCAGCTAGGAGGAAGATATGCAGGGCTACACGTACTCAGGGGTGTTTCGCTTGGGTGGGGATTTCCCTGCATCGCTGAACACGGCAGATGATCCTAGCCAGCTCAAGCCATTTGAGTCGCCCGCCTGCTACGGCATTGACTCTGAGAAGAATGGGCGGCTTGCGGTAGGTAGCATTCCGACATCGGTTAATCGCAAAGACTACACGCGCTCAGTGGGGGGAACCACCTACAATTGGATATACAACAGGCTGTGGCTGACAAGCGGCACAGGTGAGACTGCGAAACTCGAGTGGGGCGCTCCTCATTATGACGACGTGTACTACCCTCATGGCCTTGGTGGTCTTGAGATTCCACTAGACGGAAGCACTACCATCAAAGACATTCAGCCTGCGCTTGGTTCACAGCTATGGGTTTTGTCGTCTGATGGTTCGTATTTCATTGCAGGGGCAAACAACCTAAGTCAGTCTGATTTCGAGACTGGCCAGCTTGTGCAAGAGCTAAAGACTACAGATGCCACCTATGCCATGACGCTCAATGGATTGGCGATAGTCAGCAACGGTGCTGGCGTATATGGGTGGAATGGAAACAGCCTGACTGAGTTTACCAGGCCCGTGCGCAGTAGCCTTGGGTCGTTTGGTGCGGTTGAGATTAAGGCTGACTACACGTACCAGAAGATTATTGGCACAAACAAGTTTGCCATAGACACCACCAACGGCAAGCTGTATGACTACGGCACTTCGGGGTTCCTTTACACGACACCTACTATGGTTCAAAGCGATGGCAAGGAGCCATTCACAGTCAACTCTTTCGTGCTGTCTTACGAAATGATTACGGCAGGTTCAGCTACGATTGCGTGGCAAAGCAGGGCAGAGGATGGCAACTGGTACGATGAAGAAGAAATTGTCATAGTGGCCGACACAGAGGGGCAGTATTCTCGTGTAGAAAAGATGGTAGAGAATCCTGTGAGAACGTGTCACAAGTACGCTTTCAGAATTACGTCAATGAGCAGCAACGTTGCAATAGAGCAGGTATCTGTGAATGTCAACGGGCTTGCAGTAGAAGCGGTGGCTGAATAATGACTATATTAAACAGAGGCAACACAGACTCAGAAGCCCGCCTGATTGAGATACAGGGCGATCCACAGCACGCAGGATTTAAGCTGGTGCGTCAATGGGAGCGGCAATATGCGCCGTCCGTGGACACGCTGGCTGTAGCCGTGAACGATTGCACCTACTATACGGATCCGGGTGCAGACAAGCAGACTTACACAGGCACATTCATTCAGAGTTCGCTGGAACCTGTAGCGAGAACAGACGACAGCATTGACTTGAGGCAGACGCTTACCAAGGTCAAGTTTGCTACGGCAGAGGCAGATGCGGATATAGTCACGCAGATAGGCGATCCTGCTGTGGATGGATACGAGTTGAGCCGTGCGTGGCATTACATCGACCCGTATTCGCTTGATACGCTTTTCCCTGCTGTAAACGCAGTAGAGTATGTTACCAATCCGCTAGGCAATACCGATTCGCTGGCGGGCAAATTTATAGTTTCACGGGTACGGTCAGCCGAGCAAACAGACAGAACTTATGACATCATACAAGATATGGTGAAGGTGAAAACAATCACCACTGATACAGGGCTTGATGCAAATCTGACCGACCCGTTAATTGACAGAGCGAAAGACATCATCCACCCCTTCGGTGAGGGGACAGGCGTAGGCCGGGATATTGTCTACAGATACATTAACCTAGACCCCGCAAGCGACACGAAGCTAATGGCCGTAGCTGATACCAAGCTCGTTGCCAAGATGAGCCAGAACGATAGCTTCATACACGTTGCAAGGAAGTCTACAACAGAGCAGAACAGGACGCTTACGTTTTGGGTGCTGGCACAGAGGAAGCAGCGTGAGGCGTGGGGCAGTAGGTATGCAACGCCTGACCACATTGAGGACCAGTCGCCGGGGCGTGACAATACTATCCGTCGCAAGTTCTGGTATGGCATCGACAATGACGATTACACAACCGTTAAGAGCCAGCTAGAGAATCCTACATCCGTTGATACGGGCTTCAGCCTTCTAGGTTTCTCGGTGCGCGACAATGATGATGGTTCCGACAACTGGACACAGACCACTATTCGCCAATTCAATGACACGCAAACTGACAGCAAGTTCATTAACACGCACGGCATTGAGTACAATGTCCTGAAGATCAAGCAGAGGCGTTACGATAATTACTACACTGAACCCGCCACGCCAGCCGTTGATACGGGCTACAGGCCAGAATCAGTTAAGGTGTGGAAAGATGAGCGCGGTCTGATCAGCAAGCGTGTTGTCTATACCTTGCCCGCACCAAGCAATACTACGACAGACGGACAGGTTGACAGCTATACGCTAGGATTCGTGCGCAACGGCGACCATGATGATATAGACGGAGCAGGCATAATAACGCAGCGCACCCATGATCAAGTGCCTTTGGCTGATGTTGATTCGATTATGCGCACAATGGACGCAACGACTGACTCCACATTCATTGTATCCAGCCTTGACTACACCGACATTGGCAACGGGGCGGCACGTATTGACCAGACTCGTAAGCTGATTAACAGCAATGCCTGTTGGTACATCGAGGAGATAGGGTCAAGCAACAACGGCTCGAACAAGTCAATCAATCGGGTATGGCCTCTGGTCACGGACACGAAGGCACAGGCGATCATCGAGAGTGGGGAAGCCACTGACTCCTTCCAGTTTGACGGAGATTGGTACGTTCACCGCACAGCTCACCGCACCAAGCACTTCGACGGGACTAGCACGATTAGGCAGAGAGGGTCACTTCCTGCATCGCTGGTTTCTACTGGTGGCGAAGGTGGTGGCGCTATATGGGTTGGCGGTGGCGTTGATTCTGAGCTTATCTACAAGTACATCCCTGAAGTAGGGCTTCAGGAAGAAGTAATTGTTTATCAGAAAACCTATAGCAACTTTGATTCAGCCATAGCGTTTGCCGATAGGGGCGACGACTTCCTTCAGGGCAACGGCATAATGAAGCTAGGGCGGGTGGACTTACAGGGTGAGGGTTCTTGGCTTGCAAAGAAGGTAGTGAGGAAGCCGTAAATGCCTGTTGACGAGAAACAACCAGGTCTGATGCCAGCCGACGTGCTAGCCAATGAGCGTAAACGTATGGCTATGCTTACGGATGCTCGCAACGAGAGGCGTGATGAGCTTGCCACCCAAGAGAAGAATCAAGAAACGCCCTTTGCTGCTGCACGCAGAAGGATTAGAGAACAGCAAGAAGCGGCGGTAAACGAAGCTGCCCAAGCTGGAAATGATTTCAGATTAGACTTTCAGATTCCTTGGTTAGAGAAAAAGGTAAAAGAACATGATAAGTTTGTCTTTGCTCTGACTGACTTGGAGAACAAGCTTGAGCAACTTCAAATAGAGAACGAGCATCTGTCTGTCCAGATTGACGAAGCATCACGCTTGGCCGCAGGCGGTGGCGCTGGTGGCAATGCAATGGGATCTCAGATGATTAACATTGACCAGAGCGGCACGTTCTGGCGGTACGACAAGGAAGCTTTCGGATGGTTCAAGGTTGATGGAACGAAACTGTGGATATACCCTGGCAAGCTCAGGGACGTTGATACTTACTACGACATCGACTCTCAAGCACTCACACTATCAGATACGGGCGCGTATGTCTACGTGAGGCAGAACAGGGTGAACGGCAACACGGCTATCGAGCTCCAGAATACCGAGCCTGACGATGCCGACAGCGATTTCAAGTGGCCTCTACTCAAGTTGCTCCAGCGTGATCCGAGGGGTGATGGCGACTACACATACGAGCCTGTCAAGGTGTATCACACAGGCGACATCCATCGCAAGCGGCTTCAGCCCGATGGAGAATCGCCTTATCCCAATGACGGGACTGTTCCGGGGACAAAACACTTCTCGTTGCAGATACGCAAGGACGGAGCCTCGCACCATTGGGACGCTGAAATGTGGCAGTTCCACGACAACAATAGCGATTCACCAAGGACAGTGGACTCATGGGGTCAGACAGGGACCGATACCAACAAGTTTGAGTTTGCCACGCGCTACCATACCGACACCAATGCCAACGCTGTGCGGTATGTGAACCTACAGAACTTCCGTGCCAAGTATGCCGATAGCGCACGGTTCGCCGCAAGTGCTGACACAGTATCAGGCGGGTATGTCTATCTACACAGCCTAGAAGATCACGACGATTATTCTGGTTCGGGTGGGGGCGAAAAGGCTGCGAACAGGGTTGTTACCGCTGTCAGCGCAGGAGAGTGGGAGTGGAAGCTAATAGGCGATGCCGTAACATCTGATACGGGTTTGATCAACTCGTTTGATTCTAGGTGGTGGCCTAACACAGACTACGCCAATCCTGACAGTCACGATTACAGGACTACAGGTGATGTACGGGCGCAGAAGTTCAGAATCCAAAACGACACAGCTAACACATGGACAGCCAACACTTTCGATGTAGATATTACAGGCAATTTCACTATCACCAACAACAGCACAGGCGAGATTATCTCTGACGGAAGCAAGCTGCTCATTAACGGGGGCGGCGCGAGCGGGTTGGAACTGCAAGCGGCGGCTGCGTTTGTCAACTTGAACCCGTCTGGCAATCTGGAAATCAACGGTACGGCGGGCTGGTCTGGCACGTTCCAAGTCACGCAGTCAGGTGTAACTAAGGATGTTACAGTAACGAAAGGGATCATTACAGATGTTTCGTAAACTGATAATAGCTGTGTGCGTTATTAGCGCAACGGTAGCTCACGCTCAGTCAACAAGCGGCTGGAGCATTGTCACAACCGATGGCGGCACTAACCTGTGGAGGGATGGAACGCAGTTAGATGTATCATCCTACGTGACCAATATGAATGCGACTGCCCTGAAAACCCCCTACTGCAAATATCACTACACGAACAGCATCACGTTACCATCAGCGAATACATGGACAAACATGCCGTTCAATTTTACACCTGCCGATGAAAATAGCTTCGGGTTCAGCCTATCCAATGACACGTACACAATTACTACCGAGTTTGACGGGCTGATCCAGATTAACGGGTGTGTTCGGTCGAAGTGGACGGGGATCGACAACACCGCAGCTGATACTGCATCACGCATTGTTTATTCGGGCGACAACTGGGCAACCACGAATGAGGCGAGGTGCTTGCAATCGTACTGGAGCAGGGCAAGGAAAACTGATGATTACCAGACAGCCGCTTATGCGGGCAGTTTGTATGTTACGAATGGGTTACAGATTAGATTGCAAGTACAGGTTAGCAATACGGATATGGAACTAGGGCAGTCACCTATATTTGACAGCCCTCTTGCGGTCACGTTTAATGCGTGGGCGGTCGGTGAATAAGTATGGGTAATATACTTGCTCTCATTTTTGAGAATTGATAAGTTAAGTAAATAAGGAGAAGAAAATGGCAGTACCAAGACCTGATGAGTTCATTACAGCGCCACGCCCTGTTGCAGATGTGGCGTATAAAGGTATGTTAATGCCCGGCGAGGGCTTTGGTGTAGGGACCATGCCCGGCACAGGCAGGATTAGCGGTGTTGCTACCAATATCCCATCTGCTCAGGCAAGCCTAGAAGCCCTTGGCGTTGCTCCACAAAGGCAGATGCCACGACCACAAATACCTAATTTGATGAGCACCAATACGGGGCCAGCTCTTTCTGAGCAACAGCAAGCTTTCCTTGCAGGTGATCGTGAGCGCCAAGCATCATCTCCTTTGCCTAGACCTGAAGAGGTTGCGGCGGCTGAGAGAGCAAGAAAAGCGCAGGAAATGCAGGGGCGCAAGGATTTTGCACTCCAAATGGCAGGTGAACCCGGACGGGTCGCGGGCGCAGAGGCACGCAAGACAGAAGAAGTCAGGCAGACAGGGCGTGTGCAACTTGCCGAACGCAAAGGCGCAATCAAGTCTGCACTTCAGGACCGCAACATCAGCTCTAAGGAGAAGATGGCACATCTAGACAGGGCACTAGAACAGGCTTTGTCGGAAAGCGAGATGGCGTCCAGAAGCGGAGATGTTCAGGCCAAGATACAAGCTGACAAGGACATCGCCAATATCAACAACAGCGCCAGACTTGAGCAACTTAAAGCGCGGGGTGAGCTTGATGCAGCTCAGGCCACGACGGACTTTATTAACCAAGCTAGACTTCAGGCACAGCGAGAGGGGAACGATTTGAGGAGAGTGCTACTTCAGGCCGCAGGCGATCCATTTGTTCACGAATCCATATCAGATTATATGACCGAACAGGGCATAAACAACCTGATTGCCGAAGCGTCACAACCAGTTGCGACTCAACCTGCTACAGCAACTCCTGCTCTTGC
>Ga0180431_10008195_pt1 | contig 12029 bp, 9 predicted proteins | sample SS_ome_11_FD_132459 | JGI IMG/M metagenome (GOLD analysis project Ga0180431, IMG submission 132459) | Hypersaline lake sediment archaeal communities from the Salton Sea, California, USA - SS_1_MS_1 metaG | ecosystem: Environmental > Aquatic > Non-marine Saline and Alkaline > Hypersaline >... | reverse complement strand
TGAGCATACGCACGACGTCCTTGTCGCCCTGTGCATCGTTCATGTCGAGTCCGACAAGCGTCAGGTCGGAATCGGTGATCGCCGCGGCAGCCAGGAAGAACGTCGCGCTCGAAAAATCACCGGGCATCCGCCGCTTGAACGCGTGATACTGCTGAGCGCCCGGAATGCGGAACCGCTTCAGCTCGTCCTCCTCGTAGACGATGCCGCGGCGGTTGAGCCAGTCGAGCGTCATGCGGACGTAGGGCACCTCGTTGAGTTCGACGACCTCAATCTCGGTCGCATCGGCGGCGAGGGGACAGCTGACGAGCAGGCTCGAAAGGAACTGTGAGCTGACGGCCTTGAGCCGGGTCTTTCCGCCCTTGATGGGTCCGCGGACGAGAAAGGGCGGACAACCGTTGCCGCGGGTGCTGAAGGCCTCGGCGCCGAGATGGGTGAGCGCCTCGAGCAGCGGCTGGGCGGGACGCGAGCGGATGGACGCATCTCCGGTGAGCACTGCCGCGCCTCTGGCCAGCGCCGCCGCCGAGGTGACGAAGTAGAGTGTCGTGCCGGAGTTGGCGACGTCGTTGACGTCTGCCGGTGTCGCCACGCATCCGCCGACGCCCGTGACCGACCATGTCTCGTCCGTCGTGACCTCGGCTCCCAGTGCCCGGCACGCCTCGAGGGCCGCGCGCGTGTCGAGCGAATCGAGGGGGCCCTCAATCTCGGAGACCCCGTCGGCCAGCGCCGCGATCACGAGCGCACGGATGGTGTGCGACTTTGAGGCGGGAATGCAGATCTCGCCCGCGAGCTGTGAGGGTTGGACTATAAGCTTCACGGCGGGTTCCCTCCGCAGAGAGCAGCGCAGACAACGCGCGAACTTTAGCGCCCTGCCCCGGCGAAGTCAAGCGAAAGATGCCCTGCATGCCAACAGAGCGGGCCGGTCCCGAGGCATCGGAACCGGCCCGTCATTTGCCCAACGCGCCCCTCGGACGCTTCGCTCGTCCGTCAGAACTCGTACTTGACCTGCACCCCGAACGTGTCGTCCGCCCGGGAGTTGGCGATGTTGCCGAAAGCACCGTACACCGCACTGATGCTCAGTCGGTCGTTCACAAGCCAGGTCGCCGAGAAGGCGTTCCAGTTGTTCTCGCAGCTCACCAGGCCCGAGATTCGACCGTACGGGTTCTCCTTCTGACGCCACTCATACGCCAGAAGAAGCTTGTCCATCGGCAGGCAGGCGATGCTCGCCTCAAAGGACGTCTCGTAGTCGTTGCCGAAGCCGAGGAGTCCGAGCTGAGACGCCTCACTCCGCCGGATGCCGCCCGTGAGGATGACGGGCCGGCCAAATGCCACCGTCGGAAACGTCTTGGTCGCCGTCAGGGACAAATCCACGCCGTAGTGGCGATCGTAGTCGATGGCTGTGGTGAGCAGTCCGCCGAGATCGTCGTCGATGTCGTCGATGCCCTCGTTGTACTTGAAGTGCACCCCGGCGGTGATCGCCGGCAGTGGCAGGTCGAAACTGTCCTCTTCGAGGAGCAGTCCGCGAAGGTTGAAGTGGTGCAGCTGGACGTTGTCCCGGATGCTGGGAAGCCCCGCCTTCCTGATGTCATCGGGAAGCGAGCCGAGGCCGAGATAGTTGTAGGCATAGCCGATTTCGATGCGTCGGAAGAACGTCTGGGTGTAGGCGAAAGCGCCGAGCTCCTTGCTTCCCAGGCTGAGCCCTGTAAGGGAGACCGACGGCATGCCGACGCGCGTCCCTTCCGGCCCCCGGTTACACAGATAGGCCATCGGCGTAATCGCCCCTCCCGAGACGCCCTCGATGGTCTGCAGCGGAAGCGGCGGGCCCTTGGCCGCCCCAGTCGCGGTGCCGCCGGATGACGCGTCCTCCGCCAGGGCCGGAAGCGATGCCGCCAGAACCACGCCAAGAACCACCCATACCCGACTGCTCATCGCTGTCTATCCTCCTTCATCACGAGAAAAAGAACCGTTGCCCTCAACACCGACGGCCTCGGGGCCTTGCACACAGGGCCATCTCATTAGCCGATTGTCGCCGTCGTGTAAAGACAATTCTTGGAAAGGGGTCTGCCCTCCTCATGCGAAGTGCACAAACTTCTTGAAATCGCCGCGCGATTCGCGTATCATTATTTGTGTTGACGGCGCGGGGATCCGTCGCGGACGTCTCTTTCGGGTGCACACGGTGTCATCATGGCTGTGGAATACACCTCGAGAAAGGCCAGCCAGCAGACCTTCACACTCTACGCTAGGGGTCTGCACCCGGAGCTCTTCAACATCTACGTCGAACGCGAGATCTTCCGTGATTTCTACGTCGCGAGCTTCTGGGTCATCGGCTCGTCACACGCGGTGAGCTTCCGTGCGGGGGAGAAGATGCTCACCGAGGTCGTGGCCGACTCCGACCAGGCCCTGCCGGTGCAGCACAAGATCGGCGCGTTCTCCTTCGGACACAACCCGCAGAAGCGCTTCCGCTACGACGACGGCATCGCCTACGACGCCCGCTTCGACTACCGGCGCTACGATCGTGACGGGTTCCTCGACAAGCTCCGCGAGATCAAGCACGCGGTCATGTCGAACGGGGTCTATCACGTGTTCGATCCCGATGCCGCCAACGGCCTGCCAACCGTGACGGCGGTGGGATTCGTTCCGCAGGCGCGCGCCCTTAACGTCCGCGCTTTCCACACCTTCCCCGAAGAACTCGCCATCATCGAGACCCACTCCCGCTGGGAGGTCAGGCGCACTTCCTGAGCCCCGCGCCGCATGGATGACACGCGTCTGCGCTGTGCGCCACGGCAGCCGGAGACTTCCTCAAATGAAACGTTGCGTCCTCCCGCCGGCCATGCTAACATGACCTGGCGTAAGGAGGCTTTGTCCGAAAGGAGGGACGGCGATGCGTTCACGTGAGAGATTTGCTGTGTTGGCGTGTGTGCTGGGTTTGGCGGTGTGTCTGGGTATGCTTGGGTGTGGTCCGAAGGAGGAGGCCGAGCCGGAGGCGGCACCGGAGGCGGCTGAACCTGCCGTCCCCGCCAAGCCAGGCGCGCCCGAGATCGCGGTGGTGAGACGGTGCGCGGCGGCGCCGACCATCGACGGCGACCTGGCCGACGCCTGCTGGAAGCGTGCGAAAATCGGAGGCGTCTGGATCGACCCCAACGCCGGCGGGGCGGCCGACCCCCATCCCGATCTCTACGTCTGCTACGACGACAAGAACATCTACGTCGGCGTCCACAATCCCGAACCCCAGATGCAGAACATCATCGCCGATGTGACCAGCCGCGACGGGGCGGTCTGGAACGACGACTCGATCGAGGTGTTTCTCGACCCGAGCGCGGGCAAGGAGACCTACCACCAGTTCATCGTTAACACCGCCGGCGTCCTCTACGACGCCGAGGGGCACGAGAGCAGTTGGGACTCGAAGGCCCAAGTGAAGGTGAAGAAGATGACCGACGGGTGGTCGGTCGAGTTCTCGATTCCGCTTTCGGATCTGGGCGTGACCGGTTCGCCCAAGGGTCAGACCTGGACGGGGAACTTCTGCCGGAACCGTCTCGGAGCGGGCGAACCTCACCGCTGGTCCGACACCGGACCAGACGAGCACAACTGGGCCGCCTTCGGCAAGCTCAAGATGGAATAGGACAGATTGGCGTCTGCCCGACGTTCCCTTAAGAGGAGGGAGTGCGATGACTTCACGCGAGAAACTCGCCGCGCTCGTGTGTCTGCTGGGATGTTCTGTGTGTCTCGTCGTTTCGGGCTGTGAGTCGAAGGAGAAGGCCCAGCCCGAGCCGATGGAGGTTGGCGTCGAAATGACCGTCTCCACAAAGCCCGGCGCGCCGCCGCCCGCCGTCGTCAGGAAGTGCAAGGCCGCGCCGACCATCGACGGCGACCTAGCCGACGCTTGCTGGAAGGCCGCCAGGATTCCCGGCGTCTGGATCGACCTCAACACCGGGGAGGCCGCCAAGCCACAGCCCACCGCCTATGTGTGCTACGACGACGCGAACGTCTACGTCGCCGTCCTCAACCCCGAACCGGAGATGCAGAACGTCATCGCCTACGTGAGCACACGTGACGGCGCCGTGTGGAACGACGACTCGAACGAGATCTTCCTCGACCCTTCCGCGGGGAAGAAGGGCTACTACCAGATCATGGTCAACACGAACGGCGTCCTCTGCGACGGTCAGGCCAAGGACTCAAGCTGGAACATGAAGGGCGAAGTAAAGGTGAAGAAGATGGCGGACGGCTGGTCGGCCGAGTTCGCGATACCGCTTTCGGACCTCGGGGTGACCGGTTCGCCGAAGGGTCAGACGTGGACGGCGAACTTCCGTCGCAACCGTCTGGGGGCGCGCGAGCCCCACTCCTGGTCCGACACCGGCCCCGACCAGCACAACTTCGCGGCCTTCGGCAAGCTCAAGATGGAATAGCTCGGGGCGTGCGACTAGGAGAGGTCCTGTCCAAGGATGCGGGCGACCTCGAAGACGTCCTTGTCGCCCCGGCCCGAAAGACAGATGACCACCACCGCGTCCTTCGGCATGTCGGGCGCAATCTTCATGACGTGAGCCACGGCGTGGGCCGATTCCAGCGCCGGGATGATCCCTTCCAGCTCGGCGAGTCTGCAGAAGGCGTCGATGGCCTCCTCGTCGGTGACCGCGACGTATTCGGCGCGGCCCGTGTCCTTGAGCTTTGAGTGCTCGGGCCCCACGCCGGGATAATCGAGTCCCGCCGACACCGAATGCACGGGACTGGTCTGTCCGTCCTCGTCCTGAAGGACATACGACAGGCTCCCGTGCAGCACGCCCGGCTTGCCCAAGAGCAGCGTCGCCGCGTGGTCGCCCAGCTTCAGGCCCCGTCCCGCCGCCTCCACCCCAATCAGCCGGACCGACGCTTCCGGAATGAACGTGTGGAAAATCCCGATGGAGTTTGACCCGCCGCCGACGCATGCCACCACGACGTCCGGCAGCCGGCCCTCTTTCTCCATAATCTGCTTTCGGGTCTCGTTGCCGATAACGGTCTGCAAGTCGCGCACGATCATCGGAAACGGATGCGGTCCCACCACCGAGCCGATGATGTAGTGGGTGTGTTCGACCGACGCCATCCAGTCGCGCATCGCGGCGTTGGTGGCGTCCTTGAGGGTCTTCGAGCCCGAGTGCACGGGCGTGACGGTGGTGCCGAGGAGCTTCATTCGGAAGACGTTGAGGTTCTGTCGTCGGATGTCCTCGTCGCCCATGTAGACCTCGCACTCGAAGCCGAGCAGTGCGGCGGCGACGGCGGTGGCGACGCCGTGCTGTCCGGCGCCCGTCTCGGCGATGAGCCGGGTCTTCCCCATCCGTTTCGCGAGGAGTGCCTGTCCGAGGGTGTTGTTGATCTTGTGTGCACCGGTGTGGTTGAGGTCCTCACGCTTGAGGTAGACCTTCGCGCCGCCGAGTTCGGCCGAGAGCCGCTCGGCGAGGTAGAGCGGCGACGGCCGCCCGACGTAATCGGAGAGAAGGCCGTCCAGTGCCGCCTGGAACTCGCCGTCGCTCCTGGCCTCGGCGTAGGCCTCCTCCAGCTCCAACAGCGCCCGCATCAGCGTCTCCGGGACGTACTGCCCGCCGTAGGGCCCGAAGTGACCGTCGAACCGTCCCGTGTCCTTCTCTTCCGTCCGGCTCATCAGACTCTCCTCAGAACGGGCTCAGTGTATATCACCTCGGCGCCGAAATCAAGCGAAAGACGCCTTGAAAGGGTCCGGCCGGGCAGCGCCTGGCTTCTCGCCGGGAGGCGCTCACTCTACAGGAGCGTTGCGCCAGCAGAGGGAACCGCAGGGAGGTAGTTGGGCTCGATGCCGCGAGGCGTGTAGTACTCGCGTCTCATCGCCCGGACGAGGTCGTCTTCCCGCGCGGCCTCGATGAGGGCCATCATGCTTCCGCCGAGCCCGGCGCCCGATACCTGTGCGCCGACGGCTCCCGCCTCGAGCGCGATATCCACCATGGCGTCGATCTCGGGCGTCGAGCAGGCGTAGTCGCCGGGCTGTTCACTGATATCGAGCGTTGTGTCGAGGCCGCGTTTCAACGCCGCGAGCTTCCCGTCAATGCCGCTGACGCGGTCACCGTCGTGGGAGAGCCTCATGAGCCGTCCGAATCCATCGATGTCGCCGCGACGCAGCAGTTCTCCCCCGCGGATCGCACGCGCACACTCGGCGATGCCGTAGAGAAGCACCCCGCGCAGTCGGTAGCCCTCCGTGGGCTCCCGGTGTGTCGCGAACTGTCGCGCGATCGCCTCTGACTCCGCCGAGAGCATTCCCTTCACCTCCTTGCGGTCGGCCTGTTCCGGGATCGACGCAAGGAGTTGATAGATCTCTGCCGAGGTCAGCCGCTCGGCGATGTCGCCCAGATGCAGCGGTTTCGGGTTGGCGAGTGTCTTGTGCGCCTCCGACATTTCCTGCCACAGCGAGGTATGACGCTCACGCAGAAACCGTGCGGCGAGCAGCTCGGCCATCTCATAGGTGGCGGTACGCTCGTTGAATAGGTTCCCGGCGGCGCCGGTCTTGTCGGCGTCGTGTCCCGAATGGAAGACCAGCAGACGGTACGCCTTCGCGAAGGGCACGTAACCCGCGATCTTCAGCTCCGGAACGGTCCGAAGGTGCACCAGCTGTCCCGCACGCGAACATACGATCGCCGCGTGGTCGCCGAAGCCCCCGCGTGTGCCTACATACCACTCCGCCACGCCGCAGTGCTCGACGAGTTCCTCGCGACTCACCGAGATACAGTTGACCGCCATCGTCGCCAGCATCATGCCGACAACGACCGCCGAGGAGGAGCTGAGTCCCACGCGTGGCGGAATGTTTCCGGTCATCACGCCGACGAGTCCGCGGATGGGACGGTCGGGAAACGCGAACTGCGAGAGATAGACCCCCGGGGCGGCGAGCTTGTGCGTCCAGTCGTGGGCGCCTCCCGACTCAACACGTGCCTGTGAGAGACGCTGCGTCCAATCGAGCCAGGCCTCGGTGCAACTCACCTTCCGCGGCGGCTTGACCTCGGCGATGTGAAAAGTGCGTCGCCCCAATGCCTCGTCGAGGTTGACCACGTCCACCGTGTCGTCGTCCGCGGGTGAGAAGACGAGCACCACTTCCCTGCCGAGAGCCATCGGGTTGACGTAGCCGCCTCGGTGGTCGATGTGCATCCCAAGGACATTGAGCCGTCCGGGGACGCGCGCGATGCCCACGGGACGTTCCGCCCCGAAGCGTTTGATGAACCCCTCGAGCGCCGGCTGAAGGGCCTCCGGAACTCGTCGGCTGCCCGCACGTTCGAGGCGACACTCGGTGATGCTCCCTCTGGCGCCCACGGTCTTCTCCCCTCGTTGAGGACCGGCGCCAGTCTAAGCGGACCACCTCAAAAAGGCAAGTCCATCCGCTGGGCAGCCATTTGCGATGTGGGCGCATTGTCAGGGTAGCCCGGCCGACTCCGACTCGTCGGAGTCGCCCGGGTCGCGCATCAGCGCGACAGGAGGTGGCTCTTTGCCTTCCACGAGCCGTGTTGTCCAGCGGTTCGCCCTGGTGTCCTCTTGTCCCGACAAATCGGGACCCGGCCGTCGTGCGCTTGCGCGGCGACGGCCGGGCCACCCCTTTAAGTCCGCCCAAGGCAGAGGAGACTGTGGGGTCAAGCTCGGGAATGACTCGGCCCCGCCGGTCTTTAGGCCGCGCAAACCGCTCTCGCATGGGGTAAGGACCTTTTCCGCCAGTCGCTATCCGCAACACCTGCAAACAGTTGCGTTCAGCGCAAATGCGCCGGGGCCGTGCGAGGAGGGGCCCCGGGGCCAAAAAAGAGCCTCCTCCCCGATGACTCGGGGAGGAGGCTTTGCTTCTCACGGTCATCCCGCATGAACGGGATGGGTGGGTCTTACTTCATGCGACGTCTGCGGATGTAGCCGAACAGACCCAGAACACCCGTGCCGATCAAGAGCATCGTTCCGGGCTCGGGGATGACCCCACCGGGATCGGCGTCGAACTCCATGCCGTGGAGTTCATGAGGGAAGTTCGAGCCGTAGCCGCCACCCGTCTCGATGCCGCTGATGATGGTCTTCACGCCGTCGGAAGTCCCTGCGTAGTCGCCGTTGTCGGCCAGCTCGATCGCGAAGACCTTGCCGTCAACAGCAGTCCACGAGTTGCCACGGTACAGGACCAGCAGCGTCCACTTGCCCGTCGTCGGGTCCCTGATGAGCTCGCAGTCGCCGACGCCCATGTTGTTGTCGCTCCCGGGCAGCGTGTCATCGTTGTAGATGACCTTGACGATGTCGTTGTCGGGGTCGTCGATGTGGCCGTTGCCGCTCAGGTCGGCGATACGGATGATCGAGGGGCTCGTGATGCTGTAGTTCTCGGCGCCCCACATCCCCGTGAGCTGCGTGGACAGGAAGTAGATGTCCTCGTTGCCGTCACCGTCGGTGTCGCCGACGGCGAACCCGCCGTTGGCCGAGAAGCGCCAGCCCGAGGACTGTGCGGCAGGCGTCGTGTAGAACGTGGCCAGACCCGCCCAGTCGTGGTCGGTGTTGTAGTCACCCGAGTACTGCAGGTAATAGAAGTTGGCGGTGAGGCCGTCCGACACCGACCAGACACAGTCCTTGGTGCCGGTGCTGTTGTTGGGCAGGGTGCCGATTTCGGCATCGCCCGGCCCGCCGGTATTCCAGCCCGGCTTGTCGTAGGTGTCACAGTCGTCGGTCATGTCGTCGTTGCCGTCCGTGTCGTTCCACGCGATGCCATATCCTCCGCCCATGGCACTGAGCAGAACGCCGCCCGGCCTGCCAACTGCGTCGCCCTCGACGTCCGCCACCACGGACATGGCCGTGTTGGCCCAGGTCCTCTCCGTCGCCCCGCTTGTCGTTCCGGGGTGGAGGATCGAGTAGGTGGCACTCGACACGGTCACAGGCGTGACCAGTGTGTAGCGGCAGACTGCAGGACTCACGTTGGGGAAATGACAGATCAACACCTCGCCGCTGTCGCCGGTCGCCGTTCCGTCCGCATTGGCACGCGGGTGGTAGATCTCCGGCGACATGTATTGCCGGGCCTTCCGGTCCGGATACGAGCCGCCTATGAGGTCGTAGCGGTTGTCCACCGCGGCGCCCTCATTCTCGGACCCCTGCGAGGTGTTCCAGCTCGTGTCTACGTCGTACCGCAGAAGCTCAAGCTGGTTGTCAACGGTCTGGGGGTTGGCATACCTGGTCACCCAGATCCGTCCGCCCGGGCCCACCGGGGCCGCATACGTGCTCGAGGCGAACAGCACCACCAAACCCACACACAATAAAAGCTTCTTCATGATCCGAACCTCCCAAAAAAGACATCGTGCGCCAAAATAGCGTCAAACGGCAACTGTGATTCTGCTCACGTCCCTCCTTTCCGAATTACGAACCATAGAATCCCGTGACTTTGTGCACCGGGAACCCCCTTGCAGTGTGCTGTGTAATGCAAACGGTGTGCCAAAACCGGGGACTCCTCGTGTACAAAGTCTTGTACAGTCGTTACTTATGCTCTGCCAAGGTGTTGCGGCAGACGCCTCCTGCATATTGGTTTGCGAACGGTCAAGCGGGCAAAGCCGGTGCGTTCGGAAAACTGAACGCCCAATGAGCAAAGGGCCATAACCACATGAAAGAAAAGCACTTGCGCCGTTTTCACCTGATGAGCCCGCATGTTCGGAAAATCCATCATCTTCCTGTGTTGGGTGGTCCTGGCGAAATCACGTCGCACCGTTTTGCAGCAGTGCGCATCGGCTGATCGGCCCTTAGAGACGGGAATGGGACCCGCGTAACTGTAGTATGGTCGGTCTTTCCCGGGCATTCAGGTCGCGGCGGGCGGCGTCGCGGACGCCTCGCGGCGCCGGATCTCCTTGGTCGCCCCTGAGCGCGGAAAGGCACGCGGGTGGCCTTTTCCCTTGCAAACGCCGCGCCCGACCGCTAAGAATGCCGCTTTGCTGAGGCCAACCGGGAGGCGACGCGATGTACCAGCAACTGGGCGAGGCCTGCCTCAAGACGGGCGAGACGGTCGAAATCGGCCTCATCGTCCCTCCGGACGCCGAGAACGCAGAACGCCTGCGCAGTCTCCTCGGCCATAAGGGCTGGGAATGGGTCTGGCAGGTCGAACTCTCGCTTACCGGAAAGACAGACCTCCTTGAAAACCGCTTCTATGTCGCCCGCCGCGGCGGGGAGGTCGTCTCCAACGTCTGCACGTTCGAAAACGCCGGCGTCGGCATCCTCGGGCACGTCTGGACACCTCCCACCGAACGACGCAAGGGTCTTTGCACCGCGATCTTCGCCGAAGTAATGAAGGACTACCGCTCGCGAGGCGGCGGACTGATGCTCCTGGGCACCGGCTACGACACGCCGCCCTATCACATCTACCGTCGGTTCGGCTTCGAGGGGTATTGCGAGGGTTCGGGGCTGATGCGGTACAGCACCGAAGCGGACTTCGAGGCGCGCTACTTTGCAGCGGGCGAGACAAAGGTGGTGGAGGCCACATGGGCGGCGTGGCCGAAGATCAACGCGCTCGTCGCCGAACCGGAGGAGTTCGTCAAATCCATCGCCTATGCGAGGTCCTATAAGGACACGGTCGAAGACGCCTACCTCTGGCTGAAGCACCTGGCCGCCCAGAACGAGCGGGTGTGCGTGAAGCTTCTGGAGAGCGAATCGACCGGAGCGATCGTGGGGTATGCGTGGGTGGTGCCTGACAAGCGGTTCCCGGGCGTCTTCGTGCTCGACCTCTACTGCCATCCGAATCACGCGAGCGGATATGCGAAGCTGCTGGGCGCGATGACATGGCCGGCCGCGAAGGTGCAGACCTATGTTCAGACCGGCCTTGAGGACAAGACCCGTGCGGTGGCTTCGGCGGGGTTCGAACTCGAAGCGACGCTCGCGCGACAGCTCGCGAAACGTGACGGCTTCGCCGATCTGTGCGTCTATTCAAGGAGGCAAGCGCGATGATTATCGACATGCACCACCACCTGGGGTCGCAGCGCGGCTACACCGACAGGCTGCTGCGCGTCTGCGACAAGCTGGGCATCGACACCGTCTGCGCGATGGGGCTTCCCGACTACGCCAAGGTCTCCACGAATGCCCAGATCGAAAAGGCGATGAAGGCTTCGCGCGGACGCATCAAGGGCTTCGCGTTCATCGCGCTCGGACACGACCGTCCCTCGAAGGTAGACGAGATGAAGGACCGCGGGTTCACCGGGCTCAAGCTCATCAGACCGAAATACAACTACGACCACGGGAGTTTATTTCCCATCTACGAGCGTGCGGAGGCGCTGGGCATGCCGGGGCTCTTTCACCTGGGGGTGGTGGCGGCGCGTCCGACCGACGCCCGACACGACGTGAGTTCCGCGAGGATGCGTCCGATTCACCTCGACCCGATCGCCCGGGCCTTTCCCAAGTGGAATATCATCGGCGCACACCTCGGAAACCCGTGGCACAAGGAAGCGGCGATGTGCGCACGGTGGCACGTCCACCTCTACTTCGACCTCAGCGGCAGCACGCTCAAGAAATGCACGCCCGAGGAGATCGGCCACTGGCTGTGGTGGCGAAAGGATTCGCCCTACCGCGATCCCAAACGCCGCGACGCATGGGAAAAGATCGTCTTCGGCTCCGACGTCGGCGCCGGCGAGATTCACGACGTCATGAACGACTACCGCCGCGTGATGGACGTCCTCAAGCTATCCGAGCGCATCCGCCGGAAGGTCTGGGGCGAGACGGCGGCGCGCATTCTGGGTATGAAGAAGAAACGGAAATAGGGGGAAGGAAAGTCTCATGAAGAAGATCCGCGTGGGCATCATCGGAACGGGGGGCATCGCCAACCTGGCACACATCCCGGGCTATCTGAAGCTCAAGGATTCGGCCGTCGAGATCGCGGCCCTGTGCGACATCAAGCCGGACGCCCTCGAGAAGACGCTCGCCAGGCACTCGCTCGACGTGCCCACCTACGCCAGCTACAACAGGATGCTCGCGAAGGAGAAGCTCGACGTGGTGAGCGTGTGCACGCCGAACAACGTCCACAAGTCGGCGAGCATCGCGGCGCTCAAGGCGGGAAAACACGTCCT
>Ga0180431_10008194_pt1 | contig 12029 bp, 7 predicted proteins | sample SS_ome_11_FD_132459 | JGI IMG/M metagenome (GOLD analysis project Ga0180431, IMG submission 132459) | Hypersaline lake sediment archaeal communities from the Salton Sea, California, USA - SS_1_MS_1 metaG | ecosystem: Environmental > Aquatic > Non-marine Saline and Alkaline > Hypersaline >... | reverse complement strand
GAGGGCAAGGAGGGGGTACAGCAGTACATCCGTTCCTGCAAGCTCGGGGAGTGTATCGATAGAGGAGCAGAGGCGATCGGATGGCATGAAAAAAGGGGGAAGCGCACCAAAACGGGAAAAACCCTCGTAAGGGGTGTGGGAATTGCGGTGGGAATGCAGGGGTCGGGGATTCCTAAGCTCGATATGGGAAGCGCGTCAATGAAAATGAACGAGGACGGCAGCTTCAACCTCTTCGTGGGCGCGACCGATATAGGCACCGGTTCAGACACCATCCTCTCGCAGATCGCAGCGGAAGTGCTGGCTGTGCCGTCTGAAAAAATCATCGTTCTTTCTTCCGACACGGATCTCACGCCTTTCGACGTCGGCGCCTACGCCTCATCTACCACGTACATCTCGGGAGGTGCAGTGCAAAAATGCGCCCGAAAAATAAAAGCGCAGATTCTGGAAGCAGCGGCTCGAATTCTCGCCTCCGAGAGCGCACATCTCATTTGTGACAGCGGTATTGTTCGCGACGAGAAAACCGGGAAAGAGATCGGATATGCGGATATCGCGCTTCACACGATGTACAGTGACGAACAGTTTCAGATACAGGCTGGGGCGTCCCACACCTCTCCAGTTTCACCGCCGCCGTTCATCGCCCAATTCGCAGAGGTGGAAGTCGACATGGAAACAGGATCGTTGAAAGTCGTGAAGTTCGTCTCTGCAGTTGACTGCGGGCAGCCGATAAACCCCGCCCTTGCAGAGGGACAGATCGAGGGGTCCGTCGTGCAGGGCCTTACTTACGCGCTCACCGAGGATTACATATTCGACACACGGGGCAGGATGGTGAACTCCCGTTTCTGGGATTACAAGATATTCACCGCACCGGACATTCCTGAGATGAAGACCATTATCGTACGATCCGAGGAACAAACCGGCCCGTTCGGAGCGAAATCCGTGGGGGAGATCGCGATAAACGGTCCTGCTCCCGCCGTGGCAAACGCACTCTACGATGCGGCAGGCATTCGAATATTCGACCTTCCCATCACTCAGGAAAAGGTGTGGAGAATCCTGAAAGAGGAGAGACACCCTAGATTGTAAAAAACGGCAGAGTCGCTCTCCCCGGATCAGACGAGCTGGTTCTCACCGACATACGCGTCCAGGATGAAAAGATACACGAAATCGGGAAAACCCTCCCTGCGGGTCCTCCAGGAAAAAAAGTCGTTGACGCGGGAGATCTGTACGTGTTTCCAGGAGGTATCACCACTGTTATCGATATGCCGTGTACCTCCATTCCACAGGTGACTGATGAAAAAAATCTCGAAATAAGACTTTCAGAGATACGTGCAAAGGCGGTGGTCGATTACATGAGCGCGGCGACGCGGGCAGCGCAGAGGGAGGGAAACGCGCCTGCCGCCTATTACCGCTCTCGTCCCGAGACAGCCGAAATCCTTGCGGCGCTCGCAGCCGCCGAGATCGCCGAGGAAACCGGAGCCGATCTTCATATCGATGACTTTCAGAGACTCGGACCGGTGCTGAAGACCACACCTCCCGTGAAAAGCCCTGAAAACAGAGAAAAGCTATGGGATCTTCTCGCCGGGGGAACGATCGATTTTGTCGCATCCGACCATGCGGGGATTCCAGGCTGCCCGACTCTCTTCCCCTCCCTCTTTTCCGAAGGGTACATGAACGGCAGGCTCACGCTGCACAGGTTCGTCGGGGGAGAGTCGCTTTTCTCAAAAGGAAAACTCACACCATTCGAAGGGATGGAGTTTCGCGGAAGAATAAAAAACACATTTTTACGGGGAGCCCTCGTCTATTCCGTGGAAGAAGGAGTTGTGGGGCAAAAGGGCGGGGGGAGACTCCTAAAAAGGGACAAATGAAAAATCTTGAATCTGTGAACCAAAAAGCACAATTGTACCGGGACTACACCGCACAAAACCTCTCGAATCTCGTGAAGATCCCCTCACCCTGCGGGAACGAGGAGCGCGTGATCTCCGCGCTCGAGCAGATGTGCAGTGACGCGGGATTCGACGAAGTCAGAGTCGACGGCCTGGGAAACCTCATCGGGAGAGTGGGAAAGGGAACGAGGGTCATCGTTTTCGACGCCCACGTAGATACTGTGGGTCCCGGCGACCTCGGGCAGTGGCGAAAAGACCCCTATTCGGGAGAAATCGCAGACGATGCCGTACACGGGCGGGGAAGCGTCGATCAGAAGGGGGGCGCAGCCTCGATGGTCACTGCAGCAAGAATACTCAAGGAACTGCGGTACAATGGCATGTTCAGCATCTACTTCACCTTCACCGTACTGGAAGAGGACTGCGAGGGGCTCTGCTGGAACTACATAATCGAAGAACAGGAGGTCCGCCCCGAGTTCGCGGTGATCACTGAACCGACGAATCTCGGGATCTACCGCGGGCACAGGGGCAGGATGGAGATGGAGCTCGATTTTCCAGGCGTCTCCTCACACGGTTCCGCCCCACAGCGCGGTGACAACGCCATATACAAGGGCTCGCGCGCCGCTCTCGCGGTGTGCGAGCTCAATCATCTCCTCGCGGAAGACCCCTTTCTCGGAAGGGGAACTGTTACGGTTACCAGAATCACCTCGGACTCCCCCTCCCTCTGCTCCGTGCCCGACCGCTGCTCTCTCCACCTCGACAGACGCCTCACCTGGGGCGAGACAATCGACAGCGCAGTGAAAGAGGTGTCAAAAGCCGCAGGCGGGGAGGCGAAGATCACCGTTCCAGAGTTCAATGAAAAGAGTTACACAGGAGTGCGTTTCCCCCAAAAAGCCTATTTCCCGACATGGAAAATTGCAGAAGACCACGTGCTCGTGCAGGCAGGAGTCGGGACTTTTCAATCGCTTTTTCAAAAAGAGCCTGAAAGGGGGAAATGGGTGTTCTCCACAAACGGCGTTTCGATATGCGGCACCCACAAAATCCCTGCGATCGGCTTCGGTCCGGGCGACGAAAGGGGGGCGCACGCGCCGAACGAAAAAGTTCCTGTCGCGCACCTGCAGAGCGCATCGGCTTTCTACGCGCTCTTCCCCTATGTTCTCGAAGAAGCGCTCTGAGGGTGTGTGCATTTTTGGGAGGTATCAATGGCATCTCACTTCTACGGAAAAAATCTCATCAGCTTTGACGAGTGGTCGGTGGAAGACGTGAACGCAGTGATCGATTTCGCGTTTCACCTCAAAACGCAGCGTCGTGAGAAAAAACCCCACAGTCTCCTGCTCCAGAAGACGCTGTTCATGATCTTTTTCGAGCAGTCGACAAGGACACGAAACTCTCTCGAAGCGGCGATGACTCAGCTCGGCGGGCACGCGCACGACCTCACTCCAGACAAGATTCAGATCACACACGGCGAGTCCCCCAGGGACACGGCGCAGGTGCTCTCGAGAATGGGTGAGGGAATTGCGATAAGAAACTGCTTCTACAGGGTTGGAAACGCCTACCTCAGGGAGATCGAAAAAAACGCGGCCGTACCTCTTATTTCCATGCAGGACGACGTGTACCATCCCCTGCAGGCGGTTGCGGATCTCATGACCATAGAGGAGTGCTTCGGAAGAAATCTTCACGGAATAAAGGTTGCCGTCTGCTGGGCCTATGCGACCACCCATGCGAAGCCCCTCTCCGTTCCGCAGTCACAGATCCTGCTCTTTCCCCGTTTCGGAATGGACGTTGCGGTCGCTCACCCTGAGGAGTTTCCACTTCAGAAGGAGATCGTGCGAAAGGCTGAGATGCGTGCCCGTGAAGGGGGCGGAAGCATCAGCTTTACCGGTGACATGGATGAGGCGCTTCACGACGCGGATATCGTCATTCCGAAGAACTGGGGCGGGTTTGCATACTTCGATCCCTACAGTGACAGCGATCAGGAGAAAACGCTCATGCGGGAGAACCTCGAGAAATACCGCCACTGGATATGCGACAGTGTCAGATTTTCTCAGGCAAAAAGCGACGCGAAGATCATGCACGCCCTTCCTGCCGACAGGGGACACGAGATCACGGACGAACTCCTTGACAGCTCGAGCTCGATCGTGTACGACGAGGCGGAAAACCGCCTGCACACCGCAAAGAGCATACTCGCCCTTCTCATGGGTGAGCACATGGAACAGCCCACATGAAAAATCTGACAGCAGTGCAGGGCTTTCGGTGCATCTCATGCAAAGAAACCTACAGCGCACGAATGTTTCGTTATGCGTGTGAAACCTGCGGGAGCAATCTCGAAATCTTGTATGAATACGACACCATCGCAGACCAGCTTCGCGCACATCCTATTTCTGAGAACGCTGATTACAGCATGTGGAGATACGGCGCGTTTCTGCCGGTGGTACACACACCTGAAATCCCGGGTGTGCACATCGGGTGGACCCCGCTTTACAGATCGAAGAGTCTTGAAAAACGGTTCGGCCTTCGCGGCGTGTTCATAAAGGACGAGGGCAGAAACCCGAGCGCGTCGACGAAGGACAGGGCCGGTGCGGTGGCAATCGCTCATGCGATTCAGACGGGAGAGCGCACCCTCACCTGCGCCTCAACGGGAAACGCAGGCTCCTCCCTCGCGTGCCTTGCTGCCTCCTGCGGCATGAGTACAGTGATTTTCGTTCCCGCATCAGCTCCTCGTGCGAAGATTGCACAGCTTCTCGTGTATGGTGCGGGAGTGATCCCGGTTTTGGGCACCTACGACGACGCGTACGAACTCTGCCTTACGGCCTCCCAAGAGTACGGGTGGTACAACCGCAACACCGGGTACAACCCCTACACCCGAGAGGGGAAAAAGACCGTCTCTTTCGAGATCTGCGAACAGCTCGGCTGGCAGTGCCCGGACACGGTGTGTGTTTCAGTGGGAGACGGCAACCTCATCAGCGGCGTGTGGAAGGGGTTTCGCGACCTGTACGAGACCGGGATGATCGACAAGCTGCCCAGGCTCGTCGCATGCCAGGCGAAAAACAGCGCCGCGGTGAAAAAGGCGCTCGAAGGAAACGGAGAAATTCTCCCGGTGAGCGGAGAAACAGTCGCCGACAGCATAGCGGTGAAGCTTCCGAGGGATGGAAAAGCCGCAGTGAATGCGATCAGAGAATCCGGGGGATTCGCGATTTCCGTCAGTGACGAACAGATCCTGAAAGCGATGCATGAGTGTGCGCGCGAAACCGGGGTGTTCGGAGAGCCTGCGGGAGTAGCCCCTTACGCCGCACTGGCGGCGGCGGTTTCCGAAAAAACACTCTCCCGGGACGAGTCGGTCGTTCTTGTGATGTCCGGAAACGGCCTGAAAGACGTCGACGCGGCACTGAGCTCTCTTCCCGTGCCGCCCGCAATCCCTCCTTCCATGGAGGAGTTGAACAAGGTCATGGCGGAGCGTTTGAAAAAGATTGAAGGCGGGTGAGCGGATCACTTGTTGCTGATCTACATGCGGATTTGTGAAAGATCACCGGAGAACGGAGAAACACATGTCAGACAGAATGAACCCTCTTGGAATCGAGTCACTCGCACACTGGATGTTTTCCGAGTACGAGTCCAGAGGGTCGATCTTTTCCATTCCTGAACACGCATTTCACCGAAAGAATCCCTCCTCAGACCGTTTACACGTGCGGGTCTTCGGAAAGAGTATCGAAACCCCCTTCGGGCCGGCCGCAGGGCCGCACACGCAGCTTGCACAGAACATTTTCTGCGCATACCTCACCGGGTGCAGGTTCATAGAGCTGAAGACCGTTCAGAAACTCGACGCACTGGAATTTGAAAAACCCTGCATAGACACATTCGACGAGGGCTACAACACGGAATGGTCCCAGGAGCTGAAGCTCGAGGAATCCGCCGACCAGTACATCAATGCATGGGTGCTCATCCATCTGCTGAGCGAGAAGCTCGGCCTGTCCGCTCCCGGCGAGGATTCGGGGTGCGCTTTCAACATGAGCGTGGGCTACGATCTCGAGGGAATCAAAAGCGAAAAAATGGAACGTTTCATCAGCAGAATGCTCTCCCCCGATGATGAAATCGCCCGGCGTGTGGACCTGCTTCGCAACCGTTTTCCGGAAATCTCGCATGCGCGGGTGCCCGGGAGAATGATCCACTCCGCCACGATTTCGACGATGCACGGCTGCCCTCCCGAAGAAATCGAGGGCATGGCCCGCTATCTCATCGCGGAAAAAGGGCTTCACACCTATATAAAGCTCAATCCCACCCTTCTCGGAAAAACGGAGGTTCGAAGGATTCTGCGACGCACAGGGTACGGATATGTGACCGTCTCTGACGAAACCTTTGAGAAGGACCTTCAGTTCACCGATGCCGTCACGCTTGTGAAAAATTTGAAAGACTTTGTGAAAACCAAAAAATCACGGTTCGGCGTGAAGCTCTCCAACACACTTGCAAACAAAAACATATCCGAAAGCCTTCCGGGTGCCGAACGCTACATGTCGGGAGCACCGCTCTTTCCAGTCACCGTACAATGCGCGCTCCGGCTTGCGAGAGAGCTCGAGGGAAAGATCGACATCTCCTTTTGCGGAGGAGCTTCTTCAGGAAATATCAAAGACATACTCGAAACGGGCATCTGCCCCGTCACGCTCAGCACAGACGCGCTCAAACCCGGCGGATACCTTCGATTCCTGCACGTTGCCGAGACTCTGGAAGAAAATCCACCCCACCCCCCCCCAGAAGATGAGGGGATCCTGATTTCCCGTCTCGATGACCTCGCACGGCGTGCGCTTGACGACCCGCTCTATCAGAAAAAACACAAGAAGATCTCCTCGATAAAACTTGATTCAAAACTCGAGAGCCTCGATTGCATCGTCGCACCCTGCATCGCTGCCTGTCCGATCCACCAGGACATCCCCGAGTACATCGAACACATTCAAAACGGAGACTACACGGGCGCGCTCCGCACTGTCATGAAAAAAAATCCTCTTCCGAACATCACCGGCTACATATGCGATCAGAAGTGTTTTGATCACTGCGTGCGATGGGATTACGACAATCCCGTACACATTCGCGCGCTCAAGAGAATCGCCGCAGAAAAAGGGAACGACCGCCTGCTGGCTGGGGAAATGAAAAGGGAAATCGAAAAACGCACACGCGCGAAGTCCGTTGCGGTCATCGGGAGCGGCCCAGCGGGCCTTGCGTCAGGGTTTTTTTTACGGCGGGAGGGCTATGACGTCACGGTCATGGAAATGAAAGACAGCTCAGGAGGAACGGTCAGGCGCGCGGTCCCCAGGTTCAGGCTTCCGGACGAGGTCATCGCGCGCGATGCGAAATTTATCGAGAGCCTGGGGGTGAAGGTGCTGACCGCAGGAAAGGAAAAATTTTCCATTCGTGAGCTCGAGGCACAGGGGTTCGACTACATTGTCATCGCCACAGGGTGCGGGAAGATAAAAGAGCTTTCCATCGGCATCACCGAAGGCACGGAGGGATACTACACGGGGATGGGATTTCTCGAAATGGTGAAGAGGGGTGAGACCCCTGCAGTGGGGGGATCTGTCCTCGTGGTGGGCGGCGGGAACTCAGCGGTAGACGCCGCGCGTACCGCGCTTCGGTTTTCACCCAGAAAGGTGAGTATCGTGTACAGGCGGGACCTGGCGAACATGCCTGCAGACCCGGAGGAGATCACGGCGTGCATCGAGGAGGGAATAGAGATACTCGAGCTTCTGGCACCCGCGAAGCTCGTCACTGAAAACCGCAGGATAGCCGGACTCCGATGTCAAAAGATGCATCTCGGAGAGCCCGACGAGTCCGGGCGAAAAAGGCCCGTTCCCATAGACGGCGAATACCTCACGCTCGAAGCCGATACCCTGATCGCGGCAGTCGGTGAAGGTGTAGACACATCGGTATTTATTGAAAACGGTATACTCCTTGACACCGCAGGGAGAGTCAAAGTGGACGAAAAAACCTGCGAAACGAACGTTTCCGGTGTATTTGCCGCGGGTGACTGCGTGAGAGGGCCCGCAACAGTGGTCGAGGCGATCGCTGACGCCAGGAAAGTCTGCCGCGGTGTGGTGGAAAAAGACGGAGCTTCAGTTTCAGAAGACCTCATGGACAGTGTGTACACGGAAGCATCTTCTGAACATCGGTCTCAGGTCATGAAGAAACACGGACGTATCCGGCACTCTTCTCCGGTGAAAACGCTTCCCATCGACAAAAGAGGTAATTTCGATACCGTCATCCACACACTCTCACCCGACCACGCACGAAGGGAGAGCGAGCGCTGTCTGGCATGCGCGGAGGTTTGCAACAAGTGCGTCGAAACCTGTCCGAACAGGGCGAATATCCCGATTGATTTTACTCCGGTGGAGCTTTCCGTTCCGGCTTCCCTGTCAGACCTCGCGGGGCATGTCCCCTCATCCGCTCCGCTGTTGCAGCAGAACACAATTATTTTCAGGCAGTCAATACAGATCCTGCACATCGACGACTTTTGCAACGAGTGCGGAAACTGTGAGACCTTCTGTCCCCACAACGGAAAACCCTACACCGATAAGTTCACCTTTTTTTCGAACAGAGCGGCATTCGAAAGCAGCAAAAACAGCGGGTTTCACAAAAAACCTCCACGGGCTGGTCACGCGGAACGTTACCGGTGCAGGCTCGAATGCACAGAGTTCGACATGCTCATCGATGAGAAAAATGGTGAGACCGTGTGCACCTCGGATGAGTTTCGTTTCGCCTTTCCTCCAGACAATGACGGTTGCGCCGGAAAGGAGATGGCGCTGTCGGGATCCGGGCTTCCGGACCTCGGCCAGCTGCTCGGACTGTACCACATCATCATGAACGTGAAAAAACACGCTTCCTACATTCTCCGCCAAACGAGGTGATTCCATGAAACTGCTGATTAAAGACGCCGCGGTGCTTCAGTACAACCCGCCGCTTCGCATGGATGGAATGAACATTCTCATCGAGAACGGCAGCATTGGTGAAGTGGCTGAAAATATCAATCCCTCCATGAAGGGCAAAATCGCAGACAAAGTGATCGACGCACGGGGGAGGCTTCTGGTATGCGGGCACGTGTGCTCACACACGCACTTCTACTCCGCACTCGCCCGTGGAATCCTCGCACACGTCCCTCCCTCCAAAGACTTCGTGAGTGTTCTCCAAAACCTCTGGTGGAGGCTCGACAGGGCGCTCGACGAGGAGTCACTCTACTACAGCGGTCTCGTCGGCGCGCTCGACGCGATCCGCTGCGGAACGACCTCCGTGGTCGACCACAATGCTTCTCCATCCTTTATTCACGGCTCGCTGTCTGTTCTGAAACAGGCGTTTGAACGCTGCGGTCTCCGCGGGATACTGTGTTACGAGGTAACGGACAGGAATGGAAAAACGGGCAGAGACAGGGGAGTAGAGGAAAATCTCAGTTTCATACAACAGCAGGAAACGGACCTGCTCAGAGGCGCTGTCGGAGCGCACGCACCATTTACCCTTTGCGACGAAACCCTCGAGGCGCTCGCCGAGGCTTCTGGTGCGGCCAAACGAGGCGTACACATACACGCGGCAGAGGACGTCTACGATCAGAGCTACTCCAGCCACCATTTCGGACTCTCCGTTGCCGAGCGCCTCAATCGCTTCGGTCTGCTCGACGACATGAGCCTGATCATCCACGGCGTGCACCTGAGTGAAACCGACGTGAAAATACTCAATGATCACGGCTCGTTTCTCGTGCATAATCCCAGATCCAACATGAACAACTGCGTGGGATACAACACCCTGCTGCCCGAGTTCCGAAACGTCGCGATCGGGACGGATGGGATAGGAGCGGACATGTTCGAAGAGACAAAAACCGGCTATTTCAAGAGCATGGATGCCGGGTGTGCGCTCTCACCCGCTGATTTTCTCAAATTCCTCGCCAACGGGAACGAAATCCTCGCACGGTACTTCGGAGAGAAATTCGGAAAAGTGGCGCCTGGAAACCAGGCGGACCTCGTGCTCCTCGACTACGAACCGCCCACGCCTCTGGTCGCCCTGAACATAGGCGGCCACTTCGTGTTCGGCCTCTCATCCCGAAACGTGGACACTGTGATCATAAACGGCGCATGTGTGTACGAGCACGGACGATTCGCCTTCGACACGGAAAAGATTTTTCATGACGCCAGAAAACAGGCGCTGCGTCTGTGGGAAAAAATGGAAAAAATTTGAAGCCATCAACTGAAACGGGGAGATGAACGAAGCCCTCTCGCACTCTTTTCCCCCGAAATCTCACTGCGGCGTATATCCTCCAGGTGCCGGTAACCCCAATATTGACTTGACTAATACCGACGGACAATTAGAATGGTACTATCTCAATTTTTAAGGAGGGGTGTCCCATGAAAAAGTGCTGGATGATTCTCTTCATCTGTGCCGTTCTTCTTTTCCCCGCACAGATATTCGCATCGAGCAAAGAAGAAGTCGAAATGGAGGAAGTGGGAGAAACTTTTCGGGTCGCATTTATCTATATCGGACCTCCCGGTGACCTCGGATGGACCTACGAGCATGAGCGCGGCAGAAAAATGATGCAGGACAACCTCGGGGACAGGGTGAAAAGCACCTACATCGAAAACGTTCCCGAGGGTCCGGACGCTGCGCGCGTGATTCGCCAGTATGCACAGCAGGGCTACGACATGATATTCGCCACATCCTTCGGGTACATGGACGCGATGTACGAGGTCGCAGCCGAGTTTCCGGACATCTATTTCGAGCACTGTTCGGGGTACAAGACCGCGGAGAACATGTCCACCTACTTCGGCCGGATCTATCAGCCGAGATACCTTTCAGGTCTGGTTGCGGGTAAGATGACGAAGAAAAACCTCATCGGATACGTCGCCGCCTTCCCGATACCGGAAGTGATCCGCGGCATCAACGCTTTCACTCTCGGAGTCAGAGAGGCCAACCCCTCGGCAGAGGTGCGTGTGGTGTGGACCAACACCTGGTATGATCCGGTGAAGGAGCGGGAGGCTGCTGTCGCACTTCTCGACCAGGGAGTGGATATCATCGCGCAACATCAGGACACCACCGAGCCCCAGAAAGCGGCGCAGGAGCGCGGCGTGATGAGCATCGGGTACGACTCAGACATGCGCTCATTCGTCGGAGACTCTGTTCTTGCAAGCCCTGTGTGGAACTGGGGCGCATACTACACGCAGACCATTCAGGAGGCGCTGAACGGGAGCTGGGAGACACACCAGTACTGGGGAGGGCTGAAGGACGGAATCGTCATTCTCTCCGAAATGAGCCCGAAAGTACCTGCAGACGTAAAGACCGCGGTGCAGGCAGAAAAGCAGAAAATCCTCTCCGGTTCATGGGACGTGTTCTGCGGGCCGATCAAGGACCAGAAAGGAAATGTGGTCGTTCCCGCTGGTGAATGCATGAGTGACGGAGACATGCTGAACATGAACTTTTTCGTCCAAGGAGTCGTGGGAACGATTCCTGGCAGCTGAATCACGCCAATTCACTGAAAAACCGATGAAACATTCTCCAAAACGGCAGGATCACCCGATCGTCGAGATGCGGGGAATAACGAAACATTTTCCGGGAGTGCTTGCCAACGATCACGTGGACTTCACTCTCTACGAAGGTGAGGTCCTTGCGCTCCTCGGAGAGAACGGGGCCGGCAAGAGCACGCTGATGAACATTCTTGCCGGCCTTTACCGTCAGGATTCGGGTGAGATATACGTAGACAAAAAACAGGTTTCCATTCAATCACCCCGCGACGCCCTGGATATGGGTATCGGGATGGTGCATCAGAATTTCATGCTCGTCAGCACCATGACGGTTGCGGAAAACATCGTACTCGGAACGCGCTCACTCAGTTTCGTTCCGGACATGGAAGGCATCAAAACACGTATCCGGGCGCTGTCGAAACGGTATGGGCTGCAGGTGGACCCGGAAGCGTACATCTGGCAGCTGAGCGTGGGCGAGCAGCAGAGAGTGGAAATCCTCAAGCTTCTCTACAGGGAAGCGCAAATTCTCATTCTCGACGAGCCCACCGCCGTGCTCACACCGCAGGAGTCCGAAGAACTCAACAAGGTGATCACGCAGATGATCGGTGAGGGAAAATCTGCAGTCTTCATCACCCACAAAATGGAGGAGGTGATGACCTTTTCCCACAGG
>Ga0180431_10008193_pt1 | contig 12029 bp, 14 predicted proteins | sample SS_ome_11_FD_132459 | JGI IMG/M metagenome (GOLD analysis project Ga0180431, IMG submission 132459) | Hypersaline lake sediment archaeal communities from the Salton Sea, California, USA - SS_1_MS_1 metaG | ecosystem: Environmental > Aquatic > Non-marine Saline and Alkaline > Hypersaline >... | reverse complement strand
TCAAGGTTGTTGCGAGCTGTATCAATCAAACGCTCTTCTGAGTATGACTTAAGGCGGAAGGTGCGGCCGGCTTTGCATCCTATCGTCCAGTTTATACACGGGTATCCTATTTTCATCTCTCTTTCTCAAGAAGGCGGCTGTTAAGCGCTCAGGCGCACGCTTTGCGCTTTATCGAAGCCAGCGACGGGCAAAATCAGCATGACCAGCAATATTGTTGCCAGAGCGACCAAAACGACTGGCCTCTTCACTTCCACCACCTGGTTCAATTATAACACCAGCCAACCTTGATTTGGAGATTCAAGTATTCTCTTTTGAGCCAATCCAATAATGTAGAATGAACATATGGAAAGGTTTGTAGTAGAGGCAAATATTATCCTTGGCTTCATAAACACAAAGGATGAACATCATGATAGATGTTTGGCCTTTCTTAAGGAAATTGATAACAGACATAGAAAGGGAGATAGAGTCCAGGGTGCTGTACCCATACACTCGATGGTTGAGGTCAATATCAATGTTAGAAGAAAGAAGAGAGACAAAGCTTGGAAGGGTATCCCTCCTTTTCACCTTATTGGTCCTGACTTTACCACTTAGATTCGAGTTTCGTTCAGCGAATTCAAGAGAAGGGATTATATGACAAATTTGACAAGCTGAAATCAGCTGACGCTATTTATGCGATGGTAGCCTACCTTGAGGGAATCCCATTGGTGACGATAGATAGGGACTTTGAAAAAGTCCGAGACATTATTGATGTGAGATTCATTTGACCTCATATACTGAGGTCATTGACTAGCAAGCAGATGACTTTAGACAGAACCTGCTGCTCATTAGATAAGACATAGTAAAGGTTCTTCGCCAAACCAACACCACAGCGTCAGGGCTTGCGTCCCCAGTCCCATCCCCCTTCTTCTATATTCACAAGTGATTTAAGACGCTGGATTTCGTGGTTCAGGAAATGTTAAGTGCGTCCACACCCCATCGCCCACATCGAAAAATCGCACCACACGCACCTAGTTTGCGCCGGGTTGAGGTCCCAGGTGCAAAGATGTGTAGAAGCACCAATAATGCCAAGAAGGGCACAAATACGCTTTCAAGCGGAGGTTACAGTCCTGATAAGACCGGGGCCTATGGTTCGAGTCCACAATGGCCCACCACGTCTCTCAATAGATAGGCTATTATGACTTTAATCCATCGTTTCCTTCTTTCTGCCCCGTGTTCTAGACAGACAATACGTTGAACCTCTAGACTATAGACATGGCGCGAGAAATTCAGCATCAACCAACTATGGTAGAGGAACGTGAAATCTGTATTAATGGGCAAACCATCACATATATGCTCAAGCGAAGCCTCAGGGCAAGGCATGTTCGGCTCGAGGTTAGACCACAAACGGGACTTACGGTAGTTGTTCCTCACTTCTACAAGATTGGAAAACTCCCTGGACTTCTAGAATCGAAGGAACGATGGATCTCAAGCAACCTGGCAAGATTCAGCCATTTCCAATCGTCTTCCGCTAAGAAGAAACTCGGGAGTGGCGACACCGTCCCATACCTTGGCCGAGACTTAGAGCTGGTCAAGCAGGAGAATCACACTGGTGCTGGTGATGTAAAGCTGGAGGGGAATACGCTGGCAGTGAGTCCCGTATTGTTCAGGAATGGTCTTCTGGAATTGGCTTTGGAGCGTTGGTATCGGGCAGAGGCTGCCAAGCTGATAGGCGAGAGAGTATATAAACTGAGCACTCAGATGTGCGTTAGCTACAAAAGGATTACCATACGAGGGCAAAAGACCCTCTGGGGCAGCTGCTCACGTAAGAAGAATCTTAGCTTTAACTGGAAACTGCTAATGGCTCCAGAGCCTGATATCGACTATGTCATCATCCACGAACTTACCCATCTGAAAGAGATGAATCATTCAAAGAGATTCTGGGAACTGGTAGCTCAACGCTGTCACAGATGGCGGGAGTGCAAGAAGTGGCTCAGGGAACACGAGCCTCACCTCACCGCGAAACTTTGTCCAGAGAAATAGCTCTGATTGCACATTCCGGACTATTGTTTAGCCAGTTTAACAAGTCAAGCAAAGGTGCAGTCACCAATTGTGGACAGCTTTAGTTTAGCCCGGCTTGCCCCTGAGGCTAGCTGTGCCAAGAGGACCCGTTATTGCCCAAGTAGCGCTCGCAGAAAGTAGGCGTAACTCTCAATATTTTCCAGTTCGTCGCCCGCCCTTCTAAATTCTATGGCTATCTCACTCTGGCCGGCCTCTTGATAAAGCCTGGCTAACCGCTTCAATAATTCTTTGACCTTGAGCTGAAGCAAGCCATCAACTTGAGACAGGGCTGAAGATAGTTCGGCCTTCCTTGCCTCAAGCTGGGCAACTTCCTCGCCTAACTCCTCAGCTCCGGGAGACACGGGCTTGTCCTGATCGGAGCGAAGCATATTCAACTTGGCGGCAAATTCTTTGTTCTCGCTTTCTAACCTATGTAACTCCTACTGCTGCCTTTGAACCATCTCCTTATAAAATCCAATCTGTTCCTCAAGCCTGGCTGTCTCAGCCTTTAAACCTCCTTCGTCTCTTAGCCGAGCTCCGGCTGAGTCCTCTCGCTCTTGTGTTGCGGATAACAGCCCCCTGATATCTTTGAGCACATCCATCTTAGCAACGCTTCGGTCAGGCTTTCCGGGTTTCATGGGTAAGAAGCTCCTTTGCCAGATTCCGGTATTCGTCAGCTCCATCTGACCTTGAGGCATAGAAATTTATCGGTATTTCATGAACCGGCCCCTCAGCAAACTTTACATGCCGATATATGATCGTGGAAAAGACAAGGGCCCCAAATGTCTGCTTGATACTGTCAGAGACCTCCCCACTCAGTTTTGTCCTCCTATCATACATAGTTCTGAGCACACCTTCTATCTTAAGAGCGGGGTTCACCTCTTCCCTAACAAGGTTAATTATCTGTAGGAGATGCTTCACGCCATAAAAAGTGAGGGGCTCGCACTGGATAGGTATAAGGACACTATCAGCAGCTGCAAGCGCATTGACAACAAGGATGCCCAGCGTAGGCGGGCAATCAATGAAGATATAGTCAAAATCTTCCTTTAGGGGAGCCAGCTTTTTATGGAGGGCTTTCTCGCGCCCTATCTTTCCCACCAGATCTGATTCTGCCATAGCCAGGTCCAGGTCAGATGGAACCACGAAAAAGTTGAGAGTCGGTCTCCTTAATATAGCGCCATTCATATCCACGCTGGGGTCAACTAAGACCTGGTGGATAGATTTCTCGACCTGCAAAGGATTTATACCCAGGCTGACCGTCAGGGAGGCCTGCGGGTCAAGGTCGACAACCAGAACGGTCTTGCCCATATCGCAGAGACTTGCCCCCAAATTAATGCATGTCGTGGTCTTCCCCGTGCCGCCCTTGTGCTGGGCTACGGCGATGATTTTACCCATTTCTCTCCTGCTAGCCCGGACTGACGCACTTGCTATGCTGTCAGTGAACTAACTGAATAGATTTTATATCCGATTGTTTACTAATGCAATCTACGTGGCCCAAACCTTGCTTAACGAAACACTAGAATGTGCAATCATCAAGATTAGCTAGGCCGTCCCGTTTTTACTGACTACATACACCACCAAGACGTGCTTGAGGATAATTATCGAAGTTGGTCAGCAGCTATGCAAACTGCTTCAGCACCATGTCCTCATCATGAAGAATTGGGCGACTTTCAAGCTACAAGTGCTGACGAAATAAAACAGAAGTACATAATATAGGGTTTGTCAAGTATACAAATCCGTAAAATTATTTGGCAGAGAGGTGTTAGCATTGAGAATACCAGTACGCATACTCAGCGCGAATAGGCTATCATGACAGCCAATAAGATGAGCAAATCCCCCACACAGTAATAGTAGATACTGCCTAATTTTGACCTCTCACCATCTTTGCTTCGCATTCAGGGGCAACTTATATTGTAGCAACGCACTGCCACCTAATGGCATAACTGGGCTCCACAATTAGGGCAAACACACTCCCCACCAGGGCCGGCTCCAATCCGATTGCCTCCTATCCTGCCACCACCTCTGCCTCCCCTGCCGATACCACCTCCCCCACCCCTTGGCAGTCCAGTTCTATCTCCTCCCGGCATGATTACACCTCCGACAAGACATTCAATATTTATCTTGACTCTGGCTCTGGCGATAAGCATCAATATACCGTGCCGTGGATGAGATAACGCAGTGGGAAATTGTAACCTCTGTGGAAAAGGTATCTGAAGTCTACCTGGTGCCAGTACTGGAAAGCCTCTTGGCCCAGTTTCCCTTCACCATCAGAGCTTTCCATTCCGATAACGGCTCAGAATTCGTAAACCATGTAGTTGCCAGGTTACTGAACAAACTACTGATACGTTTAACCAAATCGAGCCCAGGCACAGCAACGACAATGGCCTGGTGGAGACCAAGAATGGCTCGGTGTTGCGCAAAAACCTGGGATACGCACATATCCCCCCAGCATGCGCCGAATTCCTTAACGGGTATCACGACGACTACTTAAATCCCTATATCAATTTCCACCGGCCTTGTTTCTTCCCAGTCTCTATCATTGCCCATAGAGGCAAGATCAAAAAAACTTACCCGTATAAGGAGGTGATGACACCCTATGAACGGCTGAAACTCGTACCCAATGCCGAGAGCTACCTGCGTCCCGGCGTAACTCTGAAAAAACTAGGGACAATCGCAAATCAAATGGGCGATAATCAATTTGCAGAGAGGATGGTGAATGCTCGTTCCAAGCTCTTTCAACAAATCACAAGATTTGTTAAACGCCCTGCCTGAAACCTTTCTTTCAGGCTCATTCTTCAATTAGCATAGACTGTGGGACAAGGCGGTCGGATTAACCAAAAAAACGCCCTTTCAGGCGCCTCCAAACCGAACTTTGAAGCTAAATTGGCCACTTGGTGAGCCGCCAGGGACTCGAACCCTGAACCCGCTGATTAAGAGTCAGCTGCTCTTCCAATTGAGCTAGCGGCCCACGAAACTAAAAGCAGGCGTTAAGCCGAGGTTATGTCTACTTCTGCCCTTAAATTGCCGTTATTTACTCTACTGCCATTTATCCCCGCTGGCAAAACCTCGTCTAATAACGCCATAGCCTCAGTTCCCATCCCCCCTATTATATGAGAGTAGACTTCCATTGTAAACGCTACACTGGAATGCACTAGAGCTTAAGAGACGACCTTGAGCCTGGCTCCCTGTAGTAGCATAAGGCTTGCAAAGTTATGGCGCAGATCATGGAATCTGACATTCTCTGGGCCAGCTCTTTTTGGTTATCCGGTGGAAGTTATTCCGCCCGTTATAAGCGTAAAGCTTGTAAAGGCTTGTTTATCAGGTACATAGCATTCATACTAAATTCGCCTGTCTCAACTCCTCCCCTGTGTTTTAGATTCCCAGAAGAACGCATTAAATTGGGGTTTATTGGGATTTATTCGCCACTAAACGCAGCTAAAAGGGTGGTTTTTTCGAAGCTAAATAGCTTTGCTGATTTTTATAATTCTGACTCAGGTCCCCGAAAACACCTATTCGTTCGTAAGATCCCTTGGAAAGTCACCCGTTTTGCTCCTTAGGGATAGAATCAGAACCAAGTTGAGATGACTGATCCTTTACCCAAATATGCCCACATCTTGCACAGATGTAACTTTTTGCTTTAAATGTATAAAGAACAGTCTTTGATTTGCAGTTGGGACAAACGGGTTCTTCCATTCCTGCCGATTTTACACCCATCGACAAGATTTGCCAAGTATGCAAAGCAAATCAGCCGGAAAGCCTGCAGGTTCAGTGCAATAAGACGCTACTCAGGAGGGAAATCATCTCGGGTTCTCAGTCAACTTAGTGATTGCTTAGGCCGAGTGGAGCTTTCATTTTAGGTCTAGGCGGAAATTGTCGTTGCTATTATCCTTATAGTTTTATTGCTATGATTGCCTTTTGTATCACTAAGTTAGTGAGCGAATACAATAGATTTGATTGGAAATAAAGCTGTGATAGAATTTCAGCTACGGGTAAAATAGCGCAAAGGAGGCTCGATATGGCGGAGTTAGAAGATTTGAGTGGTCCGTATAATCCTGACCTAAAATTTGAGGATTTCTCCAAGGAGTTCCTGCTAAAGCTGATGAAGATATGGCAATGGGCGTGGCTTCACATGGCTAGAGCCTGGTACGAGGCAATCCAGGAGCGATTTGGCTTTGAAGCGGCTAACGAATGCGAGCAGGCGGCATGGGTAACGGTAGGAGAGCGTGTAAATCCGAGATATGCCCAGGTAGGCAATATTCAGCTAAACACGGTCCTTGATTCTCTGAAAGCTACCCAACTGCCTCTGGACAATACCTTGGGAGGGATATTCCCATGCAAGTATGAAATCATAAGTCCCAATCATGTCATACTGACTATTTCTCAGTGCCCCGCACTGTTAGCTTTTGAGAGAAGCGCACCAGAAAGAATAGAACCGGCGTGCCATAAGCTAGAGAAAGTGGTCATGGAAAAATACCTTCTTAACCCCAATATAAAGGTAACACCTTTAAAGCTGCCTCCTCGGAAGAGTCCGGATGAGATTGCCTGCCAGTGGGAGTTCAAGCTCGGAGAATAAGCTGGCAGGGAAAGCTTAAACTCGAAGCCAGGGTGGGTTAAGAAGGCGCCGGGTGAGCTGGGCACATTACGGATGATTGGAAGGAACAAAGGCTATTTAGGTCAGCCTTTTTGCTGGGGAAGCAAAGAGCTAGCAAATTATCAGGAGGTGATGAAATGATGTCTTCTGCCTTCAAATACGATGTGATTGTGGTGGGTGGAGGGCCAGGTGGGTCTGCAGCAGCTAAGAGATGCGCTGAGCATGGTCTAAAGGTGCTTTTGCTGGAGAAGTACAAGCTACCGCGCCACAAAGTATGTGCTGGTTGGTTAATAGGCAGTTTTACCCAGAACGCCGTGGTTCGAGGATTTGGCTCTGTCCCACAAAATGTGCTCAATGACCCGCCGAATCTTTCTGGATTCATGATTCACACACCGGGAGGCAAGCGCGAAAGAGTCGAAGGTAAAATACCCCAGGCTTGGCGGAAGGACCTTGACTACTGGACGAATCAGAAGGCCGCAGATGCCGGTGCTGAAATATGGGACAATGTTCGTGCTACCGGCTTCGCTGAAGATAACAGAGGGTGCTCGGTGAGATTGGTGAGGAAGGGGAGAGAACAAGAGATAAACACACGATATGTCATCGGTTGCGACGGGGCCAGATCAATAGTGAGGAGGTTCCTCTATCCCGACTTGAGGTCACATACGATGCAGGCGTTGGAACACTGGTATCGCGGATCACTGGGGGACCTGGAAAGAGAATATCTACACGAATTCCTGTACCCGGACGCGCACTATGATACCCGCAGTGTTGCTCGCGGTGCTATATGCGGCGTCGCCTACAAAGAGGATTTCTTCTACATTGGCGCCGGGGCGAGACCAGGGAGAGGGAAAGAGAACATGCAGATGGCGCGCGATTTGCTGGCCAGGTTCTACGGCTTTGATTTGAGCAGACAACCTCTTTGGATTGACAGCTGCGTTGTCCCAGAGTTACATGTGAATCTCATCGATGGCTCTCTGCGTCCGGCAAGAGGCAACATCCTTCTAGTCGGTGACGCTGCCGGACTTTTGGACCTGATAGAAGGGGGCGGTATCGGCTTGGCAGTACATAGCGGGGTACTGGCTGCAGACTCCATTTTGAGGGCTGCCCAGAAAGGTGATAAGGCCGAAAACCATTACCTGGAAGCTATGAAAGGGGTTATCTCGGCCATAGCTAAGATGCACTCATACTATGTCGAGGCAAAGAAGCAGATAGAGCAGGGTGTTGATGATGTTCTATTAATGCAGAACGCAGTGCGGTACCTGAGCAGCAGCATAGAGTGATTGGCTGAATGCCACTCAATGGTCTACCGGCTCTTGCCCATCCAAATCTGCTTGCCGGACTCACGCCCAACATGCCCAATCAGCTTTCAAAGATAGCCCAATCCTAGTATCCCATCTAGACGCATATTCCCATTGGTATTTCAGCCTTGATTTTAATTCTACGGGGTCCGCCCGCCGCTAGTGTCCTTATTGTTGCTGCGTTAGCTTCAGGCCATATCTGAAAAATGGGCGTTATTTTGCCGTTAAATTATTGGGGATGGGCCGGGACACAATGAGACTTCACGAACAAAACAGGGTTTTGGCAATTAACACAAAGGTTCTACTCTATACAGAATGAGAGACAGACCTAAAAAGCAAGCTCCTCCTGCCCGAAGGCAGGAGGAGGCTGAATATCAATTATTGGAGCACTCAGACTATGGCATAGGCCACTTGAACGCTAATCGTGATTTCCAATTCTCCTGGGCTTATAGGAGTTACAGGAGCTGGAACAGAAGCGCCAGCTTCATAGACATCTCTTGTAATCCGTGGCACGTAGATGGTACCTTCAGAAATATAGGTAGGCTTGCCCAGTCTAACGCCAGCTAAATCGGCTAATTGTTCCGCCTTATTCTCGGCATCCTCTAGTGCCTTGGTTCGCGCTTCTTCATAGTAAGGGGCTGGATCATCTACAGTAAAGCTTATATCTCGAATTCTAGTGTAATCGCCACCGGCCTGGGCTACAGCATCGATGATGGCACCAGCTTCATCCACTTCCCTTATCTTAGCCAACACCACGTTGGTCACCCGATAGCCAGTAATTTCCTCCTCATCTTCATCTCTAATCCATTTCGTTACAGGATAGATGCTGAATCGCTGTGTCTGGATATCTTTCTCGGCCACGCCTTTATCCTGCAATGCCTCCATCACCTTATCCATGGCCTCAATTGCCTGCCCTTGAGCCTCGCCCACTGTATCCGCTTGTGCCTCAATACCCACGCTAAGCAGAGCCAAATCAGGGACTGCCATTGTTTCCCCCTGACCAGTAACCCATATGCCAGTCTGCTGTTGCGCAACATAAGTAACTCCGTCAGCACCTCTCTGGGCACAGCCAACAACCCCTACCGCTAGCATCACTACCAAGAAGAGAATTAACCATTGAGCCTTTTTCATTTGAACCTCCTTGCCATAAAGCATTGTCCTACCTATTATAACGAGTGAACTAACTTTATGGTTTATGATAGAATAGGCCTTCGCTAATGAAAATTCTTCGTGAAGTTGGCATAGCCATCCTCATCGCCGTAGCTATTTTTGTTCTCCTTAGGTTTAACGTACAGGGCTATACCGTGCAATATTCCAGTATGTTGCCCAATATCGAAGAGGGAGAGTGGGTTATGGTTAACAAAGCGAGTTACTTCTTCTCCGACCCACAGAGAGGACAGATAGTGGTCTTCGACCCGCCAATCTCTTCCAAGTACCCTTTCATCAAACGGGTTATTGGCTTGCCCGGTGATACCGTGGAGGTTAAAGATAACAAGGTCTTCATCAATGGTATCCCCTTAGAGGAAGGGGAATATATCATGGCACCGATAAACTACGAGATGCCAGTTAAAGAAGTCCCCGAGGACGAATACTTCGTTCTCGGCGACAATCGCAACAATAGCAACGATTCACACAATGGTTGGACAGTGCCCTGTGATGATATCGTTGGCAAGGCATGGTTTATCTACTGGCCGTTAAACAGCTGGGGGCTGGTAGAGCATCACAGCTACCCGGAGCTGATTGGAGCAGGTGAGCAAGCAACACTGGTTAGCGCTCAATTGGAGGCATAGCTTGAGTGACGAGGTGCTAAAGATATTCAAAACGGCTGGAGCGATAAAGGAAGGCCATTTCCTGCTTGCCTCCGGATTACATTCACCCGTTTACTGGGAAAAGTTTCGTATCTTGCAGCACCCCAATTATACCGAGAAACTGTGTCGCCTTATCTCCCAACACTTCAACAAGCAAGAAATAGATGTAGTTGCTGGACCAACCACTGGTGGCATCATCCTTGCCTTCGAAACTGCTCGCCAATTAGGAGTGCGGAGCATTTTTGCCGAAAAGGAGGGGGAGCTAAGAACCTTCCGACGCGACTTTGAAATTGCGCCTGGCGAACACGTCCTCATTGTTGATGACATCCTGACCACGGGAAGCTCGGTCAGAGAGACGGTAAGCGCTGTAGCAAAACTTGGGGGTATTATCATTGGCATTGGAGTGCTTGTCGACCGCAGCGAGGAAAATATAGACTTCGGCCTGCCCTTCTTCAGTTGCCTTCGTGCCCCCACCACAGTTTATCCACCCGAGGAATGTCCCCTTTGCGCTGCTCATATCCCCCTGGTCAAGCCTGGCGCCTCAAGCTAGCAGCTCGCTCAACATTTGCATTGCTCAAGGCGGCCACCAGACACCCACGAATACCTTTGCTTGACACTGAAGTGGGGAAAAACCTACAATATCCTTCAGGCCGAGGTAGCTCAGGTGGTAGAGCAGCGGACTGAAAATCCGCGTGTCAGCGGTTCGACTCCGCTCCTCGGCACCATGGAGGTGAAAAATGGCTAAGTTGCCTGAAAAAGCTATGGAATTGTTTAACGACGCTCAAGCTATGAAAGTCATAGCCACTGTAGACGCCACTGGCAAGCCACATCTAACTCCCAAAGGAACCTTGATGGCCATTGATGACGAAACCATAGCTTATTCTGAAATGGCTGGTGGTAAGACCAAATCAAACTTGGAGGCGACTAAACAGGCCGCCGTGCTAGCCTGCAAAGAACTAAAGGCCTGGAAGCTAAGGGGTGTTCTTCAGGCAGTTCACACATCGGGTGATGCTTTCGAGCAATTTAAAAAGACGGCAAAGGAAAAGTTTGGCCTCGATGTCAACAATGTAGTACTCATAAAAATCGAAGAGGTCTATACCAGTAGTGGCAAGCAAGTAGCCTGAAGCCGAAGTGGCGGAATGGTAGACGCGGCAGTCTCAAAAACTGTTGGGGGGCGACCCCCGTGTCGGTTCGAGTCCGACCTTCGGCACTAGATATGAAAATTTCTGCGAATGCTAATGCCAGGGTGCGCAGCGCTAGCACGGGGGATTTCGGACTCGCCAGCAACAATGGATTGTCAGCACAGCAAATCCCATTTTCTCTTAGCTAGAGGAGAATAGACTCGCCTTAATACTAGAAGAGGATTGTACGGAAGTGAATAAACTTGACCCAAACGAACTGAGTGAGATTGAAAAGCATCTCATAGCTCCATGTGGAATCTACTGTGGAGCATGCGACCTCTTTTTGGGAAAGAGTAGGAATCTCGCAAAGGAGATGTACCGAATTCTGAATGGTTTCAACATGGCAGACATTGGAACCCTGGCTATGGGAATTGAGCGCGAGAGAGTTGTGGACTTCTTGAACATACTGCAGAACTGGAGCCAGGGCAGCAAATGTCCCGGGTGTTCGCCAGGAGGAGGGATTCCTTCTTGTCCAGTCCGGGTCTGTACACAACAACGAGGGTTCCTCACATGTGCTGAATGTGACAGAATGCCGTGCAATCGGTTAGGAGGAGAGTCACCACCAGAAGCAGCCTCTTTCCTTGCACTGGTCATAAAGAGGTACTCAAACTGGAATATTGGGAACCTTGAGCGAATCAGGGAAGTCGGATACCGCCGCTTTGTCGACGAGATGCAGGAAAAGGTGCGAGATGGCTTCTTGACCAGTGACGTGATATCACGTGAAATGGTTGTGACCGAGGTCACGGAGAAAAGGAAAAAGAAAGCCGACAAGGGCGGCACAAGGTGAAAGGGAAATGTCTGAGGCAACTAGCCGTGGGATGGGGAGCAGGTCACTCTTACCCATCCCATGACAAACATGGTAAGCGCTTAGCCAGCGCTACAGTGGTAAGCACAATAGTAAGCAACACTAAGCTGCATAGCAGCGCTTTATGCTATAATTCGTTCGCCACTGCCGAGTTGTGTAGCGGTAGCACGGGGGACTTTGGATCCCTAAGCCCTGGTTCGAATCCAGGCTCGGCAGCCAACTAAAAAGCGTTCCCCGGTAGCTCAACGGTAGAGTGGGCGGCTGTTAACCGCTTGGTTGCAGGTTCGAGTCCTGCCCGGGGAGCCAAGT
>Ga0180431_10008192_pt1 | contig 12029 bp, 6 predicted proteins | sample SS_ome_11_FD_132459 | JGI IMG/M metagenome (GOLD analysis project Ga0180431, IMG submission 132459) | Hypersaline lake sediment archaeal communities from the Salton Sea, California, USA - SS_1_MS_1 metaG | ecosystem: Environmental > Aquatic > Non-marine Saline and Alkaline > Hypersaline >... | reverse complement strand
AGCTTCCTCTTTACTGAGGGGCTTTTTCCTGCGAAGCTCCTTTGCCATTCCGCGAAGGATGGCGAGGGAACGTTGCTTCTCGAACTTGAACGTGCCGGCCTCGGAGTCGGGGAGGAGCTCGATGAGGCGAGAGGCGGTGTGAAGCTCGCGAAGTGCGGAATCGTAGTCATCGCGAAGAGCGGCCTGTAAAGCGGCGGCCGCGTGGCGCATCCGGATGAGATAGGGCCTGTATTGTTCGAGAGTGTCTTTATCTTCATCGTCTGCGGCGAATTGCTTGATGAAGTCAAACAGAGCGAGGTTGCGCTCGGTGTCGCGAACGGTTCTCTCGTACTCGCCTATCTGGAAGAAAACCACGTAGCGGCGGTAATAGAGAACGCCTTCGTCGGTGAGCTCGCGGCAAGCCTTGTGCGAAAGGCGGAAGCGCTTGCCGGTAGGATGGGCCTCGAGGTGCTTCTTTAGCCTGTACATGTGATATTCGAGGTATGACTCGAAGCCATGAGGCCGGAGACCGTCGGGCCTGCCGTCGACCTCGTACTGCTCCATGCCGAGGGGGAGTCGGACCTGCACCTTCTCTTTGCCGTCGGGACTTATTATTTTGCGGACGACGTTTTCCTGGTCGTACGGCCAAGATCGAAGAATGGGGCCGATATCTTCAGGCATTGTCGTAACCTCCGGGTCGATTATGCAGGTTGTTCCGCCGCACGTCAAGACGGAGGGAAATGTCCGAAGTCGTTAGGGAGAGTTACTGCGTGAGTTTTGCTCTGCGCCACTTCGGGTGTAAGGAGGTCGGGGGAGGTACGCGTTTTTGCTGAAGGTCGATGACGAAACGGAAAAGCGCGCGCTCGAGGCTGTCGGCGACGTCGGGATGGTCGAGAATTGCATTGTGGCGCTCTTGCGGGTCTTCCGTGAGGTGAAAGAGCTCACGCTTGTCGGGGCAGAATCCGCTTGCGGGCTTCTGCGGGGCAAGATAGTAGGTGTAGGCCCACTTTGAATTGCGGATGGTCCAGGCCTGACGGTAGAAGCCGCAGCAAGCGAAGTCGTGGAGCGTATCCTTCTCGCCGCGAATTACGGGAAGGAGGCTTTTGCCTTGGACCCAATCGGGTGTTTCGAGTTGGAGGAAATCGAGAACGGTGGGCATGAGGTCAGTGGTTTGGGCGACGGCGTTGGAGACGAGAGGCTTAGCGTCCGGGACGTAGACGATAAAGGGGATGCGCATGAGCTCCTCGTAAAGCCAGGGCCTGCCCTTTCGGATGACGCCGCGCTCGCCGAAGGGTTCGCCGTGATCGGAAGTGAAGACGACGATGCTGTTTTGGAAGAATCCTTTTGCGCGAAGGTGATCGAGAAAGATGCCGAGCCACTTGTCGACGAGGGTTATCTCGCCCGCGTACATGGCCCTGATGTGATTAAGCTCTTCAGGCGTGAGATAGCCCTCGACCTCGCGGACGATAGGGTTGATGATCTCTTTGCCCGTGTAGCCGGGGTCGTAGAGCTCGGTGTATTGGGCGGGCGGGTCCCAGGGCTCGTGAGGGTCGAAGCAATCGAGCCAAAGGAAGAGGTTGTCGCGCGCGGGGATTTCGTCGAGCCACTTCATTCCGGCTTTAACTACCTGGGCGACGAAGTGGTCTTCCTCGGACTTCCAGTGGGCTCGGTTTCGAAGGTAATTCATCGTCTGGCGAGTCCACTTTTCGTCGACGCCGTCATGCTTGTGGTACCTATCCATATCGACAGGAATGGATTGGTCGAGGACGAAGGGGTCGGATTCCTGGCCGCGAATGAACTGGACGAAATCGAATCCGCGGGTGATGTTGAATCCGGGTCGGTGGAAGTGGAAGACGTCGGTGATCATGGCGGACCTGAAGCCCTTGGACCAGAGGTGTTCGGCGAGGGTGGTGTCGTCGAGTTCGAACGGCTGCCAGCCCCGGAACGGGAAATGATACTGGCCCGTGAACCACGTGACCCTTGCGGGAACGGTGGGGATATTTTCGGGATAGGAGTATTTGAACAGGGCGGACTCGGAAGCGAAGCGGTCGAGATTGGGAGTCCTGATCCACCCGTTCCCGTAACAGCCGAGATGGTCGGCGCGGAAGCTATCCGCGACGAGGACGATTACGTTCATTCCGTGGTGCCTCCGGAAGGGGTCTCTCCTGAACCAATGTGATGCCCAAAACGATGACCGTAGCGCCCTCGGCGGCTTCGATGGTGACGGACTCGACGGCGGAGAACGCGGTTCCGGGGGTAATGCTGTAGAGGTAAACGGCATTCTCCTGGCGGATGAGATTGGGGCCGGACCAGGCGACGGTGGCAAGGGAGTATCGGTCTGCGGGCGGAGTGCGCCAGTCGGATGCGTGGCGGTCCTTAACGATGGGATAGGAGGCGGTGCGTCCGTCGCGCATCTTTATGTGGAAGTTGCCCAGGGTGGTCTGAGAGTCCAGTTCGGTCTCCACGGCGAAAAGGAAATAGAGCGCGTTGCCTGCTGCGCCGACGGGAATGGGGCCGACGGCGGGGGGAACTGAATCGTCGGTGGAGCCGGCAACGATGCAGGAACGGCCGTCGTTGTCTTCGGGGTCGACTATTTTGAAGGGCACGCCGGCGAACGGGCGCTGCCACTCGACTACAGGACGCTGCATGCCGGGAATCCAGTCACCGAGGACGGGGTCGGGGAAGAAGCGCATATCGTCGCGGCCACGGTCGGTCCATCCGCCCTGACCGTCGCCGGCTTCCAAGTCGCGGAAGCCGCGGTTGCAGAAGCTGGTGATGTCGACGTTGACGACCTTGCGCTCGGCGACCCCGAGATGGATTCCGAGATTCGTGAGGAGGATCGACGCATAGCGGGAGGCCTTACTCTTGGCGTCGGGGCGGGGGTCCTCCCAAGGGACCTGATCGAGGATTACGATGCCCTTACCGACGGGCAGAACGGCAAGGAGCGGAGGTTCGGTGAGAGGAAGAACCGCGGGTGACTGCGAGGCGTCGATTACGTAGGAGGCGGATTCGGGCCTTCCGCGCGTGTCCAACGGCGCCAGAGAAAGGAGGCGGCTGCTGATGCCGGAGGAGACCGGGGACTGCGTCTCGAAATCTAACTGGGGTGCGCCGTGAAGGACCCCTGCGTTGGGGGAGAATGATTTCTGAAGGGCTACGCGAGCGCCGGTCACGTCGGAGAGCACCGCTGCATGAGAGGGCGTGAGCGCATGTGCGAGCACGGAACCGCCGTTCTCGAGAAATTCTCTTATCCCCTGCCCCATGGATGCGGCTTTGTCCCAAGCGGCGTCGCCGGAGAGGATCAGTAAGTTCTCGGCGGGGCTGCCGTGAGTGAGGTCCTGGGTGGGCGCGGGATTGAGCCCCAACTGTGAAAGGGCGTCGGAGAATTCCCCAGAGTCAGAAAGTACGGTCGCGGAACGGGTTGGTGGCTTGTAGGTGAAAGCGTGTCGCAAGAGGCGTGTCAGGAGCATGTCGGCCAATGGCTCGGCAGCCGAGAGCGAGTGGAAGTCGAGGGTGGAAAGGATGCAAGCCCCGTTGCCCCAGGGAATTTCCATGAGCAACGAGTTGATGAGGCCCTTCCCGTCACTACAGTCGATAATGGGTATGAAATTGCCGGAATCCGGCTCGAGGAGGGACGTACGGGCAACGATGTCACGGTTACCCCAGAATCTCAAGTCTCCATCTTCGAGGCCGGCAAGGACTGGATGAGAGGGGCTGCGCGGAAAGGCGATGGTGGTGCCGCGCGCGGTCTGGATTCGAACGGGCAGAAAGCGAAGGCGGTGGTAGAGACTGCGTTCCTGTTCGAGGACTACGAGCCTGCCGCCGCTTTGGATGTAGGCGGAGAGGCGGGGGCCGGAAACGTCGATGGAGTAATCGAGAGAGTCCTTGCCGACGACGAGGACCGGGGAAGCTGCGGGGTCGAGGTCAAAGGGAGGGGAGATCGGCTCGAATGCGATGCCCAGGGAGCGGAAGAGGTCGGCGGTCTGGCCGGAGGAGTCATACAGGGCGAGTTTCCCGGAAAGCGCAACTGGTTTATCCAGTGCAGGGAGGATGGAATACGCTTTTGACTCCTCGAACGCCACGTGGTCACCGTCGCGAAGGCGGAACTGAAACTCGGCGGAGGCACGCCGGTCGACACTGGGGGCGCGGAAATGGATCTTAAGGTGCTGAAGCCCGGCGGGGGGAAGATTGAGAGTTTCAGCGCCGGATGCGAATGGTGCCGACGCGCCGGAGAGCTGCAAGGACCATGCGAATTCGAGGTCTTTTGGTTCGAGCGTGTCGTTATAGACCGTTACGGTTCGAGAAACGGGCGAATTCTCGTAAAAGGTCTTGTTGTATTCCTTGACGAAGGCGGCGAGGGGTTGGTAGGAGCGCTCGCAGACGTCGAAGAGGATATTGGAGGCCGAATTGACGTCGCCCCCACCCTCAAACGGGGTCCAGGGCGACATGCCCGAGAGTTCCTCGTATCGGAATGCTTCGATCTGCATCTGCCAGATCGTGGCCTTGGCGGCGCGGTGCTTGGCGCTGGGGTTGCCATAGTAGATTTCGTCCCCAATGATGCCGCTGAGGTGGTCAGGGGTCTGGAAAGGAAGCCAGGCGAACTCGGTAATGAAGAAGGGCTTCTCGCGGTCCCAGGTCCAAGGTTCGGGGTACAAGAGGCCGAGGCCGCGCCCGGGGCTGCGCTCGATAGGTTTGTCGAGCCAGTAGAACTCCCCCGGGATGAGATTGAAGTTGGGGTACTCGACCACGTAGTGGAGGCCGATGACATCGGCGGTGCCTTCGGGGTCGAGGTCTGCGGCGTACATGATGGGTCTCGTGGGGTCGAGGGATTTCACGGAGCGACCAATTTCGGCGATCCCGCGTTCGATGGTTCTGAACTTATCCTCTTCGCGGTGGACCATGTGAAGGAATTCGTTTTCGATGCTCCAGATGACGACGGATGGATGGTTGCGGTCGCGCAAGACCATGCCGCGGAGCTGTGCCGTGGCGTTCTCCCAAAAGCGGGGATTTTGGATGTCGGCATAGCGGACGATGCGGGTCCACATGGGCGACTCGGGAACAGTGAGAATGCCGACCTCATCAGCGGCCTCGTACATGTGAGCGGGCCATATCTGCGCGTGGAAACGAATCACATTGAAGTTTTTCTCCTTGAGCGTCTTGAGGAGAGCGGCAGCGCCCTCTTTGGTGTCCCAGCCGCGTTCGCGAAATCCGAAGAAGTGGGTGCCGGCACCGCGAAGCTTGAGCTTGACGCCGTTGAGGCGGAAATAGGAACCGTCGGTCCAGAACTCGCGAAAGCCGAACCTCTCGATTTGTGAATCGACGACCGTGCCCCCTTCGGCGAGCGTCACGCGGAGGTGATAGAGGTGAGGATCATCGGGCGACCACAGCCTGGGGTCGGGCCACTTCTTCTTTAGCACAACCGTGGAAGAAGAATCAGGTTGGAGCTTCACCGACTTTGAAGGAAGTTCGAGCGCCTGCCGGTCCCCGTCGAGAACAACGGCGGACACGCGGACCTCTCGCGCGGAGGAGGAATCGTTGGACAGGCGAAGCTCGGCGGTCAGGTCTTTGTTCCTGAAGGACGTTTGTATGAAGACATCGGAAAGATGGACGGGATCATATGCGACGAGCCTGACGCCATCCCAGAGACCGACTTCATGAGCGAGGAGGCCTGCGGGAACGAGTCCGATGGGCCCCAAGGCCTGGAGGGAGTCGAGGTCGCGCGGGGGATTGGGAACCTGGCGCTTGAGGGTGAAAGGCAGGCCGCCGACGCCCACAAAGACCTCGTTTGTCTGCCCTCGCTTGACGTGGTCCGTTACGTCGAAGGAAAAAGGCACGAAGCCGGTGCCGTAGGAGCCGACATGCGTGCCGTTGAGGTGGACCTCGGCTGTGTACTTAGCGCCGCCGAACTGGAGCTTCAGCCGCTTTCCGATGCCGAATGAAGCGGGGACATCGAATTCACGGTTGTACCAGAGCCCGTAAGCGCGTTCACCCCGTCTGGGGAAGAGGAGCGCATCCGTCGGGTACCACTTGAGTTGCTGCGGCTGGGGATAGGAGAGGTCGGGCTCGTCGAGTTGAGCGAATCGCCAGTCAACGCTGAGGTCAATGGTCTCGCGCGTCATGTTTTCCGCCTTGAGAGAAGTCGTGGAGAGTAGAATGCCGCCGAGCAGGAGAGATACGAGGGTCAAGCGCAACAGAGTGCTCCCTTCCAAAGGTGCGCGCCGGGGAGACAGACGGGCGGAGGGTAACGACCCTCCGCCTGCCCAAGGTACTTTCAAGTATAACGCAGTCGGAGTTAAAGGTCACCATCTATCATCAGAAAACCCGCCGGGCCACCCTGACGGAGCCAAGTGGTAAATGCGAGATCAGGCCGGAGGGGCGGCGAGGAGGCGTTCGGCATTTTCGCGGAAAATCGCGCGCTCAGCCTCTTGGCCCAGGTTCAGGGACTTTATGAGACGCATTTCGTTAGCCTGCTTTTTCCAGGGGGAGTCGCTTCCGAAAAGGACTCTTTCCGTGCCGTGGTCAATGAGTATTCGCCTTATGGTCTCGGGAGTACCGTCTTCGATTGAGAAGGATGTTTCGAAGAAGAGGTCCCTGCCGACGAGGTACTTTCGCACGTCATCCCACATTTTCCACGAGCCGCTGTGAGTGGCGACGAAAACGAGTGAGGGGAAGCGGTCAAGGACGCGGGAGATTCTCTCGGGTGAGGCGCTGAGGTCATCAGGGAAGGCGAGATCGAACCCACAGTGAGCGACGAGTATGAGGCCAAGGTCTTCCACCCCCTCGTAGATGCCATAGGCGGAGTCGTCGTCGAGGCAGAAGCCCTGGTATTGGGGGTGGAGCTTGACGCCGAGGAAGCCGCGGTGGTAGATTTCGCGGAGCTTTTGTTTGACATTCTCGGTGTTCGGGTGCACGGAAGGGAAAGGGATGATCCTGTCGGAGGCGATTTCGGCGGACCACTTGACGATGGAATCGACCTGGGAGGGAGAGGTGGCGATGGAGCAGACGACGGACTTCTCGATTTCGGCCTCGTCCATTGAGCGGAGCAGGGCCGAGACGGTGCCCTCGATGAAAGCCTTGTGGCCGTGAGCGTGGGCCTCTAGTTGAGCGATGGCCCTCTCGGCGAGGAAGTCAGGGAAAGCGTGAGTGTGGAAGTCTATGGCCTTCAATCAACCCTCCGAAGGACAGCGACGGCGCGAGAAACCGAGGTGCAACAGCCAGCTATTATAGCCGCGACATCCACTGGAGGTAACCCCCGAAAGTGCGCGGCGTTGACGCAAGTTCTCGGGCACGCTAAAATGACGTTTCGTCGCAGGGGAAGGTTTCGAGGCAAAGACCATCGAATGGAGGTAGTGAGCTATGGGCGAGAAAGAATACCGTTCGGAAGAATTCCTCAGCATGAAGACGATGGAACAGATATGCGACATGCGAGTGTCGACGCCGGGACTGGTGGTGAAGGAGATGCAGTCGCGGAAGCGGAGGAACGTGCTTGCACCGGACGGGAAGCTGACGGTGCTGGCGGCGGATCATCCGGGGCGGATGGTGACGCGGGCGACCACGGACGCTCTGGGGCTTGCGGACCGACTGCAATACCTTGGACGGATAGTGCGGGTGATGATGGCGAGTGAGATGGACGGACTTATGGGGACGTCGGACGTTCTGGAAGAGGTGGCTTTGGTGAATTACCTGTACAAGAAGAAGACGGGAAAGAGCTTCCTGGACGGCAGGGTGCTGCTGGGGTGCATGAATCGTGGGGGCGTGTCCGGCGCCAAGGCGGAGATGCGGGACATGATGACGTCGTACATGAGCGGAAGGCGCATTAAGCAAATGAACCTGGACGGCGCAAAGCTGATGTTCAGGTTTTCGTTCAATGACGAGAAGGACTACTACTGCCTGGAGACGGTGGAGGCATGCGCGAAGGCGATCGAGGAGCTGAATGACGAGGGGCTGCCGGCATTTTTGGAGGTGCTGGCCGTCAAGCACGACGGGCAGAAATTCGGGACCTTGAAGGAACCGGATCAGCTCATAAAGGTGATCGGCGTAGGGACGGCGCTGGGCTACACGTCTTCGAGGACATGGTTAAAGATACCTTTCGTGGCGAACTTCGAGCGGGTTGTGCGGTCAACCACGTGTCCGATTCTGATGCTGGGTGGGGAGGCGACGGGTAAGCCGCTGGAAGTGATAAAGCAGTTCGAGGGGGGGATGAAGGCCGGACCGAACGTACGAGGGGCGCTGGTGGGAAGGAACGTGACGTTTCCGGGGCCGCACGATCCGGCGGTGATCGCGCAGGCCATATACCTTGTCGTCCACGAAGGCCTGAGCGCGGAGAAGGCTTTCGAGAAGGCGGGGGGCATCGAAGGAACCTTGATGGATATTCTGGACTGATCAATCGAGAGGCTCAGGAGCAGAAAGGAGTAGCAGGAGGTGACAAGTGTCGAGGGAGGATTGGTGGTAGCGCAGTCGGGCGGCCCGACGACGGTGATCAATTCGAGCCTTTGCGGTGTGGTTCAGGAAGCGATGAGGCAGGATTGCTTCACGCAGATTCTCGCGGCCAACAACGGGATACTGGGCGTTCTGAACGAGGAATTGTTCGACATCCGGAAGGAAAAGCGGGAAACCATAGAGTCGCTGAGGCGGACGCCATCTGCGATGGCTGGATCTTGCCGGTACAAGCTGAAGGGGATGGATGCGTCGCGAGAGGATTACGAGCGGATCCTGGAAGTGTTCAGGTGCCACGACGTGCACTATTTCGTCTACATCGGCGGGAATGACTCGATGGATACGGCGGACAAGCTGGGCAAGCTGGCGGAGGAGGAGGGTTACGATCTGAGGGTGATGGGCGTGCCGAAGACCATCGACAACGACCTGGCCTACACGGATCACTGTCCGGGATTTGGGAGCGTGGCGAAGTATCTGTGCGCGAGCGTGATGGAGGCGGGGAGAGACACGGAGGCGCTATACACGTCGGATACGGCAACGGTGTTCGAGACGATGGGGAGGAATGCGGGGTGGATCGCGGCGTCGGCGGGAATGGCGAGCCGTTCGAAGGAGGACGCGCCGCACCTCGTGTACGTTCCGGAAGTTCCTTTTTCGGCGGAGGCGTTCGCGAAGGACGTGAAGCGAACGTTAAAGGACATTGGGCGCGCATTCATCGTGGCGTCCGAGGGACTGGTGGACGAGGAAGGGAATTACGTGGCGGAGCAGAAGGGGGAATTCGCCACTGACGCTTTCGGCCACAAGCAACTGGGCGGGGTATCGGAGACGCTGAAGACGATCGTGGAGCAGAAGGTGGGAGTGAAGTGCCGGTACTGCAAGCCGGGAACGGCACAGAGAAACGCGATGCACTTCGGGTCGTTGACGGACTCGGAGGAGGCTTACATGGCGGGGAAGGTTGCGACGCGGACGGCGGCGGAGGGGGAGAGCGGGTTCATGGTTACGCTTGTGAGGGAGAAAGGGGACGATTACCGATGCACGACAGGGCTGGCGAAATTGTCGGACGTCGCGAATGCGGAGAAGAAACTGCCGAGAGAATACATGAACGAAGCGGCGAACCATATAACCGACGAGATGAGGAAATACGCGGGGCCGCTGATTCGGGGCGAGGTGACAATCGAGATAGGGAAGGACGGGATGCCGGTGTATGGGCGGTTTGAGAAGCATTTTGTTGAGAAGAAGTGCCCGGCGTGGGCGGGCGCGAAGAAGTAGGCCAGGGGAATCCGGACGAGCCGGCTGTTTAAGCGATCGGGTGTCTGCTGCGGGGCGGCGGACGCCCGGTTGTTTTTTTGTGGAGGATCCGCGAAGGGCCGATCAGTCGCGATGGAGGATGCGGCGTGCACGAGAGAGAACATCCTGGACAACGGCCTGGAGATCTCCGTGGGCGGTAGCGCCGGAGGCATTGTGGTGCCCTCCCCCGCCGAGTTCTCGCGCAAGGGCTCTCACGTCGATGTCTCCCCGGGAGCGGAAGCTGACGCGGACGGTGCCGGGCTGGGTTTCCTTGAAGAGGATGACGAGCTTGCCGCCTCGGACGAGCCTGGCGAAGCTGATGAAACTTTCGGTGTAGCTGTCGTCAACGCCTAGTTCCTGGAACATGTCATGGGTGATGTAGAAGTACACGATACGACCGTCGCAGTCGGAGGAAATGGTGGAAAGAGCTTTGCCGAGCAAGCGGAGACGGTCGGGGGGGTCCTGCTCGTAGATAAGGTGGTAGATTTTGCTGCAGGGAGCACCGCTGCCGCATAGAGCCGAGGCGATCTCGAACACCTTGGGAGTGGCGTTGGCGTAACGGAACCACCCGGTGTCGGTGGCCACGCCGACGAACAAGGCGGTGGCGACGTGGCCCTCGATGGGAAACTCAACGGCGCGGAGGAAGTCGTAGAGAATCTCGCACGTGGCAGAGGCCTCGATTCGCCGGATGACGAGGTCGGCCTGGAGGTCACCGGCGGGATGATGATCGATGGCGATGCGGAAGGAAGGTGTCGGCCGGATGACTTCCTCGAGGCTGCCAAGCTGAGACCAGCTCGCGGCATCGGCGAATATGGTCGCATCGGCGGCTTCGATCATCCTTCGGGCGGCGGGAGAATCCGAAAGAAAGGCGGCGTCGGGATCCAAGAAGGCATACCGTGGCGGGACCGGGTTGGCGTTGACGACGTGGACGGTCTTGCCGAGAGCTTGGAGGTACTCGCGGAGTACGAGCTGCGCACCCAGCGCGTCGCCGTCGGGCGAGACGTGCGTCGTGATCGCGAATGTCTGTTTACTTGTGAGCGCCTGTTGCAGCTCCGACCACATGGTCTCCTCCGCGAAAGTCTGCTATTTTACCGACGCGGATGCTGAGGGACAAGAGGGTTCCAGGGCGGAGTGTAGGCGGCTATAATCGTCGGGAACGAAAGGAAGGGGGAAGAGTCTTTGATCACGACAGGAGGGGCGAAGGCGGTCTGCAAGAAGGCGCTGGAAGCGGCGGGCGAGCGGCAGGCCGAGGTAATACTTTCGGCGGAAGAGACCGGGCTGACGCGCTTCGCGGCAAATGCGATTCACCAGAACGTGATCAGTTCGGACGCGAGCGTTTCGGTCAGGGCGATTGTGGGCAAGAGGTCTGCACGCGCCCGGACGAACCGTCTTGATCAGGGAAGTCTTAAGGCAGCGGTGGAGCGCGCGTTTGAGCTGGCGCGGACCCAAGAGCCTGACCCGGAAGCGCTTCCACTGCCGGGGCCGCAGGAGTACGAGGCGGTGCGCTCGTATTCGGCGAGGACTGCGCGGTTTTCTGGCGGCGACAGGGCGAGAGTGGTGAAGGAGGCGGTTGAGATATGCAAGAGGGATGGTGCGTCGGCCGCGGGAGCTTTTTCGACAGAGGCGAACTTGCTGGCTGTTGCCAACACGCGGGGGCTGTTTGCGGCAAGCCGGGCTACGCTGTCGTCATTCAGCGCGACGGTGGAGCTGGACGGGGCGTCGGGCTGGACGCAACAAGTGGCGACGGACGTCAAGCGGATCGATGCCGTAAGGGCGGCTGAGGAGGCGGTGTCGAAGGCCAAGGCGTCGCGAGGGGCGAAACGAATTGAGCCGGGGAGGTACGAGGTAATATTGGAGCCGGCTGCGGTGGGAGACCTGGTATTGATGCTGGGATACTTCTCGAATGCGTTCAACGCCATGGCGTACATGGAGAAGCGGAGCCCTTTCAGCGGAAAGCTGGGTAGAAAGGTTCTGGGGAAGAACTTCACGCTTACTGAGGAACCCTTTCACAAGCTTCTGCCCGGGCGTCCATTCGACCTGGAAGGGATCCCGAGAAAGCAGGTGAAGCTGGTAGAGAACGGCGTATTGGCGGGACTGGTGCACGACAGGGTTACGGCGAAAAAGATGAAGACGAAGAGCACGGGTCACGCAGGTCCCCAGCCGTCTCCAGGGGGCGCGAACGTTTCGAGCCTGGTGGTGAAGGGGGACGATGCAACGCTCGATGAGATGATCCGGCGGAGCAAACGGGCGATACTGGTCACGCATTTCCACTACACGAACATGGTGGACGTTTCGAGACTGATCGCGACCGGAATGACCAGGGACGGGACATT
>Ga0180431_10008191_pt1 | contig 12030 bp, 5 predicted proteins | sample SS_ome_11_FD_132459 | JGI IMG/M metagenome (GOLD analysis project Ga0180431, IMG submission 132459) | Hypersaline lake sediment archaeal communities from the Salton Sea, California, USA - SS_1_MS_1 metaG | ecosystem: Environmental > Aquatic > Non-marine Saline and Alkaline > Hypersaline >... | reverse complement strand
GGGCGTGGTAGATGCTTCGCTCTATCAGGTCGCCGTAGCGGAGGTCGCCCTGCAGGCGCAGCAGGCTTTCGACCCAGCGGATCAGGTACACGGTGACGCACGATTCGCTCGTGTTGCCGGCGCCGTTCTGCGTGTACGAAAAATGCTCGCCGTCCGAGGCCGACCCGATCACGAACAGGCAGCCGCCCGGGCGCGTGAGCTCCTGCATGATGAAACGCGACATCCCGAGCAGCTTCTCCTCAGGCTCCCAGCGATAGAGCATGGTCTGGCTGTAGCAGCGGGCCAGGTTGACGTAGACGTGGGCCGTCTCGCGATGGAGGAGCGTCCGGTCGTCAAGCGGCCCTTTGTCCCACTGCCGAAGGCTGGCACACTCGACCTCACCGTGCGGATTGCCGTGGCGCGCGTCGGCCGCGAACTCCAGGTAGCGCGCGTCGCCCGTCGCTCCGTAGAGCGTCAACATGCCCTCGGGCAGCCCGGCCGTGCAGACGCGATCCGGCGCGGCGTTCTTGGGAAACGTGACCAGCACGTAGTCGGCCAACTGCCGGGCGTAATCGAGCGACTTCTCGTCGCCGCAGTAGCGCCAGTGGTCGACCAGGCCCAGGATCGCGTATTCCTGGTCGTGCAGGATCCAGTTGCGGTAGTTCTGCCGGGCGTCGGGCTCGGCCGGCATGTGGCCCAGGTAGCCGTCGGCGTCGCGGGTCTTCATCAGCTCGTCGATGAGCCGGGCGGTCCGCTCGCCGACTTCCGCATCGCCCGTGAAAGCGGTGAACCGGCTGCCCGCGTCGATCACCTTGCCCACGCCGATGTAGCGCACGCCGTTCGGCGGGATCGGGGGTCGCGTCCGGAACGGGTCGAGGAAATCCCGCTCCAGATCGATCACCATGAAGTTCTTGTAGATCAGGTCCTCGATGCGCCGGCCGATCTCGCCCGACAGCTCCGAGCGCGTCAGCCGCACGGGCTGAAGCGCATCGGCGATCTTGGGCTCGACGGCCCGCGCATGGCCGGCCGCGGCGAGAGTGAAGGCGAGGAGGCAGGACGTTTTGAGCCATGGGATTCTCATCGCAAGTCCCTCCGAAGATGAATGGGCACCTCAGGCGTGGTTGACTTCGAGCCGGCCGGGGGCGTGCGGCGGCGCTTCGCGTATTTCGCGCGATCGGGAGCTGGGGCAAGGGGGAATCGGCTCCCGGGAGGGTAGACGTCTCTCCCACCAACTTAGGCGTGGCTTCCCGCTTGTCAAGAGCGCCGAGATGGAAGACCGCTGACCGTCACGGTTTTTTTGACAGCGGCCGCTCCGAGCCCTTATCATGGGCGGAAACGCGCATATCCAGGAGAGACGCCGATGAGAGAGGGATGGAAGGTTCGTGTGGCGGCCGCGTGCGTGATGGCGGTGGGTGCCGCCGCGGTGCTGGGAGATGCTGCCCGGGCGGCGTCGCCCGTCAAACAGTGGGAGGTGACGCCCACCTCGCTCGTCTCGCGCGACCGGCCGCCGCTCCAGAGGGTCGACGTGTCGGTCGAGAGCGACGACTCGCGGGCCTCCTGCGTGCTGCAAGTCTGGTCGGGCGATCGGCGGTTGGCCGAAAAGCCGCTCGGCGCGCTGAGCAAGGGTAGGAGCAACCTCTCCCTGCTCCTGCCGGAGCCGACGCAGGCGGCCGAAACGCGCTGGGTGCTTTCGGACGCCTCCGGCACGCTCGCCGAAACGACCCTCACCTGGGCCCCGCCCCGCCACTGGACGATCTACGTGATCAAGTCGGCGCACGTCGACATCGGGCTGCACGACTCCCAGTACAAGCAGCGGCTGATGACCGACGAGTTCATCGATCGAGCTTGGCGGTTGGCCGACGAGACCGCCAACTGGCCCGACGCCTCCCGCTATCGCTACGTCGTCGAGGGCCTCTGGTGGTGGCTCAACTATCCGCAGGATCGACCGGAGCGGTCGGCGGACGACGTCGTGCGGCGGTACGTCAGGCCGGGTATCTTCGACGTCGGCGCGTCGCATTCGGGCAACCATACCCAGGTGTTCGGCATCGAGGAGCTGTGCCGCAGCGCGTACTACGCCCGGCAGTTGCGCAAGCGTTGGGGCGTCTCCGGCGAAACCATGCTGATGGTCGACAACAACGGGATCACCTGGCCGCTGGTCACGGCCTACGCCGACGCGGGAATCAAGAACCTGGTGTTTCTCCCTAACGCTTGGAATCCGAAGACGATCGGCGGCAGCCGGATCGACGTGGGCTGGGACTCGAAGCTACCGCACCTCTTCTACTGGGAAGGGCCCGACGCCAAGAGCCGCCTGCTCGTCTGGGCCAACCCGCATTATTCCAGCACGGGCCGCCACTTCGGGATCCGGACGTGCAGGGACCTTCCCCCGGCCGACACCACGCCCGAGGCGGTCGCTCCGCAGATGGCCCGGCAGCTTGCCCTGCTCGAATCGCGGTATCCGTACGACGTCTGGCTGGCGTCGAATTACTGCGACAACGAAACGCCCAGTCTCCGGTTCCCCGAGCTGGCCAAGGCGTGGAACGGCCGCTGGCGTTGGCCCGAGCTGCGCACGGTTGGCGATCTCTCCGAGCCGTTCCGAGAGGTGGAGCGACGGTTCGGCGACAAGATCCCGACGCTTCGCGGCGACGTCACCGGCGGCTGGGCGCAGCACCCGGTCTCGACCCCGACGCTTCTGGCCAAGAAGCGGGCCGCCGATCGACTGCTGCCGGTCGCCGAGAAGCTGGCCACCCTCGCCCGACTGGCCGACCCCGACTTCATCTATCCGACGATCGCGTTCGGCCGAGCCTGGGACGCGCTGGTCGCCAACGACGAGCACGGCTACGGCGTCAGCCATTACAAGGGGCGTCCGGTCTACGATACCTGGATGCAGAAGCGGGACTGGCTCGAGCGAGGGCTGGCCACGGCCGAGACGGAGAGCGACCGGGCGCTCGACGCACTCGCCGCCCTGGTGCCCGCCGAGTCGCCGTCGGTCTTCGTCGTCAACCCGACGCTCCACGCGCGGTCCGACACGGTCGAGATCGAGCTGCCCGAATCGTGCGCAGGTCTCCGCTTGGTGCGCTGCCCGGACGGCACGCCCGCGCCCGCCGTGGCAAAGGGGCGCACACTGCGGTTCACCACGTCGGAAATTCCGCCGATGGGGTACGCCTTGTTCCGGCTTGCCCGGGGCGACGCCGCGACGATCGTACGACGCTCCAGCGCCGAGCCGCCCGCGATCGAAAACGCCTTCTACCGCGTGACGTTTGCGGCCGACGGCTCGATTGCCGGCATTTTCGACAAGCAGCTCCAGCGCGAGCTGGTCGACGCGTCGGCCCCGTACCGCTGCAATCAGCTCGTCTACACCCGGGACGCGCACGAGAGCTTCACCTCGCCCGGCCGCGCGCGGTTCGAGGTGGAGACCTCGCCGCTCGGGCAGACCGTGATCGCCCGCATGGACCATCCGGCGAGCGGCGCCGCGATCGAGCAGCGCGTGACCCTGCCGGCTCACGAGAGGCGGATCGACGTGGACAACCGGCTGGATCACGCGCGCGATCTGGCCAGCAAGGACCGGTGGCACCGGTTCGGCTACTACGCGTTCCCGTTCGCCGTGCCCGAGGGCGTGTTCCGCGTCGGTCTGAACGGGTGCGTCGCGCGCCCGCACGACGATCAGACGGGCCACGGGACCACGGCCTATCTGGCGGCCCGCGACTGGACCGACGTGGGCAACGGGCGCTTCGGCGTGACGTTGGTGCAGCACGACACCTCCCTGGTCGAGTGCGGCAAGATCCATGCCGACAAGAAGGCGTTCGACGAGCGGCCGAGCACGTCGCACCTCTATTCCTACGCGTTCAACGACTGGCTGTACGAGCACGCCTACGTCACCGGCCCGTCGCACATCAACCTCCGGTTCCGGTACGCCATCTCCAGCCACGCCGGGAGCTACCAGGACGCGCACGTCGCCCAACTGGCCGAGCGGGCGGTCACGCCGGTCCGGGCGACGGTCATCCCCCGGGCGCAGAAGGGGAGGCTGCCCGCGGGGTCGCACAGCTTCCTGTCGGTCGATGTCCCCAACGTCAGCCTGCTGAGTCTCAAGCTGAGTGAGACGCCGGGGCGGGGCGTCGTCGCGCGGCTGCACGAGACCGACGGTCGCCCGGCCGACCCAGTGGGCATTAGGCCGGGCTGGGGCCGAGACCTGCGCCTGACGCGGTGCTCGTTGATCGAGGACGACCGCGAGGTGCTCGACCGGCCCGCGCTCGCGATCGCCCCCTTCGGCTACGCTACGCTGCGGCTCGAAGCGCAAGGCCCGGTTCCGCCCGCGCCGGAGGTGGCCGTGGCCGAATGCTCCGACAAGCGCGTGACGCTGCGGTGGGCGTCCATCCCGGGCGTGCGGCAGTACCACGTGTACCGGGGCGAGCAGGCCGACTTCGCGCCCGACGAATACCATCTCCTGGCCACCACGCCCGAGACTCGCTTCATCGACGATTGGCTGAATCCGGGCACGGCCTATCACTATCGCGTGGCCGCCGTGGCCGCCGATACGCGGCAGGGCGCTTGCTCGCAGCCGGTTCGAGCGACGACCCGGGCCCCCGGCGATTCGCCGCCGGCCAAGGTCGGCACGGCCTACACGGGACTGATCTCGGCACCCAGGGCGTGGCGCGGCGACGAGCCGGACGTGCTCTACCTCCAGTGGGGGCAAAACATCGAATCCGACCTGTCGCACTACGAGCTCTACCGGGGCGACGTGCCCGATTTCGCGCTCGACGAGACCAACTTCGTGGCCAAGGTGGAGCCCGGCCCTTACGTCGTCGTGCCGTACGAAGACAGGGGCCTGAAGCCGCATACCGCCTACTACTACCGCGTCCGCGCGGTCGATCGCGCCGGGCACGCGGGGCAGCCGAGCGACGTGGGCCGCGGCGTGACTCGCGAGCCGTGAGGCAAGACGTCGGCGGGGTCACGCGCGTCCTTCGCCGAGCCGCCGGATGGCGTCCAGATCGGCCGCGTCGGGTGAGGCCGGGAAGCGGTGCGGCACCAGTTCCCACTGCTCGGCGAACGACGCCGATTCGCCCGGCGCCAGCCTCTCGCGCGGGCCGATCGGCTCCAGCTCGCACATCTCGTTCCCGCAGTACCAGATGGAAATCGTCAGTCCGGCCATCTCGCAATAGACCCGGTCGGGATAGACGGGAAAGCGCTTGACGAACGCCAGGTCGTTGCGCGTCAGGTAGCAGAACCAGCCGGCGTCGGAGTCCATGCCCAGCTTCGGGTTGGCGGGCGGGCCGATGATTTCCAGGAATCCGTCGCGGATGCGGACGTTCGGGTCCTCGGGCTGGTAGTTCATCACCGGCCCGGGACCGTACATCACGTAGTGTCTGGGGAACCGGCTTTCCGGCGCGAGCGGGATCAGGCAGATGCCGCCCCCCACGGCGAGCGTCCGGCTCCAGTGGCAGCACGTGACGGGCTGGTCAGCCTCGTTGAGGATGCGCTGCTCGCACGCCAGACGCGTCGAGTCGGACGCAAGCGCGAACTCGCGGACCAGCCGGATGCCCGTCGCCGCGTCGCGCGGGCTGGTCAGCCGGACGTGTCCGTCGGCGACGATCTCGCCCGTCCAGTCGCCCAGCCACAGATCGGGGTGCGGCGTGATGACGCGCTCGGGGCCGACGTCGAACCTTCCGCCGCACGGGTCGACGGTCGCGGCGCCGGGCCGGTGCCGCCATCCCGCCTGCCCTTCGTGCAGGTAGATCGCATTCGTGCCCCCGTGTGAATACTCCAGCACGCGTCCCCCCGCCTGCGCGCAGACGGTCACCCGGGTCTCCGCGTTCTCCAGCCGGAGACAATCCGAGTACCCGAAGAAATCGACCTTCGACGTCTTCATGCCTTCCTCCTGACGCGGTCTTGCTACGTTGGGGCACGGTCTCCCGACCGTGCCCCTCTCGGCGGAATCCCCCGTGCCGGGAGACCTTCGGTCAAGCTGTCGGCGGGGTCGGGACACCCTCGCCGAACAGGACGCTGTTGGGGCACGGTCTCCTGACCGTGCCCCCCCTTTGGCGGAATCCCAAGTGCCGGGAGACCTTCGGTCGAGCCGTCGGCGGGGTCGGGAGACCGGCGCCGAACAGGACGCTGTTGGGGCACGGTCTCCCGACCGTGCCCCCCCTTTGGCGGAATCCCAAGTGCCGGGAGACCTTCGGTCGGGCCGTCGGCGGGGTCGGGAGACCCGCGCCGAACACGCCGGGAGACCCGCGCCGAACACGCCGGGAGACCCGCGCCGAACAAGGACTATGTTCAACGGGAGGCTGCCACCACGTCGGCCGGTCCCTGGAATCGTAAGGTGATGTGCCGGCGCCCGTCGCCGGCCGTCACGTTCGAGACGACGGTCTCATCGAGCGTCACGCCGTCGAGCAGGTTTTCCGGCAAAACCAGCGTGCGCTCGCACGCGACGTCGGCGTCGCCCGGCAGCAACGCGAGCTTCGCGAGGCGCCCGTTCTTCACGGCGACCTCCACCGCCAGATTGCCGTGGCAGGCGAGCCGGAAGGAGTAGTCGTTCCAGGCCGAGGGGACCGCCGGCGCGATCAGGACGCGGTCGTCGCGGCACTGGACAAGCATCTGGTTCAGCGCGTAGACGACGTTTCCCGAGGCGGTTGCGAACCACGGGTTCCTCGACACCTCGGGCTCGTTGATCTCGAACAGCTCGCCGAAGCAGCCCGCCCCCTGCGCCGCGTTCGAGAGCAGCTTGACGGGCTCCTGCGTGTCGCCCAGCACGGCCAGCGCCGCGGCGAGCCAGCCCGCGTACCACGCGCACATCGACTTGCCCACTGGATACATGTTTCCGGACCGCTGCCCCTTCTCGACGAACCAGTAGGCGGCGTTCTTCTGGAGCGAGTCTTCCGCGTCGAACAGGGGATAGGGGAAAAGCCCTCCAAGCGAGGCGATGCTTTCCTCCTCGCAGCCGGCGTACGGCACGTAGCGCTCGGCGTTGTGGGGCAGCGACCGGCGCAGCTCGGCGGCGGCGTGCTGCCACCCGGCGGCTTCCGCGTCGTCCGCGTCGAGCAGGGCGGCTGCCTGCGCGGCCGACTCCAGCGTGTGGATCGCGCCGCAGGAGGTCATGAACGGATTCTGCCTGGCCGGTCCCAGCCGTTCCAGGTCGGTGCACTTGCCGATGAACATCCCGCCGTCCGGGGCCTCATAGACCATGCTCGCCCGAAAGAACCGGGCGCACTCCTTGATGACCGGATAGCCCGTCGTTCGCAGGTACTCCCGATCGCCCGTGTAGAGATACTGCTGCCAGCACGACTGGGCGATGTTGGACATGTGGAAGACGTGGTCCATCCAGAAGCCGGGCGGGGCCGCTTCGCTGCCGTCTTCCAGCGATTCCCACGGATAGCGCGCGCCGTACGTGCCCGGGTTGCCGTAATGGCTGGTGCGGCGCAGCGCTATGGGCAATCCGGCCAGCCGGAACTCGGGGCATCGGCGCGAAAGGTCCTGATGGTTGCTGCTCACCAGCGCCTGGAAACAGAACATCTCGTCCCAGCCGAAGAACCGCCCCGCCCAGTGCGTCGGGAAGATGCCGACCGGGAACGACCATCGGGTGGCGTTGGCCCGCAGGTGATACTGGGCCGTGAGGTACACGCGCTGCAACCGGTCGTCGGGCAGACGGACGTACGACTCGTCCCAATACGCCGCCCACGCCTTGCGGTGCGCGGCCAGCAGGCCGTCGTGGCCCTCGCGCCGCACGAGCGCGTGAAGCCGTTCGGCCTGCTGCGGGAAGTCCTTGCCGTCGAGCGAGTCGGCAAACAGGAGGTAGCAGGTCATCTCGACCGGCTGGGCCGCGTCGAGCGTGATCTCGGAGGAAAGCCCGACCGCCTGGCCATCGACCGCGGCGGCCACGGGCCTGTCGGAAAAGACCCAGACGAGGCCGTCGCACGGCCGATGCCCGTCGGCCTGGAAACGATACTCCGCGCGGGCCGAGGCTTCGTTCCAGGTGCAAGCGCCGGCGACGCGCCGGGGCGCGCGATTCTCGTTGCCCTTGGGCGTGAATTGATAGTGGAAGGTCGAGCGGACCTTGCGAGGGCCGGGCGTCTTCGCCGTGAAGCGACGTTTGAGCACGACCAGATCGTGATCCAGGGGCGTGAAGACCGAGGTTTCGACCGTCACTCCCGCGTCGTGCTCGTTGAGGCAGGTCACGACCGCCGCTTGGGTGTCGAGCGTCTGCGTCCACGCGCCCGGCGCCGCGCACCGCTTGCCGTCGACCTGCACGTCCCACCGAAAATGCCCGAACGGGATGAGTTGGTCCTTCGGCGGTCCGTAGCGCCGTCCTTCCCACCAGATGCCGGGCGTCATGCGGACGAACGCGCGCTGCGATTGCCCTCCCTGGTAGTCGACCAGCATCGAGAGGCTGCCGTTGCTCACCAGCGGCGGCACGTAGCCGGGCGGGGCGGCGTCCGAGGCTCCCGTGACCGTGTTCACGTGCATCGTCGGCGCGTCGCCGGCCGTCGCCGCCCAAGCCACCAGGCACAGCGCGGAGAAGCACAGCCCGGTTGTCGTTCGGATCATCAGTCTTCCTTCGTGCAATTCGAACGTTTCCAGGCACTCCCGCAAGCTGGCACACGCGCAGCGATCATCCGCTTGGCATCGTTCGAGAAATCCGTGTCGCGGATCGCGCCGCGATCCAACCCTCTGATCGCGGAGCGGTCAGCCACTATGCGGCGGCAATTCCCTGAACGGTCCTTACCGTCTGATCTCGTAACCCTTGCGGCTCTCCCGGGCGAGAAACGAATTCGCTTCGGCGTCGCCGACGATCCGTCGGCTGGCCGGATCCCAGTTGAGCTCTCGCCCCAGGCGCATGGCAACGTTCGCGAGGTGGCATATTTCGAGCATGCGGTTATGGGACCAGACGTCAGAGATCGGCTGCTTTCGAGACGTCACGCTCTCGATGAGGTTGGCGCTATGATTCTCGCTGATCTTGCCGCCGTAGACTTCTTCCAGGTTTCCTTCCGGCAGCGGATTATCCTTGAGGTCCTCGACGGGCTTTCCGGAGATGCGGCCGCGGTTGACGAAGAAACGCCCTTCCGACCCCTCGAAGAGAATGCCGTTGTCGCCTTTGCTGGTAATGATCATTTCCACGTCGTTGGGCATATCGGCCCGGATCGTGAACTCGGTGGCGACGTTGTACCGATCGTGGACCACGGGATATCCGTCCTCGTACTCGCAGGCCAACGTGTATTCGAGGGGCTTGACCTTGCTGGGCCCCGTGCCGCTGGCGCCGATGGCCCAGCATGCAATGTCGACGTGATGGGCGCCCCAGTCGGTGAGTTTGCCACCCGAGTATTCGTGCCAGTTCCGGAACGAGTAGTGCGCGTTGCTGTAGAGCGGCACGCCGCCGCCGTAGCCGGTTCGCATTTCGGGCAGCGCTCGATAGGGGACTTTGGGTGCCGGTCCGAGCCAGAATTCCCAATCGAGCTCTTCGGGCACGGGCGCGACGGGGATCACCGGCGAAGGGGACATGCCGCCGATCCCGCAGGTCACCTTTCTGACGGTGCCGATGCGTCCATGCTTCACCAGGGAGACCGCCTGCAGGAAGCGATGACCGCATTCGGTGCGCTGCATGGTGCCGACCTGGAACACACGCCCCGTCTCCTTGACGACCTTCTCGATCAGCTTTCCTTCGTCAATGGTCAGCGTGAGCGGTTTTTCACAGTAGACGTCCTTTCCCGCGTACATCGCCTCGACCGCAATCTTCGTGTGCCAGTGGTCGGGCGTGGCGATCATGACCGCGTCGACGTCCTTGCGATCGAGGACCTTTCGATAGTCCTTGTAGGCGTCCGGCTTCTTGCCCTGTTTCTGCGCCGTCTTCTCGACGTCGGTCCCCAGCACTTTCGAGTCGACGTCGGCGAGTGCTGCGAAATCGGCGAAACGAAACGTCTTCCGCATGATGGCCCAGCCTTGATTCCGAAGGCCAATCGTTGCGAAGACGGGGCGGTCACCGGGCGACTGGTAGCCGACGGCTCGGTGGGTCGCCGGAAGCATGAGGCTTGCGGCTCCTGCGGCGGTCACGCCCTGTAGAAATCGACGACGTGTTGTCTGGCGAGAATGTGACATGCGTTGAAATCCTTCTTGGTCGGCGTTGCCCCGTTGACATTTACCCGGCGACGTCGCCCGGCGTCCAAACGTATCATTGTACTCGGCCGGCCGGGCTTGCTCAAGAAACTGCGCGTGGCAGTAGTGGGACGGGTGGGCGGTATTGATACAGGCCCGAAACGCCCGCGAGGGACGAAATCGGTTGCCTCGGTTGCGATTCGGGCTGGCCTTGTCGAACAACGGTTATCCACGGGTTCGATTGGGACGGGATGAACAGGATCGACAGGATTCGGGCGAAACCCGTCGAACGATCTTGCCTGGATCTTCATCCAGAATATCCTGTTATCCTGTCCAGTCAGCCTCTTCCGGCTTGCGCCGGACGACAACGCCGGCGCGCGACCCTCAAGTCACCCGGCGCTACACGCTCCACGGATCGCGCTGGGGGCGCGATCGCAGGCCGTTGGCCTCGCGGTCGTCGATGAACTCCTCCTTGCCGGGATCGAACTTGAGCGTGCGGCTGAGGATCCACGACAGGGCCGCCGCGTGGCAGGCGACGTGCGAGTGCCGCATCACCGATGAATGGCAGACCGTCGGCTTGCGCGTCTTCACGCTGTCGAAGAAGTTTCGGGCGTGCGCCGAAACGTCGAGCCCACGCACGCGCTTCGCCGACTCGGGCACCGTGGCGGCGAGCGACTCGGGCTTGACCACCATCTCGCCGCTGTCGCCCGTCTCGACCGAGCCCGCGTCGCCCTCGAAACGCACGGGGCACGTTCCCAGCCGGGTGACGTAGTGCGGGTCGCGGTTACCGAAGGGTTCCTTCAGGAAATCGAAGACCAGTCTCACGCCATTGGCGTACCGGCAGATGATCCTGTCTTCCAAGGGCTCGTATTCGATTGGCATGGTGTCGTCGGACCGGTTCGCCCATTGGCAGAGATCGAGCGTGTGCGCGCCCCAATCGAGCAGCCGGGCGCCGGAATCGAAGTCCCAATAGCCGCGCCAGCGGCCCTGGACGTACTTCGCATTGTACGGGCGCCATGGCGCCGGGCCGAGCCACAGGTTCCAATCGCAGACGCTCGGGTCGGGGGTCGGCTCGCCGGGCAGCCATTCGGTCAGGATGCTGGGCGTGTAGATGCTCGCGTAGAGCGTGTGGACGCGTCCCAGCTTGCCGTTGTGGACCAGCTCGACGGCCTGCTGGAAATTGGGCACGCTGCGGCGCTGCGTGCCCGCCTGGAATATCCGCCCGGTCCGCCGGATCGTTTCGTCCAGGCGCTGGCAGAGGTCGATCGTGAGGCCGCAGGGCTTTTCGCTGTAGATATCCTTGCCCGCCTCGGCGGCCATCATCGACGCGTGAGCGTGCCAGCGGTCGCCCGTGGCGATCAGCACGGCGTCGACGTCCTTCCGGTCGAGCAGCTCGCGAAAATCGCGGTAGAGCACGCAATCCTGGTTCCCGTAGTGCTCGTCGACCAGGCGCTTGCCCGCGTCGCGGCGGCTCGCCTGAACGTCGGCGATGGCCACGCATCGGACGTCGGCGAGCCCGAGCATCGCCTTCAGGTCGTACGTGCACCGGGGCCCGATGCCGATCACCCCGAGCACGACGGTTTCGCCGGGCGCGGCGGCGCCGTCTCTTCCCAGCACGTGGCCGGGCACGACGGACGGCAAGGCGAGCGCGGCACCGGTCACGGCCGACCGGCGCAGAAAATCGCGGCGCGTGGGCTGCTCACTCATCTCGATCACCTTCTCCTGCTATTGGACGTCATGCGTTGGCTTGCACGAATCGGAGCCCCTCAAGTCACGAGCTTGATCTTCCGTCGTCGCGTTGTCAAGGACCTTCGGACGATCTGCTCGACGGCCTCCACGCGCAGGGCAAGCGGCGACAAGTCGCGCACTCCAAATACTCGCGAATGGAGATCATGCAGGGCATCGTCGGCGGGTTCTTGACAACTGAACGGCGGCGGCTCAAGCTCGTGAATCGGGGGGGCTCCGATTCGT
>Ga0180431_10008189_pt1 | contig 12030 bp, 8 predicted proteins | sample SS_ome_11_FD_132459 | JGI IMG/M metagenome (GOLD analysis project Ga0180431, IMG submission 132459) | Hypersaline lake sediment archaeal communities from the Salton Sea, California, USA - SS_1_MS_1 metaG | ecosystem: Environmental > Aquatic > Non-marine Saline and Alkaline > Hypersaline >... | reverse complement strand
TCTGGAGGAGCAGGCAGAGCGGCTGGGGATGAGCATCAAGGAGGAGTTTGCCAACGAGGGGTTTGCCTCGTCGGCGCCGATTCGTCTGGGCGAGCGTTGCACGGTGTTCATGGAGTCGGATTTGTTGAGTTATCAGCAGCAGGGCGCCGAGCGGCCTGACTTGACGGCGGGGCTGGCGTATTCGATTGTGACGAATTATTTGAACCGGGTGGTGGGTCATCGCAAGGTGGGCCAGAAGCTGTTTTTCCAGGGGGGTACGGCGTTTAATCGTGCGGTGGTGTCTGCTTTTGAGGCGGTGACGGGCAAGCCGATTATTGTGCCGGATCATCATGAGGTGACCGGTGCGTTGGGTGCGGCGGAGCTGGCGCGGCGGCACATGGCGGCGCAGGCGGTCGAGGCGGGCCAGGCTCGTGAGCTGTTGGCCAGTACGTTTCGTGGGTTTGACCTGGCGCACATGGAGTATCAGGTGCGGGTGTTCGAGTGCACGCATTGTTCGAACAATTGCGAGATCAAGGAGGTGACGCTGCCGGGTGCGGAGCCTTTGTATTATGGTTCGCGGTGTGACCGGTACAACGTGAAGAAGGACAAGGCTCAGGGCAAGGAGCTGCCGGATCTGTTTCGGGAGCGTCAACAGCTTTTGGAGCAGCATGCGGGTCTGGACGCCAAGGGGCGTGGTGGCGGCGGGCAGGGTCGGCGGACGGTGGGGATTCCGTTGTGTCTGAGCAATTATCAGTTTATGCCCTTGTGGTCGCGGTTCTGGCAGGAGCTGGGCTTTGAGGTGGTTTCGTCGGGGCGCAGTTCCAAGAAGGTGATTGATAACGGGGTGGAGCTGGTGTTGTCGCAGCCGTGTTTTCCGGTGAAGGTGGCGCACGGGCACGTGCACGCGTTGCTGGAGCATGAGTGCGATTTTATCTGGTTGCCGAGTCTGGTGTCGATGTCGGCGGATTATCCGGAGAACGTGCATAACCAGTTGTGTCCTTACGTGCAGACGATTCCGTATCAGGTGCGGGCGGCGCTGATGGCCAAGGGGATTGATCTGACGGGTGAGAAGCATCATCTGTTGGATTTGCCTTTGCGTTTTCAGGAGGGGACCAAGGGGCTGGAGAAGACGCTGCTGCCGTTGACGAAGCAGGTGGGTGTGAGTAAGGGGGCGATCAAGGGGGCGTTGGAGGCGGCACTGGCGGCGCAGGAGGCGTTCGAGCAGGCGTGTCGAGCGCGCGGCAAGGAGGTGCTTGATTCGCTGGCGGCGACGGACAAGGCGTGTGTGATCGTGTCGCGGCCTTATAATGGGTGTGATCCGGGGGTGAGCCTGAACGTGCCGTCGAAGCTGCGGAAGCTGGGGGTTTTGGCGATTCCGATAGATTTTCTGGACCTGGCGTCGGCGTCGATCAACGAGCCGGAGCTGCAGGCGGAGATGTACTGGAAGTATGGTCAGCGGATTTTCCGTGCGGGGCACATTATTCGGCGTGATCCGCGGTTGTATGCGACGTATATCAGCAATTTCAGTTGCGGGCCGGACAGTTTTATTATTTCGTTGTTCAAGGAATTGATGACGACGGTGGAGGCGGACGGCAGCGAGCGTCGCAAGCCGGCGCTGGTGCTGGAGATTGACGAGCACAGCGCGGACGCGGGGGTGGTGACGCGGCTGGAGGCGTTTTTGGAGAGTCTCAAGGCGAGCGAGTCTCGTCGGCTGTTGCAGTCGGGGCCGGAGACGGCGGCGGGCGTGGCGGCGACAGATGCGCAGCCGGCGAACAGTCCGTGGCGGCACGAGTGGGGTGACTGTTCGGGTCGGACGCTGTATATCCCTTGGATGGGGGATCATTCGCACACGTTGGCGGCGGCGTTTCGTCATTGCGGTCAGCCGTCGGAGGTGTTGCCGATGGGTGACGAGGAGACGTTGCGTTGGGGTCGGCAGTACACCAGCGGGAAGGAATGTCTGCCTTGTATTATTACGACGGGGGACATGTTGAAGATTTTGAATCGGCCGGACTTTGATCCGGAGGCGGCGGCGTTTTTCATGCCGGGCAGCAGCGGGCCTTGTCGGTTTGGTCAGTACAATTGTCTGCAGAAGCTGGTGCTCAAGCAGGCGGGGCTGCCCAATACGATTCCGGTGGTGTCGCCGAATCAGGATGGCAATTTTTACGAGCATTTTCAGCGTTTTCGCAAGGATGCGACGCGGTTGGCGTTTAACGGGATTGCCGCTATCGATTTGTTGTTGAAGGTGTTGTTGAAGATACGGCCTTACGAGCAGCAGGCGGGCGCGGCGGATGCGGCTTATAAGCGTTGCGTGGATCGGGTCATCGAGGGCATCGAGGCGGGGCTGATGGAGGGGGACCTGTTGGAGACGATGGAGGCGTGCGGGCAGGACCTGGCGACGGTGGAGGTGGACGATTCGTTGCGTCGGCCTCTGGTGAGCGTGGTGGGTGAGATTTATGTTCGCAGTCATCATTTTGCCAACGACGAGATTGTGCGGAAGCTGGAGTCGTTGGGATTGGAAGTGAACCTGGCGTCGTTTGCGGAATGGTTGTACTACACGAATCACACGCGGAAGTTGATGGCGCGGCGGTGGAACAATTACAAGTTGCTGGTGCAGAACCAGGCGAAGGATTACATACAGCATCGGATCGAGTCTCGTCTGGCGGGGCCTTTGGAGTCGCGGTTTGGTCGGCTGGCGGAGGGCAAGATCACGGAGGTGATCGATGTGGCCAAGCCTTACATTCACGAGTCGTTCGAGGGCGAGGCGATTTTGAGTATCGGCAAGATTGTGGAGATGTCTCATGCCGGTGCGGCCGGTGCGGTGAACGTGATGCCGTTTACGTGCATGCCGTCGACGATTGTTTCGGCGATGACACGGCGGATCAATGTGGACAGCAACGGTTTGCCAATTATCAATATCAGTTACGATGGGCAGCAGGACCCGACGCTGCAGACGCGTTTGGAGGCGTTTGCACACCAGGTGAAGAGTTTTGATCGGCGGGAGCGGTCGGCGGCGACTGCGGCGGCCCATTGAGAGAAGGACATATTGAGCGTGAATTCAGCAAGCGTGCCGGGTAGGGGCGTAGTATCGGTCGGCGGGGCCCAGGGTGTGGGTGAGGGCTCTGCGCCGTCGGTGCAGGTTGAGGCCGATGTGGCGGTAGAGGGGTCGGCCGATGCAGGTTCTTCATCCTTGGAGACGGGTCTGGCGGAGCACCGGCGGGCGATGCAGCGGTATCGGGCGAGGTGGCGACAGTTGCCTTATACGACGCGGGTGACGTGTCCGGGCTGTGGGCAGCAGGTGTCGGGCCGCTATACGGACGGCGCGAAGGGGAAGGTGCTGCTGCATTACGATTGCGAGGGGTGCGGTGCTTTGCAGGAGTGGCACGAGGACACGATCTGGTCGGTGCCTGTTATGGATCGGCCTCGGTCGGCGTCAAGCACGCTAAGTGGCGAGCCCATCAAGCGGAACCTGCGCGGTCTGCCGCGTACGGTGGAGACGTTGTGTCCTCAATGCGGGGCGGTTGTGCTGGGCCGTTACTTTGTCGAAGACGGTTGGGTGATGAGCGAGAAGTGTTGCCCGGAGCATGGTTATGTGCGGGACATTATCAACCGCGACGTGCGGCTGTATTTGAAGTCGGCGTCGTGGAGTTTTGAGGAGCAGGCGGGGCTGGAGAATCCGGCCCGGGCGGGGTCGTTGGGTTGTCCGTCGGACTGCGGTTTGTGCGGGCGGCACCAGTCGTGTGCGTGTCTGGCGAATGTGGATTTGACGAATCGGTGTAACCTGTCGTGTCCGATCTGTTTTGCGAACGCCAACGCGACGGGTTATGTTTACGAGCCGAGTTACGAGCAGATTGTGGGGATGCTCAAGTCGTTGCGGTCGTTGCGGCCGACGCCGGCGACGGCGGTGCAGTTCAGCGGGGGGGAGCCGACGCTGCATCCGCAGTTTTTCGAGATTGTCGAGAAGGCGGGGGCGTTGGGGTTTTCGAATATTCAGATTGCGACGAACGGGCTCAAGATGGCGGATTTCGAATTCGCGCGGCGGGCCCGGGACGCGGGATTGCACACGCTGTATCTGCAGTTCGACGGGATCGGGCCCGAGGTGTATCGGCAGACGCGCGGGCGGGACATTTGGCCGGCGAAACTGGCGGCGATCGAGAACTGTCGGCAGTTGGACATGAAGGTGTGTCTGGTGCCGACTGTTATCAAGACGATCAATGATGATCAGGTGGGGCCGGTATTCAAGTTTGCGGTTGAGAACGTGGACGTGGTCAGCGCGATCAGCTATCAGCCGGTGTGTTTTACGGGGCGGATCGAGACGGAGCAGCGTCTGGAGCAGCGTTATACGTTGGGGGATTTGGCACATGATTTGGCGCGGGCGAGCGGGGCGGTGGTGGAGCGTGATTTTTATCCGTTGTCGGTGGTGATGCCTTTGTCGCAGTTGTTGGAGAGTCTGACGGGTCAGCCGAAGATCAAGCCCAGTTGTCATACGGATTGTGCGTTGGGGACGTACTTTCTGGTGTCGCCGGACAAGCAGGTGTATCCGTTTCCGGCGGTGTTGGATATCGAGGCGATGTTCAGCGGTATGAATGAGTGGGCGGCGAAGCTGAAGGATCGTGGTGGTCGGCTGGGGTTGTGGGACAAGTACAAGCTGCTGCGGTTTTTTCAGGGGTTGTTTTATCCGGGTCAGTCGCCGGCGGGGCTGGACGCGAAGCGGTTTGTGCAGACGTTGCAGGGGCTGGTGGACAAGCACAAGGGGCGGGGCCAGGCGGGCCAGGCGAATTATCGCACGCTGATGGCGGCGGGGATGCATTTTCAGGATCGCTACAATTATGACGTGGAACGCACCAAGCGGTGCGTGATCCCTTACGCGACGCCGGCGGGCCTCTTTCCGTTTTGCGCATATAACAGCGGGCCGGCGTATCGCAGCCTAGTAGAACGGAGATACGCAAGGCCGGGGGGGCAGCTAACTTAGAACAAGTGAAGTAGTGGAGGCAAAAAGCGATGGCCAAAAAGAAGACAGAGAAGAAGTCCACGAAAGTGTACGAACTTAAAATCTGGCTTAAGAATATTAAGCCTCCGATATGGCGACGGTTTGTTGTGCCAAGCGATATGAGGCTCTCCATGCTGCATAATGTGATCCAGGACGTGATGGGCTGGATGGATTCGCACCTGCACAGTTTTATGGTGGGAGACAAGCATTACAGCCAACCCGATCCGGATTTCGATAGCTACGGAGACGTCCAGGACGAAAGTAAGGCCAAGTTGACGGATCTGGTCCGCAAGCGCAAAGACCGGTTTATGTATGAATATGATTATGGCGACGGTTGGGAGCACGTGGTGGAGGTGGTATCCGTGGGGCCTGCTGAGCCTGGGGTGAAGTATCCGGTGTGTCTGGCGGGCAAACGTGCCTGTCCGCCGGAGGATTGCGGGGGGCCTTGGGGCTACGGTGGATTGCTCGAAGCCATGCGGAACCCCGATCATCCGGAACATGAGGAAATGCTGGATTGGGTGGGCGACCAATTCGACCCGGAGGCGTTTGATTTGAAACGGATCAACTGGCGAATACAAATGTACCATTAAGCGGAACCGTAGGTTTATCGCAGGAGTAGGAGCATGTCATTGCGTTATCCCTTGGTGTTGGCTTCGGGGTCGCCTCGTCGGCGGGCGTTGCTGGCGGAGGCGGGGTATGTGTTCGAGGTGGCGCCGGCTGATGTGTTGGAGCCTGCGGCGCCCGAGTGTGGGTCGACGGCCGAGGCGGTTGCGTGGGTTGAGGCGATGGCCTATTACAAGGCGCGCAGCGTGGCCACAGGTCGGGCCGAGGCGGTGATTGTGGGGGCCGATACCGTGGTAGTTCATGACGGTTGTATCATAGGTAAGCCGCGGGACGAAGCGCACGCACGGCAGTTGCTGACGGAGCACTTCGCAGGGCGTAACGATGTGATTACGGGTCTGGCGGTGTTGTGTCCGGCGGCGTCGGTGCAGGTGATTACGCACGTGAGCACGGTGTTGATGATGCGGGCGATGACGGATGAGGAGCTGGCGGCGTATCTTGGCAGCGGGGCGTGGCGTGACAAGGCCGGGGCGTACGCGCTGCAGGAGGGCGGCGACAAGTTTGTCGAGACGATGGAGGGCAGCGAATCGAACGTGGTGGGTCTGCCGATGGAGGCGCTGGAGCGAGTGCTGGGGGAGGTGGGCGAAGCCTGTCGACGTTGCTTTGAGAAATTGTCATGATGCGCGTCCTATAGCAAAGAGAAAATTGGGTGACGGGATTAACAGGATTTCTTCGGTAGGGATGGAGGCCGATATGACATGTGCAAGGCAGGGTGGCCTGGGAAGATGGCTTATCCTGGTGGCGGTTGTGGGAGCGGGCCTGGGTTGCGAGAGGAACGATTCGTCAGGTTCGGCGGCGAACGGTGGAGCCGCGTCAGCGACGCCGAAGCTGCCGACGTATACGATGACGGTGGGGGGGGAGTCGTTTGTGGCGGAGTTGGCGTTTCAGCAGGCCACGCGAAGGCGCGGCATGGCGGGTCGGCGGGACATGGGGGCCAACGAAGCGATGCTGTTCGTTTTTCGCCGTTCTCGTGTGCGTGAGTTCTGGATGAAGGGGTGCTACATGGATCTGGACATCGCCTTTATCCAGGCCGACGGGGTGATTACGAAGGTGGCGACCATGATCGCGCCGCCACGGGGCGATGCCCGCACGACGTACAGCAGCGAGTTGCCCGTGCGGTATGCGCTGGAGATGCGGGCGGGAACGGCCGATCGGTTGGGATTGCAGGCAGGGGATACGGTCGAGATACCCCAGGCTGTAAAGAACATCATTGCTGATCCGGATGAGTCAAGTCTGGTAGGCGGTTTGTAACAGTCGATCAGTCCAGGCGGATGCCGCGTTGCTGGAGCCAGTTGCGCAGGTCGGGCATTTCAGTGTCGAAGAGTTCCTGATCGTAGATTTCTTCGAGTTTGCGGATGTGTTGGGCCAGGTCGTCTCGCTCGGTGACGACCTCGTTGACGCGGCGTTCGAATTCATCGGCCAGAAGGCGCAGGTCGTCGAGGTTCAGGTCGATGCCCAGCAAGGCGACGACGCGGCGCATCATGGCTTCGATGCAGCGGGGGTTGCGCCCCTCGATGTAGGCGGGGATTTCGGCGACCAGGTTGGTCATGTCGATTTGTTTGTTGCGGGCTATCTGGAGCATGTAGGTGCTAATGGAGGCGGGGCCTTCGTAGTCGGAGAAGTGCAGGTGATAGTGGGCCATTTTGTCGCGGGCGGCCTGGCTGGAGACGGAGCCGGAGAGTTTGGGTTCGCGGCTGTGGGGCACCAGACCGGCGAAGGAGCCGACAAAGTAGATTTCCTGGACCTGGGCTTGCTGGGCGAATTGGAAAAAGAGTCGGGTGAATTGCTGCCAGTGCAGATGGGGTTCCTTGCCGACAAAGAGGATCAGGTCGTTGGCAGGGTCGCTGTAGAAGGTGTTGGTGGGCTCGCGGTAGTCTTGGACAAGCCCGTCGGTGAGGTTGACATGAGGTCGGAAAAGGGCGGAGAGTTCCATGGAGCCGGGAAAGTTGTAGATGTAGAAGGGGTCGGCGTCTATGGAGGCGATGGGGCGGGCGTCGAGCCTTTCGACGAGGCCTTGCACGACGCCGGTGGAGACGTCGCCGCCGTCCATCCATCCGAAGAGCCCTATCAACAGTCGTGGGGCGTTGAGGTCGAGTGGGGCATGGACTTTGAGGAGCTGATCGGGCATGGGGTGCACTCCTTTTGCACGAAAAAGTGAGTATGTCTATAAAGCCATTATACGGCGTGGCGGGGTGGATGCCAAAGGCTTGGTGGCAGATTTTGCGGCGTTGAAGGCCGGCATCTGGGGCGAGGAGCGCGGCTCTGGCGGCGGGTCTTTGGCAGGGAGAGGGGTGGTGTGTGAGTTTTTGACTGGTTTGCCCTTGGCGGGTGGGTTAGAGTGGCGTGCTAATGCAGAGCCAATCTTAAACATGAAAGTGAGGGCCGTGTCATGGATTATCAAACGCAGAGGTATGTTCGAGTGAGTGGGGCGGCGGTGGCGTTGCTCCTGGTGGTGTGGGCTGCGAGTGCGGCATTTCAAAGTGTGCCGGCCGGTCACGTCGGTGTGGCGACGTTTTTTGGGAAGGTGCAGGAGAAGACGTACGCGGAGGGCATGCATTTTCCGGTGAATCCGTTGTACAAGTGGCATTTGTACGATGCGCGGATGAAGAGCCACAAGGAGACGGCAGGGGTGCCCAGCCAAGACCAGTTGACCACGACGCTGGAGGTGTCGGTGCAGTACCGGGTGAACCGGGATATGGCGACGATCATGTTGGGGGAGACGGGTGAGGCGTCCGATGCACTGAATGTCCATCTGGTGCCCAAGCTTCGCTCGCTGTTGCGGGAGCAGGGCAAGAGTATCAAGCGGGCGGAGGATTTTTTCCAGGAAGAGACGCAGCTCATGCTTCAGCAGGCGTTGACAGCGGGGTTGGAGGAGTTCTTGACGCCGAAAGGGCTTGACGTGGAGGATGTGCTGATCCGGGACATCCGACTGCCGGCGTTCATTACCCGGGCCATCGAAGGTAAGAAGGAGCGGGAGCAGGAGGTCGAAAAGCAAAAGGCCGAGCTGGAGCGTTTCAAGTTGGAGCAGCAGCAGTTGATTGCTGAAGCGCAGGCCAAGCGTGAGGCGGCCGAACAGCAGGCGACCATGAAGCGGACGTTGGCCGATGCCCAGGCGTATGAGATCGAAAAACTCAACGAGGCGATTGCGAACAATGCGGCGTACATCCAGCTGCAGGCCTTGCAGACGCTTCAGGCCATGGCCAAGGACCCGGCGGCGAAGATTTACTTTATCGACGGGGAGAGTTCCATGCCCCTGCCTCTGTTGCACATGGGCGAGGCGGTGGGCGGCAAGGCCGCTTCAGGGACGACAGGTCCATAGGGCGGCCCGGAGTTTTCGCTTTAAGCTATGCGGTTTTTTGGCACGGTGGCGACGACGGGATATAATCTGCCAGACGCTATGCCGGACGATCGGTGAGGTCGTGGCAGGTTCGTCCAACTTCTGTAAAGAGGAGTGGTGTCATGTGCCAGACATGTGGGTGTAGCCCGTGCAAGACGTGTGGCAAGCCGATCAAGGACAAAGTTTGCTCCGGCTGCGGCAAGCCCGCGGCTGAGTGCACGTGCAAGGCGGCGAAGAAGTAGGCCATACTACCCCGCCAAGCAGGTGGTCGGCTCAAGAGCAGGCTTTGAATCGGGGAAGGGTGGGGCGGTGGCGTCGTGCGCCGAGCCTTGCCGCTTATTCGAAGATGAGGACGGTCATAGATCGTGGCTCGAAGGTGTAGCCCAGCGGGTCGGTCTGGGCGGGCACGCTCCAGCGGCGTTGCCAGGGTACCACGTGGAAGGCATCGAGCGGTGTGTTGCACGGGTGGGATTCGCCGCGTAGCCGGACGATGCGTACCGAGTCTGCGCGTCGGGGGAAGTGTAGCAGGCGGAGTTCGGCGGGGACGGGGGTGTCTCCAGCGTTGAGGACTTGCAGGGCCAGTGTGTTTCGGTCGGTGCTGCGGGTGGCAATGACGTCGAGGGGGCCTTGGGCAGGCAGGGGGTTGGTCTTGACCATTTGGGGCAAGGTCAGTTCCGCCATCATCTCTGTCAGGCACGCACCGGGTTGGGCCCAGGCGTGGGCGGGTGTGAAACCGATGAGGGCTTGATGGGGTTGGGCCTGGTCGTCGGGCCACGGTTGCAGGGCAGAGCCAAGAGAGACAAGGGCAAGGGGCACCTCGAGACGGGCCAAAGCATGACGGAGCTGCCCTTGTGCGAGGGCGTGCTCGAACGTCGCAGGGCAGGGGGCATTCTCGAAGACGGCAAGCGGCACTCTGGCGCCCGGCAGGAGTTTTTGCAGCCAATCGTGCAGACTGGCCAGGCGGTTCAGGCCAAAGGGGTCGTCCGGTGCAGCGGGTGCTTCGGTCATCCGGCCGATCTTGACAGGCAAGGCGAAACACAGGGTCTGGTTCTCGTCGTCGGCAAGCTGAGCGAGCTGTTCGACAAGGCGGATCTGCTCGATAGCGGTGATCGTCTCGGGCAGGGACAGATTGGTGATGATGGGGGTGATGGGTTTTTGGGCGTTCCATAGGGCTTGGCAGAGAGGGCGGATCGTGGCGAAGTCGTCGGTTTGGAGGGGGTGGTCGCTGACGAGTTCGACCCACCGTAGATGGTAGGGCTCGGCTCGGCCATGGTGGCGGCGCTGCGTGGCCCAGTAGGTCTTCTTGGAGCCGTTGACAAACTCGGCGAAATCGGCGACGTCCTTGGGCGTTTCGTGGAGGCCCAGTGCGCAGCTGGGGGTGATCTGAGCGGCCAGGCAGAAGTCCAGGAATTCGGCGATGCCAAAGCCATTCGTTCCGAAAGGCAGTTTGTCGGTGGCCAAAGGTGCTCGCTCGTGACGGGGGCCGATCGTGCTCTTCCAGCGATATTGTGGGCAGGCAGCGTGCCGATGGGCAAAGCGCAGCGACGCCACACCGTGGCCCAGCAGTGATTGGGCCAAGTCTTTGCGAACCGGCAACTGAGCGAAGCGGCCCCAGTCGCCCGGCTGCAGAAACGCGTACCCGAGAGAGACTCGGCCGGGCCGTTTGAGCAGGATGGCAAAGCGTGCCCGGGGGTCGGAGCGATCGGGCGTCAGGGTAAAGTCAACCTTTTGCCAATCGCCGGCCTCGAGCAGAAGTCTGCTTTCGGCGTAGCGTTGCCGGCCGTCGGCACTCTCGAGGGCGACAAAGACGTCAAGGGGATGTTCGGTCCGCAACACGAGAGACCCCTCGTAGGGCTTGTTGGCTTGCACGGCGATGCCCTGTCCCTTGAGGCCCTGGTTGTGGATGCCCAGTGCTCCTTGGCCGATGGTAAAGCGGATGCGCTGTGACTGGCGTCCGTTGAAGGTGCTCTCTTTGTCCACGGAGAAGTGGCCCTTGGGCTGGCCCCAATGGCAAGGCTGCCAGGCCCCGGCCACCTGTCCGCTTATGGGCAGTGATTCGTCACGGCGAAAGGGAATGTGTGCCAGTTGATCGCCGGCGCGGGTGAAGAGGCTGCGAAAACGGACGTGAGCGTCCCAGGCCGCCAAGCCGATCGCCCCCCGAGCCAATGGATGATCGTAATCGGTGTGCGAGATACGCTTCTTGCCGTCGACACTGATGTGAAGGGCGTTTTTGGTGAGCCGAACCGTCAAGGCAATCCATTGCCCGGTGGGTACGTCGAGGGGTACTTCCCTAAGTAATTGCACCTTGCTGAGGTGGCGTGCCAGGCGGAGGCGGTTATTGTGCGGGTCGAGGCAGACTGCATAACCGCGAAAGGCATCCACGTCGGCAGTCGGATTGGAGACCTTGAGGATCAGGCCGGCGCTGCCGGTGGTGCCAGGGGCGAAATTCAGGGCGATGCCCACTTGGCCGGTTGCCAACGTGAGCCGACGGGCGACCAGCTTGGGGTTGGCTGCGTCTTGCACAACGAGCTGATCGGCGTCGAGGGTCCATGTTCGGCCGAACTGCAGGAAATCGGCAACCTTCTCAAAGGTGACGGGAGGTTGTTCAAAACTCTCGCCGAAAAGCATTTGGCTGTACAAGCCGGGGTAGAGGCCGTGGTCCAGATCGCCCAGGTCGGCGGCAATCAAGGGGGCAGGCAGATGACGCAGGACCTGATCGGCGTGAACGTCTATGCGAACCGCCGCGCCGACGACGGAAGGAAGAAAACAGCAAAGTACCAGAACAGTCTGTCGGCAGCGTCCGTGCATTATGGGGCTCCTGCAGGCGCCGCCGGCACGCGATGGGGCGACGCAACGGGTTGTTGATAGCAGATGACCGTGCCGATGTAAAGCGCCAGATGCTCAGCAGTGATACACAAACCGGCATGGGGGTGGGCCGGCTGTTGGTTGAAGCGCCGTACGCTCTCGGCGAACCGCCGCCTGCCGCGTGGGCCAAGACGCCAGCGAGACGGGGGCAAATAAATCAGGCTTGGAAGTCCTAAACGAACGTACCAAGCCTGGGGGGGAGAGAGAGCTAAATTAATGACGGCAAAGTTCGCAAACGGGA
>Ga0180431_10008188_pt1 | contig 12031 bp, 6 predicted proteins | sample SS_ome_11_FD_132459 | JGI IMG/M metagenome (GOLD analysis project Ga0180431, IMG submission 132459) | Hypersaline lake sediment archaeal communities from the Salton Sea, California, USA - SS_1_MS_1 metaG | ecosystem: Environmental > Aquatic > Non-marine Saline and Alkaline > Hypersaline >... | reverse complement strand
GATCGAATGGCGCCCCAGCCCGGGGATCGGCTGCGGGTCGGTCCACGTGTGGCCCAGATCGCCGGAGGTCGACCAATGGACCGGCCCGAACACGTCGGAGCCGCTGATCAACTGGAGCGTCATCAGGGCCTCGACGCCGTGCGGCTTGGGGATCATGCACGCGCGGGGATGAAACCAGGTGGATACGTCCGCCCGGCGCCCTTCCCAGACGATCGTCCGCGTGATCCGGTCGATCAGAGGCCGCTCGGGCCCCGCTGCTTCCGCCCCAGAAGCACACCTGGCCCATCCCCCCAAGGCGGTGGCCCCGGCCACTCCCCCAAGGAGCTTGCCCAGGAAATGCCGCCGCGTCGTGTTCCGATCCGCCCGGTCTTGTGCCATCGCGATGTTCCCCCGAATGCCCCGTGAAGTCTGGGTTGACGGGCTTGTAGTGACCGCATTCATGCGGTCCAGACCGGCAGCGGCCCCGATGAATCGGGGCACGACAAACGGTCCTGTTGGGGCACGGTCCCTCCTGTTGGGGCACGGTCCCTCCTGTTGGGGCACGGTCTCCCGACCGTGCCCCCCTCGGCGTCATTGCCTGGGCGGGAGACCTTCGGTCGACCCGTCGGCGGGGTCAGGAGACCCACGCCGAACAGCCGTAAACCGTCTGGTTGCCACCCGTGCGTACCCATTCTGGGCGGAGTCCTCAGGCCCGTCAACCGGACCGCGATTCGCTTGCGGGGCCGCCGCGAGCAGCCTATCCTGGAGCCGTGCGAGGGTGGCACGGGCATCTTGCCCGTGCTGGGTTGTGACCAGATGGTCGTGGTACGTGAGAGAGGAAACCGACATGGGTAGTGCTTCCATACGAGCGGATCTCAAGGCGGACGACATGAAGCAGGGCCGGCGTCCGGAGCGGGCCTCGCGACGCCGATTCCTTGCCCGCGGCTTGGCTGCCGCCGGCGCCGTTGCGGCCGGTCTGTCGAACAACCCGCTGCCGGCAGCCCCCGAAGTCGTCATCCCGTCCCCAAATACCACGCCCAAGCTCCGGCCCGACCTGGTCGACGAAGATTCCCCCAAGGCCCTGGAAGTCGTGCAACTCACCACCGAGCCGGACGTGCCCAGCTCGCACCTCTACATGGAGGCCCAGATCTTCACCATGGACTCGAAGCGGCTCGTCTTGCACCGCTCGGCCCATGCCCACGGCAGCAGCAAGAGCGACCCGAAACATCAGTACCTGCGCTGCGATCTGGACGACGACTGCTCGCTGCACCCGCTCACCCACGAGACCGGGGCCAAGGGGGCGTCGGTCTCGCCCGACGGGAAGTACGTCTACTACTTCGTCGACGAGACCGAGACGGGGGGCGGCCGGCTGGTGCTCAAGCGGGTGAATCTCGACGGGACCGATCGGCAGACGATTCTGGTCGTCGACTCGCCGCTATCGGGCACGTCGTTTCGACCGAGCCGGATCTATCCGCTGTCGACCATCTCCTCCGACGGCAAGCGCCTGGCCATCTCCGGATTCTTGGGCGACGGGAAGACCGAGGGCGCCCCGTTCGGCCTGATGGTCTTCGATCTGGTGAAGGCCGCCGTGAGCCTGGTGATCCACGGCCCCACGTGGTGCAACATGCACCCGCAGTACTGCCGATCGACCGACCCCGAGCAGTCGCACGACGTCCTCATCCAGGAGAACCACGGCAACACGTGCGGCACGGACGGCGCGATCCGGCGGCTCGTTGGCGGCGAGGGGGCCGACATCCACGTGCTCCGCGACGACGGCACGGACTTCCGCAACATGCCCTGGGGACGCGACGGAAACGAGTTCTGCCAGGGACACCAGTGCTGGCGCGGGCGCACGAGCTGGGCCATCACGAGCACCGGCACGCGCAAGCCGTCGGAGGCCCAACTGATCGAAGGCCGCGCCGCCCCGCACGCCGGCCACGTGGGCATCAACACGTCCGGCGGCGTGCGCAACGACTTGACGCGCGAGTTCCCCAACCCGCACTTCTACCACTTCGCCACCGACATCGCCGGCACGCGGCTGATCTCCGACGCCGCCCCCCTGGGCAAGGACGCCCGCATCTTCCTCGCCACGCTCGGCGAGCCCGGCCGCGACCCGGCCACCGACTTCACGTTTCTCGTCCACCCCCGGTCGTCCTGCGCCAAGACGGCCCACATCCACCCGTTCCTCTCGCCCGACGGCAAGCTGGGCTTCTTCAACTCCGACGAGTCGGGCATCCTCCAGGCGTACATGGTTCGGGGGCTGCCTTGAGCGGCGCCCGGGCGCATGATCGGCTCCGTGTGCGGCGGTTTCGCGTGCTCCCCAACGTCGTTTGGTCATTTCCGCACGATCGCCGCCGACCAGCCTTCGGGAATGCGCAGCTCGGTGTAGGATTTGCCGTCGATTTCGACGAGCGGCGCGTCGTAGTCGGCCCGCTCGCGCCCTTCGTGATCGAAGACGTGGGTCTCGTGGGCGCAGGCGTCGCCGAAGCCGAACCGGCCGCTGCGATTGGTCACGATCCGCTCTTCGCCGAGGACGTAGCCCTCGTGCAACTCGAGCGGCGTGATAGGATACATGTACCGGGTGAGGTGATGGTGGGTGGGCACCACCAGTAGGTCGTTATACCAGTGATACACGCAGCCGAAGTCGAGCGCCGCCAGCATCGTCCCGTAGGCGTCCTCCTCGCTCCGCTCGGTGAGATGATCGCCCAGCGCGATCGGGGAGTAGAGGTGCGCCCGGGTGCAGTTCGAGATGCTCCCCGTCTCGACGAAGCAGGGGAACTTCAGCGCGGCCATCGCCCGGGTACGCGGTACGCCGTTGCCGACCAGCGGGCCGCGGGCCATGATCCGCCGCGCCATGGCCAGGCGCCACGGCTCGGTGAGCAGCGTGACGGACGACTTGAGCCGGCGGATGGTCATCGTTTTGGGGTCGACGTCGCAAGAGACGCCGTCCCACGGCTCGCCGTAGTGGTACTGCCGGGCGCTGTACTCGTGCTCGTCCCAGTAGACCCCCTCGGCGCCGATTTGATCCAGAATGACGTCGACGTTTCGGGCGATCGCCGGGCCGTACGAGTTCGACTCGGTGGGGAAGAACAGGCGCTGGTGGGGCATGCCGTAGTCGGCCTGCTCGCCGTTCGTTAGAAGGGTGCGCGAGTCGGCGTATCGATCCGGGGCTTCATCGGTCGTATCCAGGAAGCAATGGAAATAGACCAGGTTCTGCACTCCCGGGGCCAGCCGGCGCCGCCGGGCGAACGCCTCGCGGTACGGGTCGTGCTCGACCCGCTGGAACGCGGTCCCGTGGGCGTAGCGGCCCTGGTAGCGGCCGATCGACGCGCAGGCGTACCGGGCGTCCTTGAAGCGGAGGAAGTCGCGGACCTGATCGTCGCTCCATGCGGCCGTATGGTGTGAAGCACGCAGGAAGGCGAACGCCCCGGGGATCGTGAAGTTCGCGCCGACCAGGCGGCGGCACGTGTTGATGAACCGCCAGTAGTCGGGTACGTCGCAGGGCACGATCGCCCACTCGGCCGTGTGCGTCGCCCCGGGCTTCACGGCAAGGAAATGGTCGGCCAGCGCGATGATGCCGTCCTGGGCGGAGTTGGTCGCGTGGAGGCGGAAGGCGTCGTCGAGGCCGATAAGCCCGATGCCCGCCGCCGCCGTGGCCGCAAACGACGTGGGGTTCGACGAATCGGCGACGCTGCCCGAGCCGCTTGGATGTTCCAGGCCGGAGAGCCAGACTCGCGCCGACCGATCGCCGAGACTCACCGCGTGCCGGTGCATCACGGCCAGGTTCTCGGAGGTGAGGTTGGTCAGCGTGTCGAACACCAGGATCGCTTCCGCGCGCTGCTCCACCCGGCGCTCGTGCCGGAAGAAGGCGTTGCTCGCGTGGGTCCACTCGGGCTTGGGCGTGGAGAAGCGACTCTCGACGACGAACCGCTCGCCCGCCACGGCCACCTCGATCTTCGCCTCGGGCAGCTCGCGGACCGTGTAGTCCGTGGCGAACGCCGCCCTCGGCTCGTATCGCGACAGGGGACCGGCCGGCGCGGCCTCGGGGCCGGGCGGAGGAGGAGGCGGCTCGCGCAGCTCGAGCCTCCCTTCGGCAGCGACCAGCACCCGTGTGACGCGCGGGTCGGCCGCGTTCTGAAGCACCAGCTCGTTTTCGCCGGACTTCAGCAGGTCGGTCACGCGGAACTCGAACTCGCACGCCTTGACGCCCTTCTGGAGACCGTAGTGCGGATGCTCGTCCGGGCTGGCAAAGTCGGGGCTGTAGAACGTGGTCATCCGGTCGCCGGCGGCCATCGAGTAGATGCGCCCCGCGCGCGAGGCAACCCGGGCCGGCTTGTTCACCAGGCGCCGCCCTTCGAGCCGCGTGCCGTTCAGCTCCAGGCGCAAAGCGGGCGTATGGCCGGCCACGCGGGGCGTGTCGAGCCGCGCTTTGAGCACCAGGATCGCGTCGCGGTCCTCCGGTAGCGGCCGGGCGTGGAACCGGACGGTCTCGCTCTGGCCTTGCTCGACCTTGAGCTGGTCGAAGATGGCCTCGGAGCGCGGCGAGTCTTTGGCGTCGTCTGAGACGGCCCGCGCGTCCTCAGTGCTTGGGAGGAAGGCGGCGAACAGCCCGATCGCAGCAACCACACGTGTTCGTACGGCGAGGTGCATGATCGTCTTCCCGGGGTTGGAAGGTGGTGTCCTTGGCGGTGGGGTGGCTAGTCGAGCCGGATCAGCATGCCCTGGCCCGCCAGCAGCCAATGGCCGTTCTGCTCGTCGAGCGGGACGAGCCGGCCGTCGACCGCCGAGAAGACGTGCTTGGCGTCGTGAGGCTCGACCGTGACGAGCTTGACGTTCGTGGATCGCTCCAGGCTGAGGTTGACCAGCATCACGTATTCACCCCCGTGCTCGTCGCGAAACTCGCCGACCATGATCGGCGGCTTCGCCTCGATGATCCCGCGGGGCGAGGCCTTCGACTCGACCTGCTCGACGAGTCTGCCGGGCAAGATGGGGAGCTTCTCGACCGGCGTGGGGGAGGTGAAGAAGACGCCCGTCGACGTCAGGCGGTTGACGATCGGGCCCAGCGTCTGCAACTGCCGGTTGACCACCTGGAGATACTGCCAGGTCTCCGTCTTCTTGCCTTTCGCGTCGATGGGCGCGTAGGCGTAGCCGCCTTGGTAGTACTTGTACCACGACACGCCGCGCCCGCCGGCGGCCAGGGTCGTATAGGCCTGGAAGGCCAGATTGGCGGGCGAGGGGATCGTCGTGGGCTTGCGGATCTGGTTGGAGGAGACGATGTTCCAGAAAGGCAGCCCGTGCTCCTGGGCCACGCGGCGAACTTCGAGGAGGTCGGCGTAGTAGAAGGCGGCTCGGGCGGCGTCCTGGAGATCGTCGGAGTACTGCACCATGTAGTTGTCGTAGCTGAGCAGTTGCGGCTTGACCTCGGCGACGAACCGTTCGAGATACTCGGTGTAGGTGGCCGTGCCGAGCTGCGACTTGTCGGGCGCGCCCACCGTGGCGTAGCTGGGAAAGAGATTGATGTAGGCGAGCTTGCCCGGGGCGTACTTCTTGACGGCCGCCACGGCCTTGGCCAGCGCGGGAAACGCCGGGGCGCCGGGCTCGTCCATGATGTAGTATCCCAGCACGGCCGGACTGCCCGCCGATCGCTTCACGATCTCCTGCACTCGCTGGTCGATCTGGTCGTCGGTCAGCTTGGTCCACGGGCCGGCCCACGGCTGGTCGCCTCGGGGGAGAGCCATGATCGCGCGGAGCCCGAGCTTCTCGCACAGCGGCAGGTCCTCGGGCGTGACGAATCCGGCCAGCGTGAATCCGCACTCGGCGATGCTCGGCAGCCCGTTCTCGGGGTTCTGGTGGGGCTCTTTCCATTTGTGCAGGGCATCCCAGGGGAGAATGGGAAACAGCTCGGCCGGGCAAGCCAAGGACGGAACGTCGGGCGCCGCTCCGCTCGGGGCCGAGGCGTCGTCGGCCCGGAGGGCCCCGCCGATTCCGACGAGCAAAACGCCCACCGCCCAGAAGGCCGGCACGGCACGTCGCACGGATGTTGCGTCGTTCATCGAACGTTCCTCCTTCTTTCGGAAGCGGGGTTGCTGCCCCCGGCACGCTTTCTGCCCCTTGTAGCACCGGGACGGCCCCGGTGCAACGGCCCACGCGGCAGACCGACTCGAGAAATGGAAGTGCGCGGCGGCACGTGGACTCCAGCCGGACGGTAGCCGTTCACGGGGGACGGTCCCAATTTGTGCGGCGCAAAAGGCCGTTAGGTTTGTGGACGCCGTTCTCGCCGCACGAATGGGACTATCCCCCCTCACGCCACCAAAGGGGACAGGTCCGTGTTTTCGACTTGCGCGTCGAAGGCGACAAAGCATCAACCGGCCGAAAAATGGACCAGTCCCCCTCGAACGGTTGCGTCTTGAGACTATCCTCCGCCGCGCACGTCGTAGCAGTAGAGGTGGGTGTCGTATCGGACGTAGAGCCGACCGCCGATGACTACGGGGTGGGCCCAACTGGGGCCGTCGCCCTGTACGCTGAAGTTGCCCTTCATCTCGAGGCCGTCCGGGGAGCAGGTGGCCAGGCCGACCTGCCCGCCCTTCTCGCCGAACAGGTAGAGCCTTCCGTCGGCATAGCAGACCGATCCCTTGCCCACGGCCCTTTCCTGCCACTTCTTCTGGCCGGTCCGCAGATCGAGGCAGACCCAGCCGTTGCTGTGGTTGCCGTAGATGTGGCCCTCGTGGACGATGTAGCCGCCGTGATGGCAGACCATGTCGCGGGTGGTCCAGGCCTCTTCGGCGGAGACCTGGCCGCGGCCGGCGGTGACCTTGAAGCAGATGCCCCCCTTGCCGTACCCGTTGGCCCAGAAGACGTACCCGTCGGAGAAGACGGGCGTGGGGCAGTTGGCCGTGTTATGGGCGCTGAACGGGTTGGACCAGAGCATGCGGCCGCTCCCGGGGTCGATGCAGACGATGCCTTCGTGCGTGCCGTTGACGATCATCGGCACGCCGTCGCAGGTGAACGCGTAGCATGAGCTGTATTGGGCCCCCGCTTTGAAGCCCTGACTGGTCCAAACGGGGTTGCCGCTGGTCTTATCGAGCGCGACGATACAGTTATTTCCCCCGGGCGTGACGACGGCCAGGTTGTCGTAGATCAGGACCGACTCGGCATATCCCCAGTGGGGCGGGCTCCCGCCGAACTCGCGCATCTGCCGGCCCCATTTGGGTTGGCCCGAGGCGGCGTCGTAGCAGTTGACCACCCCGTTGCCCGAGACGAGGTAGAGGTTCCCGTTGTCAATCACGGGGGTAGATCGCGCGCCGGGATGGTCCTTGGTCCAGGCGGCGTCGACGTCGGTATTCCATCGGGGCTTCCCGTCGAGATCGAAGGCGAACAGGACCAATCGACCGTTGAGATCGCCAGTGAGGTAAACGAGCCCTCCGCAGACGGCCACGCTGGAGAACCCACTGCCGATTGAATCGACTTGCCACAGCAACTCGGGGCCGCCGGGGGGCCACTCCTCGAGCAAGCCCTGATCGGGCGACTTGCCGTCGCGATGGCGACCGCGCCAGCCCGGCCAGTCGTCGCCGGAGGGCGCGGCGGTCCTTGCGGCCGGCTGCGGCCCCTTCTCCGCGTCTCTTCGACGAACCAACTCGTGGCGGACGTAGCGTTGATCGGCCCGGCTCAACTTGCTCACCGCAACGGCGATGACCTGCCCGTCCGTCTTCCTCAGGCGAACCTTGCCGTCGGCGTAGTCGACCAGGGCGGCTTCGATCTGATAGCGGCCCGTCGAATCGCTCCACGTCCTCACCAGCGCGTCGTCCGCGGCGTCGGCCGGGGAGGGCGGTTCCGCCGGGCAGGCAAGCGCGCCGGCAAGAACCAACGCGACCGAGAGCAACAACGCCTGATTCGCTTTCGCAGTCACGTGATTTACTCCCCGAAAGTTGCCCGATGCTTCTCGGTTGTAAACACTAATGCCCGGCTCGTCGCGCCCGGCCCGGACGCCGTCGTCCGCGACCTGCGCTTTGTGCGCTGATGGTCGGCCTTCGCGGAGCGCGGCCTCACGCGAGAATCCGGAGTAGTGCAGTCTAACCACGTCCAGCAGCCGAGTCAACAAGGCCGCGATGGGGTGTGCGGCAAGATCTCCTGGCAGGGTCGGGCGGCCGGGGTCGTGCGAGAAGAGGGGACGCAGCTCTTTTGCCGGAACGGCCCGAAGGGGGCTTCGCACAAAAGAGCTGCGTCCCCTTTTCTCTTTCACCCTTCGAGGTGCCAGCGGAACTTGCCACACACGCGGTGGGGTCACCGGCCGCCGTTTCGGCTACTCGCAGACGACCGACGGCTCGAGCTCCGCGCCGTTCGATTCGGCGTGTCGCCGGCGCAGGTGCCGCAACTCGAGGGCGAGCCAGGTGCCGGTCAGAATCGAGGAGCCCAGATCGGCGGTGGGCATGGCGGCCCAGACGCCGTCGAGCCCGAGGAAGCAGGGCAAGATCAGGATCGCCGGGATCAGCAGGAGGATCTGTCGCGACAGGCTGAGCAGCATCGCCTGCCGGGGCTTGCCGACCGCCTGGAAGTAGCTGGCGCTGACGATTTGGAACCCGACGATCGGGAGCATCGCCAGACAGATACGGATCGCATGGACTCCCAGTTGAGCCAGCGCCGGGTCGTCCCGATTGAACAGCCAGATCAACTGGGCGGGGAAGAACATGACCACAAGGAAGCCCGCGCAGGTCATCCCCGAGGCGGCGACGATGGCGGTCTGAAGCGTTCGCTTCACGCGGTCGAACCTCAGGGCGCCGTAGTTGTAGCCGATGATCGGCTGCGCCCCCTGGTTCAGGCCGAAGATGGGCATGGCGATGAACATGATCACGGCGTGGATGATGCACATCACCGAGATGGCCAGGTCGCCGCCGTGGATGCGAAGCTGGTGGTTCATGATCGCGCCGAGCGCGCTCCCGGCGATCTGCATGGCGAAGATGGGCGATCCGATGGCCAGGATCGACGCGCAGACCGACCATCGCAGGCGCAGGTTGCGTGCGTGAAGGGTCAGCAGGCTGCTGCCTCCGTAGAAGTAGCTGAGCACCCAGGCGGCCGACACCGCCTGCGAGATGACCGTCGCCGCCGCGGCCCCGCGCATGCCCCAGCCGAACCCGAACAGGAAGATCGGGTCGAGCGCCATGTTCAGAATCGCCCCGATGAGCATCGTGATCATGGCCATGCGCGGATTGCCCTCGCCGCGAATCACCGCGTTGAGCCCGAACCCGATCACCTGGAAGACGCAGCCGAACACGATGATCTGGAGGTAGTCCTGGGCGAAGGGGAGGATCTGCTCGCTTGCGCCGAACAGTCGCAACAGCGGCGAGAGCAGGGCCAGCCCGACGGCCGTCATCAGGATCGACGCGCCGGCCAGCAGCACGGTGGCGTTGCCCAGCACGCGCTCGGCCTCGTCCTTCTTCTGCTCTCCCAGGCGGATCGAAACCAGCGCCGTGCCGCCGTAGCCGATCAGCATGCCGAAGGCCAACAGGATGAGCATGAACGGGAACGAGACGCCGATGCCCGCGATGCCCAGCGTCCCCACCGCCTGCCCCACGAAGATGCGGTCGACGACGTTGTAGAGCGCCTGGACCATCATCCCCACGATGGCCGGCGCCGAAAACGCCAGCAGAAGGCGGGGAATGCTCCCCTCACCCATTCTCTTTGAGCGATCCATGACTACCTGTGACGCAGCGTGGGTCGAGGCACTGCCTGTGATGTAGCAACGTAGGGTGGGTCGAGGCACGAGACCCACGCGCACGAAGTGAACTGAACAGCGCGTGGGTCTCGTGCCTCGACCCACCCTACGATAGAGCCTACAGCTTGTGAGCCCGACGAATCTCGGCCGCGATCCGGTCCACGTCGGGCGAGTCGGCGGTGATCGTGTGCGACTCGATCCACGCCGCCTCGGCAGCGTCGGGTTTGCCCTCGGGAAGCGGGGTCAGGTGGTCGCTCGCGCTGGGCGCCTGGCACGTGATGGCCGTGATCCGCGGGACGACGCCGTGCTCGTCGCTCGCGCGGAGGACGATCTTCTCGATCACTTCCGCCCGCGGACCGACCGCCAGATAGTGCTGGAACACGTCGCCCGACGGGTGCAGATACATCGCCTTCGACCTGCTCGGCAGCTTCAGCTCCACGTCGAGCGTATACCCGAGTGTCAACGGGTATCGCTCGATCGGGCCTTCGCGGTAGACGATTTCGATCCACCCGTAGGTCTCCAGCGGCTTGCCGCGTTGGGCCGTGCCGCCGAGGAAGAAGAGCCGCTCAGCCCGAAAGCCGCACGGGATCTCGCAAGCGCCCTGGCGCGGAACCAGGCTGTAGACGGCCGTGCGGCGGCGGAACGGGATGCCCCCGGAAACCAGCTCGAAGCGATCCTCCTCAGGCCGGGCAACGACTTCCCAGCCCTCCGGCAGGCCCTTGCGAAAGTCGACCTGAAGCGGCGGCCCGGCATCGATCCGGCCCACGCCGATCCACGCATAGGCGCCCGCGGCGATCCCGTCTTGCACCTCGATGCGGACCTGGCGCCCGCGAAGCGGGGCCACGTCCCACGACCGCTCCTGCATGGCGTCGGAGCCGGGGGCCGGCGTCCTCTGGAGCGTGTCGCCGGTCCGGGCGTCGAGCAGGGCGACGAAGTTCCTCTGCTGCCCGCCGCCCTGGCCGTCGTGTCCGCAGACGGTGAGCGTGATCGCGTCGACCGAGACGGCGAACACCGGGGAGACGATCCGGCCCGTGCCGCGTTCTCCGCCGCCCAGCGAAGAAAGGTAGGGATCGACCCGGCGCCGGGCACCGTCGAAATCGAGGATCGCCCAGGTCCCCAGCGAAGAAGACGCGGGACACGCAAGGGCCTGGTACTCGTGGGACGTTCCCCGACCATCGCGACCAGCCTCGTCCTGGCCGAGGGCGACGCATGGGACCAACCCGCCAAGCAAGGCTGCGACAACGGAGGCTCGTTTCATCGTGCAGACTCCTCGAAAGGCAAGGGCAAGCGGCCGCGGGGCGGCAACGCACCACCGGGTCCTGCTTTGACAACAGAACATGGTGAAAGCCCAGGGGTTGCAACCCCTGGGCTTGGCACTCGATTGACGTTCCGTGATCAATGCCGCGATCAATCGCCGTGGCCAGCCGCGGCGGGGCCACGCGATCCCACTCAGTCTAGGCCAACCGGGAGCTGGCTGCAAGGACCCGGCGACATCACGCCGGCCCCCGGTCGACGCTGGCCGATTTGCCTCTCCTCACGCGATTCACCCGATCATCGGGCCGCCAGCGCGGCGGCCTCTTCGCAGACGACGCGGAAGCCGACGTTGTGGACTCGTTGCCACGCCGGGAAGCTCAGCCGGAAGGCCGAGCGGCATCGCTTGGGGCGGTCGTAGTAGGAGCCGCCGCGCACGACCTTGCGCCCTTCGCTCGTGAGCCGGTTGCGCCCGTCGTCCTCGCGGTAGGGATACGGCCGGTAGCTCGACAGCGTCCACTCGGCGGCGTTGCCGTGCACGTCGAACAGGCCCCAGGCGTTCGGCGCGTAGCCACGGACGGGCGCGGTGGCGATGCCGCCGTCGTCGAATCGGGTGTCGGCGGGGACATCCTGCAAAACCACTACGCCCCCGGTCACGTTGTACAGGGGGACGATCGCCTTGTCGGCCACGTTGGCGTGCCGGGAGAAATCCGCCTCGAGGTCGCCGTAGTTGACGTCGCCGGGCGTCCCCGCCCGGCAGGCGTACTCCCACTGCGCCTCGGTGGGCAGCGTCGCGTGCAGGCCGCTCCGCTCCGAGAGCCATCGGCAGAACGCCAGGGCCCGCTCCCACGACACGCGCACCACCGGCTGATTCGGCTCGTTCATGCAGATCCCCGGACCGTTCACGTCGAACGACCGCTTCATGAACATGCCCGAGAAATGCGAAGGATCGAACCGGCGGAACTGCTCGTTGGTGATTTCGCAGGCGCCGATCCAGAAGTCGCGCCGGATCACGACCGGCGCGGGTGGATACTCGTCGGCCTCTCCGTCGCACGAGCCGATCACGAACTCGCCCGCCGGGACGCGGACCAG
>Ga0180431_10008186_pt1 | contig 12032 bp, 10 predicted proteins | sample SS_ome_11_FD_132459 | JGI IMG/M metagenome (GOLD analysis project Ga0180431, IMG submission 132459) | Hypersaline lake sediment archaeal communities from the Salton Sea, California, USA - SS_1_MS_1 metaG | ecosystem: Environmental > Aquatic > Non-marine Saline and Alkaline > Hypersaline >... | reverse complement strand
CGGTCGAAGAAGTCGCCGTCGGCCCGGGAGGACGGAAGGTGCCCCCGCACGCTGGCGGGCTGCACGACCTCGCGCAGGAAGGACTCCGCCAGTGCCGCCAGCAGGTCCTCCTTGTCGGTGAAATACCGGTAGAACGCGGCCGGTGACTTGCCGGCGGCGGCGGTGATGTCGGCCAGTGTGGTGCCGTGGAAGCCGCGTTCGGCGAACAGGTCACGGGCCGCCAGCGCGATCGCCGCTCGGGTCTGGCGGCCCTTGTTGGACAATTCGCGCGCGGCGGTCATCGCTCAGCCGGTCATCCGGTCGCCGGCCCGCAACAGCGCGCTGGGCAGGTCGTGGCCGATCACCGAGCGCGCCACCCGGGCCGCCTCGATTGCCGCCGCGAGGTCGACGTCGACCCCGACACCGCTGTCGCGCAGCAGATAGACCAGGTCCTCGGTGGCGATGTTCCCGCTGGCGCCCGGCGCGAACGGGCAGCCGCCCAGCCCGCCCACCGATGCGTCCAGCCGACTCACCCCGGCCGACACCGCGGCCCAGGCGCTGGCCAGCCCGGCGCCGCGGGTGTTGTGGAAGTGCGCACCCAGCGGCCGGTCACCGATGCGGGGCCGCACCTGGTTGACCAGCTCGGTGACCCGGCCGGGGGTGGCGGTGCCGATGGTGTCGGCGATCGCGATCCGATCGGCGCCGTGCTCGCAGGCTGCGTCGACGACGTCGAACACCCGCTGCGCCGGGGTGGGTCCGTCGAACGGGCAGTCCCAGGCGGTGGAGATGATCACCTCCACGCTGACCCCGGCGTCATGGGCGATCGCGGTGATGTCGGCGATCTGGGCGGCGGCCTCGGCGCTGGTGCGCCCGACGTTGGCCCGGCTGTGACCGTCGGCGGCGGAGACCACGTACTCCACCGAGGCGAAGCCGGCCGCGATCGCGCGGTGTGTCCCGTTCGGGCTGGCCACCAGGGCGGAGAAGTCGATGTCGGGGTAGTCGGCCAGCGCCGCTGCCAGGTCGGCGGCGTCGGCCAGGGCCGGCACCTTCGACGGTGAGACGAAGGCGGTGGCCTCGACCTCGCGCACCCCGGTGGCGGCGATCGCGGCCAGCATCTCCAGCTTCGATGACAACGGGATCGGCGTCTCGATCTGCAGTCCGTCGCGCAGTGCGACCTCCCGGATCGTGACATGCGTGGCGGTCACAGCACCCCCTGCTCGGTCAGTTCGGTCAGTTCCTCGGCGGTGATTCCCAGCAGCTCGCGGTAGATCTCGTCGTTGTGCTGGCCCGGTCGGGCGGGTCCGGCGCTGCGCACCCCGCCGGGACTCTGCGAGAGCACCGGGACGACACCGGGCCCGAGCACGGGGCGGCCGATCCGCTCGTCATGGTGTTCGACGAGCATGCCGCGGGCCCGGAACTGCGGGTTGGTCACGACCTCGGCGACGGTGTTGATCGGTCCGGCGATCACCCCTGCGGCGCTGAGGGTCTCGATGATGTCCCCGGGTTGGCGCAGGGCGGCCCAGTCGCCGATGATCGCGTCGAGCTCATCCTGGTTGCGGCCGCGGGCGGCGTGGTCGGCGAAACGCTCGTCCTCGGCCAGCGCCGGTGACCCCATGGCGGCGCACAGCCGGCGGAACACGGTGTCCTGGTTGGCGGCGATGACCACCCAGCTTCCGTCGGCGCTGCGGTAGATGTTCGAGGGGGCGATGCCCTCAAGCCGGGTGCCTGACGGGCCGCGGACCACCCCGCCGGCGTCATAGTCGGGAATGGTGGACTCCTGCACGGCCAGGCAGGCCTCGGTGAGGGCGGCGTCGACGACCTGGCCCTCGCCGGTGACGGTGCGCCGGTAGAGCGCGGCCAGTGCGCCCTGGGCGGCGAACATCCCCGCGAGGGTGTCGCCGAGCGAGAGCGCCAGTCGCGGCGGCGGCCCGCCCGGGAACCCGTTCATGTGCCGCAGGCCGGAGACCGCCTCGGCGACCGAGGCGTAGCCGGCCTTTCCGGCGTCCGGCCCGGTCTGGCCGTACCCGGACACTCTGACCAGAATGATGCCCCGGTTCCGTTGCGCCAGAACGTCATAACCCAGTCCCCATTTCTCCAGGGTCCCCGGCCGGAAGTTCTCCACGACGATGTCGGAGTGTTCCACCAGGTCCAGGAACAGTTCCCGGCCGCGGGGCTCGCGCAGGTTCAGTGTCACGCATTTCTTGTTGCGGGCGTGCACCGTCCAGAAGAAGTGGTGGCCCTCGACCTCGGCCTGCCCCCAGGTGCGCAGCGGGTCGGGGGCGCCGGGTGGCTCTATCTTGATCACCTCGGCGCCCATGTCGCCCAGCAGCCGACCCGCGAACGGGCCGGAGATCAGCGTGCCGACCTCGATGACCCGGATCCCCTCCAGGGCGCCGGGGGGCCTCATACCGTCGCTCCGGCCAGCCGACGGGCGGCGAGCCAGTCGGTGACGACGTTCACCGCCGCCGCCAGCGGCTCTTGCTGGCCGGGACCGGCGTAGTAGTGGTTGGCGTGCGCGATCTCATGGATCTCCTTGTCCGGGTGACCGATCGCCTCGAAGAGCCGGCGGGTGTGGCTGGGCGTGCACGCGTCGTCGGCCAGGTTCCCGATCACCAGGGTGGGGACGGCGACGTCGCGCCCGCACCGTACCCCGTCGGCCCGGGCGTCGTCGTAGCTCCATTGCGAGAGCCAGCTGCGCAGCGTGCAGAATCGGGCCAGGCCCACCGGGGAGTTGTTCACCACCTGCGGGTCGCCCAGGTAGCAGGTGCCCGGTGTGCGTTCGTTGGGGTCGACGGCCGGGTCCAGCCAGCGCGGGTCGGCCATGGTGCCCGAGACGACGAAACACCGCTCCTCGCCGGCCGCCAGCCCGGCCAGGGTCTGCTTGACCCAGGCGGTGATCCGGCGGTTGCGGGCGATCTGGGCCGTCCGGTAGCGGTCGAGGAACTCCGACGAGTACGGGGGCTGGTGTGGGTTGTCGGGGTGGTAGAGGTCGAGGGCGGTATCGCGGTTCTGCGGGTCGGACTCGTCGAGGATGGAGGGGTCCAGCCACTCGGTCAGCGTGCCGTGCCGGCTGACGTGGGCGGCCAGCAGTAGCACCGCGTCGGCGGGGATCAGGCCCAGCGCGGTCAGGTCCGGGCCGTCCCCGGACGGGCTCGCGGTCACCGTCGGGTGCTGGGCCTGCTGCTGGTAGAACAGCGACAGCGATCCGCCGCCGCTCCAGCCGGCCAGCACCACCTTGCGGTAGCCCAGCCGGTTGCGGGCGTCGGCCACGACCTCGCCGAGGTCCTGGACGACCTTCTCCATCAGCAGGGCCGAGTCGGTGCCGCGGAACCTGCTGCCGGCGTAGATGACGTGGTGGCCGGCCCGGGCCAGGGCGGTGACCATCGGCAGGTAGGCGCCACCCCCGATGGGGTGCATGAACACCAGCGCGGTGTCGGAGCGGGCCTCCGGCTTGAGCAGGTGGCACTCCAGGGCGACGATCTCCGCGAGCCCGCCGTAGACATCGCGGACCCCCGAATTGTTCTGGTAGGCAACCAGGTAGGGGATTCGCTGGTAGGCCCCACTCACGAATGCTGACCCAGATCGGCCGCGAGGACCTCGGCGGAGGGGGTCAGCCGCCGCCGGGTGTCGATGGCGATCACCTTCCAGTCCACGGTGCCGTACTCGTCGAACTTGCGCCGGGTCCTTTCCCGGACCTTCTCGGGCGCGCCGTGGTGGACCCCCTGCGGCGCGTGGCTGATCAGACCGGGAGGCATCGGCGCGCCGTACAGCGAGCCGCCGTGGAAGAACGCGATCTCGTCGTAGTCGACGTTGCGGTGATACCAGGGGGTGCGCTCGGTGCCCGGGACGGTCTCGGCGGGCCGGGGCAGGAAGTTGCACACATAGACACCGGTGGCCTGCATGAACAGATGCACGGTCGGCGGCAGGTGGACGCTGTCGGAGAGCACCACGTGGTAGTCGGCGATGTTGAAGGTGAAGGCGAAGTTGTCGCCCTGCCAGCCGACCGCGTCCACCGGGTGATGCCGGTAGAACAGCGACGTCGACTCCGCCCCGCCGACCGGCCGGTGGACCAGCCTGACCTCGTAGTCCCCGTCGGTGCGGGGCCCGTCGCTCAGCGCCACCGGATCGGGGATGGTGACCCGGGACGGATCGAACGGCCAGTGCCGGCCCAGCGGGCCCGGCGGCGGGGTGCGGAACTCGTCGGTGGCCTCGATCATCAGCCAGCAGCTCTCGGTGTCGGGCAGCTGACGCCAGGTGCACGCCTTGGGCAGGTAAACCCAGTCCCCGGCGCGATAGTCCAGCGGGCCGAACTCGGTCTCCAGCCGGCCGTTGCCGGCATGGACGAAACACAGCAGGTCACCGTCGACGTAGCGGGTGTAAAAGGGCATGGCCTCGGCCCGCCTGCTCAGGAAGACGCGACAGTCGGAGTTGGAGAACAGCAGCAGCGGTGCGCCCGCCGGGTCGGTCGCGTCACCGGGCTTGAGCTGGTCGGCCAGCACGTCGACCGGCCGCAGCGGCCCGGCGGCCCGGAACTGGGTCGGGTCATCGCGGCGCAGGAAGCTGGCGGTGCGGCCGGTGAACCCGCCACGGCCCAACTCGTCGTCCTTGAGTCCGCCGAGATCGGCGTGCAGCCGCGCCGAGGTGGTGCCTTTGCGCAGGTGGATGAAGGATTCCATAGGAGCTCCGGGCGCCGTTCGGGGGCAAAACTAAAGTTGACATTAGTTTTCTGGCATCCCGCTGACAAGGGGATTCACCCAGTAGGGTCACGGGTGGGTAACGGAATGGATTTCGTTCCGGCGGTGGCACCGTGTTTTACTCACAGATGTCTTATTAATATCTTCCGTCCGACAACCGGGGTCAGAGAAAGCTGGGGTGGATTGGTGAAGTCTGTCGTGGACGTGAAGTCTGTCGTGGACAAGGTGCGCGGCTGGTCGCGTCGTGCTGCAGTGGTGGCGGTGGCCACCGCGGCCCTGCCGGGCCTGGTCGGCCTGGCCGGCGGTTCGGCCACGGCGGGCGCGTTCTCGCGGCCCGGCCTGCCGGTGGAGTACCTGGATGTGCCCTCGCCCAGCATGGGCCGCGACATCCGGGTCCAGTTCCAAAGCGGTGGACCGAACTCGCCGAACGTCTGGCTGCTCGACGGCCTGCGCGCCCAGGATGACTTCAACGGCTGGGACATCAACACCCAGGCGTTCGAGTGGTACCTGGACTCCGGCCTGTCGATCTCGATGCCGGTGGGCGGGCAGTCCAGCTTCTACTCCGACTGGTACCGCCCGGCGTGCGGGAACAACGGCTGCTCCACCTACAAGTGGGAGACCTTCCTGACCCAGGAGGCCCCGGCGTGGCTGCAGGCCAACCGCAACGTCAGCCCGACCAGGAACGCCGCGATCGGCCTGTCGATGGCGGGCTCCTCGGCGCTGACCCTGGCGGCCTGGCATCCCAACCAGTTCATCTACGCCGGGTCGATGTCGGGCTTCCTGAACCCCTCCGAGGGCTGGTGGCCGTTCCTGATCAACATCTCGATGGGTGACGCCGGCGGCTACAAGTCCGACGACATGTGGGGCCCGTCCAGCGATCCGGCCTGGAAGCGCAACGACCCGATGGAGCAGATCCCGCGGCTGGTGGCCAACAACACCCGGATCTGGGTGTACTGCGGCAACGGCAAGCCCAACGAGCTGGGCGGCGGCGATGTGCCGGCGACCTTCCTGGAGAGCCTGACCATCCGCACCAACCGCACCTTCAAAGACAACTACCTGGCGGCCGGCGGCCGCAACGGGGTGTTCAACTTCCCCGACAACGGCACCCACAACTGGGCCTACTGGGGCCGCGAGCTGCAGGCGATGAAGCCCGACCTGCAGCGGGTTCTGGGAGCAGCGCCGCAGCAGGGCGGTTAGGGTTCCCGACCAACGAAGAGCGGGCCGCCGGCATCACGCCGGCGGCCCGCTTCGTTGTGGTCGGGTCTACTTCAGCTCCGCTGAGTTGAGGCCCAGCAGCCGCCGGGCCACCACCAGCAGCTGAATCTGCTGGGTGCCCTCGAAGATGTCCAGGATCTTGGAGTCCCGGGCCCACTTCTCCAGCAGGGTCCGCTCGGAGTAGCCGGTGGCACCGGCCAGCTCGACGGCCTTGAGGGTGATGTCGCTGGCGACCCGGGCGGCTTTGGCCTTGCCCATCGAGGCTTCCTTGGAGTTGGGAATGGCGTTGTCGGCCTGCCACGCCGAGCGCAGCGTGAGCTGGTAGGCGGACTCCCAGTCGGCCTCCATCCGGAGGAACTCCGCGGCCGGCGCGCTCTGGGCGTGCGCGGGTTTGTCGTAGCTGATGTCGATGCCGGCCCCGGTGAGGATCCCGCGCAGCTCCTCCAGCGCGGCCCGGGCCACACCGAGGGCCATCGCGGCCACGATCGGGCGCGTGTTGTCGAAGGTCTCCATGACCCCGGCGAAGCCCTTCTCCACCTCAATCTCCGGGCTGCCCAGGAGGTTGTCCTTCGGGATCCGGACATTGTCGAAGCGGATCGCCGCGGTGTCGGAGGCCTTGATGCCCAGCTTGTGCTCAAGGCGCTCCACGCTGACCCCGGGATGTTCGCGGGGCACGATGAAGGACTTGATGGCCGCGCGCCCCGCCGACTTGTCCAGGGTCGCCCACACCACGATGTGGCTGGCCCGCGACCCGGCGGTGACGTAGATCTTCTCGCCGTTGATGACGTACTCGTCGCCGTCGAGGACCGCCGTGGTCGACACAGCCGCGGAGTCCGAGCCGAAGGACGGCTCGGTGATCGCCATCGCGGCCCACACTCCCTCGCCGAGCCTGGCCAGTTGCTCGTCGGTGGCCACCCCGGAGATCGCGGCGTTGCCCAGCCCCTGCCGGGGTACCGAGAGCAGCAGGGCGATATCGCCCCAGGCGATCTCGAGCGCGTTGAGCAGCGCGGACATGTTGGCGCCGTTGATGTTTCCCTTGGGGCCGTCATCGGTGTCCCGGAACGCTTCGGTGCCGGCGAAGGAGATGGTCTTGGCGGCCGTCATACCCTCGAACAGGGTGGCGACGGTGTCCAGTTCGACTGGGTAGGCGTGTTCGTCGAGGTCGTACTTGCGGGAGATGGGGCGCAGAATCTCCGCGGCACCCTTGTGCGCCATCTCGACGACGGCCTCGAGTTTGCGGGGCAGCTCCAGGTTGATCGCCATCTACAGAACCACCACTCCCTCGGCGACGCCGATAGCTCGAAGATCCCGGTACCAGCGCTCCACCGGGTGTTCCTTGGTGTAGCCGTGCCCGCCGAGGAGTTGCACCCCGTCCAGGCCGATCCGCATTCCCTTGTCCGCCGCAAGCTTTCGGGCCAGCGCTGCCTCGCGGGCGAACGGCAGCCCCTGATCGGCGCGGGCGGCGCCGCGCCAGGTGACCAGTCGCAGACCGTCGAGTTCGATGGCGATGTCGGCGCACATGAAGGCCACCGACTGGCGTCTCGCGATCGGCTCTCCGAAGGCCTCTCTGTCCTTGACGTAGGGAATCACGTAGTCCAGCACCGCGTGTGAGGTTCCAACGGCCAGCGCCGCCCAGCCCAGCCGGGACAGCGCCAGCGCCTCGGAGTAGTCGGCGTCGCAGGCGCCGTCTTCGCCGAGCCGCGCCGAGAGCGGAACCGCCACCTTCTCGAAGCTGACCGTACCGAGTGCGGCAGCCCGCACACCCATGCCGGGTTCGGGGGACACCGTCACCCCCGGGAGGTTGGACTCGACGATGAAAAGGGTCGGCTTGCCGTTGAGTTGCGCTGCCACGACGAATAACTCGGCCGATGCGGCGGCGGGCACCAGGGACTTCACGCCGTCGATGCGGTAGCCGCCCGGGGTTCGAGTTGCGGAGGTCTTGAGCATGGTGGGGTCGAACAGCGGCTGCGGTTCGGTGATCGCGACGCAGGACTGCGGCACATTTTCGCCGGCGAACTCGGCGAGATAGGTGGCCTGCTGATCGGCGCTGCCCCAGTGGGTGATCGCCGAGGCGACGCCGGCGGGCGCCAGGATCGGCAGCGCCAGGCCCATGTCGCCGTAGCCGAGGGCCTCGGCGACCAGGGCGTTGGTGACCGTGGTGCGCTGTTCGGCGATGCCGTCGAAGGTCTCGGGCACGTTGATCGCGGTGATCCCCAGCTCGGCGGCCCGGGCGGTGAGGTCCGGGGGATATCCGGCGGCGTCGTCGGCATCGCGGGCCGCCGGGCGCAGAATCTCCTCGGCGAACTGTTTGACCGTCTCGACGATCATCTTCTGGTCGTCGTCGGGGGTGAGGTCGAAATAGTCGGCACCACTGGGCGCCAATCGGGTCGGTGGCCGCCCCAGCCCCTGAATCCGGTTGAACTGGCGGGTCGTGGCGCCGATGGCCGAGAAGCCCTGTTTGACCGTGAACCTCAGGCCGCGGTGGAAGGGCCCGCGCAGGCCGTGGCGGTCCAGGAAGTCGTTGCCGACCAACGGGGTCAGCAGTGCCAGGCCGATATCGGTCAGCGAACGCTTGTGGCGGTAGGTGCCGACGGCGCTGTCGCGGGCGCGGGCACTGCGCGCTGGGCGGGTCTCAGTCATATCGGCAGCCTCGTTGCTGGTCATTGGCCGGATGACACTTACCTTACTCCAGAGTAAGTTCAGGGCTCGCTGTGAGCTTCTTCACAGCGTGTCCAGGACCGGAGCGTGGAGCGCGCCGTTACTGGCGACCGCGCTGCCGCCGTGCGGGCCGGGGGTGCCGTCCAGCGCGGTGAAGCTGCCGCCGGCCTCGCGCACCAGCACGTCCAGGGCCGCCAGATCCCACAGTTTGACCTCCGGTTCGGCGGCGATGTCGACCGCGCCCTCGGCCACCAGGCAGTAGGACAGGAAGTCCCCGTAGGCCCGGACCCGCCACACCGCGTCGGTCAACTCCAGGAACGCCTCGCGGCGCCCGCGCTCGGACCACCCGGACAGGTCGGAGAACGACAGGCTGGCCGAGCCGAGGTCGGAAACCCCGGACACCGCCAGCCGTTTCGGGGCACCCGCGCCGACCGTGGCGAAGGCCCCCAGGTCCTCGGCCGCCCACCAGCGCCGGTTCAGCGCCGGAGCGCTGACCACGCCGACGTTCGGCACGCCGTCGTGCATCAACGCGATCAGGGTGGCCCACACCGGAACACCCCGCACGAAGTTCTTGGTGGCGTCGATCGGGTCGATCACCCACTGCCGGCCACGCAGGGAGGCCGTACCGCCGTGCTCTTCGCCGAGCACCGCGTCGGCGGGCCGTTCCCGGGCCAGTATTGCGCGCAGCGCGGACTCGACGGCCGTGTCGGCGTCGGTGACCGGGGTGAGGTCCGGTTTGGTGTCGATGCGCAGGTCCAGAGCGCCGAAGCGGTCGGTGGTGATCGCGTCGGCGGCATCGGCCAGCCGGAGCGCCAGATCGAGGTCGGCCCGCGGGTCGGTCATGGGAGCAGTCCTACCATGGGGAAATGGTGGAGTTCGCGTTCCTGTTGGTGATCCTCGGCGCTCTGGCCCTCGTGCTCGGGCCGCGCCTGATGCGCCGCCGCGGCCCGCGCGGGGAGATGGCGCAGGGCACCCTGCTGGTGACCGGGGTCAGCCCCCGGCCAGAGGCCGAAGGTGAGCAGTTCGTCACCATCAGCGGTGTGATCAACGGCCCGACCGTCAACGAGCACGTCGTCTACCAGCGGATGGCCGTCGACATCATGAACTGGCCGACGATGGGCCAGCTGATCCCGGTGGTCTACTCCCCGAAGAACCCCGACAACTGGTTCTTCGCGCCGCCCACCCCGCCACCGGTACCGCCCGGCCCGCCGGTGCCCCCGGTTCCGCCGGTTCCGCCGGTTCCGCCGCCGGCCCCGTGAGCGTGCGGTTTCGTACGCGAATCGCCGGTTAAGGCGTATCAGGCCGCACAGTCGGCGGCGGGCGCGGCCCGGCTACCCGTGCGCGATGCGCAGCAGCTCAGCGAGGTCGGCCAGCTTGCGCCGCGGCCGGCCATGCGGCTCGCCGGCGCCGCGCTCATGGGAGTCGATGGCCTGCCAGTGGGTGTCGGTGATCAGCTTCGGCTGACACTCGGCCAGCCAGTCAGCCAGCCGTTCGGCACGATCGTCGGAGACCTCGCTCAGCGGACCGGCGGCCAGATCGGCCAGCAGCACGTCGACGGTGTCGGCGGCGCATTTCTTGTTGGTGCCGATCACCCCGGAGGGTCCGCGCTTGATCCAGCCGACCACGTAGTCGCGGTCGCGGCCGCTGATCCGGCCCAGCTCGTGCGGGATCGTCCCGGCGGTCTCGTCGAAGGGCAGGCCCGGGATCGCCACCCCGCGGTAGCCCACCGCACGGACCACCAGCTGGGCGGGAAGGGTCTCGCGCTCCCCGGTGTCGCGGGCCACGGTGCGGCCGTCGGCGCCGGTCACCAGCTCGTTGCGGCCCAGGACGATCTCCTCGACGCGCTGGTCGCCACGGATCTCGACCGGCGAGGTCTGGAACCGGAAGACGATGCGGCGGTGGCCCGGGGTGTGCCCGCCGGCGGCTTCGGCGTACCCGCGCAACACCTTGATGTTGCCCGCGACGGTCTTCCCGGCGGCCTGGGCGTCCTCGTCGCTGATCCCGGCCAGATCGGCAGGGTCGACGACGACGTCCACGCCCTCCAGCTCGCCGAGTTCGCGCAACTCCAGCGTGGTGAACGCCCCCTGCAGCGGCCCGCGTCGGCCCGCGATCACGACCTCGGCCACGCCGCGGGCGTGCAGCGCCTCCAGTGCGTGGTCGGCGATGTCGGTCTCGGCCAGTACATCGGGATCGGTGACCAGGATGCGGGCGACGTCGATGGCGACATTGCCGTTGCCGATCACCACCGCCCGCCCGGTGGAGATGTCCGGCGCCATCTCGGCGAAGTGCGGGTGGGCGTTGTACCAACCGACGAAGTCCACCGCTGCGACGCTGCCCGGCAGGTCCTCGCCCGGTATCCCCATCGGGCGGTCGGACTGCGCGCCGACGGCGTAGACCACCGCGTCGTAGCGCTGGGCCAGATCGTCGGCGCTGACGTGCCGGCCGACGGTGACGTTGCCGAAGAAACGGAACCGTTCGTCCTCGGCGGTCTTCTCGAATGTCCGGCTGACCGACTTGATCTTGGGGTGGTCGGGGGCCACCCCGGAGCGGACCAGCCCCCACGGGGTGGGAAGCATCTCGATCATGTCGATGCGGACGTCAGGCCCGCCCTCGGCGGTCGAGGAGTCGGCGAATCGGAGCAGCGAGGCCGCTGCGAAGAATCCCGAGGGGCCCGCGCCGACGATCGCCACGTGGTAAGGACGCATGTCCGGATGGTAACCGCGGCGGTAACGTTGACCACCGTGGACCTGGACCGGCAGTCGGACATCACCGCGCTCGACACCACCCTGACCACGGTGGAAAGGGTGCTCGACATCGGCGCCCTGCGCGCGCGGATAGAGAAGCTCGAGCATGAGGCCTCCGACCCCAATCTGTGGGACGACCAGGGGCGCGCTCAGAAGGTGACCAGTGAGTTGTCTCACGCCCAGGGCGAGCTGCGACGGGTCGAGGAGTTGCGGCAGCGCCTCGATGATCTGCCGGTGCTCTACGAGCTTGCCGACGAGGAAGGCGGGCCCGAGGAGCTGGCCGAGGCCGACGCCGAGCTGAAGTCCCTCCAGGCCGATATCGAGGCGATGGAGGTCCGCACCCTGCTGTCCGGGGAGTACGACGAGCGCGAGGCGCTGGTCACGATCCGCTCCGGCGCCGGTGGGGTGGACGCCGCCGACTGGGCCGAGATGCTGCTGCGGATGTACATCCGGTGGGCTGAGCAGCACGACTACCCGGTCGAGGTGTTCGACACCTCCTACGCCGAGGAGGCCGGCATCAAGAGCGCTACCTTCGCGGTGCACGCGCCGTTCGCCTACGGCACGCTGTCGGTGGAGCAGGGCACCCATCGGCTGGTCCGGATCAGCCCGTTCGACAACCAGGGCCGCCGGCACACCTCGTTCGCCGCGGTGCAGGTGCTCCCGGTCACCGAGACCACCGACAACATCGACATCCCTGAGACCGACGTGCGTGTGGACGTCTACCGATCCAGCGGCCCCGGCG
>Ga0180431_10008183_pt1 | contig 12034 bp, 10 predicted proteins | sample SS_ome_11_FD_132459 | JGI IMG/M metagenome (GOLD analysis project Ga0180431, IMG submission 132459) | Hypersaline lake sediment archaeal communities from the Salton Sea, California, USA - SS_1_MS_1 metaG | ecosystem: Environmental > Aquatic > Non-marine Saline and Alkaline > Hypersaline >... | reverse complement strand
CGTTCCATGCAATGGGGGAAGCATTTGCAGCCTTCTCAAAGAGATCCCAACGGCCCCCTTTTCCCATACTGGGGATTTTCAAAGCGCTAAAGTGACAACGAAAATCAGCATTTTTGGTCATTCCGGCTGATGGCGGCCATGGGGGCGTCTGAATTCAAATTTCCAGAACTGATCATCAGGTTTAACCCTTGAACCCATCAACCCTGAACCTTCAACCCATCCGTTCAGGTGTGAATTGACATTTGCCGCCCCATTCCGGTATTTCTCTACGCATGAAGCGAAGCGCCCTCCCCCTCAGAGAAACATTCCGCAATTTCCTGCCGCTCAAGCCATACTTCATGGAAAACCGTTGGGCCATCGCCGTGGGGCTTATGTGCCTGCTCGTGGTGGACTTTCTGCAACTTGCAATCCCACTCGTTCTCAAAAAGGCCATCGATATGTTGACCGTTCAGACGGCTACGAGCCGGGTTCTCATTCACCAGGGACTGATCATATTAAGCCTCGCGCTGGTGATTGCGGTTTTTCGCTACATATGGCGGTATCTTTTGATCGGACATTCCAGAAAGGTTGAACAAGGCTTAAGAAATGCGCTGTACCGGCACCTCCAGACCCTTTCCCTGACGTTCTACCAAAAAACCAAGACCGGAGACCTGATGGCACGGGCCATAAACGATATCAATGCCATACGGATGGCCGCCGGCATGGGTCTGGTTGCCATGACCGATGGGCTCGTGCTCGGCATCGCCGCCGTCGGATTCATGCTGTCCATCGATGTAACGCTGACCCTGATTTCTCTGATTCCGGCCCCGATCATTGTTGTCCTCACGCGAGTGCTCACCAAGCGCATGTCCAGCGGTTTTGAGCGTGTGCAGGAGACATTTTCAGACGTTACGGAACGCGTTCGCGAAGCTTTTGCAGGAATCCGCATCGTCAAGGCCTACCACAGAGAGTCGTGGGGATACCAGCGGGTGAAAGCCGAAGGCCGCCGGTACATTGCGGTGAACATGGATCTCGCCAAAACACTGGCGGTCTTCTTTCCCATGATGGCCATTTTCACCAACGCGGGACTGGCGGTTGTCATCTGGCTGGGAGGGCGCCTCACGATACTGGGGGATATCACCACCGGGGACCTCGTGGCCTTCATCAGTTATCTGAATCTCCTCACCTGGCCCATGATGGCCATGGGCTGGGTGACCAACCTGGTTCAACGGGGCGCTGCATCCATGCGTCGAATCAACGGCATCCTCCAAGAAGTCCCCGAAATCCGGGATTCCCCTCCGTCACAGCGAATTCAAGGGATTGCGGAAAAAATCGAATTCAAGGACCTTTCCATCACGTATCCCGGTCACACCGATTTCGCACTCCGAGGCATCCACTTAAATATCCATGTGGGAGAAACCATCGCGCTTGTGGGGAGAGTGGGAAGCGGCAAAACCACCTTGCTGTGCGCAATACCCCGCATTCTGGAAGTACCGCCCGGAACTTTGTTCATAGACGGGGTGGATCTGCGCCGGGTCTCGCTCGACTCGCTTCGGGGAAACATCGGATTCGTAACCCAGGATGTTTTTGTTTTTTCAGACACCGTCCGCAACAACATCGTGTTCGGCAGGCCCGGCGTCTCCGAAACTGAGATTCAGGAAACCTTGCGTGCCGCCGATATCTCAGCGGACATCGAAAATCTTGAACACGGCTTAGACACGATGCTTGGAGAGCGCGGCATTACCCTCTCGGGCGGTCAAAGACAGCGACTCACCATCGCGCGGGCCCTCATCGGAGCGCCATCCATCCTGATTTTGGATGATGCCCTTTCCATGGTGGATACGCGCACCGAAGAAAGAATCTTGAGGCGAATTCTCGAGATGCGGCGCGGCAAGACCCAACTCATCGTCTCCCACAGGGCATCGACGATCAGCAGGGCAGACCGTGTCATCGTCCTGGACCGCGGGGAGGTCGTGGAACAGGGGACCCATGCCGACCTGTTGAGAACGGGCGACCTGTATCCCAGACTGTACAGAAAACAGATGTTGAGTCAGGAATTGGACATCGGAGCCAAATAGCCGTGTATGGCGAATACGGATATATAGAGGAAGGAAAGCTCGGAAAGCCTTACAACTTCAGGCTGTTGAAGCGACTTTCCCATTACGCGGTTCCCTACACCAAACCCATCTTTGCCGCCCTCATCCTGACCATCCTGATCACGCTTTTTGACCTGGCGATACCGTACCTCACCAAAATCGCCATCGACAGGTACATCCTCGCTTCCTGGTACCGAATCGATCTCACCAAGTTGACCGGGGAGGCGGCAAAAGGTCTCACGGATAAGTATGGGGATGCCTTGATCAAAAGCAGGGATGGAACCCAATACTTTATTTCTCACCTGAAAATGAAGGCGCTCGATCCCGCGGATCTCCATGCATACAGGGACCGCCGAATTCTCAGTTCAACACGCTTTTACCGGATTGAACCCCAGACCCAACCGGACATTGGGGCTGACAGAGAAATGGGGCCGACGCATGAAATGGCCGACGGCTCCATTTTGATCGCCTACAGCCGGCTCCACAACTTTCCCAAAAAAGACATCCTGAAGATCAGATCCGGAGACATACGCGGCGTCACCCGGGTCGCCCTGGTATTCATTTTTCTCCTGCTGCTGACCTTCGGACTTAGCTATGCGGAGTACTACTTGTTGGAATTCACCGGGCAGCATATCATGCAGGACATCCGACTGAAACTCTTTCAAAGAATGCAGGGGCAAGCCGTGCGGTTTTTCGATCGACATCCGGTCGGTCGCCTGGTTACCCGGGCAACCAATGACATCGAAAACCTCAATGAGATGTTTCGGTCCGTATTTATCACCGTGTTCAAGGATGTCTTTCTCCTCACGGGCATCCTCGCCATCCTTCTGTACCTGAATTGGCGTCTGGCGATGCTATCCTTTCTCCTCCTTCCGTTTATCTTCGGACTCACATTTATCTTCAGCACGCTGGCGCGAGAAGCGTTTCGAGAGCTCCGTACCACCGTGGCGAAGATCAATGCATTCTTGCAGGAACGGATTACGGGAATGCGCATCATACAGCTTTTCGTCAGGGAAAAATTTCAAATGGACACGTTCGCTCGCATCAACCGAGAAAATTATTTGGCCGGCATGAAGCAGATCCGCGTGTTTGCCGTCTTCATGCCGATCATGGAGCTGTTTTCCTCTTTCGCCGTTGCCCTGATTCTCTGGCATGGCGGCGGCAAAGTGATTCAAGAACAGCTCACCTTAGGGGCGCTGGTCGCCTTCATCAGCTATATTCAGATGTTCTTCAAGCCGATTCGCGACATATCTGAAAAATACAATATCATGCAATCGGCCATGGCTTCCACCGAACGAATCTTTGAGTTTATGGATCACGACGCGGAGATCCCCGAGCCTGAGATCCCCCAAACACCGCTCAAAGTGAGCGGGCATCTGGCCTTTCAAGATGTATCTTTCGGCTATGAAAAAAATAGGCCGGTGCTCTCCCACATCTCCTTCGCGGTAAAGCCCGGGGAAACGGTCGCCATTGTGGGAGCCACAGGGTCAGGGAAAACCACACTGGTAAACCTGATGGAGCGGTTTTATGATCCGGATGCGGGCGCGGTGCTGCTGGACGGCGTGGACCTCAGAAAGTGGCCCAAACAGCTGTTGCACGAAAACATCAGTCTTGTCATGCAAGACGTGTTCATTTTTGCAGGAAATCTGGCGGAAAATATTTCTCTCGGCCGGGAATTTTCGGATGAGAATGCGCTCAGGCGCGCAGCCGAAAAGGCCAATGCCCTCGCATTTATCGAAAGGCTTCCCGGTGGGTTTCAGCAGGACATCGGCGAAGGCGGGGGCACCCTTTCTGCCGGGGAACGGCAGCTCCTGTCTTTCGCCAGAGCGTTGGCCGCAAACCCGCGTGTTCTCATCCTCGATGAGGCGACATCCAGTGTGGATCCGGAGACCGAGGGACTCATTCAAGAAGCCGTTTCCCGGATCGCCGTCAATCGGACCACCCTGGTTGTGGCCCACAGGCTTTCCACCATTCGAAATGCGGACCGGATCTTGGTCATGCACCACGGTCGGATCGTCGAACAGGGTCGTCATGATGCGTTGATGAAACGGGGAGGCATTTACTACAAGCTCAACAAGTTGAGGGAAGCGGAATGACGTGCCGCTCCGCCGGATAAGAAAGAATTCCCCTCATCCATGCCGGGCGTGAAATCGCTCGTATGCGACCATTTTGGAAAGGACGTTCACCGCACTCTCCGGCGTCTGATAAAACACCCCGCTATACCGCTTGCCGGCCGGAGGCCGAACGACCCCCTCCCCCGTGTTGGCCAGGGATACGCCGATCACCGGTTTCTCGTAGGTTTCCATCAAATCGTCCATCTTCGCAATGTAGTTTTTCTCATACACCTGACTAAAGGCGGCCATCTGGTCCAGAAACTCCGAAGAAAGGGCCTTTTCGACCTTTCGGGTCGACTGAATCAGCAAACGAACCATTTCAACCCGACCCACGATCCCAAGGCTGATAACGGCGTCAATTCCGTCCCATTTCAAGAGCGCCTCCACGGCCGCCATGGGGACTTCCAGGTCCCGGGTTCCCACCAGATCAACCGGGTTTCCCCGACTCCAGAACGGGGGAAGATACTTGCTGATCGTCTGAACGATATCCTCCGGAATCCTTGGCACAGCCAGTCCTCGCCGGTTGCATTCATCCGCAGTGACAACGCCCCATCCGCCGCCCAGCGTCACAATGCCGACGCGATTGCCTTTGGGCATCGGCAGGGACGATAAGCCGGCGGACAAATCAAGCAATTCCGACGGCACGGACACGTTCAAAATGCCCGACTGGCGACATGCCGCCCTAAAAACGGCATCCTCACCACTCATAGACCCCGTGTGGGAGGCTGCGGCTTTTCGCCCCGCTTCGGTTCGGCCGCCTTTCAGAACAATGATGGGTTTGGTCCGATTGACGCGCTTCGCCACATCCAAAAAATATCTGCCGTCTCCCACGCTTTCGAGGTAAAGGATAATGGTGCGCGTCTGCGGGTCACGCGCCAGATACTGCAAATAATCCGTACAGGTAAGGAGGCCCTCGTTTCCGGATCCCACAAACAGAGAAACCCCGATGCCTTGCTGTTCCGCCCAGTGGATCAGCTGGTTGCCCAAATTGCCGGATTGGGAGACAAACGCCACCGATCCCTTTCGGGGCCTGGCGTGGCTCCCTGTGGCGAAAAGCCCGGCGTAGGGACATATGATGCCCATGGTATTGGGTCCGATGAGCGTAAGATTTCTTTGCTTACAGATTTCTACGATCCGCGCTTCAAGCGCCTTGCCCTTGTCGTCCGTTTCGCTGAATCCGGAGGTGATAACCACCACGCCGGATACGCCCTTTTCACCACAGGCTTCCAGAATTCCTGCAACGGTGCTCGCGGGAGTGGTGATAAAGGCCAGGTCCACGGCATCGGGGATATCGCGAATGTCCCCATAGACAGGGAGACCGCAGATGACTTTATCCTTGGGATTTACGGGAAATACTTTGCCCGGAAAGTCTCCGGCTACAATGTTACTGAGAATCAATTGGCCCCACTTGCCAAAGGTCGAAGATGCCCCGATAACGGCAACCGATTGGGGCGCAAGACCGACGTCGAGGCCTGATAAAGCATCCGGGGTGCCGACCGGGGTGTGCATCAATGTCTTCATGTTTCAACAAATCCTTTCCGTATCCAAGGTTGAGCGATTCAGGCGCGTGTAAAATCAACGGCGCCGGTGTTTGGGAATTTTGCACGATTGAACCCAAAAAATAGATCCGCAAGCATCTCAAAATTGACTTGATTTCGTGCCCGCTCATTTCATAGCATAAATTCTTGAAAGATCGCTGTAAATAAATTACCGACTGGAACGAGGGACCGGTTTGAAACGGTATCGGGATTACAATACATACTTGAGAGAGATATTTGGAGAGCGGGTTCAAAAAATCTCCCTCGACGCGGGCCTGGGTTGTCCCAATCGCGACGGCACCATTTCGACCGAAGGCTGCATTTTTTGTGATCGCCGGGGTTCCGGGACCGGTGCGTGGTTAAACCATCATCTTCCCATAAAAGAACAAATGCGCCGGGGTCGAAGCTACTTGCAGAGACGGTACCACGCCCGAAAATTTATCGCCTATTTTCAATCCTTTACAAACACTTATGCGCCGCTTTCTCACCTCAAGGCGATGTATGATGCGGCGCTGGACTTCGAAGACGTGGTCGGTCTTTCCGTGGCCACGAGACCTGATTGTGTGGACCGGAATATTCTGGAGCTCTTGAGCACCTACCGGCCCAATTATCTCGTTTGTGTTGAACTCGGCTTGCAATCCGCCCACGACAGGACGCTCGAGCGAATCAACCGCGGACATGATGTGTCCTGTTTCGAGCAAAGTATCAATTTGGCCTGCGAATACGGGGTGAACACCTGCGCGCACATCATTTTGGGGTTGCCGGGTGAAAACCGCGTCATGATGCTGGAAACCGCGCGCTATCTCTCCACCCTACCGGTCCGGGCAGTCAAAATCCATCTCCTCTATGTCGTTAAACACACTCCCCTGGCGGATCTCTATGAAAAGGGAGGGGTTCGACCCCTTGGGCAGGCACAATATGTGGATTTGGTTGTCGACTTTCTGGAGCGGCTCTCTCCCGATATGGTGATTCAAAGGCTGACAGGAGACCCGGTAGCATCCGAACTTCTCGCACCGGTTTGGGCCAAGGACAAATCAAAGAACCTGAGACTCATTCAAGAAGCCCTTGAAAGGAGGGACACCTGGCAGGGAAGACGGTACCGAGGATCTCCCGTTGCCGGAATCCCTTAACCGCAGATGGCTTGACATTTTTCAACCCGAAACGCCAAACCCTGAACCGCTCAGCCTTGGTAACACTTGGGGACCGTTGGGATCGCTTTCAGAAGACCACAGGGTGAGTCAAAAGGGCGGGATCTACGTGGAGACTTATTGTTGGGGCTCCCCGAATTTCTTGCGAATAAGCTCATCCAGAACGATGTCGTACTCACGGGAACCGGGCACCAGGGATTTGTTGCGGCTTATCTGGGCCATGATTTCTTCCTCACCCCGTTCGAATTGGATATTAATCCGGCTGATGACCCCGTTTACCACCTGATAGATCTCCACGTCCGTACCATAAATCTCAATCACATCGGGGTGGTTGATCAGCACTTCCATGATATACTGGGTCATGTATAAGGAATAAGGATTTGGACGGGGAACGAGGCTCCGAATCGGGGCGATAAAGTACTTAAAATCGAATTCCGAGCTCCTTTGGCTTTTTTTCAGGCCATCGAGTATTGCGTCGGAGATGGCGGCAGGTTTGTCGGTCTCGATAATTTTTTCCATTAACAGCTTCTGGGAAAGCTTTTTGTGGATTTCACTGAGTTTAAACTTAAAAAACCTGTCACGCCGGAAAATTTGTTGTTTTTCCTGCCTTTCAAGTCGATTGAGGATTTTGTCCTGCACCCTGCCGCTATCCCATGTCTTCATGATTCAGAGTTTTCCTCGCTTCATCGATGCTTTCCTCATTGGGTGGAGGACACCCCTTTCTTTTTCGTGTCAGCGGATTCTTTCGCTTTGGGGCTGTCCGGTTTCGAGGTTTCTTTGGACTCCGTTGATGCCGCACTTGAATTTTTTTCGGGATGTGTTTTTTCGCCCTGATTTCCAGCGGACTTGGAAGCATAATCCGTCACATACCATCCGGTGCCCTTTAAATGAAACGAACTGTGAGAAATGACTTTTCTCAGTTTTCCGTGACACCGATCACATTCCGTGAGGGGCGGCTCGGAGAATTTCTGCCAGGCCTCCCTCAATTGTCCGCATTTTGTACACTCATATTCGTAAATCGGCACGTCTGACCACCTCCATATTTTTTCTACGGCTTCCCTCGGGGGCTGTCCGAGAACGGCTATTTTCCTCAACCTCTACGTCAAACTGAAATCATACGCCTCAAAATACGCCCCGGTATTCCTGCGGGTATCGTTTCCGCCTTGCTTGATCTTGCAAAAATATCTCAGTCTCTGACAGCCTCCCAGCAATGCGCCGTTTCGCAGATCCTGTAATCCTCATAGGCATCAAGCACATAATTCAAATTCGGCAGGTTCAGATTCTCAAGGATCTTGAAGGTCGTGTCGTGGACAACGGCCTCCTCCTTCTCTTTTTCTTTCCCGGAAACATCGAAACGTTGAAAAAAATTGCAAAACCGGACAACATGAACCAGCTCGTGGGTAAACACATATACGAGGAGGGAGAGAAGCCCCAGGCGACTATCCCGCCTCAAGGCCTCCAAAATCTGATGGTCTTGCAGGCAAATAAAATAGAAATCGCGCTTTTTCGTCTTTGAATCAAAATCGGTCACCAGCCTGGAGCCCCGGTTCAACATCGCAAAAGCCCGCTGGGTTATTTCATCTGCGCTCAGTGAAGACAGCGTCTTAACGTCGTATCGGTGCCGCTTCCACTGTCCCGGGCTGAACTTATAAAAGTTTCCCGTAGCGTCCTCGGCGACATCGAGCGCCTCACTCACCGTTAAAATATCATTCTGTTTGAAAGGCAAATAGGCCATTTCACAACGGCTTATGACTGAAATTCAACCGGACTAATTTAACACCAATCAACGAGATGTCAACACCGGTACGGTATTTTTACTGGTGGCGGTGACTGGACTCGAACCAGTGACGCTGCGGATATGAGCCGCATGCTCTGACCGACTGAGCTACACCGCCGGTTGTCCTTTTAATCCAAAAAATTTATTAGAATTATAGCTTTTGTCAATCAAATAATCAATACGCCTCGTCCGGATATCGCAGTTGGACAGGTCCGCGAAACGCGGCGGTTCGGAATTCCGGATTGCGGGTTTCTCCCCTCGGCTCCTCTCGCGGTCCACGCCTTCCCCGGCAACCCGGAACCCCTTACTTGATAAAAGATACCGGCACCCTCTCGGTATCCATGGTTAATCGAACCGGGCTTTTGGAAATTCCTGCTACCCGTATTTCTTGACTTCTTCCGTCAGGGCCGGAACCACCTCAAATAAGTCGCCGACCACGCCATAGTCGGCTTTTTGGAATATGGGGGCATCCTCATCCTTGTTGATGGCGACAATGACCTTTGCCGTACTCATTCCTGCAAGGTGTTGAATTGCACCTGAAATACCACAAGCGACATAGAGATTCGGGGAAACCACTTTCCCCGTCTGGCCGACCTGATCCGAATGGGGGCGCCATCCGGCATCCACCGCCGAACGGGAAGCACCCACCGTCGCACCGATCACATCTGCCAGGTCTTCCAGAATTTTGTAATTCTCAGGCCCCTTCATCCCCCTTCCGCCGGAGACGATCTTATCCGCTTCCGTCAGATCAATCTTGCCGCTTTGGTCTTTCAGCACATCTAAAACCTTCGTTTTCAGCACGCTGTCGTCAAGGCTGAAAGCGGCATCCAAAACCTCAGCGGACTTTGAACTATCCGGCTCGTTGACGCGCATTACCTTCGGTCTTGCCGTGGCCATCTGGGGCCGACTGTTCTCAAAGGTCACCTTGGCATACGCTTTCCCCGCATAGATGGGTCGGGTTGCAACGAGATTGCCGTCCTCCACGGAAAAAAGCGTGCAATCCTGGGCCATGCCGACATCCAGATTCCCCGATAACCTCGCAGCCAGATCTTTCCCCTCAAAAGAGGCGCCGATCAACAATACGGCGGGATCATTGGCCTTCACCCATTGCGAAATGACGGAGACATAAGCGTCCGTCGTATAAGTCTCCAGCCTCGGATCGTCGGCGACCATCACCGTGTCGGCGCCATACCGGCCCAGTTCGGCCGCCTTGTCCTTGATGTTGTGACCGAGCAATAGGACGGTCAATTCCTGGCCCAATGCATCAGCGATCCGCCTTCCTTCACTGACCATCTCATGGGTAATTTTTCGAATCTCCCCGCCTCTCTGCTCGGCGATTGTACAGACTCCTTGTGCCATTTTCTATCTCTCCTTCTTAACTGTTTGTGGAGTTTGTCCGCCCATCGCTGCGGCCGGCTCGGACCTCCCAATTCACGCAAATCATTTCAACCGGCTGTGGATTCGTTGGAAAACCGGCGTTTAAATGACCTTTGCCTCGTCGTGGAGCAACCGGGCCAATTCTGCGGCTTTTTCTCGCACCGTTTCGCCCGCAATGATCTTCCCTGCTTCTCTCGCCGGAGGCGGCGTCAGTTCCAGGATCTTCAACTTCCTTGCGGCCTGTCCGAACTCGCCGGGATCCAGCCCCAGATCCGCAAGGCTTTTCTCCTCGAGCGGCTTCTTCTTGGCCTTCATGATCCCCGGCAAAGAGGCATACCGTGGCTCATTCAAACCCTTTTGAGCGGTGATAAGCACGGGTAAGCTCGATTCGATCACCAGCGTCCCTCCCTCGATGGGTCTGTGTGCCTTTACGGATTTTCCGTCATCAGCCATCTCCACTTTTTCAATCACTGAAAGCTGTGGAATATTAAGGAATTCCGCAAGGTTGGCTCCGACCACACCCATGTCGTCGTCCACGCCTCTCTGCCCCGTGAAAATGACGTCGTATTCAAGATCTTTAATGGCTGCCGCAAGGGCCTTTGCCGTAGCGAGCGAGTCACTGCCCTCAAGGCCGTCGTCGCTGATGAGAATCCCCTTATCCGCCCCCATGGCCAGGGCGGTTCGGATGGTTTCCGTCACCCGTTTGGGACCCAGGCCCACCACGGTGACCTCGCCCCCGAATTTCTCCTTGAGACGCAACCCCTCTTCCACCCCGAATTCGTCATACGGATTCATGACCCATTTGATGTCATCGGTGACGATGGATTTCCCACCGGGTGCGATCTTGATTTGAGTCTCTGTGTCAGGCACCTGTTTCAAGCAAACAATGATATTCACTGCATCCTCCTTTCACCTCCGGGTTTAGGCGGACTTCGGATATCCGCACGATCAAACCGGGGAACCCATAGTTGGTGCCCGACCGAAATCCGCTATTTTCCCCAATCTCGAATTTTCGTTCAGGCACTGGTTAAACTTTGACTCCAAATAGGAAATACTCACTGATCTGTTTGGCAACGATTTGAATATCATATCGCCTTCGTGTTGACAATACCCAGTATCGGGACATCTCGTCCAGTGCACCAAAAAATGCTCGCTCCGCCACCCCGGGAACCACATCCTTTTTGAAGATCCCCTTTTCTTGGCCTTCTCGGATAATATCGCCGATGAGATCCAGGTATTGCGTGAATTTCTCATTCTTGTATTCCTTCATGAATTTGCTGCTCTGCCGAACCTCGACCTGGATGATTTCGGCCATATTTTGATTCTGTTCGATCAACTGCAAGTGCGTGAGCGCGAACTTCTCGAGTTTTTCAGCGGGACCCCTCTCCGCGGAGATCTGTTTGACCATATTGTCCAGAACGGTCTTCATCTCCTCCTCAAACAAAGAAATCAGGATGTCATCCTTATTCTCGAAGTAGATATAGATCGTCCCATCCGCCACGCCCGCCTCACGCGCGATCTCGGAAATCTTGGCCTGGTAGAACCCTTTTCGGGCAAATATCTTGGTGGCCGCGTGTATGATCCGATGGTACTTTTCGCTGTTTTTTTTCTTGCCCATTTTGGAAATAAAATGTATTTTGAAAGTGATGAATGACTATTCATTCAGCATTGGTTGATACCATCACGATCAGGCGCTGTCAAGATTTTTTGGCATACCCGGATATAACCCCATCCTGCCAAACCAATTGTTCTTGACATGAATCCTGAGAATGGATTAAATTTGGAGTGATTATTCATACGAGAAAGGTGGGTGATACACGAGACGAGGGATGGAGGCTGTGGTTTAAAATGAATTAACCTTAACGGATAAAGGAGGAGAGACCATGCGTAAGTTTTTTTTGTTGGCAGTTGTATTGACGGTCATGGCAGGAATGATCACAGTCGGATTGCCCGCGGGCGTCGGCGCCAAAACGATTAAGGTCGGAGCGGTGATTAACTTGACAGG
>Ga0180431_10008181_pt1 | contig 12037 bp, 11 predicted proteins | sample SS_ome_11_FD_132459 | JGI IMG/M metagenome (GOLD analysis project Ga0180431, IMG submission 132459) | Hypersaline lake sediment archaeal communities from the Salton Sea, California, USA - SS_1_MS_1 metaG | ecosystem: Environmental > Aquatic > Non-marine Saline and Alkaline > Hypersaline >... | reverse complement strand
TTCGCGACAACATCCGGACATTATCGCTAAAATGTCCAGGATCATGGAAGAGGCACATGAGGACAGCGCCTTTTTCACATGGGAATATGAAGGCCCCGTGACGGAGGAGAAAACAAGAAAATCGAGAAGGTAATTCAACATAAGTGATGGAGGTGAAACGTGGTTCGCAAGAAAGGTTTTACGCTCATCGAGTTGCTGGTCGTTATTGCTATCATTGCATTGCTGATGTCGGTGTTGATGCCGGCATTAGCACGGGTTCGGGAACAGGCCCGAACGGTCGGTTGCCTGGCCAATCTCAAGCAATGGAACCTGATCAGTGCCATGTACACCGAAGATAATGAGGGTAAATTCTGGTCCGGTTTAAATGCCTATGGTCACTGGTGGCCGTGGCAATTGGAAAATCGACTCAAGGATTGGAAGACGAACAAGACCTGGTTATGCCCAACCGCCAAGAAGCCTATCGTTGACGAAAAGGGTATCCCCGCGCCCACGCTGAATATCTATAACGCATGGGGCATCTATACGGAAAGTCATACGAGCAGCCTGGACGGCCTGACCTACGATGCAGGCCCAAACGGCGTCAACGGAAGCTACAGCATCAACGGGTATGTCCTGAGCATCCCCACGGACGCCACATTCGTTCGCGACATTCCCGCTCATTACGGCTGGAGAACGCCCAACGTGGGCGGTGCGGGCCAGGCGCCGCTCTTTATGGATGCGTTGCGTTTTGACCTATTCCCGATCGAGACCGATGGGCCTCCTGAGTATCAGTACGATACCTGGCAGGGCGAGAGCAGAATGAAACGCTGCTGTATCAACCGGCATGACGGCTTCATCGGCATGGCTTTTCTTGATTTTTCCGCTCGAAAAGTCGGCCTGAAAGAATTGTGGACGTTGAAATGGCATCGCCAGTTCAACACATCAGGCCCCTGGACCCAGGCCGGCGGTCTTCAACCCGGAGACTGGCCGGAGTGGATCAGAAACCTCAAGGATTACTGAATCCTCCTCAAGTCCTAAGGCATCTGCCGTTTTGAGTTGCTTTGTCGTGTCCCTTCGTATCTCAGCATTCTTCACGAAAGATACGTCGTTATCACAGGAGTTCTCTGGAGAGTTGTCATTATCAACAAACCTTGGGGGAGAATTCGGATTTTCACGTGAAGATGTTGGAAACCGTTGTTCCGGGCTTATTTGTTTGCCTCCGAGAGGAGTCGAAGAACTTTGAGGTATTCCGGGGGAACGGACAGGCCGAGGTTCTGTATCTTGTGAACATCCTCCCACGCGCGGTCGTACCGGCCTTTCGCATAAAAAGCGAGGCTCCGCCGGAAGATAGTCTGAGTTGAAGCCGGATCAAGCTCGATGATCTTCGTGAAGTCCGAGATCGCATCGTCATACCGTTTCATCGCAAAATAGAGCGAGGCGCGGTTTTTATATCCTTCCGTCTGCCCCGGCTTGATCTCAACAAATTGACCAAAATCCGAAACGCCCTGCCCCAGCAGCCCGATGGCGACGGAGACGAGCCCTCGGTTATAATAGGCTTCGGCGAATCCGGGGTCCCTTTGGAAAGCCCGGGTAAACAGCGCCAAAGCCGTTTCGTACCGGCCCTCCCTGGAAGCGGCAATCCCGCGATCGTTATAGGCGTTCGGATCGTCCGGATCGATCAAACCGGCCTGGGGCCGCTCGAGGAACTGGTTTTGCCATTGGGATTCTGGTTTTCCCCGCGTGTTGTCGAAATCCTCCAACCATTGCTTCATATTGTCTTGCACCCGGCGCGTCATCTTCGCCTCAAAGGCATCGCCGAACTCCAGGTAGTTATTTCGCTGGAGCGCCTTACAACCGAGCGGATATCTGAGTTTTGCGACGCTGTAGGGCAGCGATTTGATTTTCTCTGCATGAACCAACGTCTCACGGTAGCCAAAGGACGCTTTGAGAACGACGTCAAAAGGCAGTTGATAAGGAGATACAACCCCGGTAATCACATGGATGAATCCAAAACCCACCACAATCAGCCCGACTGCCACACATAGCGTGACCGATGTCCTGTCATACCATTTCTTCCGTTTTGGAATGTTGGGATCTTCGAGAGACGCCCCACAGTGGGGGCACTTTCCTGGTTTGCGGCCCACCGTTCCCTTGCTCGCTTCATTGACCTCAGGATCCATTTCTTATCCTGTCAAGGTATGGCCTGACACATCGGCCTGACTCTTTGTACAATTGCACAAGGACAGAATACCGTTATCGAGCCACAAAAGCAAGCCGCTTAACCGCAATCATAATCTTCGTTGCCATCCCATAGAGGAATCGAAAAGGAGATTCGACGGGCAGTTTCTCTTGTTTTTTTCAGATTTCAATGTAAACTGGCCGTGAAATTGTGTGAAATAACTTTGTGACTTTCGGCCGGATACCGCGAAGAAACAAAATCGTTCGCTTCGACGGGACTGTTCAACTCATTAGGAGCTTTGACCATGAGTAAGCTCGATTCTTTTGATGATGTCATCGATTTCGCAATTGAAAAAGAACAGGAAGCCAACAAGTTCTACCTGGATTTGGCCAGACAAATGAAGAATCCCGGTATGCGCGAGGTTTTTGAGGGTTTTGCCGCGGAAGAGCTGGGGCATAAGACGAAGCTGGAAGAGATCAAGAAGAGTCAAATGATTCAACCGGCTCAAAACGTTGTGGATCTGCAGATTGCCGATTATGTTGTGGAAGTCGAATCCGGTCCCGATATGGACTACCAGGATGCCCTGGTTCTGGCCATGAAGAACGAAAAAGCCGCGTTCCGGCTTTATCTCGATCTGGCTAATAAAGTCGCGAATGAGGCGCAGAAGGCGCTGTTCCTCTCCCTGGCGAACGAGGAGGCTAAGCACAAACTTCGCTTCGAGATCGAATACGATGAGATAATACTCAAGGAAAACTGACGGTTCCAATCCGTTTTACGATAGAGGGTAAGGGAAAAAATCGTATCGTTTAGAGCGTTCTGTGTCTGCGCAGCCAGCCGACGATGCCTAAGCCGAGGCCGCCGAGAATCAAGGCCCCCGGCGAGGGAACGACATCGATAACATCATATCCCCCATCCGGTGGGTGGGTGGAAACAGAGATCGTCCGTTCGCCGGGATTTTCATCGTTCACATACTTGGCATCAAAACATTTAAAGATATCTAAAGGAAGCCGAGAGTGCCCTGTCGAATGACTGGGATTGGAATAACCGCAATAGAGAAGATGAACGCGAACCATGTCGTCGCTTACGTCCTCATTAAGGACCGACATGATGGGATCCTCGGGACCTTCAAAGCCTGAAATCACTTTCGCATGACCGAATATCGCCGGAATGTCGAAGTCAACATTCGATGTGCAATTTTCGGATAATGGGAATCGAGAAGCCGGGATCGAAAAGCCGGAATAACCGGGCGTCGCATGATGGTCCCCGGAACACGTCGTTCTTGCTTGAGTGGCCTCCATCATAGACAAGATAATGAAACAACTTAAATAAAGAACCACCGCCTTCATTTTGCCGCCCCTGCGGGGATAAAATTCCTCCGTCTCCTGCCGCATAACCTCACTCCAACTCTACCTTTAACCGAACGCGTTCATCCGGTCACTAATGATTAGCAAAACGTTTCATAGACTCAACGCAACGAACTCCTGGGCATACCGATATCATTCTCTCTCTTAGAAGAACAGGTCTTACAGGTTTTCGCAGGGTGGGGAAATGTCGTTTGTTGCCCACGTGGATTCTTAACAAACCGGCACTGAAGAAGGACCGTAGAAACTCCGCATCGTAAGCGTATCCGTCCCTTGTTAGGATAGCCCTTTCGTCCCTGAAAGCGCACATACAACTCCCTTTGTTATTGAAACAGCTCCCTATAAAAACTCGGCGATGGGGAAGACTCCAAAAACATTCTCGTCCCCCAAGCCCCTGTTCAAACACAGTAAATATTACACTTATCGGACGTCGTCAAGTCTTTTATTGTTTTTTTGATACTTTTTCTTAAAAACATCGAAACTTGTAATTATTCGAGTAACGTCCTCCTCAAAGTGCTTCGACAATAAGATTATTCAGGGCGATGAATGTTGAAAGACGGATAAAATAAATCCTGACGAAGCGGGTACAAACGACACACACAATGAGCATAACGGAAATTTGTAACAGATTCTCGGTTAGAGATTTGCCGATATAGCTTGCAGCGGAGAGGGAAAAGCGACATAATCTGAATATTCAAAGAGTCGATAAAAATACAGATCGCCTATCGGCGGCGTAGCCAAGTGGTCCAAGGCGCTGGTGCGCAACACCAGTATTCGTTGGTTCGAATCCAACCGCCGCCTTTGAATATTCCTTTTCAATTCCTCCCGTCCACCCGAATACCGGTTATGTTAAGTCGTCGTGGTTGGGTAGTTGGGTGAATAAAGCATGCGTTTTTTCCGAAGGGTCAATTTACCGCCGGAGACAAATTGTTCTCCGCGCTGCGAAAGATGCTCGATCATTCTTTGTCGCCATTGAAGCAACGTGTCCTTATATGCCGGAACGGGCCCCAGATCGCGTAACTCGTCCGGGTCTTTAGAGAGATCGAAAAGCTGCTCTCTGCCGTCATACGCATAATAGATATATTTGAATTTGCCGTCGGTCAATGCGTTCCAGTGGTCCTTGCTGTAACACATCGAATGCTCGAGGTCGATGAATGGTCTCCACTCTTTTGTGTTTCCCCGAACCAGCTCCAGCATACTCTTACCATCGAGATGATCCGGAATCGGCGCCCCCGCGGCGTCCAGGAACGTCGGCAGCACGTCCCGCAGCTCGACCGGCTGCGACAGGGTTTGACCCCGCTGAGGTTTCATTCCCATGCTTCCGGGCCACCGCAACAGCATGGGAATTCTGGCCGAGCCTTCGTAGGCATAGGTTTTGCGCCAGAGGTGATGATCGCCGAGCATATCACCGTGATCGGCAAAGAAGATGATCAGCGTGTTCTCGTACCAGCCGCATTTCCTGAGGGCCGTGAGGATTCGCCCTATTTGCTCGTCAATAAATGAAACCGAGCCGTAATAGCCCCGGCGGGCTTTCTTCGCCGGCTCGACACCTAAATCGCCCTGCCAGAGACTCGGTTTCGGCGGGTCTTTGTGCGGCGCATGTCGAGCCGCCCAATCCCCCACGACGGGCGCCGGCATAGCCTCTTGGTCGTACATGTCCATGAATCTTTTGGGAGGATCATAAGGACTGTGCGGCCGGGCAAAGGAAACCTTCAACATGAAAGGTTCCGTCCGGTCGTATGTCTCGATGAACTCGACCGCCCTGTCCGCCGTCCACCTCGTCGGATGCAAACGTTCCGGCAGAACGTACGTTTTCGATCGATAATCGTTCCAGCCGATCCCCGTCGCATCCGGATTTAATTCGGGCGCCTGCTGCTTGAACCACATGCGATAATCACTCATGAAGCCTTTCGTTTCCGCGCGACCCGACTCATCGACGAGCGTCCCGTGATAACCGCGAAGCTTCTTTTGCGGGTACCAATGCATCTTGCCGATACCGAACGTGTAGTAGCCCGCATCGCGAAGGGCCTGGGGCAATTCAAAGGGATACTGCCCCGCGACGCGCCCGTACCCGATCATTCCGTGATGCCAGGGCGACAGGCCCGTCAATATCCCGCTGCGAGCGGGCGTACAGCTTGGCGTCGAGGTATAAGCTCTTGAAAAAAGAACACCGTCGGCCGCGATGGAATCCAGGTGCGGCGTTTTGATCACACGATTGCCCATACAGCCCACACAGTCGCCTCGTAACTGGTCGGCCATCAGATACAAAATGTTCGGTTTTCGTTGCCTGCCGTGCCTGCCGGATGCAGAATGCGCCGTTTGATGATGACATACAACCGCCGTCGAAGCGAAGGCGGCACTTCTCAGAAAATCTCGGCGTGTGATTCTCGATGGATCGGTGCTTTTCATATCGGGTTCCTCGTTGACCTTCTGCATCATCTGGCGTGTTGGTAGAGATAGATATCACCGTCCGGACTTCTCAAGGTATGGCGCATCGAAATCTCTCCGGTAGCGACGCTGGTCCTGAGTTCATCAAAGATAATTGTGGCGGTTCCGTTGCCCATCGGATTATAGACGGCCCGGCCGTTGTTAAACTCACGCCGGACGGTCCCATCAGAGGCGGTAAAGCCCGAGGAAACAGGCTTGCCCAGGCTCTTCGTCCAAAACGGATACCAGTTATGCCGATGGTCGCCTGTGGGCAACGGATTCGGATCGGAGAAGAGACAATACCCGTCCGAATGGGTGAGGCTCAGGGTCGTAACCGCCCGCATCAGGTTTAAATCCGCCCGCGAATGATGATACCACGTCTCAACGCAGTTAACGCGTGGAGAACGAAGATGGCGCTCGGCCCACTTCAACGTGGTCGCGATCCTCTCCCAGTCTTTCGGCGTCTTGCTCCGATAGCACTCCATGAAATAACCGTTGATATAAGGAGCGGTCCTCGGCGTCGTCCTGTCGTTCGCATTGCCAATAATGAGATGTCCCTCCCCAATAGCCTTTCTAATCCGCTTGACTAAATCCAGGCGGCTGTCATCATCGGACCACCAATCCAGCAGCACGCCATCGACGACCCCGGCTTCAATAACCGCCTGAGCCCGCCGGGCCACGTGTTCGCGAAATGCCGGATTGTCAAAATCAAGCTGGATAAATCCACCTTCCTCCCAACCCTCGGCCAATTGGCCATCCTTGCCGCGCCGCCACCATTTGTGGTCCGCCGGTAGGAAACCTCGCCATGCATCGCGATATCGAATCTCAGCAATCAGGATGATGTTCGGATTCAGTTCGAGAAGTTTTCGGCGTTTATCGAGTGCCCTGTGAATACTCGTAGGCTCGAACGCCTCGGCCAGCCCGGACGGCTTTCTATCCCAGGCCAGACCGTACCATGTGACCCCGTGCCAGAGAAGATCGTGCCGGGCGACGGTCACTAATTCATCTTCGCCCCGCAGATTATCCGCGCGCCCCCACGCCTGAAAAACCGAAGGAAACTCCCGCCCCGCAATCCGCTCGGCGATGGACTGCTCTTTACCAAAGACCCTCGCACTGTTCACTCCGGCCCACAAAACAAAAACCAGGATCAATATTCGACTTTGCATCTTCTGCTCATTCAAAACGTTCTATGGTCTTAATACCATTACGTGTTGATAGTGTACAGTATACATTCGACGGGTACAATCATAAGATGGCCACCGTACTCAAGAGAGAGATTGCCCAATCAACCGCTGGTTGTTGTGGAACGGCGGTCCCGCGTGCTACTTGCTCTTTGGGACGAGCATGACGTCGTCACGGCCCCGGATGGATTGGCCCGCATGGCTTTCACCGGTTAGGGTAGCGCCACCCTCCTGAAGCTGCTGGGGGTCCAGGTCTTGAATCCGAAACTGGACCAGCAGATCGTCCCGCCCGTCACTATTGATATCGCTGAGGTGGATCATTCGTTCTTTGGATTGTCCCTGGGTGGCGATTTCGGCTCCAGCCAAAACGATGGATTGGGGCTCTATCGTCGTTGCGTCGAAATCTTCACTCGAGAAAATCGCGACGGGGAGGACACCCTTAGAGCGGAGGTTGACGGCATTGGGATAACTGCCCGGTTTGATGTCGATGTCAACTTGGATGTAGGGCAACGGCAAAGAGAGAATAGCGTAGCCCAAGCTCTTGCCGCCCCCCCCTCCGAAATCCCCATCGTAGATGATGTACCAAGCCGTCGTATCATCGGGAATGAGCCAGCATTCGCAGTAATCGTGTCCCGACGTCGCTTCGAGGATGGATGGCGCCGGGTAGTCGGTGGTTCCATCATGCCACGTCCAATTATCAGGATCAATGAATGCGGCCTCAAGGTCGTCAGCAGGGAGGTCCGGCTTAGCGGCGGTATTGATGGCGAGGAAAATGGCCGCGTCGTCGCCGCCGATCATGAGCTTGCCGTAACCTCGGTTGCCCCCCAACTCAAAGAACGAACCCGTCGGAGTCCCCGGCGCCGAGAGCTTGAGCGGGCCGACACCGCTGAGGCTGTGGAGTCCGCCGACGCACGCAAAGGCCTCCCAATCATCGGCGCCGTTGGCGCTGCGGCAGATCAACGTATATCCGATATTGCACTCGCCCCAGGCATAGTATGTTCCGTTGAGGCGGATGACGTCGTGAAAGCTGTAATAGACCGTTCCGCCAGGAGTGCCTGATAAGGTCGGAATCTGGAATGTGCCGGCGAGAATCCAGTGCGTCAGATCATTGGAGACGTAAAAGTTGTGATCTTCTGTGTTCCACATGGCCGCCCAGGCCCGGTAGGCATATTGCGTGCCACCGATCGTGATCGGCCAGTCTTTAATACAGAAGTGCGTATCCTCGATATCGGTTGCGGTGGCTGTTTCGGGCAAGCCGTCGATGCCGTCTGTGGTCTCAATGTAACATATTCGAGAGTCATTTGCACGGTCTTCGAAGAACAACGCGAAGTTATCATCATCGCCGAAGCCGCTGATATATCGGGGTTGGTATTGGGCCGGTGAAGGATTGGGCAACGGCTTGGTGGGGGTCTCATCAGTGGCTTCGACCGCAATGCCGTCGGCCAAAACACAACCCGAAAGGACAAGTACCCAGCCGAACATAAATGCTAGTGAATGCCTTTTCATTTTTGTCTCCTCTTTTTTAAGTATGACAAAAAAGTATCATCAGACTATCGAGGCGCTTATTCGTCAAGTCCGACCCGGAGAGAAGTCTAAAGCTGCCTGGTGCCATCAATTTTGCAGTCCTGAGCTCTCTCGTTTCATGCCTGACCAGATACACTATACGATCTACGAATAATGACCTTATTCCTTCGCCCCGCGTTTCTCAAGCAATTCGACAATCTCGGCGTGGCCTTTCTTCTTCGCTAAAGATAGAGGAGTCTCACTCCATCCCGTATTGAGATTGATGTCGGCTCCCCGAGTGACGAGCAAGTCAGCCATAGCCTTGTGGCCATATACAGCCGCATAGTGCAAAGGCGCCCAGCTGGCCAAGTCCCTCGAGTCAGGATCGGCCCCGTTGTCCAAGAGTAATATAGCCGCCTCTTTTTTAGGTTTCCCCCAAACCGTGTAATGCAGTGGTTTGTCGCTATGGCAATCGTCAGCATTGACATCCCCTCCTTTCTCAATAAGGAGCTTAACAATACTTGTGTGCCCATTCTTAACAGCCCAGTGAAGAGGCTTCCGGCATATGTTATTTGGATTCACATTGGCACCTGCATCTATGAGAATTTTGGCCAATTCCAGCCGGCCGTCACGGGCCGCACAGTGCAGAGGTGCCCAACCATCGTTGTTTTGTATGTTTACATCAGCGTTCTGGATAATTAGAGCCTGAGCACAGTTTAGGTCCGTCGCCAGGTGCAGGGGCGTGAGTCCTTCTTTGTTCTGTACATTGACATTGGCCCCTTTGGAAGCCAGCAGTTTGATGATATCTGTATTGCCCGCACTGGCTGCATAATGCAGGGCCGTCCAACCACGCCAGTCCGTGGCATTCACATCCGCTCCCTTTTCAATTCGGTGCTTGGCCTCACGCAAGTTGCCTGATTTTGCAACACTAAAGAGAGAATTGGAAGCAGGCATATTGCCACCTTTAGCAATGAGCAAATCAAATATATCGCGATGTTCCGCAAGCAAGGCGGCAGAGGCAGGTGTGTCTCCAGCGTCGGTTTTCGCATTCACATTAGCACCTTTCGCCAAGAAAATCTCCACTACACCCTTACGATCATCATAAGCAGCATAATGCAAAGGTGTAGCGCCATCACCTGTCTTCGCGTCCATATCCGCACCCCGGGCAAGAAGTGTCTCGACAATCTCACCTGCACCTCTAAGTGCAGCGTAATGCAGTGGTGTATAACCTTCAGAGTCTCTAGCATCTATGTCAGCGCCTCCCTCAATGAGCATTTTCACCAGATTGTTGTTTTTGCGTGCCGCGTGGTGCAGTGGAGTATAATTATTTTTATCCTTTATGTTGACATCAGCGCCATTGGCTAACAGGATCTCGACACTATCACCTTTTGCCCAATCGATCGCATGACATAAAGCAGTCGAACCGCTTTTATCTTTAGAATTGATTTCTGAACCATTGGCTAATAGTAGCTCGATCATTTTCTTAGAGCCGGATCCAGCAGCATAGTGAAGCGGAATGCAACCATCTTTGTCACGTGCGTTGGTATCGGCATTTTTTGCTATCAAAAGTTCAGCTATATTCCGATGGCCTGTGTAAGAACGCCAGGCAGTAAAATGCAAGGGTGTCCAGCCCTCGTTATTTCTGGCGTTCACCTCGGCACCTCGTGCTATTAGCAATTCAGCTATATTCTGTTTGTCATAGCCATACTTAGCTACAAGATGAAGAGGAGTATTGTCTTTCTCATCCTTTGCGTTAACGTCGGCACCCTTTGAAATGAAAGATTTTACGCGCTCGATATCACCAGCGTTGACAGCCTTATGCAGGGGCGTCGAAGTCCCCTCAGTTCCTGCCCGTACAGTCAACACAAATGCAGTCGGGACGATCAAGAAGGCTATGAGCATTACGACTGTTGCAGCTTTTGAGCTCGGACGATTGTAGAATTTCTTTCCTGGTCTTAACATGGTTCTGATCCTTTCCTCGATATTTTTAACGGGACCGGCTACCGCCAACGATGGGATAGGCCGGCTGTGTCCAGACTTGGCAGCTAACGTTTCTAAAATCGCCGTGCTGTAATCTCGCGGGGATGTATTCAATCGGGCAACCGCCATCTCATCACAGCATTTCTCACGTTCGGCGCGTATTTTCCGGTTCGCCCACCAGACCAATGGGTGGAACCAGAATAGGGCCTGTGCGATAACTTGCAGGATATTCACGGCGGCATCAAACCGAAGAACGTGACTGAACTCGTGGCCTAAAACACTTCTTTGGTGCTCGGGCCTGTTGATGTTCAGGAAGTTGACGGGCAGGTAGATACTTCCGCGCAACAGGCCCCAGACAAACGGCTGGTTAAAGCCCTTGACGAGCCAGACGTCTGGAAAACGTTTGATGTCGTGATGTGTGAACAAGGCTTCAATATCATTCCGCAACTTAGCTGGAAGTCTCTCTCTGTACCTCCACAGCCAAAAACTGGCGCGTATAGCCCTGAGCAAATTGAACATCAGAAAGACGCCGGCCCCCACGATCCAGACGATGACGAGCCAAGCGCGGGTGGAAATGTCTCGCCATTTCCGTTCGACGATTGGCGGTCGCGCCATTTTGAGAGGGGCGGAACGCAAATCGGTAGATTCAGCCATCGTCGCATCCGTCACGTCGTGCTGCAGAGGCCGCGCCTGAGTCGATGAGGCCATCGGAGAAAGCTCGGCTTGCTCTTGTTGCGGCAGAATCGCCAACGGTATGGTCAGCAAAGGCGGCGCCAGACATTTGGCCAAAACAATCAGCCAAAGGAGATAGCGAACGTGGGCGCTTTTATTTCTTAAGGCAAAATTGATCGCGGCTATGACGACCACAAGGATCGCGATCTGCCCGCTCTGCGTGAGCAAGTAATCCGTGATTTGGGTCAGACTCGTTTCCATCGTCAAAACCTCCACAAAGATTGATTTGCTTATTGTTTCTCTAACAATTTCCGGAGTCTCTCGATATCCTCGGCGTCGATCTTGCCATCCTCGGCCAAAAATTGCATGAGCGGTCTCGGATCGCCGCCAAAGAGCCGGTCCAGGAAATCCACAACCGTTCTCTTAACGACGTCCTCCCGCTTGATCGCCGGGAAGAAAACGTAGGCTTTGCCCTTCATCTTGTGCTGGATGTACCCTTTGTCTTCGAGCCGGCGCAGCAACGTCTGGACCGTCTTGTAGGCTATGTTTCTCTTTGGTGGGAGCTGATCGCAGACCTGCTGGACCGTGGCCTCTCCAATCTGCCAAACGAACCTCAGAATTTCGGTCTCCGCCGGACTCATCGGTGATAATTTTCGTTTCGTCATAATAAATCTCCTCTTACAGACGTAAGAATATTATATCTTACACATGTAAGACAAGTCAACAGAAAAAAAGGGGAATTCAAAAGAAAATTT
>Ga0180431_10008180_pt1 | contig 12039 bp, 7 predicted proteins | sample SS_ome_11_FD_132459 | JGI IMG/M metagenome (GOLD analysis project Ga0180431, IMG submission 132459) | Hypersaline lake sediment archaeal communities from the Salton Sea, California, USA - SS_1_MS_1 metaG | ecosystem: Environmental > Aquatic > Non-marine Saline and Alkaline > Hypersaline >... | reverse complement strand
TTACCAGGGGCCCGCAAATGCCGCTGGTGACATGAGGCTCACCGACCTCTGCGACCAGGAAATATTCCCGTATATCTCAGAGGAGATGGAAGCGAACGGGTATATGGCCTGGTATTACTCGCGCGGTGACAGCACGCAATGGAGGACCGCTCCGACCGAAAGCCGTATCAGCATCAATTATGGCGGCATGATCAATTCAATTGCCGTTCTCTTCGAATCTCCCCGTCAGGACAGGGAAACAGGTGCCCTGAGCGGTCTGGTCGCGACACGAGCCCTCGTGCAGTATGTCGCCGACAATGCCGAAAAGGTGATGATGACCGTCGACCGGGCCCGCCGCGAGACGATCGAAAGAGGGCAGAACCCCGGCGGTGAAATCATCGTCGAGATGGAAACAGGCCCGAAACCCTATAAAGTCTCCTATTACATCATGCCCCGTGGAGCACGTGGCGGAAGAGGTGGCGGCGGCGGTGAGCCCGATGTTCAACAGCCCCTGGAACCGATATTTATCACCGGGGCTGATCTCATGCTGGAGTCTATCCCGACGAAAACACGACCGTGGCCGTACGCCTATATCCTGGAGGCGCGCGCATTCCGGGCTATTGAGATGCTGAAACGGCAGAAGGTCATGATCGAAGTGCTGCAGGAGGATACGGAAATTCCGGTGGAAGCGTATGTACCGGTTGAATATGTCCGAGGCAGCGTATACGACCACCCCGCATCGGTTACATCGATCACGGTCGAAGAGGAAACGGTGCAGGAGACGCGGATGTTCCCGGCGGGCACCTACATTATCCGCACCGGCCAGGCAATGGGGCGCATTATCACGCATGTGCTCGAACCCGAGACTCCCGACAACGTCATTACCTGGAACACGATGGATGCGATCCTGCCGAGAATAGGTGGTAGTGGAAGAAGAGCTTTCACAGGAGCACCTCCGGATAGCTCAGCGATGCAGCGGGCAGGCGCAGAACAGAGGCAGGGACAGGAGCGGCAGCAGAGACCGCCTCAGGTGATCCCGATATTCAAGCTGATGGTACCGACCACTCTGCCGACTAAGATCTTGAAGTACTGAGGAATCGCGCGGCCCTCGCGGTGCGGGTTCGACTCCCGCCCGCGGCACCAGGGATTCATGCGGGTGGGCGATCGATCACTTCCAAGATAAGAATCAGCAATCTCCGTGAGCCTCTGTACATTGGATCCAGGACATGGACTGCCGGAGCCGACTTCATTCATAATCCCCACCTTCCCTGCTGTTGCGACACGACTCCCTCCATTCCGTCAGCCGGGCCACCATCGTCTCGAGGATCGTCGGTTCGAGAGCGGCGAGGTCCTTGCTCTCTCCGGGATCATCCACCAGATCGTACAGTTCGAACGTCTCACCCGAATCGGTGCTGATGATCTTGTACCGGTCGTCGATCAGAGCGATCTGCCCGCCTGATTCGAATGCGATCGGGTGAGACCTGACCTGCATCCTGCCCTTTATGAGAGGTGCCAGGCTGATACCATCCATCGGAAAAGCAGGTTCCTCCGGTCTGAGGTCGAGCAGGTCGATGATCGTCGGGAGGTAGTCTGAGGTACAGCAGGGTATATCGGTCTGGTGCGGTCCCCGGATCCTGTCAGGCCAGACGAGCAGACCTGGAACGCGGACACCGCCCTCATAGAGACTGCGTTTCCTCCCGCGGAGTATTCCGGCCGATCCTGCTCCATGAGAGTTCCCCTCCGCGACCGTCCCTTCGGGCCCGTTGTCACTGCAGAACCACAGCATGGTGTTCCCGGAGACACCCGCCTCCTCGAGTTCATTCCGCAGCCGACCAACCTGCTCGTCCATGGCCGTGATGCAGCCGAAGTGGTTCCGGGTGAACTCATCCTGATCCGGATACAACCGGCGGTACTCCGAACCGGCGACGACGGGCCAGTGGGGCGAGTGGAACCAGATGACCGTGAAGAACGGCTGTTGTCGATCAGATGCCTGTCGAATGAAGCTCGTCGCGCGGTCCATGATGATCCGCGAATCATCGCCTTCCAGATTTCTGTCTTCCGCCTGGTCGGGACCGGTCCAGTATCTGGTTCCGTACGGTTCGGACACGCCGTCCCGATCTACAGGATTCCACCAGCGCTTGTTGGTTTCACCGCTCGGCTTGATCATCGGATCCCAGGTCGGCACTTTAGCTTCGGTGGAGAAGCAGACGTCGAATCCATGCTCCCAGGGTGGCGCGTAGTGGTCCTTCCCTCTCTCCCCTCCGCGATTGGAATCCAGAACGGTCTCGGTCAATGTCCCCAGATGCCATTTACCGAAATGCCCCGTCGTGTACCCTGCTGATTTCAGGATCTCGGCAAGTGTGGCTTCCTCGTGAGGCAGGTGGCCAACATTGGCGTTGAAGATCCCGTATCGATAGGGGTGCCGCCCCGTCAGGCAGCTCCCCCGGGTTGGTGAGCAGACAGGCGCGGCGGCATAGAACCTGGTAAATCGGATCCCTTCAGAACTCATGGCATCCAGGTGGGGAGTTAACAGTTCCGGATGACCGTTGTAGCCCGTATCGGCCCACCCCAGGTCATCGGCCATGCAGAGGATGATATTCGGAAGAGTCCGGTCCAGTCGCGAACAGCCGTCCAGCGTCAGGAACGCCGTTCCGAGGGCGAGCGTCCTCAGCAGGTCCCGTCTCGAATAGAGATGATCATCTGAAGAAGAGTGCCGTGTCGACATGACGCTACCTCACCTCGAAGGTATGAGTACCTGATACCAGGTTCGGGAGAATCAATCGATTACCGAGTCGTCTTACTTCCAGCTGTTCACCCTGGCTGAATACAGCCTGGGCATATTCAACTACAGGCAGCTCCACCCGGGCAGCCATCCCCGCTGGCAACTGAATCGTCAGCCGAAAACTGCTATCCATGGTCCAGGCAACACAAACGGGGCCGCGTGGTGTGGGTATCTTGCCTTTCGCATAGCTGAGCCCTGCAATACAGGGGCGGATCCGAGCTACCTCCCATCCTGGCCTCAACGCTTCCGCACCAAGAAGAAAACGCGGCAACAGATTGGCCGGGGCGGCACCCCAGGCGTGGTTCCAATCCTGGTTCGGCTTGTATTTGTGATCCCAGGCCTCCCAGGTGATTGTGGCACCACTTTCTATCATGTGTCGCCAGCTCCGATCATTGGCCGCCGTCATCAGCACAACGGCTTGTTCATCTGCCTCGTTCTGGAAAAGAGCCTCCATCAGATACTGCGCCGCGTACACCGAACACCTCATGCCGCGGTTCCCGAGCCATCCTGCAATCGAAGCGCGAGCCTGATCCGGAGCCAGCCCGAAGGCCAGTGGGAACAGGTTGGCGTGGAGTGACACATGGTCGGTCCCCAGCCCATCCCTGAAGAGTTCTGACCGGGCATCGAACAATCGATCCTGAAACCGGACCAGGGTTGCTTGAACCCGCCGGGTGTATTCGTCGGCATCGTCGGCGATACCCAGGGCACCGGCCATCTCGCTCATCATGGTCATGGCCCGCAGGTAGAAGGCATTGACTACTGTATTGACCCGCGTATGCAAATAGCCGTCACGCTCTCCAGCCGGCCAATCGACGATATCGATTCTGTTGATCTGCTCCTCGTTGCTGTTGACGAATCCATCCGATCCGACACGATCGAGCAGCATCCTGGACTTCAAGGCCTCATAGCGGGAACGCAGCCAGTCGACGTCCCCGGTGTGCATCCAATCCGCATAGGCCATGAAGATCATGTGCGGCGCCCATTCCGTGGGCCAGGTGGCGTGCACCATCAGGTGATCCATGGTATCCCGCGCCATCTGAATGTCGTTATCGCTATAATAGTGGCTCAGCTGATTCAGATAGGCATCCGCCTCATAGGGAATCCGCTCGCGATCACCGTCGATGTACACCCCGGCGAAGGTGGTTGCCTTGATGGAATAACGGCAGAGTTCCCAGATCCTGTTCAGCATGTCATCAGACGATTCAAAGGCCGCGGCATCGTCGTCCCAGGTCGCAGCGAAAGCCGCCTGACGAGTGATCTGTTCTGCACGAAGTTCGCCGGGCCACCCCTCGACCTCGATCCACCGAAAGGGCAACACCACCCCCCACTCCGGAGGTGTCAGGATTGCCGGTGGGTGATACCGACTATCCACCTGCGTATTACGCTCATCCGGCGGAGGCGCTGCGATGAGCGGACTGTCGCCATCGAGATGAACCGTTGCTGTATTGTAGCGAACGGTGCCGGGCGGATTGCGATTGATACGGCCGTCGACAGAATCCTCACCGAAGTGGACCACAACCGATCCTGTGGCCCGGGCGGGAGGTATGAGCCGAACATTGCCGAAGGCGACGCAGCCGAAATCGACAATGAATACGCCGGAGGGATCCCTGACGATACTCACCGGCTTTTGATCCACAAGGTGTGTCGGTGCACGATACGCTTGAGCCGTCGACAGCAGGCCGATCACCAAGCTCACAATCCATATCCGTATCCGTCTGTTTTGCATCTCAACCTCTGAAGAACCGGTTGCCTGTTGACCTGCCCCCTGCCCAAACGGGCGTGCGGGTTCGATTCCCACCCCCGGCACCAAGCAGTTATGTGGGTACATGCACTTTATACTCACGGTCAACCGGCTCAAGGGGTGAGCACTGTTCTAATCGTGCATTTGATGTCGACTGGGAATCTCACCGAAACACTCTGTATATTCGTTTTCAACGAAACTGACTTCCTCATCAGTCAGGGCTTTGAACTCCTTTGTCCTTGCCCGTTTTGAGAGGCTTCCTTTCCCTTGATCCAGAAAGTGGTGCAGGAGTTCTATCGTGTCGGCAGGCATATCGGCGATCTGCTGTACTCTCTCAGTAAATGTGTCGTACGCAGCCAGATAGCGTACTTCAAACGGTAGATCCTGACGCACAGTCTGCTCCACACATCGATAGAGAAACTCCGCATGGGCAGTCAAATCCTGGTATCGGTAGTAGTCGCCGGTATCACTCAACACCTCAACATTATTTTGGGGGGTGGGACGCCACTCAATGAATGGTAGAAGCGGCCGGGAAACTGACTCTAAAACCGATCTGTATTCATCGATATGGCGCAGGATCACGGCGCTGATCGGAAAGACAACACCTGGAGGATTATACCCGGCCCGTGCAAGAACGTGGTGGATCAACCATCTATGGATCCTCCCATTACCATCTTCGAAGGGGTGAATATACACGAAGCCGAACGCCATCACGGCCGCTGCGATGACCGGATCCAGATTATCAGGCAATACCCGCTCACTATAAGACGCAATACCTCCTACGAGATTCTCCAGGTCCACGGCACGGGCACTGATATGCGAGGGGATTGGATCCATGGTCTTGCGATCACGTAAGCCAATGAATCCACCTTCAGTGCGCAATCCAAGTTTCAGAAATCGATCATCACCGATCACAATGCGCTGCAGTTCTTCGAATTCGGCTACACTGAGAGGGCGTGAACCGGCCTCACCGATCACCTGTCCCCAACGGGTTGCCCGTTGAAAGGACGGGCACTCACCTTCAATGGTAAAGGAGGCTCTGCTGTCATCCAGGAGGAAAAACGCTGCTGCTCTGCTGATGATATCCGGGTGAGTACGATCGATAATCTCTCGCGCCAGTTCATTCAGACCCATTGTGCAGTATTGATCTAACAACTCCGTGCGCCGAACCATTGGACAGAAGGCATGCGTACCGGGCAAGTTATCCACTACCTTGTGACGCGATGATAAACTTCCTGTGACCAGCGCGAATTGTTGCTCGGTGTTTACGACTGTGACTGCCCGCACCTTACCGGGATCCTCAATGTCCAGTTCACGTCCTGTCAACCATTCGTAGAGAAACCAAATCCGACGAGCATAACCACCTGTCGGTTTTCTGCGGACAACTTTTGCTATCTCTGTACCGGACACTTCAGAGAAGAGAGCAGCCAGCACGCGCAAATCCACTCCCTCCCATTTAAGAGCGAATTCGAGTTGATCTCCAAGCATTGTTCCCGGTGCATGTCTGGGAGTCAGCAGCCGCCATTCTTTGGTTGAGTTCGGATGGTGTCGCTCAGCTATCGCCGTCGTCCTTGACGGAAGGGGCAGTTTCAAATTGTATTCATCAATCAAGTCAGCATACCCTGCGGGAGTTGACGGTTCAGGGATACTGCGGTTGCGAAACATGTTCACTGGCCTTGAATTATGATCACTCATCGGCGATTTCCTGTACGTTCGAGCACTGCATTCCTGTATGCACATTGAACAAGATATTCAAGAATCGTGAAAAACGTTCACTGTCTGTGAAATATAATCACCGACAAGACAATATCATCATAGTTGTTCACCTGGATATCACATCCCCCGCCCTCTCGGGTGTGCGGGTTCGACTCCCGCCCCCGGCACGACGTAACCATAAGGGTTTACTGCGGATGAGTTCTTCTACCTGTGGATGAACCTGCCTCTCACCTCTCTCTGACAGCTTCATTGAATGCTTCATATCCACCGACAACCGGCAGCACGATGGACGTGGCGTCCAGATCGATCGTCAGTTCGGTGCCCGGATCGGGCCAGAGGGTGAATTCGCGGTCGCTTGAAAAGATCATCAGGCCGATCCGCTGTCCGGCGGGGATGATCTGATCATCGGGCTGCAGGTCGAAGGTCATCTCATAGAACCTGCCGGGTATGAGGGGCTCGCTCTCGGTAAGGGAACGGTAATTCTGCGGATCGGCCCACCCGCGGGTTATGAGATTGTCGGTGATTTTCGTGTCTCTTCTTTCGGTCCACGGCAGAGAGACCAGCCAGACCGACAGATTGGCGGCCGGTTTGTTGCTGGACAGCCTGATCGTGATGCTGGGAACGCCGGAGAGATGCACGGCTTCGGTCAATTCAGGGGTCACGTACAGCAACCGGTGCTCGGTCCATTCCGCCTGGGCCAGCGTACCGCCTGAAAACGAGAAGTTATCGATCAGTGTTTCGGTGCCCTGATCGGGTACATCATCTGTCACCAGCCCTCCCCTTTCAGGGGCCCCGGCGGTGAGATAGAGGGTCACAGGAGATGCCTCGGGATTCGGATAATCTTCATACGGTGTCGGTTCGGTGCGTTCGGCATCCTCGCGGACGATCCAGGCCCGCGGGCCATTCTCCACGCCGTTCTCGATCCCGAAGAGATAGCGGGTAAACCACCTGTTCATCATGCTCCGCGGTGGCCCTCCGCCATGCCCCCCCTGGTGGTAGAAAACTTGAGCGGGAACGCCCTTTTCCTGCAGGGCCCGGTAAATGCGGTAGCTGTGTTCCGGAACGACATTCCAGTCATTGAAACCATGACACATCAAGACGGCCGCTTTGAGTGGGGCCAGATCGTTCAGATAATCCCGGCCGGCCCAGAAGTCATTGTAGTCGCCCGTGACGCGGTCCATGCCCTGGGCCATCTCTGTATCCCGGATCAACGAATCGCTGTAGGCCCGTCTGGTTTCATCGCCGCTGTGGATGAAGTCATACAGAAAATCGATGTCCTCGCCCAGCCAGCCGCCCGGATGACGGACCAGTCCATACGAGCGGTAATAGTGCCAATAGGATGTGTTCGGAGCGATGGGGATGATCACCTCCAGGCCGTCGACACCGGTTGTCGCCGCGGCCAGCGGCAGGGTTCCGTTGTACGACGTTCCGGTCATGCCGACCTTGCCTGTGGTCCAGTAGGCTTCCACTTTCTCATCGCTATCCGGGGTGGTAAAGCCATCCGCGCGGCCGTTCAACCAGTCGACAACTGCTTTGGGTGCCAGGGATTCGTTATCACCGCCCACTGTCGGTGAACCCTGTGAGAGTCCCGTGCCGGGAGAGGATGAATGGACGACGATAAAGCCGCGGGGTACCCAGGTATTGACCTGTGAATTGGATATTCTCGGGCGTCGCCCTCTGCGCCTGATCGCGGGGGGATGTGTGCGTTCAGGAGGAACCGCGCCGACTTCATGCCGCACGTTCCAGAAATACTGCCGGGCCGTTGATGATGTCCCCGCGAAATAGGGACTCGATTCGTAGATGACCGGGAGTTTGAGCCCTTCGGTGTCGGTCTGCAGGGGCCGGATGACATCCACATGCATGCGGTCGGGTCTGCCGTCACCGTCGGTGTCGAATTCAGTCTCTACCCAGAGATCATGCCGGATCCACTGTTCAGGGTCTTCGAGTTCCGGAATGACCTGGGCTTCACCATTGACGATAACCGGAACCTGTATCCCCTGCGCCCTGGTCGGCTGTACAGGTACGAGGAGGATGACGAGTAGTGCTGAGATACTGAATGACTTCATCGGTTCTGCTCCCGCGCTGTCTCTTCTGGATTCTATCTGCGGCTGATTCTCGCATCACTGGCGCATAGCTGCAACCCTGAGCGGTGTGCGGATTCGAGGCCGGGGCACAGCTGAGTCCATATTGACAGGTCCGGGACATGAAGGCAGCGGATGGGCAATATGTTCCTTCTCATCATGCCTGTTGTTCCCGGAAGCCGGGTATGACTGTTTTCCAATTTTACCTCCTGTGCTACACTCCCGTTGACCTGTGATCGGCAGAACGCGCCTCATCCGAAAACCCGCTTTCAGATTATCCCGGGGCACAGTTTCCGATGGTTGGATCGACTCTCCTGCAGTACGAGATACAGGAACTGCTCGGCAGCGGTGCGATGGGTGCTGTTTATCGGGCCTTCGATACCAGGCTCGAAGTCTATCGGGCCCTCAAGTTCCTGCAGTATGACCTCACCGAACACTCCACAGCCACGGCGCAGCTCCTGCGCGAGGCCCGTAACCAGGCGAAGCTGAACCATCCCAACATCGCTACCCTTCACGATCTGGGCGAAACCGATCAGTATTCCTTCCTGGTCATGGAATACGTGGACGGGCCACCCCTCGATACATACCTGACAGAAGGGAAGCCCTCTCTGGACGAGCGCTTCCTGATACTCCTTCAGATCGCCGCTGCTCTCGAGGCGGCCCACGCCCAGGGCATCCTCCACCGGGATATCAAACCCCAGAATATTCTGGTGGCGGGTGATGGAACCGTGAAAGTCACCGATTTCGGCCTGGCCAAAGCCCTCGGCCAGACGACCCTCTCATTGTCCGGAGAGACCAAAGGCACAGCGCCCTACATGGCGCCCGAGATCTACCGGGGGGAAACCACTACCGAAGCAGCCGATGTCTGGTCTTTCGGTATCCTCACCTTCCAGGTCCTGGCGGGCAGGCTTCCCTTTCAGGGCAAGTCATTCGAGGAAACCGCGTTCAGCATCCTGAACGAGGATACTCCGCCTCTTCCCGACGAGGTGGAATCATCCCTGCCGGGAATCTCGGCCTTTCTGGATTATTGCCTGCAGAAAGACAGCTTCAAACGAATATGCGACGGCGGTCAGCTCTTCGAATCCCTGCTCGAAGTGGCTGAGAACGCGGGGATACAGACTTCAACCTCGGTTCCCCGTACGATTCCTCGAAGCACCGTGGTCCGTCGCCGATACAGAGGCCTGCCCGTGATCACAGGATTGATACTGGCGATCGCAGCCGCAACCATCCTGGCGACCGGATCGCGTTCGATCCGGACCGAATTGATCGACTCCAGCGAGCTTGCTGCCGGCCAGATCTCTCCGACCTGGGTCGAGGAGGGCCAGAGTCTCGCCCTGCTCGGTGCTCTTGGTGAAGCTGTCATCGAATATCGCAGGATCCCTCTCGGGAATGAAGGCATCAGGAAGGTCCCCCTGCCGGCGGGATATGAGTGGAGCAACCTGCAGGCATCTCCTTCAGGGTCACTCTTCGCCCTGGTGGCGACTCACGCCGATCGCGGCCTCTATCTCTACCCGACGTCGGGGGATACTCTTCTTCAGGTCTGCGATTATTCTGTGTATTCACCGGTCTGGTCGGCAAATGGCAGGATGCTCCTGTATACACATATGGTCGAAGAATCCGGCCTGACAGTCAGCCGGCTTACAGCGTGTTGTCTGGAGACGCCACCGGATGGCGGGATACCCGAGCGGCATGAATGCCGGGCAATCGAGTGCCAGGGGCTGCCCCCTCCTGAATCCGAACTGTCCCTGTACAATCCGGTCTTCATCATGCGTGATTCGAGGATCGCGTTCGTGGTCTCCCGCGGGGCCAGGATTCTCGGTATCTGGACGATCCCGACCGAAGGGGGAGAAATCACCCGGATCGATACGGGAGATGCACTGCCGTGGGTACTCCAGTGGGATGAGCGCAGGAGAACCCTGTACTTCAACACCAATGACAATCAGGACATCTACGGCATCCGCTTCAGCAGACAGGGGAAAATCCACGCGCGCCCCCGACGCCTGGAGATCGATGCGCTGACCAATGCCTTTGTATTCAATGCGAAAACAGGGCGCCTGGCTCTCATGACCGGAGCCGCCGAGCAGCCTGTTTTCAGAATTCCGTTCCCTGAATCAGACGCCGAGGCAGGGATTGTCGCCGAAGGATTGCTGTACTCTCCGGCCATTTCCGACGATAGCCGTGTACTTTACTATTCGGAGGTCGTGCCACTGAAAGGTCTGCAGCTGCGCCAGCACGATCTCACTACCGGTGAAGTGACCCGCTGTCTGGCTGACGATCCGACCATCACGAACGAATATGCTCCTGCGCCTGAACCGGGGGGCGGCAGGTTTCTCGCTGTCCTGGCAACCTCGATGGGTCAGGATGATCTCTTCCTGTACGACCTGCTGGATCGCAGGTACGCCCTGCAGATCACGAATGATGAAGCCAGTGAAGGCGAACCAGCCTGGTCACCGGATGGCAGGTCCGTTGTGTATTCCAGTCGTGTCCGACCCCGGATGGCCGGCCGACCCGACCAGATCATCCGGTGCCGTCTCGCTCGCACCGCCAACAGCATCAGTGAAGTACAGAAAGACACCCTTCTCGAACGAACATATCTGCGCTACCCCCGAATCAGCGCCGATGGAGAACACCTCCTCTTTCAGGCGGGGGGGGATTCCCTCGGCATTCTCGATCTGAGCACGAAGACCGTGCTGCAGTACCGGTTGGGCCGATGCCCCGTCCTGACTCCATCACGTCAGGATGCTCTCTTCCTTGATGGATTCGAGGTCAAGCTCTGGTCGGACTGGGCCGAAACCGGCTTCGGGAATCCCCTGATCACACCGATCGGCCGCATTCCCGAGTCGGTGTCCATGATCAGCCCGACGCACCCGAGCATGACGGCTGGTCCCGATGCCGTCTATATCCCGGGGATTGTACAGTCCGTACCCGAATTGAAGATCTACCGGATCAAACGCTGATCAGGTTTCTTCGAATTCAATGCAATCACCGGGAGTTGGAACCCACACCTTCTTCCACGGGCAATAGTAGGGATCAGGATCATTGGGATCGAGATCCGAGTCGTCGGCCGGATCGAAGCTGGAATCGTTCATGGCCTCATCGATCCGCACCGTTTTATAGAATTCTCTCCTTCTCCCGGGATCGGTCTCACCCTCGGTGAAATAGATGGCATAGGGGGCCAGTTGGCTCACGAGTTCATCCAGAAATTCGGAGGTCTTCTTGACGAGGTCCTTGTGCTTCTTGCATTTCCTGACCCGTCTTCGATAGTCCTCGAAGATGTCTGTTATGAAAGTGAAGAGCATGGCTTTCTGCCCCGGATCGAGGGAGTCATTTGCGTTCGGCATGTTCGTTCTCCGCATGACAATAATAAACAAGTGCCACCATGACCTTGTATGTGCGGGGAGTCGACTGAGCCTGGCCAGGCGTGTGAACAGCTATGATATCATATTCCCCCCGGGGATCGAAACCGGTAGACACCCGGAACCCGGAATAATCTTCCGTCACATCCTCACTTCTTCACCGACCCGGCTGGCTGAGTGTGCTACCTTACCGGCAGCAGTGCCGGTTCGAAGGGTACATCGCTGACAGAACTGCAGGGAGCAAGACATGAAGAAGACCGGAATCCTTCTGACGGTTGCGGCGGGTTTCATCGTGATCATCGTCATCGCCATCGTGATCGGACGGCGGGACAGATCCACTCCCGCCCTCGGAGAAACCGAAGGCATGGCGCAGGGGACGGTCTT
>Ga0180431_10008178_pt1 | contig 12041 bp, 15 predicted proteins | sample SS_ome_11_FD_132459 | JGI IMG/M metagenome (GOLD analysis project Ga0180431, IMG submission 132459) | Hypersaline lake sediment archaeal communities from the Salton Sea, California, USA - SS_1_MS_1 metaG | ecosystem: Environmental > Aquatic > Non-marine Saline and Alkaline > Hypersaline >... | reverse complement strand
GCCGGCCACAAAGTAACGTGGCTACGCCGATACAACGACAACAGCCCGATGTCGTCGACATCACGCAAATGTTGAAACTGCCGCGGACGTTGCCGACACAGCCGCCGTAGATATCGCCGCGCACGCAACGACCAGCGCGGACCGCCAACGACAAGAAACTCGACCTCAGGCACGCGGCGGCCGATCTGCTCCAGTGCACGAAACAGCGGTAGCTGGTTGCGGCCAGGCTGCGATGCGTATAGCGGCACCAACACCCGTAATCCGTCAGGCAACCCATGCTGACTCAGCGGCACCGGCACATCCCACGGCACAACCCGCGGCACGAAGCAAGTATCCAATCCGTCCATTTTTTGGCAAACAGCGTTGGCCACACATTTGTACGGAAAAACCAACGTATCAAACTGCGCCAACACGCGCGTCTGTCGACGTCGAATCTCGTCCCAACTAACCACAAATATTGTATGCACGCTGCTATTCCGCGCCCAGTATACCTCACTCAATTGCGGTACGACGGTCCAAACAATATGCGAACAATCGAGCGACCACTCGCGAAAGTCCGCCCGCTTCTCGTTAAGTACCGCATGATCCCATCGCGGTGAGAGCGGCTTACGACAAACGCCGCGCGCTAAGATAGTAGGCCGACGTCCATTATTCTCAGCAACTTCAGCTATATAGAGCGCCGCGTGCGTACGCTCGTGCGGAGAGTATTGGGTTACTATACCCAGACGTTCAGCCATACCTGCTACTCGCTATACCGGCGGCGCCATCGACATCGCTGCTTGTTGTCCGGCCATTTGTTGCTGCATCGCCTTACCCTGCCGCTCAGCCTGTTGATCCAGCTTGTCCAGCGCAGCCTTCACCGCCATATGAAGCATCTCACTCTCCGTTTTTAATCGACGCAGTGTACTGATTCGCTGCGTAGCCGGCAACGCAAAAATTTGCTGCGCAACCACATTTGCCATCTCGTACAACTCTTGCGGTGAAATGGACTCCAAGTCGGACAGTGGCAGCTGCGCCAAAATTGCTTCAACCGGATCGACTGGTGCGGCACCTGGTGGCAACCCGGCTGCCGGCGGAGCCGCCCCGGGTGCGGTCGCAGGGCCGCTTGCTCCGCCGGCAGCACCGCCCATTTGCTGCGCCGCCGGATCCATCGGCGCACCGGCGCCTCCAGGCGCCATCATTCCCTGTGCCATTTGATCGCCCAGACCCGCATTCTCGATTGCTTCCTGAGTTTTCTCGCTCTTCTCAGCAACGTACTGTTGCTCTTCCAACAAACGATCCTGCTCCTCCTCAAACCGTAGTCCGACTGACTTGAGGCCCGACGTTTGCGAAATCTGTTGACCCATCATCAGCTGCAGCTTGGCCAACTGCCGGTTGAGATCATCTGCATGTGACGGCCGTGCGAGCCGCACTTTTACTTGTTCCCACGACAACGTAGTACTGATCTTGTTCGCCAACCACTGCAAAAACCTATTCAGCATATGAACAAGATGACTCCAGCCTGACTCCATAAGACGCAACGCCGTGGGGGCGGCCTGTAATGTCAACGTGCGCTTGTAGAATTCAACAGGTATGTCAATTGCATTCAACAGCGTATCAAGCGCCTGATCCATGAGCTCGTGCGGCGCCATCTGGCTTGCCTCACCACCCAGCGCTTGATACCTGATCGGGAACGGCAACGTAAACCACGCTGTCGGATCACGGCGACGCTGCGCCAGCATCGACTGCATCATGCCCGTAACACCACCCATATCAGCCGAAAACAATGGGTCGCCCATCATACCATTCTGGCCGCCAGTACCAGATCGCGGCTCTGGTGTGAGCACCCGGAACGGGATTATGTAATCGAGCCCGATTGCCTCGTTGTACCTATGCAACACCTGCATGTACCACGCTTGTCTGAAATTTGTGAGCACGCGGCTGATACCCCAGCCCTTGTTCAAAATACCACACAATGTATCTTCTTTTGCATGATGGATCATACCCGGATCCAACAAAATATACTTATCATGCTGGACGGCCTGAATCGCCTCCCAGGGTGCGTGCTCCAACACGTGCAGCGTTCCGCGATTGATATGATTCTTGTAGTAGGGCGGAATGCGCCAGATATGCTCCACAGCGTCGGAGTATGGATCCCATGCAAGCTCGAGCTCATGAATATTCCACCGCTTCACAGTAATGTCGTCCTCTTCAGTGGATCGCCGATCTACATGCGTCCACTTACCGCGGTACGAGCACTGCGGACAACACGCGCGAAACTCGTTCGCCCACGTGAATTTGAGTCGTTGATTATTCGCGATGCGTTTGAGCGGCGCTTCGAACCCACACTTGGGACACGACAGGTGTCGTCGAAACGGGACGACTAGTGACGTAACGCTATTTCCGTACGTCAGATAATCGCGGGCTACAAGCATCAACACACGATCGATACCGAGCGTGTCGTACATGTAGTCCAGATACTGCTCCTTCCCTTCGCGATCCGTACCCTCGATCTCCAATTCGGTGATAAAATACGATATCACCCGATCAATGGCTGCACGATACACGCCGTTATTAAGAAGCAGATATTCACAGAATCGCAACGCGTTCGTGAAGGTCGACGGCATCGCAAGTGATGCGTAGTCGAGGAACGGGTCTGGAAACAACTGCGTGTTGTTTGAACTAGAAGTCGCGAAATCTGGCAACAAAAATGACATGACGCCGTCCTTGGACTAGCCGTTGTCAGTTTCGGCGGTACTATCCATTTGATCGACTACTTGATCAGCTAGCCGACGGGTTGGATCCTGTTCCAGTTGCGCAAGTGTGGGTTTTGCCGCCCGCTTCACACCATCGTCGCCCTCTGGCGGCGTCACTCCGTCTTTAATCACACCTTGCTTTTCCATGGTATATCCTCGCTAAATTCTGCAAATTTGGGAAGCCCGATCTGACCTAGGTCAGCCGAATACCGTCTGTAGCGGGGTCTGGCGCCGGCGCCGGCTGTGACATCGAATGCTCACTCTTGATAAGCAGAATACACAGGTCATAATCCAGAAACGGGAAATTGATACCCGTGGTTTGCGTGCAATAGATAATGTCCTGCCCAGCAATGTGGGCCAAAATGTCGCTCTCCGTCACCGTCGGAAAATTGCACGGGAATCCAACTGCACGACGATCGAATACCAGTATAAGAGTTGCCCCGGCTTTGATGACCTGATGATAGAATGCCTCCTGCTTAAACGGGATCCCATCAATCTCGAATTCTACTTTGAACGTGGGCGGTTTGGGGACCGCAGGAACTGCGTTTGCTGCCGTCGCCGCAGCCGGCGCTGCGGGCAGCTGTGCCGCCGCATTCTGCCGAATCGCTTGTGCCATAGATCCGAACACTAGCGGCTGTGGCGTCGTTTGCGGCAGATCGGTTGCCGGCTGCGAAACAGAGTCAACCGACGCCGCTTTCACCGGCTGGGCGGCCGCGGCCGCCTGTGCGCGATAATCTTGTACACTTTGCACCGCACCTGCGGCCGCGGCCGCTTCTTCTAACTGCTTGGACGCCGCATCGTTGTTGCGCGATACAACAGGTCTGATTTGCACGCCCTGGGGGCCCGTAATCGTGGGGGGTAAATTATCCATCACGCGATTTCCCTCATCTATTGGTTGTGGTGTAGGTACCGGCGCCGCCGGATCCGCCGCAAATTGCCGAAAAACATCCGCCGCACGCGCACGTCGCTCCTCCAGCGATGTGCTGCGATGGGGCTGCAACTCTACAATCGCGGCGGCCATCTGATCTTTTCGGATCTGCGTCGGATCAACGACAAAACCGCCACCCGGACTATCCGGATCAACAATCACACGTGTTGCAACCGCGTCTGCGTCGTGCCCGAGTGGTGCGCCACCATCCGTCGACCGCCGAACAACAGTGCCTGGCATCCGTAACGCCGTATCGATCGAACGGTGGTACTTGGTTGGATCCAACGCATCTGCTGGATCAATCCGCGCAATCACGGGCGCCCGCTGCATAGGTGTTGTCGTGAAATCGGCTAAAGGATCGTTTCGTTGCATATGTAACTCCTTAATGCCTAATAGTATAACACGGCCTGATATGTAAAAAAAGCCCAAGATACCCCAATAGGGGTATCTTGAGCAAAAGATCATTGAAACCACTCGGGCCGCGCATCGGTATGTTGCACGATGGCCTCAATGTCGATATCACAAAACCAGATCCGCGTAATGTGCCGTGCCCGATACATTACCTGGCGGCTACGCCGTGCTCTTTGCCCACGCGGACCGAACACCAGCACCGCATGGCACACACCTTCGTGCAGAACTACGCACACGGCCGCCTTGCCCCGTCTCCAGTATGGAAATATCACCGGCGGGCGGCCATCGTTCGCGTCTACAAGCACATCGACAATGTCAGCCGACTGGCTGTGGATCTCGTGCAGCATGATAAAACTTTCGTGTGTGCTGTCGCGAGATCTGCACCTTCGAACTCGCGCCAGCAGTGTCGAGCGTTTCGAATGGAATCATCCCACGATCACGCGCTCGAAGCGTGACAATTTGCACCTGTGGGAGTAAACCCTCGCCGTCCTCGCAAGCGCACTGCGTTGCCGCAACAACTGGCTGCGCATCCATGTAGATCCGAGGAATCCATTTACCTGTATACCGGTCGTAATCCCGGACCAGGTTGGCATGCCGTAGCAACATTTTTCGGTCGCCGCGCTGCCGGAATTCGTCCTCATACATGATGAATTTGCCCGCATAAAACTCACCATCATTAGCATCAACAATTCCGGGTCTACGCGTAAACGCGACGCCGAGTCGCGGCTGAACAAACGGGGACACAATTTGTACCCGCGTCAGCGCATCGTGGTAGCGTGCCACCTGTTCCACTACCTCGTCGAAGTGCTTGCCGAGCCGCTCCTCAAGCTCCACGCGATCGCGGCGCTCTTCTTCTTTTTGTCTGCGCTCAGTGACAGCGGTAGCACTCTCATCCTCATCCGCCTCGGGAATCTCCTCATCGGGATCCACGAACGTCAGCAAGTAGACCGTATAGTCCGCTGATAGACCAGTTCGGGGCGCCAACGAATCAAGGTACGCCCACTGGCGTTCAGCGACCACCGTCGCAATCAATGCCTCGATGAGCTCGAGCGCTTCGTAGATTACGCCTACCTCGTCGATTGCGAAACCGGCAATCCGCGGCCAAAAATCGTACATGAGGCCTTTGCGCCGGTGACTGCGCTCCAGCCGCGCACACGCACTGGCGGTGCATTCCGCATCTGCCCCGCGGCGTTGATACTCTGCCGCCAATTGCTCGGGCCGCTTTACGCCTGGCGATGCCCACAAGTCTTTGCACAGAACACAACGACCTGCGCCGCCGTGCACAAAAGACCCATCTGCATCGACACCGCTGCGGTACTTACGGACGTTGAGATAACGCCCACACGGCTCAACGACCAACTGATGCACCGCGTCGCGGCTAGCCAGATCGCGTATTGCGTGTTTCGCAGCAACGCGGCCACGCAGCGCACTGCGAATCGTTTCGCCACTATCGCCACGATCGAGTAACGCGACCCGGACAACTGCAGCCCACTCCAAATGTGCGCGACGGAAGGTATCGAGGTTGCGATCGTCGGCAAAGTCGATAACCTTCTGCCGGCACTCGAAGCATGAAAATGGTAACTTTCCGGCCGCCACGCGTGCGCGGTTGGCCTGCGTCCATCCAATTTGCAACGCTCGAAGCCAGTCATTTGAGGTGGCTCCAACTGTGGATGTGATTTTCCGCTCACCCAGATGGCCAAGCGCATCAGCATCCCCGTGCACAAAGTGCCTGGCAAACGTATCCGCCAGCGCCTGAATCACACCAGTCACATCTGACTCAGCCTCAGCTGGCCCTGGTTCAGACACCTCGACGGCAACGTTTGTCCCAGCGAAAGTTGCATTGTGGAGCATTGTGCTCTCCTATGATTGTGCGGAATCGCGAGCGACCACCCGCGAATGTTTCCGCCATTCCAAAAATGACACCACCTGCCGTGGTCGCGGCTGTGGGCCTGCAAAAACAACTACCATGTTACCGGTACGTCTACCGGCGCGTGTCTCGGGCCATCGTCGATGTACGGGACGGCCCTTATATAAACGAATCTTACTCATCGCACGAAAGAAAAATGCTAGGACTAATAAGCCCTAGCATTATATAATGCCATCTTTTGATGTGTATTTTTCGCATACGACTAATCGGATTCAGCCGTATTCTGCGCAGACACGTCATCCGTATTGTCTTGCTCGGTTGGCTCAGCTTCGTCGGTGGATTGCGACTCAGCCGGCTCCTCAGGCAACGGCAACGCAGCACCGGGCTGCACCAGCCCCGAGCTGCACTCCGCCGACAAACCATCGGTATCGCCAATCAACAGCGGCTGACCCCCGTCGTCGACTTGCCACACCGGACCAGTTTGCAACTCCAGCCGTGCTCCACAAAAAACATATAGCCAATGCGGTCGCGACTGATGGCGCAACTCTGCATCCAGTGCCGCCTTAATTGCCGTAAGTCGCGTTCTCAAATCGTCGCGCGTGTTGCACGTTTCGATTTCCGGATCGCCGTCATCAGTCACATGCACAATGTAATACAACGGTGCAGCCCCCTCAAGCTGGGTCGCCGCCAGTGTAAATATGTCACGTAGCTGTGTAAGCATACGATAGCCGCGCTCACTCGCCGGTGTCGGTGTATCCGACGCATCATCACTCATTGTGGTAGTCCTTTCTTGACACGCTCCGCACTCGGAATAAGTGCATCAAATTTCGGGGTTACGCGCTTGGGTTTCTTGTCGCAGGATATCACACTGCATTTGCCGTCACTGCCAGCAACACGCAGAATCTGCCGCACAACCTCGCCCTTCGCGCCCTTGGTCACTAGGCGACCTACAACTTGGCTCTGCGAGCCCTTGTAAAAGTAGGGCAATATCGTAAGCACAATGCCCGGATGCTCCTGGCTTGCAAGCAATTTTTTGCCATCCGCATCGTGGATTACCCAATCGCATTCAATGTTTGTCGGCAATTCGACGAGCAATTGCATCGCTTGGATCCTTTCCCGTTAGCTGTTTGTATTTGTCTAAATGCGCCTGAAACGCAGAATTGTCGTTGTACTTGAGCGTAGCTAAATCGCCATGAAGCACGGATTGTGCTACAGCTTGTACTTCCGCACGCGGCGGCATCTCAACCATCCGCAACGATGCAAGTGCTGTAGCCGCCGGCCTAACCTCCCAGCGAGCTGTGTTTCCGTCGACACAAAAAACTGTTAACGTGACTGTCGGAACGTCCAACAGCATCAAACTATGACGCTCAACGGTAACAGGATCCGGAATCTGTAAATCGCCCGAGAATGCCCGAAAGTAAAATCCGGTTTTACGGTTAACGCCGCATACGCCGCCGAGAAACTCAAACAACGACGGCCAACATTCGTTGCGCACCGCCCACACAACGTTGCCCCACGTTACACCCGGCATATTCGGGACCGGCGCCAGCCCGTCGATAATGCGATGCTTGAATAGTTGCTGCAATACAACCGTACCATACGGCTGCGTCGCATACCAGTCAGCTACTGGATCCTCGTGCGGATATCGAAACTCCGCATGCGTGAAAAACGCGCCAAGATTAAAAAAATGCCATTCGTCGGCATAATCGGTCAGCGTGAAGCGCGCCGGCGTTTTATCCGGCGTGCGCGCTTCATGCGTCTCCGACCAAATCTTACCATCTGGTTCTGGTAATGTCATAAAACGGCCTTCGGGATTCGAACCCGCATCGAGCTTATGAGACACGACGGCACCACGTACTCAGCCGTCCGGCTGCCGAAGCAACCTACGGACAAGAATCAAGCCGCACTAGCATGAGGACAGTGCTGCGCGGCCCCCACCTGCGATTCCTTGTCCGCCCTTCGCCCTGATTCATATGGATTAACTAATACCGTCACAATTGCCCTCCAACGTCAACTGGCACACCCACAACGCATCTGCAATATTATCCGCCCCGGTCGACTGGTAGTCGTCAACCGCCAACTTGGTGCCAAAAAACGCATTCGCCGCACGAATCATCTGTTCCTTGTTTGCGTTGCCTTTCCCGGTTGCACGCTTCTTGATCGTACCAATGCTGTAACCCTCAGCCGGCACATTATTTTCGTGCGCCCACAGCGACATAATGCTCTTCAAACTGCCGAGCAACTCGAGTGCCGGTGCCGCCCGAGCAAGTATTGCAGCAGGCGAAACACGACGATTATCGATCGGCGGCGTCGCACGTACGTTCTCGTACCCGATGATGTGTGGAGACAACACCGCCAAAAACTGCTTCAACCGCACCAGCCGCAACGGCGCCGTGTCATATTGTCCGATCGAGAGATCAAGCTGTCCCCCGATAATTGTAGCACCGAGAGGTTGCCCAACTTTGAAATCTGCCCACGCTACACCGCAATTCGTCGCCAAATCGAGCGCCACCACCCGACGATAACCCGGAGACAAGCCTGCAAGCTGTCGCTGCAGCGCCTCCGGGCGTCTATGCATGTCGACCTTTGCCATAATGTCACCTACTCACCTACCACGGATTGATTATCCTGCGAATCCGGATCGAGCTGATCCGCAATATTCGCCAGCTTGTAATGCTCTTCAACCAGATAATGCACAGCTAACGCATCCGTCGAAGCCTTATGCATGTCATCCGTTATAAGATTCGCTTTCTGCATCAACCCGTAACGCTCTGCGCAGTGCGTATCCAAATTCCATTTCACATGCGATCGAATCGCGTGGATACGTGTTGCAAACGCTTTCATCGTTTCGCCGGGCAGCGGCAGTGGTGCGAATCGCTCCGGCAACTGACTCGCCTTTTCGATGATGCCTGAGTCGTAGATGAGATTCGGTTCAAACTCCCACCGAATGCGCAACCAATTATGGAATGCCGCCTTGATGAACTCGATGTCAAACGCCCACCCGTTATGCAAAATGAGAATCTCTTTGTTGTTCTCAGCCGTCTCGACCAACAGCAACAAATCGTTAAGCGCCTGAATCGGGTCGATTCCCTGGCTTGTCAGGTACTCGTACGTATGGTGCAGCACCTTACCCTTGCGCTCAAACGCGCGTTGCACATCGCTGAGATCCTTCTGCAGCCCTATGATATCGGCATCGGGATGCCGTGACCAGTCCAGCACCACTTCACGTGTCTCGACCGGTTTATGATCACGCACCACGGTATACCCGTACGTGCATATCAATTTGGTCGCCGGATTGAGTCCCGATGTCTCCAAGTCGAGCGTTGTATAGTTCGCTGGGAACCGAAACAACTGATCGAACTCTCGAAACCAGTGCTGTGCCATTAGTGCTACCAATTTAAGTTCGCGTGAAATAAGCCGGACGCGTGGCTGTTTAACTGTTGTCGTCATCAAAATTGTCAGGACGATGTTTGTTAAACCGCTCTAACGCCTGGTACGCCCACTCATGAATATTGTGCAAATCGGCGGGTGGTGCTGTATCGGGCTGACTGACGTCTTTGACGCTCGCCCAAATTCCTGCTAACAGCACCTGACCCATTTTCATATAATACGCCGCTTGAACCGGCGGCGGTAACTTAGTGAACCCGTGTTCCTCTAATGCGGCCACGGGATCTTTTGCAGCAATGATGTCATTTAACGCTTGTGCTAGCGGCGTTGCCGCCGCGACCAAATCCGCGTATGTGAGACCGTGATCTTGCATGTATTGCTGAAACCACGGTTCCCACCATTCCTCATCCAACGCCACCAGCGCTTGCTTGATCATCCCGCGACCCACGTACGCCAGATCCCGCTGCGGGTTGTACATCGCCTGTCGCTCGAGTGGTTGAATTTCTTTCGGACGCCATTGAAACATCATCGTCTCCTGTATTGTAGGTCTCTCGATGCGTGGCCGCCGGACACTCGCAATACCCGACCGGACAACGCGCACAACGATGCCGATAACCGTGTGGACACGACCATCCGACACGAAAACGGCGTTTTATTATGTCGCGATTCCATTTCAGCAACGCACCTACCATACGCACATTACGAAAACCCGGCTGACCCGGTCGACAATACTGCGGATCAATCTGAACCACTAACCGCATGTTAACCAATTCGGTGTCGTGTGTAAACGGGTACGACCGCCACGGCGCCGAATAACCAACCCGTCGCGCCAGCATTTTGCAGAACGCACGAGACCAGTTAGCGGCAAATATGAGCGGGCACGACGTACCCGCTAAAACCCGCAAACGCACTAGATTACTTCTTTTACCATTCCGCGGCGGGTTTGGGCTCAATGACAGTACCTGCACCGGTACCCATTCCGGCTCTTCCTGCATCGTCCACGGCGGTACCGCAATCTTCTGCTGCAGCAACTTTGTATTCGCGGCTAGCCGCCACGCGACTGCATCAATTACGGATACGGTTAACCGCGTTCCCGCCAGATCCTGAATGCTGCGAAATACCGTATTGTAGTTAACCCTGGGCAGCGTCTGCGCGATCACCTGCACAAATTGCTGAAAATCCGCACCCGTCAATGTATAGCCATGATAGCCCAGCAGCGCATCGTTCGTTAGCTTGTCGCGCAGTTTCTCAATGCGCGACAGACTAAATCGCGGTATGTTCGTAGCCGGTCTCACTATACATTTCCTCGGTTGTCAGTATATCAATAAACTGATTCTCGACCACTTTAAAGAAAGTATTATCGTGAAGACGGTAATACAGTGTACGCTCGCACTCTTGCACGACATCAACAAGTTCGCCTGGGATTGTCTCTGCCGGCGATATAACATCCTTAATGATCCCGTTGAATTGTATCAGATACAACTGCACAGTCGCAAGCTGTCCACCTGCATTGACGTAGTCGCAAAGCGCATCAAGCAAACATTCTTCGCGACGCAAATACGCGGCATTGTTCCCTGTGTTAGGCACCGTTATTCGGAGATGCTCGGTATAAAGTTTCCCGTCGCGATGCTCCTCGACAGCCAGTCCCGGCAACTTCTGCCCCTCGTCGTCCGTACTAGTACGCGACACCACATGCAACCCATCCCGATGCGCATACATATGTGTCGCCATCGCGACAACGGCATCTACGTACGTCTCGTCGCTCACGCTTGCACCCCCTGTGCCGCGCGCGCATCCTTAATCAACTGCACCGCGCTCGCCGTGATTTTGTGTCCGGCTTCCCATGCCTGCTCCATACGGACTAGCACATCATTCGTGATCAGCGCAAACAGTGCGTGGAACTGCACAGCCATCTCCGGCGGCAACACATTCAGATCGAGCTCGTACTCTCCCGGCACCTTACTGTCTTCCATCGCATACGTGAACTTCACAAACGGCAGTACACCAACGTTCGCATTCGTGTCCGCGGCCAGCGTTTCCAGCTGCCGCACAACATGTCGAAAATGTTTAAACGCCGCGGCCTGTCGCTGCAGATCAAAATTGACGGAGTTGTAACCACTCGCATATTCGTCGAGTGTAGGTGCCCGCTGTGGTTGCGGCTGCTGCGGTTGAACCTTGTTGGCGTCATCTGCCGGCAGCTGCGCCACCTGCGTTTCAACAGGCGTCGGCGGCGTCGGTTGTGCTGGTGTTTCCTCGGCAGGCTGTCCCAGCTTCTGCTGTAGATTCGTAGCATCGGATAATGGCCGAAAATTGTCTTGCATCTCTACCTCCTAGTGAATTTGTACCGCGCAGCCAATCCAATAGCGCAACGCGTTCTCATGCGGCCGCCGATCCTCAATCGGCCGGCCCATAACCACATGTACACGCCGCGCGTTTGGATATCGTACTGCATAACGTTGTCCCAGATCGTACGTACTCAACGCCAGCTCGGCAAGATCCGTCGAAAATGTGCGATACGGGCACAGCGGAATCCGAAACAGGTCGCCGCCCGTTTTTCCGCGAACTATGTACCAGTCCTGCGGCGAATGATTCTCATTTACGAAATCGAGCGGTGTCGCGCGCACGTGCCAAACTGCCGCACTATCAAGCTTCATCGGCACTTGTGGCAACTTATCAATTTCTAAAAACGGCTGAATATCCACAAAATCTGCGG
>Ga0180431_10008177_pt1 | contig 12041 bp, 12 predicted proteins | sample SS_ome_11_FD_132459 | JGI IMG/M metagenome (GOLD analysis project Ga0180431, IMG submission 132459) | Hypersaline lake sediment archaeal communities from the Salton Sea, California, USA - SS_1_MS_1 metaG | ecosystem: Environmental > Aquatic > Non-marine Saline and Alkaline > Hypersaline >... | reverse complement strand
TCGTTTTCGCCGGCCCGCTCGAAGACCCGTTACATAGGCCGCCGATAAAACGGAACATGCCGGCCACAACTGACGATACCACCAAAAATAGATCATTTCATGCAGCCTTGCCGAAATGACACGGTGCTCTGGGGGTTCCTCCGAAAGAAGAATCAGGCTCGTAGCACTGACAGCGACCGTAGACAGCGCTTTCGACATATTCGAAATGTTCGCAAGATTCACATACCTGTCTCATATTCCGTGTTTCCTATTAACCACATGTACTCTTTGAGGCGCGAACAACCACGCCAACTGATTCACGGCCGTCATCCTACCCATAGACACCGCGATTTAAGTCATCCTCCTCAATGACCGGGAGTTTCTTCTTGAAGTCCACAACGGCTATTGGCAGGATGTGCCATCTCATCTCAACAGGCGATGAAATACCTGCCTCGTCCAGGAGCCTGACCTGCGCCTCGTAGGTCAAATCTTCAAACATTATCTTCATCTTCAAATCTCTCCTCACCTGTCAAAAACTGCATTCACTTGCCAGGATCTGTTGCCATCACAGCAGCTACAAAGAGCAACCACCGTGCCACCCGAACAGGTTTTTCTCGTTGCCCACCGTAAGCACCGGCTGTAAAATGTCTTAGTGGCCGGGATTTTCTCCGGGCTAGTTCTCATGGTTGGGTCCTTAGAATAGCCAGCAGACGATACCCGAAAAATCGGGTGCCTGCTGCCGAAAACTGACAATGATGAGAGATTGGTTTACCCATGCTTCTGCATATTCTAACAGCAACAGAAGAACCTGAACTTAGCAGCAGGTTGTGCGAGTTTCTGACGCGAAAGGATACGGTCGTCGAATCACTTAGAGAGCCGAGAGACTTCTGGAAGGATCTCGGACAGAAAACATGTGATTTGATCCTTGTCAGTCGTGCCCTTGTTACGAACCAAGCCCTTGACCGAATTCAAGATCTACGAACATCGTCGGATATTCCGGCAATCGTCGTCCTGACTGAATTCGAGGATGAGAAAGATCGAGCCGAACTTGTTGCCGCCGGCTGTGAAGCGATCTTGAAAGTAGATATTCCTTTTGCCAAACTCGGACGGGCAGTGAGGGCCATAGTTGAACGCAGGGGCAAAGCGGCAGCCAACGTAGTATCAATCCCACAACAACAGACCTACGCTCAGATAACCGACTTCGTCGCCGAGAGCGATGCGATGAGGAGATTTCTCAAACCTCTGCCGCGAATAGCGGCGAGCAGTTCATCAATTCTGATACTCGGCGAGACAGGCGTTGGCAAAGAGCGGCTGGCTCATGTGCTACACGCTGAGAGCCCCCGCTCCGACGGCCCGTTCGTAGCCGTCCATTGTGGGGCACTGCCGGAATCTCTCTTGGAGAGCGAGCTTTTCGGGCACGAGCAGGGAGCATTCACTGGCGCAACCAAGGCTCGGCGGGGTTGCTTCGAACTGGCCCATCAGGGTACGCTCTTCCTGGATGAGATTGGTGAGATGCCTCTGCATCTGCAAAGCAAGCTCCTGCGTGTTCTTGAGAATAAGGAAATACGACGTATCGGTGGGGAGAAGTTGATCACTGTGGACGCCAGGGTCCTGGCCGCGACGAACAGAAACCTTGAAGAGGAAGTGAGCGACGGTCAGTTTCGCCGGGATTTGTACTATCGACTGAATGTGGTGTCCCTGACAATGCCGCCCCTGAGAGACCGCGTTGGAGATATTCCGGACCTGATAGACAGCTATGTTGAGCACCTGGCCCCACGAATAGGATGCCAGATTTCAGGGGTGAGTCAGGATGCACTGGAGGCACTGTGCGCTTATTCCTGGCCCGGCAATGTGCGAGAGCTGATAAATGTACTGGAGAGAGCCATGCTACTTTGTGAGAGCGATGTGATCACAACAGACGATCTGCCAGCGGCTGTCAGCGGACATGAAGGATTGCCCATACGAGAGTTGTCGGTGGATCCAGAGGTCTTTCCTGAGGAATTGGCGCAGAAGCCCTTGAAAGAGGCTCGAAGCGAAGTTCTGGAGCAATTCGAGAGGGGATATTTGACGAGGCTGCTGACTGCCGCGAACGGCCGCGTAGGCGAAGCCGCAAACCGAGCAGGCATAGATTCAAGAACGTTGTTTGACAAAATGAAGCATTACGGTTTGGACAAGAGGAACTTCAAAGCATAGCCAGTGCACGCGTCTGAAACGCAATGCACCTGGACCTATTAGTTCTTTCTTCTTCGCAAAAGCCTTTCCAGCCCCTATTTTGTTGTTAGCCAACTTTGAGCTGGCCCGACGGCTGGAGTTGGCGATGTGCTCGCGCACGCAGGCGAATTTCGCATTGCGGCGGCGAGTTCAAGAGAGGAGAGTTGGGCCTCCGGTTTTTCGGGTGTCAAGTTCCGATTATTGAGAAGGCGTGCCTCACAATTCATAGAGGGCCACCAATCTCTGGCCGCATAAACTCAGTTCAATAAAACACTTGTGATGAATACCCCAGGTCTATCAGCCTTCATGGCACAGCTTTTGCTGGTTTGAGCGCAGTGACGCAGTCGGGCATGGGCTTGTGTGCCGGTGCCTGAAGTGTTGCGGTTCCGGGTCGATTTGAGAATGTGGTTTGCAGGACCGATTGACATGAATCTCTCCGGTAACGCAAAGGAGTAGACTTCAGTCGTCCCTGCGTGAGGCTGTTCCCGCGCAGTACCGTAAGTTTGTGGTGGCCACGACGCCGCATAAAACTGGGTTCCTCCGCTGGTGGATCCAAGGAGTGACAAATGCTTCGCAGACTGGGTGAAAAATTGGGAGTAGTCAACCATGTTCGCAGCCTTTTCGCAGATAGGAATGAGACTTTCAGGGCCACGAAATGGAATTGTGTGCTGAGAGACGGCCGTCTGATTGTCATCAGAGCTTTCTTGAAGGAGCCAACCGACTTGCTGATTATGGATGCCATGCTGGAATCCGATCGGCTCCCTTCCTGGTATGCAACCTACGTTGCTGTTACCAAGAACTGGTCGTCGATACTGAAGGCTGACATCGCGGCATAGATTCGAACTCTGTGACGTGATCGGCATCGCGAGCCAAAACAAATGCCAGATTATGACCTCTTAAATGGCCATGTGTCGCCCAGCGCTTGTTATCCGGTTCTTGTAGGCCGGGCGGCCTGGCCAGCTTTGTAACTTCAGTGGACAAAAAAGATAGGATGTTGAGAAGATGAGAGACTTTCGAAACTCTTACTGGCTTAGATTCTTGCCGTTGCTTGCTTGTGCCCTTGTCTTGATCGGTTGTGATGATGAGGTGAAGAACGAGGCCATTGAAGATGCGGAACGATCAAGGAGATCACTGAACGCGGCTGAGGCGAAGCTGACACGAGCCCAGAAAGAAATCGCCGACCTCCAGGCGCTACTCTACGCAGTCACGGAACAACGTGACAAGCTTGAAGCCCAGGTCAAGGGAGTTATAGAAGATCAAGGCAAGGCGCTTGCTACTGCCGAAGAAGCACAAGAGGGAATCAGAAATCTGACTGCCCGCTCGACGATGGATACCCGGAATGTGGCCACGCTTCAGGGCCAAATTAACGAGCTGACGTCGATAATACAATCGCAAGAAGAGACTATTGCGGTGCAGGAGGCTACTATCGAAGAACTACTGAAGACAGTTGAAGCACAACAGCAGTCCATCGAGGAGCAATACGGCGGTCAGGAAGAGCTCGAGGACGTCAATGATCTTCGTTCAGCTTGATCAACAGAGATGAGAGTGGCCGTTGATGTGGAGTTTTGAGAAATGTGCAGTGGTAGTGGCTCATCCTGACGACGAGACGCTATGGGTAGGCGGCACGGTACTCCTGCACCCTGACAGTGAATGGACAATTGTGGCGGTCTGCAGGAGCAGCGATCCGGATCGAGCGTCAAAGTTTTTCAGTGCCCTCAAGCATTTGAACGCTGCAGGAGCCACGGGCGACCTAGACGACAATCCTGAACAGACTCCGCCAGCTATCGCCGACATCCAGAGGACGGTCCTTGAACTCCTACCCTCGCACAAGTTTGACCTTGTTGTTACTCATGGAATGTGGGGCGAGTCCACACGCCATCTCGGACACGAGGAAACAAGCAAAGCGGTATCGGCCTTGTGGAATGCCGGCAGATTGCCGGCAAGGCAGATGTGGCGGTTTGCCTATGAGGACGGTGACGGCCGATATCCTCCCCGAGCAATGGAGAGTGCCGATGTTCGAGCCAGGCTTCCAGACGAGATTTGGCGGAAGAAATGCGACATTATCACCGATGTTTACGGATTCAGCCCTGACAGCCTAGAAGCGGAAGCAGTGCCGCGGGAAGAGGCTTTTTGGCTCGTGGGAAAAAGAAGGTTATGAACGCCATGCGGTCAATGATTCTCTTCTAATGAATCAGTCGTGACTATCCAATTCAGAGACCTTATTCATCTTGGCTAAGATTGATCCCGGTCTTGCAGTAGCAGTTCCGATGTGGGCCAGACTCCGGACTGAGCCGGCGCCGAGGCAATCTCAAAAGCGATGACCCTCATTTGGATCAACGCAAGAAACCGCCTCGGCGGCTCGAGCCGACGATTGCTACCTGGTTACGCCCTCGCCAAGAGTACGTTTCAGATCAATTCTGGTTTTCGCCCTTCTTCCTGCGAGGCTGCTTTTCACCAGCCGACCGATTGCCTTCGCCCATGGGCTTTTCGGCTTTGGGCTGGTTTCGTCTTTCCGCAGCAGCCATCTTCTTTTTGAATTGCTCTTGCTTCTGAGCAATGATCTTGTCGATGGCCTCTAAGGTCTTGGCAGCTTTCTCCTCGGCCGCGATCTGCCGCACTTGCTTCCACGGGGCCAGATCATTCTCCAAGGCCCTCTGAGCCAGAGCAAGCCGCCTCTGCTCAGGTGTCATCGCTTCAAGTTTGGCCTTCCACTGCTTCTGCTCCTCGGAAAGACCCTTTCCAGCCACCCTCTTGGTGCCTCGGTTAGCCTCCTTGGCCCTGCCCTTCTCTTTGGTCAAGGCTGTGCCTGCAGCCAGCAGAAGAACCAATGCCACGGCACCACAAATCAATGTCTTCTTCATAATAAGAAACTCCTCAGACTACCTTTACTCAAATCGACCCCCACGGTGCGGGTCGAAACAGCTATGTAGACGCCTGACAAGCTTGCTTTGTTGCATGTATTTCGCTCAGCAGTCGCCGGCAGGCACAACTTCACTTCTCTCATGCTTTCATTCCATCGTGTCAATATGCCCCCTACTGTCGCTGTGGCTTTTCACGGCTTGTCAGAATACGTGACAATGTCCTGACATCAACCTCGGCGCTGTTGAACACGGGGATATCGGTGAATTCTGAGAGTTCTCTTATGAGCAGAGGAGAACTCGAGCAGACGCCGGAGAGCAAATCCGGCACCAAATTGAACTGCTGCGCCATAATTCTGAGGCCGCCAATTGCTCCAAACGCATCGCTGGCACAGAAGACAAGCTTGTGGATCCTCTCGCGGACTTGTGGAGAGTTCAACAGCATGGCGGTCTCGCGCTGCAAAATTCCATCTGCGAACTCCACAACCCAGAAATTGTTCGGATTATTAGCGAACTTGAGATCTAACTGATTGAAGACGGCCAACAGGTCCTCCTCGGGCAGCATGTACGTTGAAGAGTGGCCAAGATACGTGAAATCAGCATAAGGATGAGCTCCCGCGTCGTTCATATGAAGAATGTCTTTGAGACTTGCCGTCCCAGTCACCTTGGCCGCCCTTACCCCGTGTCCCAGAGACCTCAGAGCCCAGCAACATGCTGCCGCAGCCATGCTCTTGCCAGAGTTCATCGAGGTTCCACAGATCAGAATCATGGGCGACCTTGGCTGCTTCTTCACGGTTTTGCTGGGTGCTATTAGAGAAAAGTCCCTTGTGTTGAGGACGTTTCCACCGGTCTGATCGCATACGTAGCCAAGAACTTGCACTTTGGTCGGGTCCTTTACGAGCGTGTTTTTTGTCTTCACCAGGCCGACCATGCCGGAGCGAGCAAGCAGATCAAGTTCTTCGATCATCTTGTCTGGTACCAGGCCTTCGTAATAGTCCGGTGCATATCTATTGCCGAACACAAAGACCGCCCTTGTCCCGTCGTATATCTGGTGGATGCGGCCGGAAGCATTCTCCAGCGACGAGTGCTCTCCGATACGACTGACCACTCCGTAAACAACGTCTCCCGGCTGAGGGGGTTTGTCCGACTGCCTGTAGCGCTTTACCTGACTCAGTTTGATTGTGAAAACTGCGCTGGGGAGAATGAAGCCCCGTTGTATTCTCTTAGCCTCCCGTGGCTCGGCTTCCCTGCGGGCTGAACAGCTTGCAGCGCTCAACTCTTCACTCATTGTTGTCCGATCACTTGAAAGAATCCTCGCTACTGAGAAGACCCATCTGAGCTAGTCTGGCGCACTTGGCGCAGTATCGAGTCCAAGGAACCATCTCAAGCCGGGTCTTCGCAATCAATTCCCCATCTCCGTCACATATGCCATAGGTGCCGGCATCAATCCTCACAAGCGCTTCTTCGATGCTCGATAGAAGCCCCTTGCCTCCATTGCTGGACTGCTCCACTTTGCTGCTGTGATGGCTCCCACCTGCAAGATCAGCCCTTCGAGCCGGCGTGTCCGGCAATCCTGCAGACACATAACCGGCTCTTTCTCTCCCATGAACTGTCGCTCCCTGCAGAATTTCATCACGTTTGGTCAGGAGCACTGTCCTGAACTTCTTGAGCTTCTTTGCACTGATGTGGTTCCTCTTCATCGCAGATGTCCCTTTGCATATAACGATCTCACGTGCGTTCGGTACGTTCTTTCGCCTTGGCAGAACCTGGAATGCGTAGCCAATCTCATTCATGTTATCCTTCCGGCCATCAACGTAGAAATACAATCGTAAAGAGGCCTCGCCCGACCCCGCATGACGGTCAGCCGAGCGAGGCTGTGACCGCCTGCGCTTCTCAGCACACAGTTGGTCACACGACTGATAAGCTTTGCAGTTTTGTCTTCTCCCTGACCAAGTCCGTACTCCTGCCGACGATCATACATGTTTACAGTGCTCAGCATGAAATGGCCTGGCCCATCCATCTTCCAGATGGTCACGGCCGCAATGACTCAGAATGCCCTCGTGAAGTGGCCGAGCCCTGTTCCCATTGTTCTGAGCCATTGGCCATCGCAGCATCTTCGAGAACACCGATACCAGACGTTACACGCGCCACAATCCTGTCGGCAGTCGACCATCTCCATGGGTCTACCACACTCAGGGCAGACTTGCTTTTCCACCGCTCGGCCTAAACTCGCAAACAGGCCGCTTCTTTTGGCTAACATCGTAGTTCCTTTCGGGGGCATATTATTGATCCTACAAGAAAACGCATTTCCCTGCACGGCACGTGCATCTCCGGCTGTTCGTCAGAATCACGACGGCATAATTAGCCGCAGTACGGAGGTTGGCAGTTGCTCTCCCACATTGACTCATACGGATTCGAATGCAGACATCTTCGTTTTCCTTCAGCACATTTCGACCAGGACGCCTTCGTGCCAGTGAGGCTCTCGGCCTCTGCGGAGGCAAATAAGCAAAGGCCGTGCCTATCCTGTGGGATGACGGCGACAGCATTCACATATCCTTTTGGTTAAAGGACTTAAATATGGCAAAACCATTACTGGCCACTGCCAACCGAAGGCGAAGCCTCGAAGATAGAGGCGCATTCGAGGGAAACCGGAATTCTGCTTCCGTTCTTTTCGGGTCTCGGGCTCCGAATCTCACATCCAGGCAAGAAAGCAGCGTAATGTGCCCAGCTTTTACCGCGTGCGATAGGTCCTGCTCTTGCAGTCATTTGCGGTTTCCACGTAGGGCTGTCTGCGATCTTGGCATGTACGTTGTTGATTGGGCTATGAAGCACCGCTCTGGAAGATTCGGACGCGTGGCTTCTGTCGGATCGAACGCCTGTCCTCATTTGGCAGGCGGCAACAAGACATTAACACTGTTCGGGGACCGCCTGATGAGAGATATGCAATGCCTGCGCTTCTCTTGGCCTTTGGCCGTTTCAAGATGGCCGATACGGTTTTGTGGGAGGCGCCAATGTCCGTGTGGGCTACAGCGCCTGCAACAACAGGAAAAGGTGAATCATGAACAGACTATGTGATGTGCCGGGATGCACAGGAATCGTTCTCCTGGGTTGGCGCCCCCTGACCGAACGGCGCGGCCGTCGAGTCTGCGAGCAACACTGGCTCAGACACAAGGATCCAGACGAAAGTTTTGATCTGTTCGAAGCGTTCGGCTTCAGGAAGCCGGCAGGACTGCGCGGCCCGGCAGGAAGGAGGAAAGTTGAGTTGCGCGCATAGCCGGGAACATCTGTTCGGGTGCGACTTAGGTGCCGTAGCTACAGCCGAAGGAGAGTGGCCGCAAAAGAGGCGATGCTGGCGAAGGCCGTTCGTACTTCGCGGATACGGATGCAGGATTCACGCGCCCTTTTGACGCATATTTAGACATGACACATCTACTGGCAGATGCGTCCTACAGAAGGTGAAGTCTCGATAGCAAGAGCGCATTCCTGGCAAAACGGAATTCTGCCTCTGCTCTTTTCGGGTCTCAAGGCCCGAATCTCGTATCCGGGCGCAACCACAGCATGATGTGTTATCTCTGTGCCGCCTTGCCTAAGCCCTTGTCATGCAGCCAGTTATGACCTTGGGATGAGTCTGACTCCGATCTTGGCACGTGCATTGTTACTTCGACCGTGAGTTGACGGTCTGAAGAATTCGGGTGCGTGGCTTCTGTTGGACGATTGACCGACCTCGTGTGGTTGGCGACAGCAGAAGCAAGATGTGCTCTTGAAGGGAGATTGATAATGGTACGTAGGAAGACTGGGAAACCCAAGTCTAAGGTGAAGAACTCTCGGAAGAACCGTGAGGCCCAGAACGTCGGCAAGCCCCCAAAACGTTGAAGCGACCCAGGGTTCCCGAGCGGTCAAAAGCGAGCTGTGCACGGAGCCTGCCGGTGGAATCCTGTCTAAGTAACGTGGTTCGATGCGGGCGGAGAAAGAGCCTGAATATCATGCATATACAAGAAGAAGTGGTGATTGGGCTGTTGGCGTTCCTGGCGGCATTCGCATGCTGGATATGGGCTGTTGTAGATGAAGGCAAAAGCCGTACACGGAAACTGCCCGGGCGATCAGATCCGTCTCAAGGACTGGGCGACATTGAAGACAGGTTGTAATGTATCATCGGTGCATCGAGACTTGGAAGAATATGGTCTTAGAGTTCCAGCCCTTTGAATAGACAGGTCCGGAGAATTGGGTAAGAGAGCCTGCTTGTCTGAAATGACGGTTGCGGCCCTTTCACGCCATCGAGAGTCTCGCGTGAACCGCCGACTGATTCAACAAGGTCCAAAGGACATGGCCAATCGCGGCTCAAGAGCATACAAGGATTGCGCCAGACGGTGAAATGTATTGAGGCATAGCTATGATTCTAAGACCAGGAGAAAAGATCCATGTAATTCTTCGGCGTGCATTCCTCCAAGACATAAGACGTCACTTCATTGGCGAGGTGACGGATGCTACGGATAGCATCGTCCGGGCCGAGGGAAATGCGTACTTATACGATACAAACACCAACCTCTTCGTGCGAAAGTCGTACAGCCAAGTCCGAATTTTCAGCTTGGCCGACGCTGTTAATATCATAAGTGTTTTGCCCCGTGCTGCGAATCTGAAAAAGACCGTGTACAAACTTACCGAGAAAAACCGAATGGTTCTGACGTACGGAGAGTCTTTGTCTATGGATGTCAACGAGTTTGGAGTTAACAGGTAGGGATGTGACCAGATGACGGAGGTACTTCCCCGACAAGTAGACGAAATCCGATGAATTCCTTCTGTAACTCATCAAATGATCTTGGGAATTGGAGACTCGCTATTCTTGCGGCGTTGCTATTGTTGCTCATTTTTGCCGTGGACTCTGCCTGCAAAGCGGAACAGCTACCACCCTTAATTCATTCCGTTGTCGAGCACATCCGGGGTGAACACACTACACTCCATGCAGGAACATTATGTAATACGGAGTGGCATCGCACCAACGTATGACTTCTTCATTGACGGAAGACACAAAGGAAAATGCATCTTCTGCGAACTGTTCTAAAAAAAACCTAATTAGTGAGAGAATTGCCATGAAGGAAAGAGTTGAAGTTGTTAGTACCAAATCACTGCAGAAAAGCAAAGACACGCCCAAGATGGCAAAGTCACTTGGACCAGTCTCAAATCTCGAAGAACATGTTCAATCAGATTGGTGGCGGTTCATTTTCAATTCGATGTATCTCAAGACCGATGGAGACGTTGTTGATGATCCACTGGTTACCTCGAAGGAAGTTGATGCGTTCTCCAAAATGGTCCATCTTTCTCCGGAAGACTGGATTCTGGATTTGTGCTGCGGACAGGGACGCATATCGCTTGAGTTGGCCCGGCGAGGATTCGCCAACGTTGAGGGACTGGACCGCTCCCGGTACTTGATCCAGAAGGCAAGATCTGAAAGCAGGAAGGAAGGTCTGAGTATCAGGTTCAAGGAAGGAGACGCCCGAAAGTTGCCATACCAGCCGGACACATTCGATGTCGTCGTGATTCTCGGCAACAGCTTCGGCTATTTCGAGACACCGCAGGACGATGTAAGAGTCCTGAAAGAAGCCTTCAGGGTGCTGAAGCCCTGGGGAAGGATTCTTGTTGATGTGGCCGACGGAGAGTATTTGCGCAAGCGATTCCAGCCGAGGTCTTGGGAATGGATCGACAAGAACTATTTCGTCTGCAGGGAGCGCTGCCTTTCACTGGACAAAAACCGTCTGATCTCTCGAGAGGTCATCACTCACGTTCAAAAGGGAGTGATTGCCGATCAATTCTATGCCGAACGACTCTACAGCAGTGAGGACATGCAGGAACTGCTTGGCATGGCCAGCTTTAGCAACTTGGCAATCAACGGAGCAATCCTTGCCGACTCACGTCGGAACCAGGACCTGGGGATGATGGAGAGACGAATTACAGTCTCCGGAGTCGTCAAGAAGGATTGGACGCCTATCAAGAAGAGAGAATCAAGCCACAACCTGGTCGTGATCCTGGGAGATCCAACTAAACCAGACCCCCTTAAACCACTGTGTGTCTTCGATGATGATGATTTCTATACGATCGACCAGCTCAAAGATGCGTTGCGCAGCCTGAACAAGTACAACATCACTTATCTCAACAATCATGACGGCCTGTACGGCGACCTGACAAAGCTGAAAAGCCAGATACACTATGTCTTCAATCTCTGTGATGAGGGCTACTGCAATGATGCCAGTAAAGAGCTTCACGTGCCCTCTCTGCTCGAGATGCTTGGCCTGACATACACGGGTGGCGGACCACAGTGCCTTGCCTTCTGCTATGACAAGTCGCTCGTACGTGGCATCGGCAAGGAAATGCAAATCCCAGTACCTGACGCCGTGTTCATAAAACCTGGAGATGACGTTTTTGAACTTCCATTTGGCTTTCCCGTTCTGGTCAAACCGAACTTCGGCGATTCCAGTTTTGGAATAACGACACGAAGTGTGGCCAACACTACCGAACAGGTCGTCAATGCCATCTCGGAAATACGGGAGAAGTTCGGATACGACAAGCCCATCCTTGTCGAGGAATTTCTGATTGGAAAGGACTTCACCGTTGGAATCATCGGCAACCTTCCTGATGCCTACACGGTATTGCCGATTATCGAGGAGGACTATTCATCGTTGCCCCCGGACCTTCCGAGGCTTTGCGGCTATGAAGCCAAATGGCTTCCTGATTCGCCATACTGGAATCTAAAATCCATACCGGCAGATTTGCCTGATGAGACAGAAAAATTCGTTGTCGAGTGCTGTTTGAAACTTTTTGACAGACTTGAGTGTAGAGACTACTGCCGGTTCGACTGGCGCATTGATTCAGAAGGCTGCCCCAAGATTCTTGAGGTTAATCCCAATCCGGGATGGTGCTGGGACGGCCACTTGGCAAAGATGGCCAAGATCGCTGACATGTCCTATTCTCAGATGCTCGCGGCTATCCTCGACGCGGCAG
>Ga0180431_10008175_pt1 | contig 12043 bp, 11 predicted proteins | sample SS_ome_11_FD_132459 | JGI IMG/M metagenome (GOLD analysis project Ga0180431, IMG submission 132459) | Hypersaline lake sediment archaeal communities from the Salton Sea, California, USA - SS_1_MS_1 metaG | ecosystem: Environmental > Aquatic > Non-marine Saline and Alkaline > Hypersaline >... | reverse complement strand
GCTCTACCCGGTGGCCCTTCTCCTCCAGGAGGAGGACGGCGCCTCCCGCGACATCGCCTGGCGGAACGCGGGCAAGGCCTTCGCCTCCAACCCGGGTCTGACGCTGGCCGTGACCGCGGCCGTTCTCGGCGCCGCCGCCATCAGCGCCCTCTTCCCGCCCATCTGGTTCGGCGTCGTGGCGCTCCTCCTCGTGGCCGTCTGCCTCAACGCGGTCCTCGGCTGGCTGCGGACCGGACAGGGGGGGGCGTAGGGGGAAAAAGAGACACAGAGAGACACAGAGAAGGCACAGAGACGCGCAGAGGGGGGGGTCTCCCCCGCACCGGACTTATCGTCGAAACGCTCTGTGTCTTCTCTGTGGAGCTCTGCGATCATCCTTTCCTACGGGCAAGTAATTCACCTAAGGGACACAAGCTATGAAGCAACTGGAACAACGGGTCAAGACCCTCGAATACGAGATCAAGATCCTCAAGAACGAGGTCCAGCGCACACTTCTGGATATCCAGGAGCAGATTCTGGTTCATTACTACCCCTCCCTCCGCGCCGAAGACGAGGGGCCCTCCGAGGGGACGATCCAGTCCATCGAGGAGATCCGCGAGAAAAAGCGGCAGCTGGGCGGCGACGAGCGGCAGGCCCAGCCGGCGCCGTCCTCGTCGCGCAACGCCACCATCCAGGCCCACGCCGGCTCGGGGACCCCCATGAAGGAGGTGTCCCTCGACGAGATCAGGGCCGCGCGTGGGGCCTCCGGCGGCGGCGACGGTGGGTCGGATGGCTCGTCGGATGGTCCATCGATGGAGGAGATCGAGGGGAAGGAACAGGACGAGATGGTCATCCTCTCCGGGTGGGTCAGCAGCACGGCCAAGCGGATCGGGAAGGATCCCACGTCCAAGCTCGTTCGGGGCTACATCGACCAGGACATCCTCAGCCCGCACGTCGAGCAGCCGCTCCTCCGCCTGGTCGGGCTTATCGACCAGAGCGACACGCCGGACAACGTGGCGGTCAACGACATCCTCCGGGCGGTCATGAAGCTGGACGAGTTGCTCGGCCGGAATAGCGACATCGACCAGGCGCTCTCAGTCATAGAGCAAGCGGGCCTTGGATAAGATCGTCGTCACCTCACTCCTCATCATCGCCGGCGTGGTGGCCGCGGTGGTCCTCTACAACGCCGTCTATCCGGCCATCGCCGAGAGCAGCGACGCCCTCACGCGCCGTCAGCGTCAGATCGACGACCGGCTCCAGAGCCAGGTGGAGATTGTCCACGCCACGATCCCGTACGGCGTGATCACGGAGGAGGCCTGGGTGTGGGTTAAGAACGTCGGAAGTCAGCGCATCTCGGCCATTGAGAACTGCGACATATTCTTCGGGCCGGAAGGCAATTTCGCAAGCTTGAGCTACGGTGCTGAAGAGGGGGGGTGGGAGTACGAGATCGAGCAAGGAACCGAGTGGGACCCCACCAGGACCCTCAAGATCACGATCTCGAATCACGACGGAGACCCCCTCGACGTCGGAACTCGGTACTTCGTCAAGGTGACCACGCCCAACGGCGTCTCCGACGAGTACTACTTCAGCCGGTAGGAACCAGCAGACCTGTCGAGAACCCATGGAAAGCGCGATCCCCGCGGTGATTATCCTCACACTCCTGCTGGTGCTCTCAATGACGCTCGCCGAGCAGATCCTCGTCTCGCATCAGGTGGCGGCCGAGTCTTGGATGGCGATGGAGGAACGTCAACTCGACCGTTCCCAGACAAGGATCTCCGTCGTCGAGGCGAACGCCCCCTCAGGCACGCGAGTTCAGGTCCTGGTTCGCAACGATGGGCAGACGAAGCTGGCGGATTTCGACCAATGGGACGTCATCCTCCGGGCGGACAACATGGCCGATTGGTATGCCTACCCCAGTGATTGGATGGTGGAGATCGACGAAGGGATCGAGCTTGACATCCTCAACCCGGGCGAGACGATGACCGTGACGCTCGACCTCGACAGCGTCGGGTCGAACAACATCGTGGTGCTGATGACCCCCAACGGCGTGTCGGCCTCGCAGGTCTTCACCCGTTAGCCGTACCGCATCCGGCGAGATCGGTCCGCGTAGTTCCTTCCATTCAGTCTGACACAGCCGGCGCACCCCCTGCGGCCTCGTTTCGCCCCTTAGCGTATTGACGGGACGGCATCTGTCGCAGCCTCTGCAGCCCAGGTGTCCTCGCCAGAGTCTCGTTCTGAGGTTCCTTAACTGGGCTGGCAGGTACTATGCCCGACTGCAGGCCCATCAGCGGACCGCAGCGTAGCCATCCGGGAAGCATGAGCCGAAGGCCGCGGACGCACATGAGGATGAGCCCAGATGCCGACGTAACATAGCCGTAACTGAAGCGAAACCCATGGATCGGCGCTGGTCCCTTATAATATCACGCACGCCGGGCCAAGGCAGATCCCATAACACGGAGTTTCAGGAGGTCGATGTGGCGACTGACAGGGAGTGGCAGGACGGAGGATTACCGGGGGCGGGCACGGAAGTACAGCTCGTTACCTTCAAGCTGGACGATCAGGAGTACGGCCTCAGCATCGAGAACGTCGTCGAGGTCGTCCGCATGGTGGCCATCACGCGCATACCAAAGGCCCCCGACGTGATGGAGGGGATCATCAATCTGCGCGGTAGGGTGGTACCGGTGATCAACCTGCGTAAACGATTCGGCGCGCGGCCCAAGCCGCGGGATCTGGACACCCGACTCTTGGTGGCGCGCATCGGGGGGCGGGTCATCGCCCTCAGCGTGGACACCGTCTCCGAGGTGCTCAAGCTGGACGCGGATAGCCTCGATGCCTCGGACGCCGTGGCCACGGGCGTGACCCAGTACCTGTCCGCCGTAGGCAAGCTGGGGGATCGGTTGTTGTTGATCGTCGATCTGGACGCCATCCTCTCCTTCGACGAGGAGAGCCGGCTTGAGGACTTGATGCGGGACCTGGAGGCGCGTGCCGGGGTCGGCGTCGCGGAGCTGGCCTAGCATGGACGACGTCGTTGTCGCGGCGTTCCGTGCCCCAGTGCCCGACGAGTAGCGGCGTAGTAGGGTGGAAGGCCCGCGAGGGAACCATGCCGAGATCTCGAACGAGCTCCTTATGCAGGGCGCCAAAGCCGCGGATGGCAGAGCCGGCCGCTGTTGGGGGAGGTTGGAACGCCTGTGAGGAACGTCCAGGGCCGAGGCAGGGGCGGCCGGGTGGCGGACTGGAAAGGCTGACATGACGGATCAATTGGCGTTCACGGATCGTCGTTATGAGCGCTTCCAATCCCTGGTGTTGGAGAGGAGCGGTCTCTACTTCCCGGATGCGAAGCGCCGGGCCCTGGAACGGGGTGTCGTCAAGGGCCTTGAGGCCTCCTCGTCCGGCTCCCTCGATGACTACTACGTCCGGCTCCTCCGGGAGCCCTCCAGCAGTCACACCTGGGACCAGCTCGTCGCCACCCTCACCGTCGGCGAGACGTACTTCTTCCGGAACAAGGGCCACTTCAACGCCCTCCGGCAGAGGATCTTGCCCAACTTGATCGAGGAGCGGAGGCGGACCACGCGCCGCATTCGTATCTGGAGCGCTGGGTGTGCCACCGGGGAGGAACCCTACTCGCTGGCCATTCTGCTCCGTCAGTTGATTCCCGACCTTGAGAGCTGGAACATCCTGATCAAGGCCACCGACATCAACCGGAGTGCCCTCCGGCAGGCCCGCCGAGCCCACTATCGAGCGTGGTCCTTCCGCGGGGTCGAACGACACGTGCAGGAGAGGTATTTCAATCTCGACGGGAACAAAGACTACGTGATCGACCGGGCGGTTCGGGACATGGTGATGTTCGAGTATCTCAACCTGGTCGAGGACTCCTACCCCTCTCTGGCGAACAACACCAACGGGATGGACGTCATCCTCTGCCGCAACGTCACCATCTACTTCGACCCGCAGACGACGTTGAACGTGGTCACCCGTTTCCATCGTTGTCTCACCGACAGGGGATGGCTGATCCCCGGTGCGTCGGAGCCCAATATGGTCTTCTACGAGGATTTCGAAGCCAAGACATTTCCGGGGGCCGTCGTCTATCAGAAGACCCCTGGTTCGTTGGCCCGGTCGAGGCCGGCGAGCCCCGTCTTCGACTTCGGTACCAGGGATGACGACAAGAAGGAAGAGACCTCCAGGGATGACCATTGGGCTTGGCTCCGAGACACAGATGGCAAGAAGAAGACCGAGAGAATCCCCGAGCGCTCGAAGGATCCCTACGAGGAGGCCACTGAGCTCATACGGATTGGGGACCTGGAGCAGGCACTGGTCAAACTCCACGAGAAACTCAACCAGGATCCTGACTTTGTGCCGACCTACTACACCCTCGGCAAGGTCTACGCGAACAAAGGCAATCTTGAGGAGGCCGAGCACTGGTGTCAGCGGGCCATCGGAAGGGACAAGCTCAGGCCCGAACCCTACTATACCCTCTCGATGATCTATCAGGAGCATGGTCTCCTCAACAAGGCCGTTCAGGCCTTGAAGAAGACTGTCTATCTCGATCGGGAGTTTATCCTGGCTCACTACAACCTGGGGCAGATCTACCAGCAGGGGGGTCAGACCCGCCAGGCGGAGCGGGCCTTTCAGAATGCCCGTCGCCTCTTGAAGCAAAAGATGGCACACGAACCGGTTCCCGAATCCGACGGCCTGGCCGCAGGACGGCTGCTCCGGCTGGTGGACATGGCGCTGACCAACCCCAACGCTGGTGAGAGCATGGAGGTCGGGTAGAAGGGGAAGCGCGCTCGCAAGGCTGAGACGACGGGTGAGGGACGGCGCAGGCTGGCAAGGATCGGCGAGCCGGCCCGAGAGAGACGTGGACGGAACGATGTAAGGAGGAACACATGGCAGCGAATGAGCAGGGAAACGGGGGATGGGACAGGGAAGAGGTGCTGCGCAGGATCGTGACAGCGCTCGGCACGGATGCTCCGGGGGGCGAGGGCGCCGGATACCCTCTGCCGGGTGAGCTGTTTGAGGAATCGGGGGCGCACGGCAACGGAACCGGCGTGTCCCAGGAGAAGATGCAGTCCATCCTCGTCGACCGCGCCCGGGCGCTGGCGAAATCCAGCGACGTGGACGCGAGCGAGGGCATGCCCCTGGTGGTTTTCTCGCTGGCCACCGAGACCTACGGCATACCCACGGACTACGTGCGCGATGTCCAGCCCTTGCGACAAATCACGCCAGTCCCATGCACGCCGGACTTTGTGGTGGGGGTCATCAACATCCGCGGCTCCATCTACTCCGTCATCGACATCCGCAGCTTCTTCGGCGTGCGGGCGAAGGAGATCACCCCGGCGACGAAAGTCATCGTGGTGGACACGGCCGATCTGCAAGTGGGGATCCTAGCCGATGACGTCTCGGGCGCCATGAGTGTCCCTCGGGACGAGATCAACCCGCCCCTGGCGGCGCAGGCGACCATCAAAGAGGAGTACATCGAGGGCGTCACGAACGATATGCTGATTATCCTCAATCTGGAGGCCCTGATGCAGGACGAGAGAATCATCATTCACGAGGAAGTCGGATAAGATGGCTTTCACGTACTTCTTCCGCGACCGACAGACCCTGGAATTGCTCGCCGAGCACGCTCTCCCAGTGCTGAAGCGGCGGCGCTACATCAACGTATGGGACGCCGGCTGCGCTATGGGCCCGGAGCCCTATTCCATTGCCATCATCTTCCGTGAGAATATGGGAAGGTTCCTCTTTCGGAACGTCACCATCTATGCCACCGACATCCAGGCCGATTTCGGAAACGTCATCGTGCAGGGCGTCTACCCGGAGGAGAAGGTAAAGCGCATTCCCTCCGACATCTTCGAGCGGTACTTCTCGCCGAACGGCAGCGATGGGCACTATCAGATCGATGGAGAGATCCAGAGAGCCGTGGAGTTTCAGCACCACGATCTCCGATCCCTGGAGCCCATCCGGGAGGAACTGGGCCTGATCGTGTGCAAGAATGTGCTCCTGCACCTACAGCCTGAGGAGCGTGTCGGGGTCTACCGGATGTTTCATCATGCTCTGGCGGATGACGGCTTTCTGGTGACCGAGCAGACGCAGAAGCGGCCTGACGAGGTGCGGCATCTCTTCCGGCGCGTGACGGACGTGGGGCAGGTGTTTCAGAAAGAGGCACGGGTCTGAGAAGGACCCCTGAGCCGGCGGGCGGCCATCAGAACCGACGAGCCCGCCCGTTGGTATAGGTCACGATAGAGCCTCTCGAGACACAGCCGTGGACCCGATCTCTCCATACCGATTTAGCCACTGGCGGTCCATGCAGCCTGCTGGGAGGTAGAGGACGGGGGAATAGGCAACCCGTCCCGTGGGGGCTGGAAAGCTATGCGGATCACTAACGTGACTAACCCGAAGAGCCAATCCTACTCGTCGAATGTCTACTTGATTCGGGGAGACTGGAATACGCTCGATGACGTAAATACTCTCATCGATGTCGGGAATGATCCCGCCATTGTGGATGCGCTGGGGGAGATGTCCACAGGTGTCGGTAAGAAGCGCATCGAGCAGGTGATCCTTACCCACGGGCACTTCGACCATGCGGCCAACTTGGCCCTCATTCGTGAGGCCTTCCGCCCCGTCGTCTACGCCCATTCCGCCTTCGTCCACGCCGACACCATTCTTGAGGACGGTGAGATCCTCCGCTGCGGCGACAGATTCTGCGAGGTGATCTACACGCCCGGACATTCCAACGATTCAATCACCATCTACTGTCCCGAGGAGAAGGCGCTCTTCGTTGGGGACACGCCGGTTCTCATTCGATCCGCAGATGCCACATATGCTGAGGCCTACGTCCGCGCTCTGGAGCGGGTCTGCTCAAAGGACGTCGAGACGATCTACTTTGGACACGGCGAGCCGCTCTATGAGGGATGCAACGAGCGTCTCGAACAGTCCTTACGGTTGGTGCGGCGTGGTTGACCGGATGGCGCAAGGGCGCGCGGCACGATGAGGGGCCCCCTCGGCGTTCTGCTCCTCGTGTGGAGCATGCTTCAGGGGACCGTTATCGAGCCCTTTGTGGAGCAGGCTCGGACGGCGTTGGCGGAGACCCGTGAGGACGTGGCCCGCTTGGAGAGCAGGTGGCGCGCGCTGGGCGTGTCGCCCGACGTCACGGAACCCGTCGATACAATCTCAAGCGTTGCGGAGGCGAGCCTGGAGCTCCCGGAGGAGATGACGGAGGCGTACGAGGCTGTCATCGAAGGAAGTCAAGATGGGCCGAGCCCGGCCCGGGGCGCGGTGGAAGAAGACTCTGCGTACAGGACGGGCAATCAGGTCTCCCTATCGTGCTCGGCCGGCGACAGTACGAGCGAGTCGGATGTCCGCCCGTGCTCCACCCGGTTGCGGATCTCCAATGCTGACCCCTGGCACGAGGAGGAGTGGTTCTACGTTACCGTTCTTCTACTGAGCGCGGACGGACGCCCGTTGGGCCGGCACACCCGGCGGCTGTCCCTCGTGAATCCAGGTCCGTGGACGGTCGACCTGGTGGACGTAGCCGAACGATCTCTCCCCTGGCAAGGACGCGCCACGGTTACCGTGCACCGTCAGATTGCCGAGGGATGGAAGGCTCCGAGCGAGGCGGACCGGATCCTTGTTGAGATACTGAACCCCTGTCCGTCTGAGTGCTTCACGCGAGAAGTACCCTAGCAACATGGCGCCGTTCACCAGCGTTCACCAGCCAACCCAGAGATGAGCGTCTCGTACCGAGTCGCCGATCTGGTGGCGCGAATGGCATTGTCGAAGGGTACACGGCCCGGCGCGAACATCCGGACCTGATGGACCGGGGACGGCAGCGGCTCGTCGAACCGGGCCGTGATGACGACGGAGCATGGGACGAAGCAGGTGGCGGCGGGGAGCGACCAGATCGATCGGACGGCGCAGACAATGCGGGAGCTGGCGATCAAAGCAGAGCAGTTCTCGTTGGCCTCAGAGCAGATCGTGGCGGGGGGTGCATCAGCACACCGTGGGGTTTGGACCAGATAGCGGTGGGGATGATGGATCAACCAGGCGGCGCAGTCGGAGATGGCTGCCCAGGATCTCGATACGCTCGGGGCGGAGCTGGGATCGGCGGTGGAGCAGTACAAGATGTGATCGATCTTGGTGGCCCATGGTGCTAACACGCAGAAGCTCCATCCCGGCGAGAAGAGCCTCCTCATCCCCGGACGGAGCCCCTCTTCCCCAGCCTGGAGCTCAACCCAGGTCGTCCTATCACTAGCGTTCACCCAGATCCTTTCACCGGCCATCCGAGATGAGCTCGCGCCGGTGGCATGTCAATGCTCAAGACCAGAGCTTTCGTGGAGAAGGAGGAAGCGAACGACGATGAGCGAAGCGTCTCAGATTGCCCTTCGGACGGATGGGCAGGTCTCGGACTATGATTGGTTCAACGTACAGCGCGGCGACCGCCGCGTCGGGAAGGTCCGCGCTCTTGTCGAGAACGATCGAGTTACGATCTACTCGATGACCATCTTTCCAGAATACCAAGGACACGGCTACGGGGAGGCGGTTGTCGAGCGTTTCAAGGCAGCTTACCAGACTATCGTGGCTGACCGCGTCCGGCCGCCTGCCCGGGGTTTCTGGGAGCACGAGGGTTTCCTCCAAGATGGTCTTGGGAATTACGTCTATGCCCCCGGCACACGCAGGCAAGGGTCGGATGCGGAAGGCTGACCGGAAGCTACTCACACTGGATCTTGTTCCACGAGCGAGGACGACCGTCGAAACGTGGTCGTAACGACCTCGTAACCCAAGAGGACGCCGAAGTACAGTACTATATCTGACACGCCGCGCCGGACTGTTGGTGGGCACGTTGGGATAGAACCTATCTTGACCTGGCGCCGAAAGGCGGCAAGTAGCCCGAGTTGGATCCGTGCATGGTTTATGGGATACGCTCTACGTTTGTTCTAACCGGCAGGTCATAACGGAAGCTGCTTTGGATCATTCTCAGAGGTCTTTCACATCATCAAAGCTGATGAGCTGCGCCGCTGGTCTGACTGCGATGCGGCATCGAACTCCAGTGACGCTCTGTGAGCTGCCGCAAGTCTCTGCGCTGGCCCGACGATCTGGCGACGACGCGAAAGGGGGAAGGATGGTACGAACCAGGTGAGAAGCTGCACATACAGACGAAACTGCTGATTACACGTACCGGTGCTTGGAAGCATCGGAGGAAGCGCCTCACCAAGAGAAGGAATCCTGGAACACTGCCGCAGCGAGAGTCTAGCGAGGAAAGGCTCGTCGACAGGTTCAGGAGTGTCAGGTCCAACCTGACCCACGTACACCAGGAGCAGGAGCCTTCGCCGAGACGGAATGAGGCCAGGTAGATGGTAAGGAGGAACCCGTGAGACTACCGTTTGGACGGAAGGGGAAGCAACCAGACGAGCGAGAGCAGACCGGCAAGCCAGACGCTGGAGCCCGCAGCTTTGGCTTAAACAGCATCAAGATGAAACCCAAGCTGATCGGACTCTTCCTGGTCCTCAGCCTGATCCCTCTGGCCGTTGGAACTATCTTCGCCGTCGTGAGGTCGGGAGATGCCATGACGGACCAGGCGTACAATAACCTCCAGGCTGTGCATTATACGAAACACGACCAACTCGACAAGTACTTCCGCGAGCGCCAGGGCGATCTGGGGGTCCTGGTGGACACTGTCTCTTCCCTGCGCCAGGCAGCTTTTGATAAGCTGGCTGCTGTGCAGCAGATCAAGCATAATGAGATCGATGATTATTTCGGCACCTTGGAGAGCCTGGTTCACGGGCTCAAGGACAGTCCGGCCACAACCGAGGCGATTGTGGCGTTTGAGGAAGCGTTCCGGGCCGATGGGAGTACCGTGGGCGGGCCAGCTTGGAAAGCGGTGGAAGCCGAGTTTGGAGGCTTTCTAGTAGAGGCCAATGCCGACTACGGCCTCTACGACATCTTCCTGATCCATACTGATGGAGATGTCCTCTACACTGCGGCTCAAGAGGACGATTTGGGCAGTGACCTTGCCGATGGCGAATACAACGAGTCGGGGCTTGCTCAGGCCTTTAGGACCAGTATGGAGGGGGCCGAGGAGGAAATCACGTTTGTTGACTACGCAGCCTATGCTCCATCGGGGGGTGAGCAAGCAGCCTTCATGGCGGGTCAGGTGACGAACATAACCGGGACTGTCGTGGGGGTCATGGCCATTCAGGTCCCGACGAGCAAGATCAATGCTATCGTTCAGGAACGGGTCGGGATGGGCGACACGGGTGAGACCTATCTCGCGGCCAAGGACGATGAGGGCACAATCGCCTTCCGCAGTGATCTGCTTACCATGGGCAACGGCGAGTACGTGGTCGGATACGACGCGACGGATATAGCCCCCGCCTATCTCAAGGAGGCTTTGAACGGTCAGACGGGCCACGACATCTACCTGGACAGTAACGGGAAGCCCGTCATCGTCTCCTATGAACCCCTCGACGTGGAAGGCGCGAACTGGGCGATGGTCTCCAAGATCGACGCCGAGGAGGCGATCGTCACTCAGCTAGAAGGGCGCGAGGAGGACTATTTCACCAGCTACGCGCAGAAGTACGGGTACCACGATGTCTTCCTCATCACGGCAAGAGGTGACGTCTTCTACAGCGTGTCGAAGGAGGCGGATTATCAAACGAACATGGTGGACGGTCAATTCAGCTCCTCGAACCTGGGCGAACTGACGCGTGAGGTCCTCGAGTCGAAGGCCTTCGGCTTTGCCGATTTTGAACCCTACGCGCCCAGCAACGGGGCGCCGGCTGCGTTCGTCGCCCAGCCAGAGCTCGGCGCGCAAGGAAACGTCGAGATCGTCGTCGCGCTCCAGCTCCCGCTGGAGGGAGTCAACTCCATCGTCAGCCTTCGGGAGGGGATGGGCGAGACGGGCGAGTCGTACCTGGTGGGGCCGGATAACCTGATGCGCTCCGATTCCTATCTGGATCAGGAGGGCCGCTCCGTCACTGCCTCCTTCGCCGGAACGGTGGAGGAGAACGGAGTCGACACGGAGGCGACGCAGAAGGCGTTGGCGGGCGAATCCGGCCTTGGCATCATCACCGATTACAACGGACACCACGTCTTGTCATCGTATGGGCCGGTGGAGGTCTACGACACGACCTGGGCCTTGGTCTCCGATATCGACCAGGCGGAGGTCAGCGCCCCGTCAAGGCAGCTGAGGAACTTTCTCTTGGCCGTCGCAGGATCGACGGCCGTGGTCGTGGCCCTGGTCTCGTTCTTCGTGGCCACTTCCATTGCCAACCCCATCCAGCTCATCACGCAGGGGGCCGAACGCATCTCCATCGGAGACGCAGAGCTTGAGGGCATGGACGCCAACCGTATCGCGAAGGTCAACGCCAGAGGCGACGAGTTGGGCGACGTGGGCCGTGCATTCGACGATCTACTGGTCTACTTCAAGACAAAGGCGGCGGCCGCGGAGGGGATTGCCCAAGGGGACCTATCCGTCGATGTACCGGTGGCCTCCGAGGAGGACGTGCTCGGTAAGGCAATGGTGCAGATGAAGGAGAGCCTCAGCGCCATGGCCAGCAGCGTGAACGGGCTGATCAAGGCAGCGGTCGGCGGCAAGCTGGACACGCGGGCGGATGCCACCGAGTTCGAGGGTGAGTACCGGGAGATCGTGGATGGCGTCAATCAGACGCTGGATGCGGTCATCGGCCCGCTGAACGTAGCGGCTGAGTACGTGGACCGGATCTCCAAAGGGGACATCCCGGAGAAGATCACGGACGATTACAACGGCGATTTCAACGAGATTAAGAACAACCTCAACCTCTGTATCGACTCCATCAACGGCTTGGTCGCGGAGATGGACACACTCACGAAGGCTGGTGTGGAGGGACGGTTGGATACCCGTGGGGACACGAGCAATTTCGCCGGCGACTTCGCGGTCATTGTCCAGGGCGTGAACGACACCCTCGACGCCGTCATCGGGCCGTTGAACGTAGCGGCCGAGTACGTGGATCGGATTTCGAAGGGCGACATCCCGGAGAAGATTACGGATGACTACAACGGCGACTTCAATGAGATCAAGAACAACCTGAACGTC
>Ga0180431_10008173_pt1 | contig 12043 bp, 8 predicted proteins | sample SS_ome_11_FD_132459 | JGI IMG/M metagenome (GOLD analysis project Ga0180431, IMG submission 132459) | Hypersaline lake sediment archaeal communities from the Salton Sea, California, USA - SS_1_MS_1 metaG | ecosystem: Environmental > Aquatic > Non-marine Saline and Alkaline > Hypersaline >... | reverse complement strand
TTATACCCCCGGTGATCTAATACCCTTGGTTTTGAGTGATGATATAAACAACAGAACTCTGGATCTGGGGATCGGCGTGTCATTTTCAGAAGGTATCATAGATACGAATGCCATTGGGCAGGGAGGGCCGGCGTTCTTTCAGGTGGATCTGCAGGACTTCGAGGGATTCCACGTCTGGCGGGGATTCACACCTTTCCCAAGCGACATGAAATGCATATTGGAGGTTTCGAAGGAGGACTTTCACAGGATCGCGGATGAGGAGGAGGCTGATGTCCCGCTGGAATGGTTGGAACTGTGGAGATACTTCAAACCGCCGAACGAGTACCCCAGGATCGACGGCAATGGAAGAAAATACTACGAGGTTATGGACGACAACGTGTTTGTTGGATTCACCTACTACTACACGGTGACATGCTTTGATAGAGGTTACTATCTAGGCCACAACGAGCACAATAAGTGGGAGAGCTATATCTGCGAAGATAACGATTTTATTCAGAATTACGGTCCTCCGGATGGGCCGATCGAGTGTGAAGATGCCTCGCAGGTAATTACCATGACGGTGGATGCCGGATCGGATGACATGATAAACACTGTATATGCCGTTCCCAATCCTTTTAGGACCGGCACCTCAGCTGAATCTTCACCCTATTATCACAATTTCCCCGATGGGGCGATAAAGTTCTTCAACGTGCCTTCCGAGGCGGATCTGAAGATCTACACGGTTTCAGGGGATCTTGTTTGGGAAACCTATCATCTAAGCCCGGATGGATCAGACGGTATTGTCAGTTGGGATGTCAAGAACAAGCAGGGCCAGGAAGTTGGATCAGGAGTATATATTTTCAGGTGTGAGGGCAACAGTGGTGCGGAGGTATACGGCAGGGTCGTGGTAATCAGGTAGCCGAAACACCCGGACGACTGAGGAATATCAATATATTATTTAATCGATCATGAATGTTGCAGTTCAAAAGATTGAATACTGCACATTTCGTTTTTTAACCCTTCCGTCGCGCCATGGAATTGTCTGGGGCTGGAGCGGCTCTGAACCCTCTCGATGGAACGGGGGTAGGCTGAACTGATGGAATCAGCTGCGAAGGAGAATGATGGTAAGAACGAATGCAAGTAACCTTGTAAAGCAGTCAGTGCTAGGTGTGATATCACATCCCAGGCTGTCGCTGAAAAGCCCATATATAGTAGATCCGGCTGGTAACGCTGCAATCGTCCCCGGAACAGGCGGCATAACATACAATATAACTGTAGGAGATTCCGTGTTCGATTGGGCGGGCGATCATGTCGAGCCGGGTGTAAGCATTACAGCGGAGCGAAATAGGGATGATATTAGCATCGGTGGACTATGCATTCTTGCGTGTGTCGGTAACGAGGCCAAGGTCATCGGAGGGAGCGCCGCCGGTTCCAGGGGAGTAGTCACGGGGAAGCACGGTGGTGTGGAACACATCATGGTGGATTTCACCTCATCGGTTCTTGACAAGCTCGTTATCGGTGACAGGATTCAAATACGGGCATTCGGACAGGGTCTGCAATTGAAGCATTTTCCCGATGTGCATATCATGAATGTCGATCCGGGCCTCTTCAGGAAAATGGGCATCTCAGTACAGGAGCGCATGCTGACGGTACCTGTAACTCATGTTATTCCAGCCTCGTGCATGGGATCCGGTATCGGATCGCGCCATAGCTACAGCGGGGATTACGACATACAGGTTTCCGACGGCGAGATAGTACAGAAATACGGTCTGCAGAGCCTGCGACTGGGCGATGTAATCGCTATCAAGGATGCCGATTGCCGCTATGGTAGAGCTATCCGGTCAGGCGCCATATCACTGGGCATTATATCTCACGCATCCTGCCTCAGGGGTGGACACGGCCCCGGTGTTACGGTTGTCATGACTACGGCCGAGAAGAGGATCATTCCCAAGATAGAGAGAAATGCAAATATTTCTAGATACCTTGGGATCGGACGGGAGCGGACGGCGAGACGCATGCCGAAGAGAAGGTAAAAGTATCGGAGGTTTACAACGATGCAGGAATGGTTGAGAATCTTTCCGGAGCTGGATTGGATAGAGGATGAAGAACTGCGAGGCAAAGTAGCTGGTGTGTGGGACGCATCCTGCCGCAGAGGAGGTTGGACGATTGATGCAGTGGCTTCAATCCCATTCACGCTTCTCATATCGGCCGGTGGTGTAAGTCTCGTGGACCATACACGGCTTGTGACGTCTCTCAGCCGTGAAATCGGTAGAACGATGAAGGAGGTCGGCGGGTATTCGATCAACGATGATTATCTGATCGCCGGCGCCCTTCTTCACGATGTAGGCAAGCTGCTCGAGTACAGAAGGGAAGGAAGAGAATTCGAGGTGTCGAGAAGCGGTAAGATGCTGAGGCATCCTCTGTCCGGGATGGGAATGGCCGTGCTGGGGGATATTCCGGAAGATATTTGCCATATTATAGCGGTTCACTCCAGGGAAGGTGAGAAATCGTACAGGAGCCCCGAAGCCGTAATTCTGCATCATGCCGATTTCATTGCTTTCGAGACAATCAAATCCATAGCTGCCGCCCCTTGAACGGATCGGTGATGTGCTCCAGAGGTGCAATTTCGTCATCCACCGTGCTCGTATTTTGTATTGCCCTGCTCTGTATGCCGTCAGGGCATGCTTATTCCACGAATAATGAGATCATTACGCCCGGTGCCGTTTCTCCGGGATTCGGGCCGTGCCGGGTATCCCATGGGATTGATGCCGGCGAAGCGTGCTGCACCGTTGGGAGTTGCGGTGAGGATGTGATGCGCAAGTGCTCTGCGGAACTTCTGGAAGTACTGGATGATCTCGGACCGGAAGAGCAAGTAAAGGTATGGATATTCTTCTCCGACCGCGGCGGCGAGCATAGAACCCGTCCAGAGACCGAAAGGATCGTATCACAGAGGGCGCTGAGGAGGGTGAGCCTTCGATCCACGAAAGATCCCAGCAGCTCACTCCTTTTACCCGTGTGCGGAAGATATATAGAGTCTATCATTCCATTGGTGATGAGAGTCCGCCATGTCTCCAGATACTTCAATGCCGTCAGCGCCGAGGCCTCGTGCGGAAATATCAGTGGGATATGCTCTCTTGAATTCGTGAAGAAGGTCTCGGTTGTGGCGGTTTTCAGGAAGAAGAGGATCCCGGCAACGGCAGCGGCAAGGGGTGACTTTCATGGATCGAGGATGACCGATCCATACTTCTCCAAGTACGGGGAGAGCCTCGATCAACTCGATATGCTCCATGTGACCGACCTTCTAGAGCTCGGTTACGATGGTTCCGGCTCGAAGACCGGTAATCCACCCGTTCTGATATGCGTGCTGGACACCGGCTTCGATCTCGATCATGAGGCCCTAGAAGGGGTAAACGTCGTGGCGGAGTACGATTTTGTGCAGTCGGATTCGGTTACTTCTGATGAGGTGGACGATATCCCCGGACAGGATGAGCACGGGACCAGGGTGCTTGGGACGATCGCCGGATTTCATGAAGGTGACCTGATCGGCCCCGCCTGTGGTGCGGAATATATACTAGCCAAGACAGAGATAAGGAACGATCCCTTCGATGTGACGGTGGAGGAGGACAACTGGGTGGCCGGGATAGAATGGGCGGAGGGATTGGGAGCTGATATTGTCACCAGCTCTGTGGGTTACGTGAATTGGTACCATCCCGCCATGATGGATGGCGATACGCCCCTGTGCACGCAGGCGGCTGATATTGCTGCGTCCCTGGGCGTCGTTGTTGTTAATGCCGTAGGTAATAGGGGCTTCTATGGTGACACATCCATGGTGGCTCCGGCTGATGGAGACAGCGTGATCGCCGTCGGCGCCGTCGACCGGCACGGAGTTATAGCATACTTCAGCTCTCGTGGTCCTACGTCGGATGGCAGGATAAAGCCAGATCTTACGGCGATGGGTGTCGGGGTGAGGACCGTAGACGGTTCGACGCGAAAAGGCTACGGTAATTATGACGGAACATCATTCGCCGCACCGCTGATTTCCGGCCTATGTGCGCTTCTGCTAGAGCTGCACACGGATTGGACGCCTGCACAGGTCCTGGAAGCCCTTATCACGACGTCATCGAGGAAGGACAGCCCTGACAATTCCTACGGATACGGGATCCCCAACGGATTAGACGCCTCAGGCATGGAAGAACCGGATGGTTCCGATTTGGCGTCGATGTCCGCGGCATATCCGAATCCATTCAACGATCACACGATTTTCAACCTCTATTTTCCCGAACGGGAATCAGTTTCAGCCAGGGTGTTCGATTCCCGTGGAGCTCTGGTGAGGACCCTCATGAGCGGCCGTTCCGTGAGGTGGAGTGGGGCTCTCACTTGGGATGGAGTGAGCAACATGGGAAGTGAAGTGGCCTCGGGTGTTTACTACGTTCTGTTCGAGTCACGAACGGTGAGGAAGGTAGTGAAGGTCATTCGGATTCGTTGAGGGAGTTTTCTCGAGCTGCGGAGACTTATAAATCCCTTGCCAACAGAGCCCTTATCGGATATACCATTGAAAAACGGGTGCCTGTATTCGGGCCCTGCCGTGTCATTTAATGCGTTCATGTTACTTTAGATGGAGGTATCCCGTGGGATCCAAGTACGTTTATTACTTCGGAGGCTCAACGGCCGAAGGCGGAGCCGGAATGAAGAACCTTTTGGGAGGAAAAGGGGCGAATCTGGCGGAGATGGCCAATATCGGGATACCGGTTCCGGCGGGATTCACGATTTCAACCGAGGTGTGCGGGTACTTCTATGAGCACGGCGGGGAATACCCCGATAGGCTGAGATCCGAGGTGGATGCGGGACTGAGGAGAATAGAGAACACGATGAAGGCCGGATTCGGAGATCAATCGAATCCGCTGCTGCTCTCGATCCGGTCGGGGGCGCGCATGAGCATGCCCGGCATGATGGACACGGTTCTCAACCTTGGTTTGAACGAAGATACGGTCAAGGGACTTGCCCGGGCCGCGGGAGACGAACGCTTCGCTTTCGATTGCTACCGTAGATTCATCCAGATGTACGGTGATGTCGTCTTTGATCTGAAGCCCGAGAGGAAGGATGACATAGATCCTTTCGAAGAGCTGCTATCGAAGAAGAAAGAGGAATCGGGCGTAGAGAGCGATATCGATCTGGATGTAGACGATATAAAAGATCTTATCAAAAGATACAAGATGATGATCAAGAAGAGGTTGAACGTCGAATTTCCCGATGATGTAGAGGAGCAGCTCTGGAGTGCAATCGGCGCCGTATTCAATTCGTGGAACAACGAGAGAGCGAAGACATATAGAAAGTTGAACAATATCCCTGAGGAATGGGGAACCGCGGTCAATGTTCAATCGATGGTTTACGGTAATCTGGGAAGCAATTCAGGAACCGGAGTAGCTTTCACGAGAAATCCTGCAACGGGCGAGAATGTATTCTACGGGGAATACCTGATGAAAGCCCAGGGTGAAGACGTTGTGGCGGGGATAAGAACGCCGCAGCCCATAAACAAACTTCAGAAGGGCTCGAGGGATATTCTGTCGCTCGAGGAGGAAAATCCCCGTATCTACGGAGAGCTCGAGGAGATAAGAGGACGGCTGGAGGCGCATTACACCGATATGCAGGATTTGGAATTTACTATTCAGAATGACCGACTATGGATATTACAGACGAGAAACGGAAAAAGGACGGGTTTTGCAGCTATCAAGATCGCTCTCGATATGGTAAGGGAGGGATTGATCTCCAAGCAAGAGGCGATCGGCCGGCTGGAGCCGGAGCAGCTGAATCAATTCCTTCAGCCGATTTTCGATGCAGAGGAGAAGGATGAGGCCATAAGGGAGGGAAGGCTTATCGCCCGCGGCATCAACGCAGGTCCCGGTGCAGCTACGGGCAAGGTTGTCTTCAACGCGATCGATGCGGAAGAATGGGCTCTAAGAGGTGAAAATGTGCTCCTTGTGAGGATAGAGACGAGCCCCGAGGATATAAGAGGAATGAGCGCCGCATCGGGCATCCTCACCTCTGCGGGCGGAGCGACATCCCATGCGGCCCTGGTGGCCAGGCAGATGGGGAAGGTGTGCGTTGTGGGAGCCAAGGATCTGAAGATAGACTACAAGAAAAGATGCATTGAAGCGGGCGGACGGGTGATCAAAGAGGGGGAACATCTCTCGATAGACGGTACGACCGGCGAGGTGATAGAAGGGGAAATCAAGTCCAGCCCGTCCGAGGTTATCAGGGTTCTAATCGAGGGTGATCTCGAAAAAGAGGAATCCGATACATACCGATACTTCGAAGAGTTGATGTCATGGGCGAAGAGCTTCATGTCAATCGGTGTGAGGGCGAACGCCGACCGACCGGATCAGGCCGTGAATGCGATCTCGTTCGGGGCAGAGGGGATAGGTTTGTGCCGGACCGAACATATGTTCTTCGAAGGTTCCAGGATAGACACCGTCAGAGAGATGATTCTTTCCTCTACGGAAGAGGGACGCAAGGAGGCCCTATCGAAGATACTTCCGATGCAGAGAGAGGATTTCAAGAAGATTTTTGAAGCCATGGACGGCCGGCCTGTGACAATCAGGACGCTGGATCCTCCACTTCACGAGTTCCTGCCGCATGAAGGCACGGAGATAGAGAAACTTGCTGAAAGAATCGGTCTCTCCAAGGAGAGCCTGATGGAGAAGGTGAATTCGCTGCGGGAGGCCAATCCCATGCTGGGGCTCAGGGGGTGCCGACTGGGGATAGTGTATCCGGAAATCACCGAAATGCAGGTACGGGCGATATTCGAAGCCGCATGCACGATCGCAAAAGAGGGAGGGAATCCCAAACCTGAGATCATGATACCGTTGGTAGGCGATGTTAGGGAGCTCGAGTTGCAGGAGAAGATCGTAAGGCGCATAGCAGGAGAGGTGCAGGCCGAGATTGGTGTGGAAGTCGAGTACTTGGTAGGGACGATGATCGAGATCCCTAGAGCCGCGCTGACCGCCGATAGGATCGCCGGGACCGCGCAGTTCTTTTCCTTCGGCACAAACGATCTAACCCAGACCACGTACGGAATCAGCCGGGATGATGCGGGGAAATTCCTCGGCGATTACATAAGGATGGGGGTATGGCGGTCCGATCCATTCCAGAGGCTCGATCGTGAAGGTGTTGGGGAGCTTGTGAGGATGGGAGTAGAGAAGGGCAGGAGAACCAACAGCAGTTTGAAGATCGGTATTTGCGGAGAACATGGGGGAGAGCCGTCCTCTATCGAGTTTTTCAGGAGATGCGGCCTGGATTACGTGAGCTGTTCGCCGTACAGGGTGCCGATAGCGATTCTCGCAGCCGCCCAGGCCACTCTGGAAGAAAACTCGGATTGATGCCGCATCCTTTCAAGGAGGTTCTCGATAAAGCAGCAAGCTCCGATCGAGAAAGAAATCAGCCGCTTTACGAAGTGTAGAGAGATCTATTCGCTGAATGCTTCACTCAGGCGTTCCATCTATAGAACGATGTGGACGTACATGGTGGTGCTCGTGCTCGCGTCTGGATACATGTTTATATTTCAGGGTTTCAAGATAGCGCTGGAGCTGTTCGGCTGGACGTCTTTGGCGATAGTGGTTTTAACTTTGTTCACATTCATGAATATAGATCTTATCAAGGATTCGAAGAACGAGCAGAGGAAGAGCTTCCAGCTCGCCAATGTGCTTACATCCTTCCGGATCATTTCCACGGCCCCGGTTCTCGTCCTGCTCTTGGAGGGATTCCTGCTGGCGGGAGCACTTTTGTACATCGTTGCGGCAGTAACCGACATCTTCGACGGCATGGCGGCAAGAGGGCTTGACCAGGGTACGAGGTACGGACTGGTTCTGGATCCTGTAGGTGACATCCTCGTTACAGCTGCGGTTTTCGGCTATTTCTGGATCGACGGCGACATTCCACCGTGGCTGTTCGTAATCCTGATGTTCAGATACGTGCAATTTTTTGCTGGGCTGGCCGTTTTGGATATGTTGGGAAAGCGGCCGAGATTGCGGGCAACGATCGCCGGTAAACTTGTGGGGTTGGTACAGGCGTCCGGGATATTAATAATATTTGCAGGGAAGCTTTTCCCGGAAAGCGTGCCGTTCGGAGAGATGAACGAGTATCTGTTTCCGGTTCTCGGAGCGGCATTCGTTTGTGTCGTGATATCACAGACCTGGATTGGAGTGGAAGCCCTGAAGAATGGCTGAACTCCGATCGAGCTAATACCAGGGGGGTAGCTGATGGACTTTGGAGGCGACTTATCCATTCTCAGCCCGGAACTGGTGATACAGTTGATAGGTATGGCCGCCCTTACCGGTAAAATCAAGTTTATCACTACCGGCAATCTGGCCAGTTTCTATTTTGAAAAGGGAGAGCTCGTTTTCGCCAATATAGAAACGAGGCAGAAGAGAATAGGGGAATTTCTCATAGGGTTAGGCGTTATCAATGAGAAGCAGCTCGATTCGGCACTGGAGGAATATCGTTCTAGGGGCGGTGGGGAAAGGATCGGTAACATATTGATAGACAGGGGGCATCTTGATTATGAAACGCTCGTTTCCGCAATACAGGAACAGATGAAAGAGGATGTGTATGAAGTGCTTCAGTGGAGTGAGGGGCAGTTTTCCTATTTCGACAGGGTGCTGTCCAAGGATGAGGATATATTGCTTGATGTAAAGATGGACCATCTCATTCTGGAAGGATTGAGAAGACTCGATGAGACCAAGAAGGAGTCGAAGTGAGCGAGTGTCGGGGGTGTGGGGACAGTTGGATTCGCAGTTCAGAACATCAATCCCGGATCTCTATTGAATGGATGCTATTGCTTTAGCGGGCAGGACTGTATCAAATCAGATGAAAATATTTCTGCCTCTTTTTCTGATTCCTATAATTATTCCAACAAACGCAGTCTATGCCCGGGCCGAGCACCCGACTCCCGGCACGAGGGCCATGGCTATGGGTGGAGCATTCGTTGCGCTGGGTGATGATGCCTCCACTATATTCATAAATGCCGCTGGTGCGGTACTTGCGGAGTCCATCATCATGTACGGGGAATATTCGGAGAGGACGGGCGGGGAAGAGCTGTATGAGGCCGGGTTCGCCGCTCTGCTTCCCGCCCGTGGCACGATGCTCTGTTTCGGATATTACCGAATGGGCGAGGGGGAAGGTTTTTCCCGGGATATCGTCGTTGCCGGGGCGGCGAGGAAACTGTTGGATGGCATAGGAGGCACATTTCTTTCTGTGGGTGCCGATGTGAGATTCGGGAGAGTGATGTGCGACCTTGCATGTGAATGTTCCCCGGGCAATTACTCGGAATCTGATTTCACGGGGGACATCGGAGTGATCATCAAACCCCTGCCCGTGCTTTCGCTTGGAGCCTCATGGCGGAACATTCGTGAAACCAGCTTCGATGGATGCGGGGAGTCAGTGGAATGGGATAAAACCGGAAGGTACGGTTTGTCATATTTCTGGGAGGATAAGGTGGTCATATCCTATGAAGTGGAGAGATCTCAAGGGCGCTTCATCCATCATCACGGATTCAGCCTTACCACTGATACTCCCCTCGAGATCATGGCCGGGATCTCCGATGAGAAAGTCTCCGGAGGGTTGGGGTGGCATACTAACCGGCTGATGGCTGCGGTCTCTTTCGCTGCTGCCGGTGACGGCCGTATCTTCGTGAGGACATCGGTTGAATTGCGTTTCAATTAGATTCCCGAAAGGGTCCTATGAAATGGGTTGCCGGCATACTGTACTTCAAGCGGATTCTCATCCCGGTGTTGCTAATAACTCCGATTCATGCATCCGTCCTTCTGGCGCAGCCTTCGGAAGCAGGAGGCGGTATCAGCTTGAACGGATGGGCCGCGGTCTTTAAGAGCAGGATCGAGTTGTCACGATCCTCGCGGCCGTTCCCATGGAACGACGAGGAGATCAATTCCCATATATACGATCGTCTTGCTTTCATGGGGGGAATCGCCCCTTACTCAGGTCTCGAAATATTTCTCAAGGGCGCAACGGGCCGCAGGGGCTCGGAAGACGGCGTGTATGAGAACCGTTTGATCCTGGAGCAGGGCCACATATATTACGGGTTCTTCGACGAGTCGGTGCGGTGCCGTCTTTTTCTCCGGGAAAGAGCATTCTACACAGATCATAAGTTGTTACAGATGGTTTCCGATGATTCTCCATTCATCCAAAACAGGGGAGAGGGATTGCGCCTGGAACTGAGTGCAGGCGGGGTATTCAAGCTGCTCTATATCGAGTCGATCCTTCGCGATGAAGATGATGTTTTTGATCACGGGGGGATACCGGTTTTCCGTGGGGGGGGCGACATTTACAGGCTGTTGAGGGGTACGGCAGGGCACGAAGGGTATAAACTCGGATTGATGCTGTCGGAAACTAGATCCACCGCACTCGGTGATGCAGTCATGCTGGGAGTGGATTTAGGAGCCGAATGGAGAGGGATAGGACTTTCAGTCGAATTCGCGAAGACTAGTGAAGGTCCTTGGGAGAATCTCAGAGAAGAGTCGCTGTTAGGTATCGATCCCCGGAAATTCAAGCTCGGTGAATTCAGCCGTATGCTATCCGGGAATAATGCATTTGCGGTGGAAGTATCGGGGTTGGATGCAGAACTGTCCGGTGTCGGAGAACTCGGATTATTTCCGGGGCACCGGTACAGCGGCGGAGATTTCATAGATCCGCAGGGTGAGGTCGGGGCCGGCTATACGGAGAGCTATATCGAGGGTTGGTGGAAGCATGGGAATTACGAGGCGTCTATGGAGTTCAGGCTTTTCGATCGTTACGAGGTTGGTTTGGGCACGGATAAGATTGGATTTTACGGGAGTACCCTTCTCGGCCTGATTGGAGGGGTGTCCCTGAGAAAAGGTGTGTTTCTGCGGGAGGGGGATGATCCCTCTCTCTTCCTATCTCTGAAGGATGAGAGCCATATAACGAGGATGATCGCGACGGCGAGATTGGACGGAGCGGGGGACAAGAACCAACTGTCGTTTCTCGCAGAGGGTGACATGAGGTTGGGGGATTACTGGACTTTGAGGACCGTTCTATATCTGTACAGGACTTCCGAGTCATACTACAGTGTCGGACTCGAGTTCAGGCCCGGAAGAAGGTATCTAGTGCGGGCCGATCTGGGATCGTTCTCACCGTTCGATGAAGCCATAGCGATTTGCAGGATGAAGGAATACGATCCTCCGCCGGGAGACAGGCTTTTCAGTATATATTCACGTATTTGGTTCGGAGATTTATGATTTCCATCGGTAGATATGTCGCCGTTACGGCGGTTCTGGCAGCGGTTTCCATATACACTGCGGCCGATTGTAATGCCTCTGTTCACTTCGAGGAGGGGACCGTTGTATTCAGCTTGGAAGAAAAGAAAGGCCGCGATGTATACGTGGCAGGCGATTTCAATGGGTGGAATCCAAGCATGGACAAGATGATCTGGTCGAACGGCCGATACATGATCAGGTTGTTCCTTATCCCCGGCAGGTACAGGTACAGATTCATAGTGGACGGAGCTTCGATTCCCGATCCCGGCAATATCAACAGGGATGAGGAGGGCAACTCCTACTTCATCCTGAGGGAGAGAAGCGGGACTTACGAGGTCGTGTTCAGAGGCGCTGTAGCCGTAGCCGGGCACACCGAGCGTATCGATACGGAGCTTTCGGGTAAATCAGTGCTGATCTTGGATCCCGACAGTGAGTTTCTCTATACGGAAGGTAGGTTCAAGGGATCGATCGGGGAGAAAGCCGAGGCGGAATTCTCTTTGGGAGGGGAGTACGGAGCGGAGGAAGAAGAAAAACTCGGGGGCAGAACCTACTTGCTGGGTGCTACGGGCGTGTACCGCACCGGTAATATGACGCTCCTTACATTCAGCCGTGCGGATAGGATTAGCTTCGAGGATCCTGCATCATTCTTCGGTAAGGTCGGACCATATGACTATGAGCTGGGTAGGTTCTGCCGGGGGATCATGCTCGAGGGCACGGCCCCCATGGGGATCAAGATGAAGGTATTATACGCGAGCCGCATATACGGTTATGTGTCAGGT
>Ga0180431_10008172_pt1 | contig 12044 bp, 4 predicted proteins | sample SS_ome_11_FD_132459 | JGI IMG/M metagenome (GOLD analysis project Ga0180431, IMG submission 132459) | Hypersaline lake sediment archaeal communities from the Salton Sea, California, USA - SS_1_MS_1 metaG | ecosystem: Environmental > Aquatic > Non-marine Saline and Alkaline > Hypersaline >... | reverse complement strand
TCGTCGGATTCGAGAAGGATGTTCAGAGGCAGGTTGTGTGTCCCGACATCGACTTGGATAACATCTCCCGGCCCGAGACTGTACGCGGCCAGTATGGCGGCAATCGACGCTTTGGGGCGGGAAGGATCCAGCCCGTCGTTGGAATCATTGCCGAGGGCGGTAGTGAATCCGTCGCCGGTCAGGTCGTTGTCGTTGACGTAGTAGATGCTCTTCTTTTCGGTGATCTCGAAAGGACCGTTGCTTTGATCCGTCAAGGTAACGTCGTCGGTCCGCGTCACACGAACCCGGTAATTGGTCCCGGGTGGAATTGGCGGACTGTCGGGCGGGTCGAGCCAGGGAATCGTCCAGAAGAACTCGCCGTCGTTGGGGGTATCCGGCTCAATGGTGGTCACCGGCGTGGGGTTGCCGTCTTCCATCAACTCGATCATCACGGTATCTAGCGGCTGGAGTGACAGGCCGTCGAAATAACCGTCGTTGTTTGTTCCGGAATAGCGAGTGCTGATCAGCCGGACCCGGAGCCACTCGGTGGCGGAAGGCGCCGTTCGGAAGTCCTCGACGAGTTCCCATCCTGAAGTGTTGCCGATCGGTCCCGAGTCGAACGTGTCCAGGACGGTCGTCTTGCCGGCATCCAGGTACTCCACGATGATTTGTGCCGTATCGGCCGGCGACTGGTCGTAGGAGCGAACGTAGCCCGTGAAACCGAAGTGTTGGGTGCCGGCCGCAATCGTGGCCGCATAGGCGGATACGTCCACGTCCTGCAGAAGTTCGGCCGCGGCCCCCGCTCCCGAATAAAAGTAAGCCGAGCCCTCTTGAGGTGTGGGATTGGAAGTACGTTGGGTCCAGTTCGTCCCGACAGCCTCTGTCCAATTCGGAATCTCGCCGCCGACGAGGGGCTGCTCGTTGCCCGGATTCAACAGAAGGTTGGGAGCCGCCGTGTTCAAGTAATGGCTGCGCCAACGAATCGGGAAAGTTTGATCGGCCGGCCATACCTCGCCGCCGTCCGGACGAGTAACCAGGATGTATTCAGTGGGGCTCGTGGATGCCTGGGCGGTGTTGCCGTAAGTCCCGAGGTTGATGTAGCTGCCGTTGGGGACCGGCTCATTGGCGTAGTCGTCGGTGGCGTCACCACGATCGATGACGGGTGAACTGGCCAGGTCGACGATCCAACTGCCCGGCTTGCTGACCGGCAACCCCGTTGCACCATGAGGCATCGGCGCCAACGATCCGCCGTGAAAACTCCCCGGCGCCGGGCCGTCGGTTGCGGCGCTCTGAACGTGGAAGTCGTCATCCACTCCATGGTCGATTCCCGCCACGGCATCGTAACCCAACTGGTTATCGGCTCCATCGGCGTCGACGAAGAGTGGACCTTGTGACAGGCTGTTCTGGTCGGTGAATGCCGTGTTCTGCCAGGTTTGCAGGGTCGGCCGCGGTACTGCCTGCCAGTAGGCCACTTGCCCGGTGCCGGAAGTGAACAAATCGTTGTAGTCACTTGCGAATCCTGTTTGACTCGATGGGTCCACGTAAATGTCATAGCCCGTCTCGGCCCAGAGGATGTTGTTTCGAAGATTCACGCCGCTGGAACTGTCCTGGATGTGGACCGCATCGCCCACCTTCTGGTAGACCGTGTTGTTAACGATCTGGGGACTGGAAACACCACCCAGCCAGATTCCGTGGTTCGTATTGGCGTAAACGAGGTTATTCTCGATCCGGGCTAGGTTATTGATGTTTCGTGCCTGGATGCCGATCGAATTGGAATAGACCACGTTGCCGTATGCCGAGGCCTGGTAGGAGTTCAGATAGATACTCGCACCTGAGTTGTTGTAAACCCGGTTGTTCTCCACGCGGCCAAAATGCGCGTATATGCCGGTCGTGTTGCCGTGGACGATATTCTGTTCGGCCTTTGCATTACCGCCGTAGAGGTAAAGACCATAGTCGCCCGAACCGTCGTGGCCGTAAACGGTGTTGCCGGCCACCAAAACATTGTAGTGCACGTCTATCCCAACGTGCCGGTTGTTATAAACGGTGTTGCCCTTGGCCGTAATGAGGCTGTCGTTTCCGGACAGATCACTGCTTCCAATCACGGTGGGACTGCCGCCGAGCGAGTAGTAGACGTAGATCCCCGTGTTGTTATCGTGGGCGACGTTGTTTTCCAGCAGAGTTGCACCCGTCTGGTACAGGTAAATACCGTAGTCCACGTTGTTGTAGGCGACGCTGTTACTTAGCGTGTCGATCGGCGTGGCGATATGGATGCCGGTACCGCCATTGTTGAAGGCCTGCAGTTTGTCAACGACCGCGTCACTGGAGCTTGACTCGACCGTAATTCCGTCCGACGAATTGTCGGAGACAATCAATCGAACGCCCGTGAAGAACGTGCTGTCGTTGCGGACCCAAATGCCTTTTTCGGCTCCAGTGAGCGTTAGGTCTTGCAAGGTCACGTAATCGCCGTCGTTGATCTCGATATTCGTGGACCCGGGGTACGGATTGGCCCGGTCGATGTGGGCTATGCGACCGGGATCCGTGGGACCGGTAAAGGTCGCCCCCTCGTCGTCGCCAACGCCCGTGGCCCCGCTGATCGTGACATTGCGCACATGGATATAGTCGCCCGTGTCGATCTGCACGGTGTCTCCAGGCCCGAGATCGTAGGATCGGAGTATGGGCAGGAGGTTGGCTTTGGGGTCGCCCGCCGTCTTGCCGGTGTTTCGGTTGTTGCCGACGGCAGCCGAGTATTCGTCGTTGACGATCGCATCGTCATTGACATAGAACGTGCTGTTCGTCTCGGGAACGGAGAAGCCCTCGCGCGAGGCGTCGACGATGCCGCCATGAGACAGGGCCGTGATCTGAATTCGATAGCGCAGCACGGTATCGGGACTGATGCCGTTGGCCTGAGGGCTCCAGCCGTACGAGCCGTCGACGGCCGGTACGACGGCGATGTCGGCGACTTTCACCAGGCTGGTGGCGTCGATCAGATCGATGTCGACGGCGCCGCTGAGGGTCCCCACCGTGGAGTCGTAGGTGTGCCAGAGAATCGCTCGACCTTCCGTGTCCGGCCAGTCGGTGTAGTAGTCGGGGTAGTCGATCTGAAGGTACTGTGTGGGCGACGCCGACGCGTCGGCTGTGTCTCCATAGGCCCCCAGGTTGATTCGCCCGCCATCAGGAGACGGTTCGTTGCCGAACAGGCTGCTTGGGTCTCCGGCATTGATGCTGGTCGAACCGGGTGAGAGGTGGTAGTCGGCGCCCGCCAGGTTGACGAACTGAGGATTGTCGAGCCCGGGATCGGGGACCGTATAGCCGATCGAATGCTGGTCGAGCCCGGCTTCCACCTGCCAGTCGAACAGATCGGTAAAGGCCTTTTGCCACCAAACCAGTTGCCCGGCGCCCGTGCTGAACAGGTTGTTGTAGTCGCTTTCGAATCCCTGCTGGCTGTTGGTGTCGACGTAGATCCCGTAGCCGGATTCGGTCCAAATGATGTTGTTCTTCAGTGCGACGTCGTAGGCGCCGCCGCGGACTCGCACGCCGTGCCCCAGCGGGGCATAGACCGTGTTGTTCTCGATTGCCACGTCGTAATGACCGTCAATCAGGACGGCCTGCCCCGTGTTGCGATAGAGGACGTTATGATGCACATCCGTCTGATTTCGGGCGTCGATCCCCGTGATGTTTCCGTGAATCCGGTTGAATCGGGCTTCTCCGCCATTCCAGAGCCGCAGGCCGGTCGTGTTGTCGTGAATGTCGTTCGACGGCAGCGTCCAATCGGAAGGTCCCCAGACGCCGTAGCCCTCGATTCCGGTCACGTTGTGATGCACTTCGTTGCCGTACGCCGACATAGCGGCGATCCGGCAGTAGACACCGATATCGTTGTCGTGGATCTCGTTGCCGGTGAGAGCGAAGCTATTCGCGTGGGGTCCATAGTAGTCCTGATAGACGCCAAAGGAGGCTCCATGAATCTCGCTGTCCACCACCGTGAGCGAACCGGAATAGACGTAGATCCCGTAGTTAGTCGCCTGAATATCGGCATCCTGAACGGTGATTGCCGTAGAACCGGCCGAATAGATGCCGCAACTCCGCCCCGACATGGTTCCGTCTTGCCAGGTGAACGAGGCGCCGTTCTGGGCGTACACTCCGTAGCTCCCGCTACCGGAAACGAGGTTATCGACAAACAGATTGTTCGTCCCCTCGTCGATCGATATTGCCGTCGCCGTTCCCGTGAAGCTGTTCCGGCGGATCACGTTATCCGTCGATGGATCGCTTGCGCCCGGGCCGAGGTGGATGCCGGTTCCCGAGCTGCCTGAGAAGCCCATTGCGTAGATCAAGTTGTGGTCGGCATCGACGAGATCCCAGCGCGTGCCGGAATAATGGAAGAGACTCCCGCCGGGTGCGCCGGCATATGCCGCGCCCTCGTCGGCCGCGTCAATCGTGACCGTGCTGCCGCCGTAGGAGCCCGTGTCGACGAGGACCAGATCCGTCGGCCCAAGGTCGTAGTCCGACAATACGGACTGCACGGAGGCTTTCGGCGTGTAGGGGGTCAGTCCGTCGTTCGTGTCGTCGCCTGGAGCATACGTGTAGCTGTCGCCCGACGAAGACGAGTCGTTGACGTAGAACAAACGGGTCGAACTGGTACCGGAGGTTGGCGTGATTTCCAGCGAATAGACGTTCGTGGCCCCCGGACTGCCGGAGACGTGAACGTAGTAGGTTCCAGCCGCCAGGGCGGCCAAGGAGGCCGAAGCGCCGTCGGCAGTTGGAGCGGAGCTTTGCAGGACGGCCCCCAAGTGATCGGTCACGTCGAACGTGAGCGCGCCAGCCGGGTTCTGGAACTTCAGGTCCGCATCAATGCTATCCGGACGCAGTATCTCGAAACGGTACCAGTCCTCGTCGCTCGTGTCGTGGATGCTGAGATTGCGCAGGTGGACACCCGGCCCCACGCCGGCATCGGCCGCTGTCTCGCGAGTTTCGTTTGACTCGAAGCGGTCTGGCTGCAATGCGGTAAACGCGACGACGTGCCCCCACCCGGAATCACCCGCGTGAAACCGCTGCACGGCCCAAAAGGTCGAGTCGTCCCAGGGGTCCAGAGCGATATCGGTACTTCTGCCCCAGAAGCCGAGATCGTCTGGCGGGGACAGAAGCGGCTCCGTCTGAGTCTCAACAGCGGTTCCCGGCGCGGTTGCCCCCGCCGCGTCGGCGGCTAGCCGTCCGGAAATCATCATGGCCGGATACTGCGTAGCGGAACTCTGGGTGTAGACGATCCCCATGTTCCCGGCGGCATCAACGGAGATCGCCGGCGCAATCGCGTGAATCGAGACGCCGGGATCGATGTCGCCGGTCTGCGAGAGGGAATAGGCTCCACTGGTCGTGTCGATCTCGTACCACCGAACGGAAGCTTCTCCGGAATCGTCGACCGTGTGCGCAGTCCAGAGGGAATCGTCGCGCCACACCGCGTTGGTCAGCCCGGGGCTGGTCGAGCCCAGCAGTTCCGCGCTTCCCAACTGGGGCACGCCGCCGGCATGGGCCGTGAATGGCGAATTCACAGTGCCTGCGTCGGCGAGTGTGAAACTACTGTTGACCTCCCACAGCCGGACGCCCGCCCCTGCCGTATCCGCGTCGGCAAACAGAACGGGGTCGCTCCCTGAACGTCCGCTGGATTCGACGGGAACCAGCCCCGACACGTCTCCCGGGACCGTGACTGTCCACGAACTCGGGAGGGAGCCGGCAAAGAGCTGCGATTTCGACAGTCTTGTAATCACACTTCCTTGAAACTCTCGTGTTCCGAAAGCGTAGTACTCGCCGACCACGTAGAGATAGTCTGCGTCGACGGTGATTCGCGGCGCGTCCAGGTAGGCGAGCGTGCCGGTGAAATCCAGGGTGGCGTCGAACTCCAATCGATGCCAGTCCGGCTCGGTATCGCCGGGGTCCTCGTCGAGGTCGTTCATGAGAGAATGAGTTGAGACGCCGATCAGCAATCTGGCTTCATCGGCCGTGTAGCCCCCGCGGACCGTCCCGCCCGTTCCGTCGGAGTTGAGCGTTCCCTGCTCCACTTCCTCGACGACCATCAGATAGCGATCGCCATAAGTGTCGTAGAGGGCGGTCGGATCGGAGGTGTTTGGGCCGACCGTCGCGCTCGAGAAAAAGTCGTCCCAAACCTGGCCTTCGAGCAAGGCGGGCGATTTGTCGGCGATGGTCGCCAGCTTGTCGTTGACGGAGAGAACGGCGGCAGGTCCGGCAGCCACGTCATATTCAATCGGGCGATTCGATCCGACCTCCGAGTGGATATCCATATCGAATTCAACCATCGGACACACCGACAGAAGGGCTCGGATCTCAAGTGGTTCGACCCGAAGCAGCCTTGATCGCTGCGATGCAAACGCCTTTCCGTGCTCACGAGATCCGCGTTGGCGTATTCCACGACAGAGTCTTGTCCACAACATGGTGTGCTCCAATACTCATAAGAACTGCTGTGTTTTGTCAACGGATTTGGCACAAGAGCGGGGCCCAGCTAGGCAACAGTCTCCTCACTGGTAAATGGCAGCGTGGGCTGCCGAAGCTGTAGGTTCTTTTCTCTGCGGCAGTGCCGGGCCTGGGCAAGTTTGTGGCGACGGACCGCATACATCTATTTCGGGTCGCCCCGACAGTAGTCCACCGGCCTCAGGAAGCCCAGGGCACTGTGCAACCGCTTCTCATTATACCAACAAATTGTCTTGTCAAGCACCTACACCCGTCGCCGTCAGGGACCACGGTGGTGCGTGCATTGGCGAGCCCCCATACCATGGCGAGTTGCGGATCGGCATTTCGGAAAAGGGCCTTGTCGCTCTTGACCGGCCGGACTACCGTCTGATCGCCCCGCGGCGAGATCAGCACCGTTTCTTCCTCCCACGACCTCGCGACGGCACTCAAGTAGACTTTCCCCGAGCTGCGTTCCAAATATGGTCCTATCTCCAGACACGCTGACACACCTCGATAACGTTTCAGCACCTGGTCGAACAGAGGGACTTGCTAGTCCCGGGCCGTAGGCGTACTATGCACCGTGTGGTTCGTATCGATCCGGCCGAGGGAGACCGGCTCAGGCGGAATCCCTCGGGAACGCTAACTTCAGAGAGGTCAAATCATGAGTCTAACTGTGCAACGTGTGGACGTTTGGGCTGCAACAATCGAAGACCAGCCTGGGGGGCTCGCCGAGAAATTGGCGGTCCTGGCGGAAGCCGGGGCGGATCTGGCGTTTGTCATTGCGCGACGCACGCTGGATAAGCCGGGGGCCGGTGTTGTGTTTGTAACTCCCTTGCGGGGTGATGCGGAAACGGCTGCTGCTGCAAAGACCGGATTCGCTGTCGCGGATAGCCTTCACTCCGTGCGCATTGAGGGCGACAACAAGCCGGGCATCGGCGCCCAACTGACGAAGAAGCTGGCCGACGCGGGGATCAATCTGCGCGGATTATCAGCCGCAGTCATCGGGGACCGATTCATCATGTATCTCGCCCTTGACACCGGGGACGACGCCAATAAGGCGATTAGTCTCCTGCAAGGAGCGTCCTGAATAGCAGCGAACGGCCCGTAGCCACGCTCGTCAGAGCGTGGTGTCGTGGTCCAGCGATTGTGCGCAGCCAATATAGGTGGTATCCTCGCTCTATCGTTCCCCCCAGACGATGCGAGCAGAGTCGATGCATCAGCACACGCATCTCGGGGATTCCATGACGAACACCAAGAGACTGAAGATTCCGCTCCCTGACAACTGGAGCCTGAACGTCAAATCGGCCATTCTCCACGCGATCTCGCTGGCCCAGTTCGTGATGGCCTATACACGAGGCTGGGCAGCCAACAGTATCAACGCACGCATCCGCCTCAAACGGCAAGTCGCCCAACTTGAGCAACAGGTCGCCTGCCTCACCGAGCAAATGCGGATCAAGGACGCGAGGCTTCAACGGATTGATTCGCAGAAACGACCGCACTACCTGCCGGTCGAGCGGATGGCGATCCTCGAACTTCGCGCGGCACAGAACTGGTCGCTGAAACAGACCGCCAAAGCATTTCTTCTGACGCGGGCAACGATCAGGTCCTGGCTTGCACGGCTGGAGGAAGAGGGGCCGGATGCGCTGGTGCAAACGGCTCGACCGGTGAATCGGTTTTCGGATTGTATTCGCTATCTGGTGCGATGGGTTCAAAGGCTGGTGTTCCGACCACGGTATCAAGCCGCGTTTCGAGCCGCGAGCACATTGGCCACGGCCGTCGCCTTGCGCCGCACCGCGAACTCTGGTCAAAGGTCAACCCGGCGTGCGACTGACGCTTCACGTTCGCCACCATGCCGGTTGCAAACACCTGCCGATTGTGACGCTCAAGCGCGCGGCGTAGCAACGCGCAATCGCGCCGCATCAAGCGAGTGCGCTCTTGGTCTGGAAATCGGTCCGCGCGTGGCGAGTAAATCGGGGGGTTTTCGTCACGGAAATTCACGGCATCGTCTTTGTTGGTTGCTATTCTGCTGTCGAAACCGACTGTTTCGCCGTCGCAAACGGTCGTTTCCGCATTGTCAATTGTTCAGTGTCACTTTCGCTGGACGGTTACACCCCCGACTAGTCCTAAACAGACACCATGGTAGAATGGCGGTTACGCGATGTCAAATATCCTGAACCCGAAACCCCATGGCTCAACCGACCACCCCCTCGCCTGTTTTGCTGTTTCTGGCGGCGTTTAGTCGTCACCAGAAGGCCCTGGATTGGGCGCGCGATCGGGCCGTAGAAAGCTGGGGACCCATTGTCGCGGAAAGCCCGGCGTTCGATTTCTCGCAGACCGACTACTACCGCCCGACCATGGGCCCCGGGCTGAAGAAGATCTTCTTCACGTTCGACTGGCCGTTCGATCCGGCCGATCTGGTTGAAGTGAAACTTTTGGCCAATCGCTGGGAGCAACAGTACACCGAGGCGGCCGATCACGCCGAGCCGCGGCCGCTGAACCTCGATCCCGGCTATCTTGCGCTGGGTAAACTGGTGCTGGCTTCGGCGAAGGACTACGCCCATCGCATTTATCTCTCGCGCGGCATCTATGCCGAGATCACGCTCTTCTATCGGCACGGAGAGTGGCAGCCGCACGAATGGACTTTCGCCGATTATCGACGCGAAGATTACCAGCGGTTCTTCACGCAATGTCGCGAATTGCTGCATCGGCGGCAACGCGAAGTGCGCCAACGGGAGGAGTCGGCGAAATGATCTGGCTGATTGTCGGCGCAACCGTTCCGAGTATGCTCGTCTGCTGGGCGGCTGCCGCGCTGATTCGACGCATGGGACCGCGGTGGAAGCTCGTCGATGAGCCGGGCGAACGCAAGATCCACACGCAAGCCATGCCGACCGGCGGCGGATTGGCTATCTGGCTGGGCGTCGTGGTGCCGTTTGCCTTGGGGCACGTCGGCCTGCTGATTGCATCGCCCACCGGCACGCAATGGCTGCCCGGGTTCGTCGCTCCGCACGTCGCGGGGTTGATGCAGCAGGCACCCCGACTGTGGCTCCTGCTGGGCGGCGGCACCGTGCTGATGCTGCTGGGGATGGTCGACGACCTCCGCGGGCTGGACTGGAAAATCCGCTTTGCCGTACAGCTCGTCGTGACGCTCGTGATGGTTAGATGCGGGTGGCAGTTGAGCCTGTTTCTGGAGTTTCTCGAACTGCCGCCCCCGGTCGGCGCACTTATCGTTCAAACGCTGAGCGTTCTGTGGATCGTCGTGCTGGTCAATTCCTTCAACATGCTCGACAACATGGACGGGTTGTCGGCCGGAGTGGCGGCGATAGCAGCGGCCATGCTGGCGGCCGTGATGCTCGTGGGCGGTGATCCGATCAACCACCGGCCGCAATTGTTCGTCGGCGGGTTTCTGCTCGTGCTGTTCGGATCGCTGGTCGGGTTCCTCTGGCACAACCGCCCACCGGCGCGGTTGTTCATGGGTGATACGGGCAGCTATCTCGTCGGCTATCTGGTGGCGATGGCCACCCTGACGGCCACCTTCACCGGCGGCCACGTTCCGCGGCACGCCATCCTCGCCCCGTTGTGCGTGCTGGCCGTGCCGCTGTACGATACGTTCACGGTGGTGCTGATTCGCCTGCGGGCAGGCCGCAGCCCGTTCGTCGGCGACAAAAGCCACTTCTCGCATCGATTGGTTCAACTCGGCATGACCGAGACCCGGGCCGTGCTGACAATCTACCTGGCCACTGTAACCTGTGGCTTGGGAGCACTGCTGTTGCACCAGGTCAACGGCGCCGGTGCGTGTGTCGTGCTGCTGCTGGTCGGCTGTGTGCTGGTCCTGGTGGGAATCCTTGAAACGGCGGGGCTTTCGTGACGAAACGCAAGCGGCGACAACGCGAAATCGCAGCAAGTCGCAAGGCCCGTCCTCAGGCCGGTTGGGTGGACAGTGGCGGGCGCGAGGGTGAACTTCCTGGATCGGCGCCGGCGGATGGCCTTCGCCGATGGCTGCTGGGCGCGTTGGTTGCGCTGTTTGTCGTTCGGCCGCTGTTTCCCAGCGAGTCGGCGGCCTTCGAGGGCGACGGCTTGCCGCTGGTGATGCTCTGGATCGCGCTTGCGACGTTCTGGATGCTCGGTGCGATCGGATGGGCGGAGTTTCGTGTTCGCTTTGGTTGCTTCGACGCCGCGGTGCTGGCATTGGCCGTCTTGCACACGATTGCCGGCGTTGCCGCCGCCGCGCACCTTAGCCCTCGCCCGGCGGTCAACGTACTGTGGGAATGGATTGGCCTGGGGCTGGCCTATTTCCTCGCCCGGCAGTTCATAGTCACCCGGCGCGAGGCCCGGGCGGCCGTCGTCGCGATGATTGCGTTGGCCGCGAGCCTTTCGAGCTACGGGCTGTATCAGTACTGTTACGAGATGCCGCGGACCCGGGCCGAGTACGCGGCCGATCCCGATGCGGCGATGCGCGCCGCCGGCATGTGGTTTCCACCCGGCTCGCCACAACGCAAACTCTTCGAGGACCGCCTCGCGAGCACCGAACCGATTGCCACCTTCGCGCTGACCAACTCGCTGGCCGGCTATTTGGTGCCGTGGTTGGTAGTGGCCGCTGGAATTGTTGCCGGCTCGTCGTCGGGCCGCGTGCGAGTTGTCTTGTGCATGATACCGGTTGCGGCCTGCCTTCTGTTGACAAAGAGCCGCAGTGGATATGCCGCGGCCGTTTTCGGTTTTTTGTTGGTGGGGATGCTCTGCCGGCGGCAGAAATTGCGGATCGGCTGGAAGTTGCCGGCCGTCGTCGCCACGATCGCAACGATCCTGGTCGCCGCCGCAATTCTTGCCGGAGGACTCGATCGCGAGGTCCTATCCGAGGCGTCCAAGTCGCTCGGCTATCGGGTGCAGTATTGGCAATCGACGATGCGGATGATCGGCGACAAGCCGCTCTTGGGGTGTGGGCCGGGGAATTTCCAATTCGCATACACCAGATACAAGCTGCCGGAGGCCAGCGAGGAAGTTGCCGATCCGCACAACTTCCTGCTCGAGGTTTGGGCAACCGCCGGTACGCCGGCAATGCTGGCGATGCTGGCCGCGTTGGCGTGCTTCGCCTGGAAGGTCTATCCCCGCTCCAACGGCCTGCATGGAAACGTACCTGAAGCAGAATCCGACGTTGCGATTCCCAACGGAGACCTCCACGTCTACGGCGGTGCCGTCTGCGGTTTCCTGGCGGCCATTCCGCTGGGGCAGATGAGTGCCGGACCACCGGGTTTGGCCTCGGTGTTCATCGGGCTGCCGGCGGCCGTCGCTTGCATTGCCTTGCTGCACGGTTGGGTCGACAACGGACGGTTGCCCGGCGTGTTGCCGGCGATCGGTTTGTCGGCACTGCTGGTGAATCTGCTGGCCGCCGGAGGGATCGGTTTCCCGGGCGTTGCCGGTTCGCTTTGGCTGCTGGCGGCACTGGGGTTGAACGAGTCGTCGGATGTGGCGCCGAGAAGTCTGCCGCGAGGTGTTGCGTTGGGGGGACTGATTGTGGCGATCACGCTGGCCGTGACCTGTTATCAGAGTGCGTACGGCCCGGTGCTGCGTTGCCAGGGCTTCTTGCGTCTGGCCGAGAGCAACCCGGCCGATGCCCG
>Ga0180431_10008170_pt1 | contig 12047 bp, 20 predicted proteins | sample SS_ome_11_FD_132459 | JGI IMG/M metagenome (GOLD analysis project Ga0180431, IMG submission 132459) | Hypersaline lake sediment archaeal communities from the Salton Sea, California, USA - SS_1_MS_1 metaG | ecosystem: Environmental > Aquatic > Non-marine Saline and Alkaline > Hypersaline >... | reverse complement strand
TCACGATCGATTATGTGTGTGTGCATACCGACGCCCAGGGAACCGGCCCGGATACCTGCTATTTTGGCGATTCCTATGATTTCAGTCCGACTACTGGCGATTGGTCGGTTTCAGGTGGTGCCGAGTTTAGCAATCATATCCTCGATTCAGTTGTGCGGATACCTGACGGCGGCTCTTTAATCCATCCTGTGACGCTGTACGGGTATACCGACTCAGCGGTAGATTACAAGCTAACCATTATTGCGCGACTGGCCCCCAATTTGGCTAGTGCTGCATTTTGGGAAAACGACGAATACGCGTTAATGGACGTGCAGATCGACACGGCAGCAGATGATTATGATCTCGCAGATCCTAATATCACTGTTGATAATTTTAACTCTAATCATACCTATCAAGTCGAATGGGAGATCGGCGCCGGCGAGACATGGAGCGGCGATCTAATAATTACAAACTCGTTTATTCCAGCAGCAGCCGAGGCGACCGAGATTGTAATCACGGCGGCGTGTATTTCGGTTGATGGTGCCCGACCTTTCCCGACCGGAACCGAATCAGAGGCCGACGCCCCGCCAGCGTTTGGTACGTGTGAATACGAATGTGCTGTTCCTGATGGCGTCAATGTCTGGGAGTGGCTGTTATATCTTAGTTGTTGGCTGGGTAGTGTGTGGAATTGTGATCTGTTTCCGCTGCTGCTGGCAACACGCGGCTATATAGCCGAAAACTGGCAGACTCTCATGCATTTGGGCACATACCTAAGCCTACTGGCCTCGCTCGTGCTCGGTTGGTTAGCTGAGAATTTGATCGGCATCGCTGAGATTGCCGCGATCTGGGTGTCTAACGGTCTGGCCTCGTTCTGGAACTGGTTAATAACTACGTCAGTATTTGAAATGTTTTGGGATGCGGCGCTGCTCGCCGGTGCCGCTGCTGCGTCGATTATTGATCGTTTGACGACGGGCGCGCTCGTTATCTCGTCGGGCGTGCTGGCTGCTGTTGCATCGATGACATGGAGCAATGGGTTACTCGTCGTCATCGCTGCGGCGATCGACGGGGCGGCCAGTGTTGAAATCAGCGATTTCTGCGAACTCAGCCCGGAAGACGTCCGGATCAATATGTGCTATGCCTGGGGGATGCTCGATCACCTTATGGTCGCTTTCCCCGCGCTGCTGGCTTTCGCGACCTTTGAAGCAGCCGAGGCCGCGTTAAATTTCGTGCTAAGTTTTATCAACCAGGTTAATGAGGTGCTCGATGGCTTTAGTTAATGGGCTGGCCGCTGTGGTGCTTTTTGTTGGCCTGGGTGATGGCCCAATACCCTGGCCGCTTCCCGAACTGCCCGATCCGATCAGCAATGAGAATGTGCAAAGCACAGAGTATAACGACCCGGAAGAAAGCGGCGAATACGACACGAAGGAGACCGATCTACTAGACCAGATCGACGATCTCGCGGTCGTTTATGATGCCTGGATCGGCGCGGGTGAAGACGCGACCGATACCGGCGGAATGTTAGACGGTATAGATAGCGCTGATGATTTTGATACATTAGCCGGCGAAGATTTTTCGTCGAGTGTGGGCTATTCGATCGGCGTGATGTGGGCGTATGCTAAAGCGCTTCGCGGTTTGCCATCCGTCGGGGCGGTTCAATTACTGGTTGATGTTATGCTAGGCGGTATCGTGCTCGGCCTGGCTGCTCAGGCCATATTCATGGGCAGCCGGTTGATCGCGCTGATCGTGCGTATGTTGTTCAGGTTGTTTGAGATGGTGACTAGAGTGATCGGCATGTTTACCTAATGGACTTCCTACTAATATCGACACAATTTAACACGATGATCGACTCGATTGCATCGATCCCGCTCGTCCAGGAGGCCAGTATATTGATCGTTGCGCTATATGGTATTCGCAGGCTTTCGAATCTGGTCTCGACTTTCAATAACAACTAATGGATATACGAGATCGAAGCCGCGATGAGGCGCTACCATACGAGCGCCATAACCCATATCCTAAGCGAAACAACGGGAAATTGATCCTGGTGCTGGTCGTGGTCGGTGCGCTCAGCCTGATGGCTTGGTTTGTGCTGCGAACGAATACGCCAGCCCAGGCCGCTGATGAGGCCGTTAACACGGTCGCCCAGCCCGATGGGAATTCCCCTCAGCAGCCAGCAACCCCGACGCCAACGAGAGGGCAGGGGGGCGCGCTTGTGCCGATCGAGGTGACTCGTATCGTCGAGATCGTCGAAACCGTCCCGGTTCCGATCGAGGTGACTCGTATTGTCGAGATCGTCGAAACCGTCCCGGTTCCGATCGAGGTGACGCGGATTGTAATTAATGATCGCCCTCAGCCGGTTGAGGTGCCGATCGAGGTGACTCGGATCGTTGTTATAGATCGGCCTGTTGAGGTGACTCGCGTTGTCACCGCGACGCCCAGCCCGACGCCCAGCCCGACGGGAACGCCGGCCAGCAGCCCGACGCCCAGCCCGACGGGAACGCCGGCCAGCAGCCCGACGCCCAGCCCGACGCCCAGCCCGATGGGAACGCCGGCCAGCAGCCCGACGGTAAAACCATGAGGTTATGGCTTTTTGCGCTGCCGGTCCTGGCCGGCCTGAGTTTTTATTTAGCGTTTGTGTTGATTCGTGCTGCCGTTCGTCTGTACGTGTCGCGCAGGATTCGCTATATCAAGCGCGATCATTTCACATACAGACCGGCGCCACCTAGCCGCGAAATCAGATCGAGGGTTATAGATGAGTACATTAATCAGTGACGAGACGATCGGCAGACCTGGCAACCGTGCCCGCATTGTGCGCGTATGCCTGGATAGTCCCGACCTCAGCGGGCTGGACCTGCAAACGCTGGCCAGCCAGTACACGGCAGACGATCGCGATCTACTGTTGTATTGCTACGAGTCAATCGTTGATTACAGACTCGGCATTCATTGCGCCTTGTATGTCGAAGAGTCCGATCTGCCCGCATCCTGGGAGATTCGGGCGTCTGATTATTTGGATACTGCGCGCGCTTTCAAATCCGCGATAGGGGCGATTCGATGACTCGCGCTAGCCAGGTGTCAGAATGTGCATACTGCGGCGAGCCGTTCGCAATGCGTCGCCGCGATCAAATCTATTGCAGCCCTTCCTGCCGGGTGCAAGCGCACCGCAACGGCAAGCGCGCCGACGCCATCAAGCGCGAGGAATCGGCAGCAGAACGCGCCAGGGTGCCGCAGTATCCCGAAATGCCCCGCACGCGCTGGCCATCAGATAACCGTTTAGAGATTCCCGTTTTGGATCTGAATATGGCTGCCGATGTCGTCGATCTGCCCTTCACGGGCTGGGGGAGTGTATCAAGGCGGGCGGTAATGGATGGGACCTGGCATTTTTATACAGACGATGAGCGCTTTTCAGCGTTATGGCGCGACCCTGGGCAGCTAGTCAATACCAACGGCCTGGCAGTTGTTGAGCCTAATTACAGTATTCACGAGCAAATGCCGGCGCCGCTCGTCATTATGGCTACATACAAAAAGCGCGCCCTGGCGCGTTGGTGGCAGACGTTCGGGATTAGAGTCTTTGTCGATCTCAACGTCGATCGAAAATATATGAGCATGAATTTATTAGGGGTGCCAGCAGGCTGGCCGGCATACGCCACGCGCGGGTATAGCGATGAGCGGATCGATAATCTCGAATTTGAGTATGAGGTAGCCCGCAAACGCGCCGGCGCTGAGCCGCTTTTTGTCGTTTACGGTGGCGGGCAGAAAGTCGAGAGACTGGCGAGGCGTCACGGTTGGCAATGGTTCCCGGATCGATGGGAATCTATCAAGGCCGCAAGATGACAGTAACAGCTAAGTCTAAGGGCTGGGGCGGGCGCCCCGCGCGCCAGCGCGATCGTAGCCAGTGGGGATACAGCGATTATAAACGCTTGGCAGAAACCCAGGGGATCAGCGTAGCACGATCCCGGCTGGCCCAGGAGCAGGCTTCCAACTCATTCGCGACGAGTCCGGGTCGGTCTCGTGAATTGAGCAGTATAGAGTCTCAGTTGGATGAGCAGCACAACCGCGAATCATTGCAAAGGGGCCGCGTTCAGGCTGCCAACCTGGAGAACTATACCGATCAGGATGACGACGTTACTAATGAATTGTGGACGATGGCGCGCTACCGCAACGACGGGCGAATCGACTACGACCCGCAGGCGGTGGCGACAAAACAGGTTGATCTAATGGTCGATACTGTGCAGCTTGGCCGCAACGAGATCGGGCCGGTAGCCGGCGGATATGATACCGATTCGATCCGCTATGTACCGGAATATCGCGCGCGGGCTGCTGGCGTCCTGGCAGCCTATGAGCAGCTGAGCGATGAGGACAAGGCACAAATTAGTTTTAGCAAGAAGGAGATCCGGCATTTAGAGCGCATGGCGTCCGAGGATGATCGGGTATCTGCTGCGGAGATCGACAAAGTGCGCGATTTTCGACTCAGCAGAAAACCGGGGCGTCGTTCTAACCGCAGGCCTGGCCAGTTTCGCGGCGCAGCTGAGGAAGACGCAGCCCGCCGACTGAGAGAAATTAATAATCCTGGGATGTTCATATCTGGCCGGGACTATGGCGACAATTACGGCGCCGCCGGCTTTGAATTGTAGACTTTGGGAGTGATGAGCAATGATATTTAGACCGATCGACTCTAATGCTTATCCCTGGCTGTTTAGCTGGTCATTTTCTGCTGGCGACTGGATGATCGTTATCGATCTGCGCCCCTGGGTGTTTGAGGATAGTAAGTCATGAGAAACAGAAATATCGTTATTTATGTTGTGCTCATTCTGGCTCTTGTTTTGCCATCGATCGCGCTGGCTGCTGGCACTGTTGGAAACGGATTATCTAATACGTTTGTATATCTCGGTGATCCCGGCGGTGGTACGATTTATCGGGCTTGTCAGTCGTTTGTCATTACATCGGGCACGCTAACCGAGATCGAGATTAAACTCGATACCGGATCGGGGACTCCTGATGTCACCGCTTATATTCGCAGCGGCAGCTGTAGCGGATCGATTGTGCATGAGACCGATCCATTTACTCCCAACATCGGCACAGCTACAACGATTACCGTTGATGATGGCCCGTTGCTGGATGGCACCTATTATTTAGTGTTAGAGGCATCCGGCACCGGCTGGTATCAGGCTCTTGGGTATAATGATTTTGCTTATGCCGATGGGCAGTTATACATCAGCGAAAACGGCGGGACATGGTACAGTGCGGGCGGCAATGCGGATCTATATTTTTATGTCACAAATGAAACCGTATTACCAGGCGAGCCGCTGCTCATATCGCCATCGGGATCGGCCTCTGCATCGGCACCTATGTTTATTTGGTCCTCGTCTTCACGCGCTACTAGCTATCAGTTGAGCGTTACTGATGATTCCTCGGAGACTGTGCATAGCCAGATTTACCCCGCTTCGATCGTCTGTGATGTTGTTTGCGAGACCGATAATATTAATCTAATCGCGGGTACGTATGAGTGGGAAGTTACGGCATATAATGCCGAGGGGTCTACCAGCAGCGATACAGGCTCATTTACTCAGAATTACACATCAGACTCGGTCGCTCTTGCCTATGATGGGCTTCTCGATGACGGTACAACATCATACCGGGTCGAGCGGTCGATCAGTTTTGGCGATATGTCCACGTTTGCGGCGCTGGCCGTGCTGATCATATTTACCGTTATTGACGTGCTGATAAAGACACTAAATCGGAGGTATGCTGATGTCACTTGATAATTTATTTATCGCTGATGTATGGTCGCTTATTTGGTTTTTATTTTTGTTTCTATTTGTCGCCGTAGTGCTGCTGCTGATTGGCAGCCTGGCGAGAGGTTTGATTAATCGATGATATGGTTAGCCTGGCAAGAAACGTTTTACGCGGTTTACGGCCCGATGATCGAGCCGCTCGCGTATGTGTTCATTGGTGTCGTGTCGGTGCTGGTCATTGTGCAGATCGTGGCTGAGGTTACATGATGGCCGGTATCGTCAGTGTGAATAAGTAAAGATAAAAAAAACGTAAAAACAGGTAAGTAAGAGCACAAAAAACAACAATTGTGATAAGATAAAAAAATGCAGGTTGACGGGCGCACGATTGATCGTGTAAACTGTATTTGTCATCGATGTTGACGCAGCATCCTTGAAACGGGAGGGCAGGGTGTAGCAAGCACCCCACCATCCCTAGCGACACGGTGCAGACACACCGAATCGCCTGTTACTAGGATAACACAAATCCGCGTACTACAGGAGATCTAATCGTGTGCTCGTGCCTGATAAAGGTTGCGGGCGCTTTATTATCCCGACCTGCCAGAGTCGAAAAAGCGCCCGCAGTGTGTAGTGTTACAATATCAGTTTACAAGCTGCCCGATTTAAAATCAAGATATAGTGTCGGTCTGGCACAATTTGACCAAATGCCGACATTTTCGCCGGCCCTATAAAAAGGGCCGGGGCGCCTGCTAAAAAGGTTTGGTCACCTAGCACGCGCCCCAAAAGGCAATTCAATGAGTATTCTACACGATGTTACACACCAACGCAATGAGCCGCCTGTTCCTATCCGCGATGTGATCGCGGCAGGGCTGGGCGTCGAACGTGTAGACTACCCCACCCCACCCCAGCCCGATGGGAAATCCCCTCAGCAGCCAGCGCCCCAGCCCGATGGGGAAATCGCCGAGATATGGCCAGTTATGGCGCGTCTCGCGAATCATCGCGCCATCAAGCTGGGCGCCGAGGTTCGGCTATGGTTCTGGCTGTGGAATCATTTAAAACAATCGCACAACGGTCAGGACTGGATCCGTTTTGATGGCCGCCGCGAGGCGTATAACTGGCTTGCCCAACAAACTGATTACTCTCCTCAGCAGCTGCGGCGGCTGATCGGGCGGGGCATGTCCGGGCCGGTGCGTTTGTGGACTCTCAATAATGGGAGGCTGTGGATTGTGGGTCAGCGCCGTATTAGCCGCGCGCTTATGGTGCTGGCCCACGATCGCGGCGTGTATGATCCATACGAGCGGGAGCGCCGCAAGGTGTCGATCCCTGCCGATCTGCTGACCGGCCCGATCGGGGATTATAACGCCTATTGCTGGGCGGCCTGGTTGTACATTGCGCCAGCTGCTGCGCGGTCGATAACCTGGGCGGTGATGGAACGCGCGATCGGTCGCAGCGCCAATACGATCCGCCGCTGGGTGACGGTCTGCGGCGTCGTTGTTACCGAGAACTACGCGACGATACCGACCGCTCACGATCGCGCCGAGGTTGCCCGGTACAATGCCCGCCGGTCAAAGGAGAATCCGCTATATAGCGGTATGCCGCATTATCTGCGATGGAATCACGAGACCTATACAGTTGATGCAGTTTATCAGAGAGGAAACACGTACAGCGCAGAAACGATCGACGAGATCGACGAGGTGGGCGCCGGTATGGTGCGCACGCTGAACGAGGATAAAGACTCGCTTTGGGATAGTGGTGAATACATAGCAACCGGACACGAATCTAGACTCGTGTCCGGTTGCTTGCACGCCAGGGCATTAGCTGGCGTGGTCGCCGAACGGTCGCCAAACGTTGAGTCCTCAGCAGCAGGGCGCGCATACAGGCGTAACAACTTCATTGTATCCGGGCATGATCGCCAGCGCCGCCGCATTGAAAAGCGAATGTCACGCAGACGCGAGGAAGACCCCGCTACCCCACTCTATGAGTTATCGAGTCGGGTGGTTTTCGTGAATGGATCCCGGCGCGCGCGCAACGTGTGGACTGTTTATTATCGTCCGGAGAACTACGTATGATCGAAAAGATCAACCATACATTGCAATGTTTCAATCTGAGAGAAAAAAAGAAAAAAAGATCCTGCTGTTTTGCCTGCCTGCCGATCTCGAATCCACCGACCGACTCGGCGGGGCTGAGGGGGGTTCAAAGGGGGGATACATGAGTAAAAAAACCGTGTGTGCAGTGTGTGGCCGCGAGGCCTTGACTCAATTAACCGCATTACCAGAGTCCGGCCCACCCTATCAGATCGACGTGTGCCGCCGGTGCCGCGATTTCCTGGTAGTTGATGGTGTGTATAAACCTTCTTACCTGCATCAATTCGTTGAGGCAGCCAGGCGCAAGCGCGAGGCCGTATGAGTCGCTTCCTGGCTGCTGTGGGCTTGATCACGGTGACGACCTACGCGGCGCAGGCTGGGCTAACGCGCCCGGTCTCGATCTGGATGTCGGCCAACGTGATGGCGTTCGTTCTGGCGATCGTTGGCCTGCAGGCGCTGGCGTCGCGGCGCTGGCTGCTGATGGGAATCGCGTTCGGTGTCGTGCTCCTGAGCACGTCGCGCGCGGTGCTCCTGGGCCTGATCGCTGCCCTGGTTATTCGCTGGATTTCCCATCGGGCTGGGGCGCTGGCTGCTGAGGGGAATTCCCATCGGGCTGGGGCGCTGGCTGCTGAGGGGATTTCCCATCGGGCTGGGGCGCTGGTTGCCGGCGGGCTGCTGGCCGGCGGGCTGCTGGCCGGCGGGCTGGCAGTCGGTACGATACAACGGGGCATGTCCTCGCGGTTTGACTACTGGCGGGTACTGCTGGCGTCCTGGTCGTCGTCGCCGGTCCTGGGGCACGGTCGCGGGGCAAGCGGCCAGATCATGGCCGATACATTCGGCCAGCCGCATGGCCATAGTATTTATCTCATCGTGCTGCACGATGCCGGCGCCCTGGGCGCCATCCTGCTGGCCGGCGCGCTCATCCTGCTGGCATGGTTCGCACGCCGGAATCCCTCAGCGCTGGCGCTGCTGGCCCTGGTCGCGGTGTCGCAGGCGTTCGACTTTTATTTATGGTATTGGCCGGTTCTGCCGGTATTGGCCGCCGCTGCCCTGGTCGATCTCCCCCTGCCCCGGCTGGCCGCCGCCGATCTTTTTTTGTTTGTCCTGCTGCCGGTCCTGGCGATCGCGGTCTGGCGTCCGTCGTGGGAGCTGGTCACCGTGGCCGCGTTTGCGTGGTCATTGGTGCCGGTCCTAATAGCAACAAAAAAGGAGTATGTCATGTACGATCAGAGAATCGGAGAGGAACGCGGGCCGGTCCTGGAGCGCATCATCAAAGACAAAGGCCATGATGCACTGGTGAGAGTGTTTGGTCCAAGTGGCGGCTACGATATTTTGCCCGCCGATGAGGTCGAGTCGTTCATCCGCCGCCACTATGACCATTTTGATCAGGACAGCGTTGGGATCAGCCTGGTAACTGATCGCGAGTTTCCCTATTGAGGTATTGAGGCTTTTAGGCAATACAATGAAACAATGGAATCGTAAGATCCACATCCTGGGCGTGGGCGTTGTCCACGTCGAGACCAACGAGGCCGGCCAGATTATCAAGCAGCTGATCGAGCGTGATTACATCGCGATAGATCATAGTTACCAAAAGAGGCAATACAATGATTGAGCAAATTTCGCTATACAGCATCGATGACAACCCGTACCAGGTGCGTGAGCTGTATCCAGGCGTCGAGGAGATCGCGGCCAGCCTGGCAGAGCTCAGGGCCATCCGCGATGATGATAAAAAGGGCCTGATCCATGTGCCATTAGGGCGCCGCGTCGGTAACCGCGTACAGCTGGCGGATGGTCACAGCCGCTATCGCGCGTTTTGTCGGCTCAATGAGACTGAGCCGACCCGATGGGGATTTATGCCTGTAGATATCGGTGAGAGATCTGATATTGAGATGGCAACGATCGCGGCCAGCGAAAATAGCAAGCGTGACGATCTCAAATGGCCCGAGATCGCCACAGGTATAAATCGATTTATGTCTGAGTTTGAGATGACCCAGGCCGAGGCCGGCGCGCTGTTTGGCCTCAATTCCCAGGCCGCCGCGGCTAATTACCTCCGCGCGCTGCGGATCATCGAGGAGCTGGGCAACGAGTCGATCCTCAATGCGGCCTGGCGCGGTGAGTTTGGTGTCGCGCACGCGCTTAAACTCGGACCACTGTACCGCGAGGACAGGGAGGCGCTTACTCAGCTGCTGGCAACTGGTCAGCATTTTGAGTCGGATGGCAGCATTAAATCAGCCAAAGAGATCGAGCGTCTGATCCGCCGCAGCCTGCCAGCTAAAGAGCAGGATGTCACTTATCAGCCTGGCGAGGTGACCGAGATCGCTGGGCATGAGTTTGATCTTCGTGCCTGGTCAAATATGAGTAAAAACTTTGCCTATATCTCAAATCATAGACTTATCCTCGATATGCCATCGGGTAAGCTGCGGGCCAGCGATGCGCCGCAGGTGTACCGGCTCGCAGTAGAGGCTCTCAGCGAACGCACCGAGTCGTTTATCGTCCTGCATACTTGGGTTTATGCACATGATCGCCTTACCGTGACCTGGTATTACCGCGATGGCGAGCCGGTCTATCTCAGCAATGATGAGCTGGACGCCATTGATCAGCCTGTCCTCGCCGTGACGATGATTTTAGACAAAGACGAATGCCGGCATTTGCCGCCGATTGCGGAGCAAATCGACGAGTTCCGGCGGGACGAGGCCGAGCGCGCACGCCGCCGCGAAGCCGAAAAAGCACGCAAAAATGAGGAAAAGGCCAGTTTGCCGCCCGATCTGGTGTCTTATGCTGTGTGCCGTTTAACAAATGCCGGCGAGGAGATCGTTGGTGAGTTGCGAGCCGATCTCAGTAAACAGGATGGATGGATATCCAAAAAACCTTTTTACGAGCGTCTTGAATTCGCGGCGAAAGAGGACCCAGTGACGGGGCCGGAGCGGTACGGCGTGCACTTTGCGTTTCGACATGGCGGGCTTTTGATGTTCGAAACCGGTTATGTCGAGTGGGTCGGCAAAACTACCTACAGTTACAATGATCTGCAACTCGACATTTTGATGCAGGATGATGAGGTGCAGGTTGGTTCGATTTTTGAGACAAAAATTGATGAGATTTACATCGTTGATGTAGATCAAAGGCTGCTGGATGACCTGCGCGCGCAAGGCGTCGAGGTTGAGCGCCTGCGCCAGTTGGCTGAGGTAAACCGGATGATCTCAGCTGCTGCGCAAATTGAGTCCAGTGTCGATCCGGGTGAGACGGTCGAAATTCTGGCCGATGGCACGCAGATCAGGCTGTACAAAAACGGTGCTTACTCGTTTACCCCGGATGATCGGGACTATGCGGAGATGTCATGATGAGATATCGACAAACGCTCAAAGCATGGAAGCGTCGGTACTATGAGGTTGATTTTCTCATTGGCTTTCGAACGTTCTACGTAGTGCAAGTCTGGAATAGATGCCACCGGCGCGGCGATCTGTTGCATGAAACCATGATTCATTACGGTACTCACTTTTGGAATGAGTTGCGCGGCGAGGGTGGCAAAGCTTACGAAGATTTTTAGATAGCGACCATAAAAGGAAATTTGATGCTTGACATTAAATATACTCGGCAGCTGCTGGGGGAGTTTTTGACATCATGGCCGGTATTAGGCTTGTTAGCAGTATCGATTTATCTATCGATCCGGAAAGAGCAAAGAGGATTATGAAAATGGCGGTTTACAGAAGGGATAAATCAATGACTAGGTATGAGGAAATTTTTATTTGCGGTGTTTGCGGTGAGGATCGCGGTGGTCCTACTGGATGTTGTTCTTGTGATGTTGAAGCAGAACAGCATCCGGAAGATCGGACCTTGATCAGTTATGAGCAATTTGAAGCGACGGACCGTTGCGATTATTGCGGTTCTAACTGGTTCGGTTTGGAAACATGGTCACACAGTCCGGATATATCAGTGTGCTTAGGATGTGGCAAGGTTGAGGAAATATAGATTTCCGGAATTAGAGTTATCGAAAGGAAAGAATCCCGCGTATAGCGGGATTCGTCTTCTCCTATGGTTGTTAGGGCGAGTAATGCGAGGTAACAACGGGCGACTATGGCGATCGGGGTGGTATCATGGTCGCCTGGCAGACCGGGCACCATTCAGGCATGGCCGCGTGATATTCGGCCATCGTGCGCGGATTGTGTGCGGATTTCCCATCGGGCTGGGGCGCTGGCTGCTGAGGGGATTTCCCATCGGGCTGGGGCGCTGGCTGCTGAGGGGATTTCCCATCGGGCTGGGG
>Ga0180431_10008169_pt1 | contig 12047 bp, 12 predicted proteins | sample SS_ome_11_FD_132459 | JGI IMG/M metagenome (GOLD analysis project Ga0180431, IMG submission 132459) | Hypersaline lake sediment archaeal communities from the Salton Sea, California, USA - SS_1_MS_1 metaG | ecosystem: Environmental > Aquatic > Non-marine Saline and Alkaline > Hypersaline >... | reverse complement strand
TCGCACCTGGCAGCCGAGCGAATCTGCACAAGAGCAGGCTGTCATATCATTCCTCCTCGAGAAGCTCGAGGTGTAGCAACGCGCTGTTGACTTCAACGACGAGACCTCTCTGCTCACAGAGAGATTCCCGCGAGGGAAGTGCCGCCTTGCTGAATCGCGCCGCACTTCACAATCCCACGCACTGTCAGCATTATCCAAACCTGTCCAGAATCTGCAACGCCCTCTAATAGAAGGAGTTCTCGTCGGGAGAATCCCTCAAGATTCCCGATGAAGCGTCGATGTTCTCATCGGAATCAAGGAACGTTGAAGTGTCTGAAATGAAGGGGGCGGAGCGTCCGGGGAGTTCCCTGGCTCGGTGCCGTCATCTGTGGGCAGACGGCGACCGCCCCTGTGGTCGAAGCAGAGCCGTGTGGACCTTCCGGGATCGCGATAAATCAGGGCCGCGGTCCGGTTCGGGCGCGGATAGCGGATTGCTATTCGGACTCGAACCACGGAGGGCCACGACCTGCCTCCGGTTCGTCCCCGAAATCTGAGGAGGGCGCAGACCGGGGAAACCCGCAACCTCTCTCGAGACGATGAGTCAAGACTCTCTAGACATCGAATCCACATTGAACGAGCTGGCCGCACGAGTTCTGGTGGCGGAGCCTGGAGACGCGGATGACCTGCGGCGGATCCGTACAATCCTGGACGACCCCAGAAAGTTCGAATCTTGGATCCCCGAGGCCCGGCGGAAAGCCGTGGAGATCGTAGGGTTCATCGATGAGGCAATCGAGGGCATCCCGGGGCCGCAAATCCTGGCGGAGCTGAACCTCCGCGTCTCTGAACTGCAAGCTTCGGCGGAGAAACAAGAGCCGGCCGCTGCCGGGGATTCGAACGCCGTTCCGCATGCCCTGAAGGAAACAGACGTTGAGAACCTCGCGGGATCGAAGATCGACAATCCGGGTGAAACCCCTCCGACCTCCTCCCCAGCACCCCCTTCCCCCGATGGAGATACACAGGGGGAGGCGAGCACCGGTCTTGTCATGATCGAAGACGACCCCGCCCTCATGGCGGAGTTCGTCTCCGAGACGCTGGAACACCTGCAGGCAGCAGAGGAATCGCTGCTGATCCTTGAAACAGATCCCGCCAACGCCGAGGCCATCAACCGGGTCTTTCGAGCGTTTCATACGGTCAAAGGGACTGCGGGCTTCGTCGGGTTGGATGAGATGCAGGAACTCTCGCACAAGGCTGAGAATCTTCTCGATCGCGCCCGGGGCGGTGAGGTCCAGATCGTCGGACCTTACGCCGATCTTGCTCTCGAATCCTGCGACATGCTCAAGACCATGGTCCGGTTGGTGGAAGCCAGGGAAGCCGGAGGGCCCGTCGTGGCGCCGGCGGGGCTCGATGCTCTATTGGGAAGACTGACGGATCCCGAGGCCGCCGTCGGCGGACGGGCGCCCCGGCATGCTGATGAGCCCCCGGGGCGCGACGTTCTCGCGTCCGAGGACGGGGTGTCCCGGGAAGAAGACGTCCCCGCCGTCCGTCGGGAGGGCGGGGGTTCTCTCGCAGAGCAACAGGCGGAGCGCAACCCGCCTGCGTCAGAGGGTGGCCGGGGGACGGCGCCCCCAAGGCAGGCGTCGAAGGAGGCGTCCTCCGACTCGGCCATCCGAGTCAGCACGCCGAGGCTGGACGCCCTGATGAACATGGTGGGCGAGTTGGTTGTCTCCCATTCGATGGTGGCTCGAGATGTATCGCTCATGACGGACCCCTCGTCCCCGCTCAGCCGAAACGTTTCCCGTTCCGGCAAGATTGTCCGGGAGCTTCAGGATCTGACGATGGCTCTTCGAATGGTGCCACTCCGGAACACCTTCCAGAAGATAACCCGCCTGGTGAGAGATCTTTCGCGCAAGTCCGGCAAGGCCGTGGAACTCCACATCGAGGGGGAAGAGACGGAAATCGACCGGAACATGGTCGAGGTCCTGAACGATCCCCTGGCGCACATGATTCGCAATTCCGTCGACCACGGGATCGAATCCTCCGACGACCGGAAACAGGCCGGCAAGTCTTCCGGCGGGACCCTCTGGTTGAGGGCATACCACTCGGCCGGAAACGTGGTCATTGAGCTGGAGGATGACGGGAGAGGACTGGATCGGGAGAAGATCATCGCAAAAGGTATCGAGCGGGGGTTCGTGTCTCCGGGCGGTCACTTGGCGGCGGCAGAGGCCTTTGACCTCATCTTCCAACCGGGTTTTTCGACCGCCGATTCGGTGACCGAGGTATCCGGACGGGGCGTGGGCATGGACGTGGTCCGCAGGGCCATCGAGAGGCTGCGCGGGCGAATAGACGTCGGCTCGCAGCCGGGCCGCGGAACGATCTTCACCCTCCGCCTGCCGCTGACCACGGCAATCATCGATACCGTCGTCGTGTGTGTGGGCCAACAGCGGTATCTCCTGCCGGCCGTGTCCATCAAAGAGAGTTTCAGGCCCCGGCGGGAATCCGTCCACACGGTCATGGGCCGCGTGGAAATGGTGAAGCTCCGGGACGATCTCATCCCGGTCATCAGGTTGCATCGTCTATTCGGCGTGGAGGGGGCCGTGGTGAACCCGACGGAAGGCCTGCTCATCAACGTAACGGCCGATGGGAAGCAGTGTGCCCTGATGGTGGACGAAGTTCTCGGCCAACAACAGATTGTGATCAAGTCGCTGGGCGAAATGCTGAGCGACGTGCAGGGCCTGGCGGGAGGAGCCATCCTGGGCGACGGGCGGGTGGCGTTGATCCTGGATGTGCTTGGACTGGTCCAGATGTCGCAGCAGAGCGACGTCTACAACCGGGGTTCCCTGCCGGTACGGAGTCGGGACGGCGAGGCGGCGGGGCCGGAGACGCAACGGCGAGATGAGATTCTGAGCAGGGACCGAGAGCCGGGGGAAGAACCGGGTGAGTGCATCGCAGCCGGCGTGAAGGAATCCCGCGGGAAGGCCCCGTGAGGAAAAATGGGCCCGCCTGTCGGGTCCGAGACCGAAGGGAGCGTGGGAATGTCTGCCCAGCAGGGCTCTGAGGTCAAGACGACGGTCGGGACGAACGAGGGGAAGTACCTGACGTTCGTTCTGGCAGGAGAGGTCTACGGGGTCGAGGTCCTGAAGGTCCGGGAGATCATCGGGATGATGCAGGTCACCGCCATTCCCCGCCTGCCCGATTTCGTGAGGGGTGTCATGAATCTTCGGGGGCAGGTGATACCCGTGATCGACCTGCGCTTGAAGCTGGGCATGGACATCGGTGAAGTGACCGAGAACACCTGCATCATCGTCGTAGACATCTCGGGTGTGGAAACGGGAATGGTCGTCGACGAGGTCCACGAGGTCCAGAACATTGCCGTGGAAGACATAGAGGATCCGCCGTCGTTCGGCGTGGATGTGAACACGGAATTCATCCTTGGAATCGGAAAGGCAGGCGAGAAGGTCATGATCTTGCTCAACATCGGCAAGGTCCTCACGGGCGAGGACATTCTCTCGCTGAGTCATCTTTCCTAGCGCGGGTGCATAAAGGAGGACGCGATGTTTCGGAGCATGAAGCTCTCGACGAAGTTGGTGGCCGTCGGGATTGGGCTCACCGCCATCCCCCTGGTGGGAGTGACACTCTTGACTCTGGACCAGAGTCGGACCATGTCCGCTGCGGCCGAAAGTGGTGCGACCGCGATTGCGTATGAGAATCTCGACGGCATCGTGGTGAGCGTCTGCGCAATGTGCGAAGCTCAGCAGGAGATGCTGGAGAAAAGTGCTCGCGCCGCGCTGAACGTGGCCCGCGAGGAGATCCGGCGCGCGGGCGAGGTGACCTTCAGCGGTACAACGGAGAACTGGACCGCGGTCAACGTCCAGACGAAGGAACCCGAGAGCGTCAGCCTGCGCAAAATGCGGGTGGGGCGAGAGTGGGTGGGCCAGAACCACGACATGCAGTCGCTCTCTCCCGTAGTGGATGCAACCAAACGGCTGGCCGGGGGCACCTGCACAATCCTCCAGCGCATGAACCCCGCCGGGGACATGTTGCGGGTCGCGACCAATATCGAGACCGCAGAGGGGAAGCGGGCCATCGGGACCTACGTCCCGGCGATCAATCCGAATGGGACGCCCAACACGGTGATCTCGACCGTTCTTGCCGGCGAGACGTTTGTGGGCCGGACCCTTGTCGGGGGCGACTGGTATGTCACCGGATACGAGCCCATCCACGACGAGTCCGGGGGTGTGGTGGGGATGCTTGGCGTCGGTGTCCGGCAGGAATCGGTGGCCGATCTGCGCAGACTGATCATGAGTCTCAAGTCGGGTAAGACCGGCTACGTCTATGTGTTGAACGCCAACGAGACCGGCCGCGACCGGTACGTCATCTCCTACGAAGGCCAAGACAAGAAGGGAAGCACCTGGGATGCCGCCAGCGCCGACGGAAGTCGCTTCATCCAGGAAATCTGCCAAAGGGCCGGGGGGTTGAAGAAGGGCGAAATCGTGGAGCACCGGTACCCGTGGCACGGGCCCGGAGATCAGGAATCCCGAATGACCGTGACCCGGATTGCGTATTTCGACCCGTGGGGCTGGGTGATCGGGGCCGGCTCCGACGTGGAAGGGTTGTACGACAGCCGCGGGGAAGTTGCGGCCATTGCCAGGGCCGGCAACCGGATCATCCTCTCTCTGACGGGCGTGGCCATCCTGGCCGCCTGCCTAGTCTGGCTCTTCCTGTCTCGAAACATTGCGGGCAGGATCCATCGGGTGGTCATCCAACTCAGAGACGGATCCGAACAGGTGGGCGCCGCCTCGGATCAAGTGGCATCGTCTTCCCAGTCTCTGGCTCAGGGCGCCAGTGAGCAGGCGGCATCGTTGGAGGAAGTCTCCAGTTCCCTGGAAGAGATGTCATCGATGACGAAGCAGAATGCCGCCAATGCGCAGCAGGCCAATGGGCACATGTCCACTGCCAGCGACCTGGTCCGGACGGGCCAGGACTCTATGGGGCGGCTAAGCTCCGCAATTGAGGAAATCAAGAAATCGTCCGACGAGACGGCCAAGATCGTGAAGACCATAGACGAGATCGCCTTCCAGACCAACCTGCTGGCCCTGAATGCGGCAGTCGAGGCGGCCCGCGCGGGTGACGCAGGCAGAGGATTCGCCGTGGTGGCCGAAGAAGTTCGCCACCTTGCACAGAGAGCTGGAGAGGCCGCCCGCAGCACGGGGGCCCTGATCGAGGATTCCGTCAAGCATGCGGGCCGGGGGGTCGAGGTGGCTTCCGAAACGGCGGACGCTCTGGTGTCCATCACGGAGAGTTCGCAGAGAGTCAGGGAACTGGTGGCCGAGATCGCGGCTGCATCCAGCGAGCAAGCCCAGGGGATCGCACGGTAAGCGCGGCGGTGAGCGAAATGGATTCTGTCACGCAACAGACGGCGGCGGATTCCGAGGAATCCGCCTCGGCCGCCCAGGAGCTGAACGGACAGGCCCGACAGCTGGGTGACATGGTGCTGGAGCTGCTGGAGCTCGTGGGCGATGCGAGCAGGAACACACAGGGGCCGGGGGTGGGTCGAGCGAAGACAGAGATGGACGAAGAGAGCGGATGCAATGTGAGGAAAGAACCCTTCGCCGGGGCCGCCGGCAACACGGACCGTCTGCGGCCGGAGGACTTGATCCCCTTCGACTGTAACGAGGAGGAATTGGCTAAGTTCTAGGCGATGAGAGTGGACCAAGGAACACGGGTGCATCGCGGTCCCGAAGACCGAGACGGGGACCCACATGCCCCTGTGATGCGCGTGCGAGACATACACCTCTGACAGGAACGGCCGGTGACGCAAACGACGACGTGCCTGGACAGCCCAGACCTAACGGATGCGCAGTTCCTGGAGATCAGCGCGTTGGTCAAGAGACTGTGCGGCCTGAATCTCCACAGGGGCAAGCGGCAGCTGGTCAAATCCCGGCTGATCAGACGCATACGGCAGTTGGGATTGCCCGGGTTTCGGGAATACATCGAGTATCTGCAGGCGGATGAATCCGGCGGAGAAGTGACCGAGATGCTGAACGCGCTGTCCACCAACGTTACCCGGTTCTTCCGGGAAAACGACCACTTCGATTACCTGGCGGACACCTTCATCCCGGAGGCGCTCACGCAGGGTGGAGAGAGGAATCACCGGATGAAGTTCTGGAGTGCGGGCTGTTCCTCGGGTGAGGAACCCTACACCTTGGCCATTCTTCTTTCGGAGGCTATTGCGGATCTGGAAACGTGGGATGTCAGGATTCTGGCGACCGATATCTCGTCGCGGATGATCGAGAGGGCCAGAGAGGGGATCTACAACCGAAGCGCCGTGCGGGACGTACCGCCCCTCCTTCTCCAGAAACACTTCGCGGCTCTGGGGCCGGGGCCAGAGCGCCGATACCGGATCGGCAACGGACCGAGGCGCCTGGTGCGGTTCGCCAAACACAATCTCATCAGCCCGTGGCCCATGCGGGGCCTGTTCGACGCAATCTTCTGCCGGAACGTCATGATTTACTTCGACAAGGAAACCCAGGCACATCTCGTGCGGCGGTTCGGCGATCTTCTGGGACCCGGAGGATTGCTATTCATCGGCCATTCGGAAAGCCTGGTGGGCGTGGAGCACAGGCTGACCTACGTCCGGCCCATGGTCTACCGCAAAGACGCGTAGAGAATAGGGAGTCCGGGCCTTGAGGGAAATCGTTGGGGTGGCGGACATGAAGGTGGGCAGAGAGGGCGACACTCTCGTGACCCACGCGCTGGGCAGCTGTCTGGGGCTCATGATCTATGATCCCGTCGCGCGTGTCGGGGGTTTGCTTCACGCCATGCTGCCGCAGGCGAAAATCAACCCCGAAAAGGCCGGGGAGAATCCCCTCATGTTTGTGGATACCGGGATCCCGAAGTTGTTTGAATCGGTCTACGCGTTGGGCGGAGAGAAGACACGCCTGATTGTGAAGGCTGCGGGGTGCGCCGGTCCTCTCAAGTCGGGGGAGATGTTCAAAATCGGCCAGCGAAACTACACGGTCTTGAAGAAAATACTCTGGAAGAACGACATCCTCCTGGCCTCCGAGAGCGTGGGGGGCACTAACAGCCGGACGGTGCACTTCGATCTCTCCCGGGGCAAGGTGTGGATCACCAGTGGCGGTGTCAAGGAGGAGCTATGAGGGGAGCACTCCACAGCGAGATCCTCGCGCGACAGAATTCCCTGCCGACGATGCCGGCGATGGCTTCCAAGGTACTCCGTCTCCTTCAGGATCCGGAGAGTGATGCGGCCCAGATCGAGGAGGTTGTGCGACATGCGCCCGGACTGACGGGCAACGTCCTGAGGCTGTCGAACTCCGCGTATTTCGGGTTTGCAGGGCGGATCGGATCGGTCCGTCAGGCCATCGTCTACCTGGGTTGGGAGCGGATGCGCCAGCTGGTGCTGGCCACGTCGATCCGGGGAGTGATGGTGGAGGCCATCCCCGGTTACGGTTTGCCCCCCGGAGAACTCTGGCGCCACGCGGTGGCGGTGGCGGTGGCCTCGGAGAAGCTCGCGAGGGCGCTGGGAATTCCTGCGCCCGAGGAGACCTTCACGGCCGCGCTCCTCCACGACGTGGGCAAGCTCATCCTGGGCCAGTACGTGGAGGAGTATCAGGGCCGGATCGAAGAGGCGCTTGGGGACGGGCTCTCCTTCGAGACCGCGGAGCGGGAGGTTCTCGGGCTGGACCACGCCGAGTTGGGCGGTGAGGTCCTGGAAAAATGGTCCCTCCCTCAGGGACTCGTCCTGGCCGCCCGGTGGCATCACGCTCCGGATGCACCGGCGGAGGACAACGTGATGCTCGACATCGTTCATGCGGCGGACGTGCTGTGCCTGATGTTGGGCATCGGCATCGGGCGCGACGGATTGGGGTACGAGCCGTCCGAGGCCGCGATGGGGCGGCTGGGTCTTCGGATCGCAGATCTTGAAGTCGTGGCGAGTGAGCTCTTGGCAGGAATCGAGGAGTTGCTGGATGCCCTGAGTCCCAAATGCGGCATCCGGAGGATGTGAGAATGGCACTCAACGTTCTGATTGTGGACGACAGCGCCGTGATGCGCCGGATGGTGGCCAAGGTCCTTCATATGACCGGGATCGAGCTGGGGGAGGTACACGAGGCGGCCGACGGTCGGGAGGGCTTGGACATCCTGGACCGGCACTGGGTGGACCTGGCCCTGGTGGATATCAACATGCCCGTCATGAACGGGGAAGAGATGATCCACAGGGTACGGGCGAGGCCGGAGATCGGGGATCTGGCCATCGTTGTGGTTTCCAGCGATGGCAGCTCGACTCGCAGCAAACGCCTGCAGGAGCAAGGAGTGAGGTTCATCAGGAAACCCTTCACTCCGGAAACGTTCCGAAGGGTGGTTGGCGAAGTAACGGGAGTTGGCCATGAACAGTCTGTGTGAGGAGAATCTGGCCCGAGTGTTGGGTGAGGTGTTTGAAGGCCTTGCCTTCATGTTCTCCTTCCCCATGGAGGAGGGAGAGGACCTCCACTCGTTACCGGCGACGACGGCAAGGGTGTCGTTCGGCGGAGATGGGTCCGGCTGCGTAATGCTGCGGATGTCCGACGACCTGCTACCGCCCCTGGCGGCCAACATGTTGGGCATCAGCGAGGACGATGCCGGCGTAGATCTGAGCCAGCAGCAGGACGCACTCAGGGAGCTGGCAAACGTCCTGTGTGGAGCCGTCCTGCCGGACATCGCGGGAGCGGAGGCGGTCTTCGACCTTTCCGCTCCGGAGATCGTTGCCGGACCGGCGGATGTCGCCGACGACCCCAACCTGGCAGGCGTGGCTCGGCTGGCCGTGGACGACGGCTATGCCGAGGTGGCACTGTACGTGGAGGAGGATATCCTGGCTGCGAAGAGCCGGGACGAACTCGCGGACACGGGGCGTTAGGCATGATCAAGGTTCTCGTCGTGGACGACTCTGCGGTGGTGCGGCAGGTGCTCTCCGCGGAGCTGGCCCGGGCAGAAGACATCGAAGTCGTCGGGACCGCCACGGACCCGTACGTGGCGCGGGACAAGATCGTAGCCCTGCGCCCGGACGTGGTGACCCTCGACATCGAGATGCCCCGGATGGACGGGCTGACATTTCTCGCGAAGCTGATGAAGTACTATCCGCTCCCCGTCATCGTCGTCAGCTCGGTCACGCCCGAAGGGACCGATGCCGCCCTGCGCGCTCTCGAACTGGGCGCCGTGGAAGTCATCAGCAAGCCCGGGCCTGCGTATACGGTGGGAGATATCGCGGATCAGGTGATCCGCTGCATCCGGGTTGCCGTCCAGGCCCGGATTCTGAGCGGGCGGCAGAACATCGGTACACCCCCTGCGGGCCGGACATGGCCCGGCGGAGTCCGGACGGCCGAAGAGGTTCTTGCCCTGGGCGCGTCTACCGGAGGAACGGCCGCGATACAGAGCATTCTGCCGGCGCTTCCGGCGGAAACGCCGGCAACCATCATCGTCCAGCACATGCCCGAGCACTTCACCGAGCGCTTCGCCAGCCGCCTGGATGAAACCTGCCCGATGGTGGTCCGCGAGGCCCGAGGGGGCGAGACGCTGCAGCCCGGGGTCGTGCTGGTTGCGCGAGGGAACAAGCACTTGCTGGTTACGCGAAGGGGCGGGAACTTCGTGACGCGCCTGGCGGACGGGCCCTATGTTCATCACCAACGGCCAAGCGTCGAAGTTCTTTTCAATTCCATTGCGAAGCACGTGGGTCTCCACGCAACCGGCGTGCTTCTCACGGGCATGGGTGCGGACGGAGCGAGGGGGCTTCTCGCCATGCGGGAGGCAGGAGCCAGGACCATCGTGCAGGACGAGGAAACGTCGGTCGTCTTCGGGATGCCGCGGGCCGCTCTGGAGCTGGGGGCTGCTGAGCAGGTGCTGCCGCTCGGTCAGATCCCGCAGGGAATCCTGGAGGCGTTTCGGCGGCCGGTCGAGGTCCGAACCTGACTCGGCCGAGACGGAGAACATGAGTCCAAGACGCGTGCCCCTCGCGTCACGGATCGGGACCAACGGGGATAGAATGCAGACCCGTGCGCCGTGCCGAATTCAGTCTGGCAATTGGCGGCAGAGAAAGGAATGACGTTGTGAGAATTCTGATCGTGGACGACAGCCGGGCGATGAGGATGATCATCAATCGGACGTTCCGCCAGGCCGGAATTGAGGGGCACGAAGTCATGGAGGCATCCGACGGAGCTGAAGCGCTGGCGCTGATCCGTGAGTCGACGCCCGATCTGATTCTCGCCGATTGGAACATGCCTGAGATGTCGGGACTTGAACTCCTCCACCGGCTGAAACAGTCGAGCATCGAGGTCATCTTCGGTTTTGTGACTTCAGAGGCGACCCAGGAAATGAGGGATATGGCGACGGAGGCGGGAGCTCAATTCTTCGTGACGAAGCCCTTTACCGCGGAGACCTTGCGGGGGGTGCTGAGCGCATACGTGGCGCAGCCGGCGAGAACAGCGCCCGCGGTGCAGAGCAATGGAGCCGTCGATCAATAGAGCAATGGATTCTGGAAGAAGGCATCGTAGAAGAACACACGTTGCTCCATTGCGGTCCAGGGTTTCATGGTTCGATGGCTCCGCCCCGGGACCGCTTGCGATCCCGGGGTTGGAAGCTTGTGCATCAAGCAAATGAAGCGCTCAACCTGTAACCACAGAACGAGGCGGGGTCGGCATGGCGCAGGAGAAAGCCGTCGAGAGCGTCGGTCGGGAGACGATCGGGGCGGAAGACTCCACGGAAGGTACGTTCCCTCTGCCCGAATCTGAGGCGGTTCAGGATCTTCTCGCAGGTCTTCTGGGAAGGGGCGTAGTTGTCCGGGAGGTGAAACCACAGGGGCTGATCTCCCTCGATCCCAGAACCGTTGCGACCTACATCGCCGACGACGCCTCGTTGGCTGCCCTGTGCACCTGCGATCTGACCCTCGCCTGTCACGCCGGCGCGGCGCTGTCGCTCATCCCCCCACCGGCGGCGCTGGAGAGCATTCGAAGGACCCTCATCGACGAGTATATTCAGGACAACCTTCGGGAAGTCATGAACGTTGCCGCGAGCTGGTTCAATAGGGACGGGTTCCCCCACGTCAAGCTGCGGGCCGTGCACATGCCCAAAGAGCGCCTTCCTGATGATGTCAAGACTCTTCTGGCCGAACCGGCGGCTCGCCAGGACCTGGAATTGGATCTAGAGGGGTACGGTTCGGGCAAGCTGACCCTGGTCGTCGCCCGGGTGTCTTAGATCCCGTCCTTCCTGCGGGGGGGCGATCAACGGTGCGTCCCCGCCTCTGCAATGATTTGCCTTGACCCGGCCGCCGCATTCTCCAAGAATAGCGTGAACGCGAGACCCGCAGCGGGAACCGAGACCCGGGAAGGATGGACGTGACGAAGAGACTCTCCAAAGGCATTCTGATCGCGATCGAAGGCATCGACGGATCGGGCAAGAGCACCCAGGCGCGGCGGCTGGTGGCGTCACTGGTCGGTCTCGGATATTCGGTGGCTTTCTCGAGGGAGCCGACCGGGGGGCCTCACGGCCGGAGAATCCTGGAGGCGTCCGAATCGGAGCGATCGCTGACACCCGAGGAGGAAGTCGAGCTCTTCATCGCGGACCGCCGGGCGCACATCGAAGAGCTCATTGCCCCCGCGCTTCGGGAGAATCTTGTCGTGATCCTCGATCGCTACTACTACTCCAGCGTCGCATACCAGGGCGTGCTGGAGGGAATGACGCCGGACGTGGTACTCAATGCCAACGAGGCGTTCGCGCTCAAACCGGACCTGTGGCTGATTCTGGACGTAGACCCTGCCGTGGGGCTGAAGCGTATCACCAAGCGGGGCGGCGGAACGACGTCGTTCGAAAGGGGCGAGTATCTGGAAAAAGTGCGAGGGGTGTTTCGGTCGCTCGCCGGACCCAACGTAGAGCACATCGACGCGTCTCGCACGGAAGATGAGATCGCGCGCGATATGGAGGAGGCGGTCATTCGAGTCTGCGACCGTCACACGATGTGAGCGTACGAGTGGTTCCGCGCTGCGGATGGTGTTCTGCCGGTGTGACGTTCAGCTCTGAAGCGGATG
>Ga0180431_10008168_pt1 | contig 12049 bp, 10 predicted proteins | sample SS_ome_11_FD_132459 | JGI IMG/M metagenome (GOLD analysis project Ga0180431, IMG submission 132459) | Hypersaline lake sediment archaeal communities from the Salton Sea, California, USA - SS_1_MS_1 metaG | ecosystem: Environmental > Aquatic > Non-marine Saline and Alkaline > Hypersaline >... | reverse complement strand
GATCAGGCGCTGCTGCGTATCGAGAACTCCATAGATGGTGCTGTCAACGCCACAATGGACGTACTTTCGTCTATAAACGGAATATATATCCTTGAAGAATATGTATATCCGATTGATGCCAGCCTCATATCCATAAAAGGGATGAAGCCCGAAAAAATTAAGGAGATATTCTCACACCCCCAGCCGATCGGACAATGTCGAAGATATATCAATGAAAACCTCAGGAATGCCGCTATAAATTTGACCTATTCCACGACTGCCGGAGTCCGGAAGGTGATGGAAGAGGGCACCTTTGAAAATGGATATGCCGCAATAGGTACAGCGCAGGCAGCCGAACTCTTCGGGCTTGAAGTCATAGAAGCTTCGATCCAGGACAACATGTCAAATGAGACCAGGTTCATACTCCTGTCACGGGAACAGAACAAGGGGAACGAAAACACAAGGACAAGCCTGATATTTTCAACTGAAGACAAGCCCGGCAGCCTTTTCAAAGTACTTGAGATATTCGACCTGTTTGATGTAAACTTAAAGAGGATAGAATCGAGGCCTTCAAAAAGCAGCCTTGGGAAATATATCTTCTTTGTAGATATCGAGGGAGATTCAAGAACGGCAAATAACATGGAGGCGTTAAGGCTCCTGGAAATGAAATCCTCCTATTATATGTTTCTTGGTTCCTATCCTGAGTACAGGCTTTGATGATCAAAAAATCATAAGAAAGGAAGGTGCCTGAGATGAAAGTCATACTTTTGACTGATGTGAAAACTCTTGGCAGGGAAGGGGAACTGGTGGAAGTCAGCGACGGCTATGCCCGCAATTACCTTTTCCCAAAGAAAATAGCCATTGAAGCAAATGCATCGAATATGAATGTCTACCGCTCGAGAAAGAATGCACAGGAACATAAGGTCGAGAGAGAGATGCAACATGCCATGGAGATGAAAGAAAAACTCATGGACATTCAAGTCGTGATAAAGGCAAAAGCAGGAGAGAACGGGAAATTATTCGGTGCGGTCACAAACAATGATATTGCAGCATTTTTAAGCAAAAAAGGATTTAAAATAGATAAGAAAAAGATCATTTTGGATGAGACCATAAAGAATTTGGGAACATATGAAGCATCTGTGAAACTTTATGCCAATATATCTGCCAGGATAAAAGTTATGGTCGAAAAGGAATAGGATGGCAAAAAAAGGGAATACAAGAGTACCTCCATATAACCAGGAAGCAGAAGTGTCAGTTATCGGAGCTATGCTCATCGACAAACCGGCAATAGCTTCTGCTGTCGAGATACTCAAAACAGGAGATTTCTATCTTGAGGAAAACCGGCGAATATTTGAAGCAGTACTTTCTTTGTTTGAGACTGCCCAGCCGGTGGATCTTGTTACGGTTGCAGAAAAACTATCCAAGGAAGGCGATCTTGAAAATGTAGGTGGTATCGAGAAGCTCACTTATCTTATAGCTTCTGTGCCCTCAGCTTCAAACGTAAGATATTATGCAAATATTGTAAAAGAAAAAGCACTTCTTAGAAGACTCATAAACTCAGCTCAGGAGATACTTGAAATGGGTTTTGAAGATTCTCAAAGTGCCAATAATATTCTTGACAGTGCTGAAAAAAGAATATTCGATCTGCTGCAGGACAGAGATGCCAAGGGCTATCTTCATATAGGGGAAATAATCGAAGATGCTTTAAAGAAGCTCGAAGAGCTTGCAAAGAGGGAGGGCTCGATAACCGGTGTGCCGACCGGTATAACCGAGCTTGACAATAAACTGGCAGGGCTGCAGGATTCAGATCTAATCCTTATCGCTGCCCGACCAGGGATGGGGAAGACCTCTCTTGCACTGAACATAGCTCAGCATGCGGCAATAAAGCACAGGATACCGACAGCCGTGTTCAGCCTTGAAATGTCAAAGGAACAGCTTGTGAACAGAGTGATATGCTCAGAAGCCATGGTGGACAGCGGGAAGGTCAAGACCGGAAAACTGGATCCTGATGAATGGATGAGGGTGGCAGAGGTGATAGGGCCTATCTCGGGATCACCTCTTTATATAGATGACACTGCAGGCACAACTGTTATGGAGATACGGGCGAAATGCAGAAAACTCAAGATAGAGCATGATATCGGCCTGGTTGTGATAGACTATCTTCAACTGATGCAAGGCTCCGGAAGAAGTGAGAACCGTCAGCAGGAAGTATCAGAGATGTCCCGCTCACTCAAGATACTGGCCAAGGATCTCAATATTCCCGTGTTATGCCTTTCCCAGCTCTCGAGGGCTCCGGAAACAAGATCCAAACACAGGCCTATCCTGAGCGACTTGAGGGAATCGGGAGCCATAGAACAGGATGCCGATATAGTATTGTTCATATACAGGGACATGGAAGACAAGGAGGAAGAGCCATCCAATGTTGCCGAGATAATCGTTGCCAAACATAGAAACGGTTCGACGGGCACCATCGAAGCGCTCTGGCTTGGAGAATATACGAAATTTGTAAATATGGAAAGCGATTTTGATGATTGATAAAGTCAGGAGATTCATAGATGAAAACTGCCTCATATCCTATGGAGACCATGTGCTTGTATCATTGTCCGGCGGACCTGATTCGGTGGCACTGCTTCTCATATTGAATGAACTAAGACTGAATTATGGAATGAAGTTGTCTGCATTTCATTTGAACCATATGCTCCGCGGTGATGATTCTGCAGAAGATGAGTTTTTTTGCTCCGGGATCTGTGATGAGCTTGGTACAAAGCTGTATATTTTCCGGGAAGACATCAAAGATCTGGCCCAAAGGGAAAAGATCTCACTGGAAGCCGCAGGCAGAAAAAGAAGGTATGGACTCATCGAACAGCTTTGTGAAGACAATGGGATAGACAAGGCAGCTACTGCTCATACCATGGATGACAGCGCCGAATCGGTGCTCATGAATATGATACGGGGATCAGGACTAAAAGGACTCTGCGGTATACCGGTAAAAAGAGAAAGGATCATAAGGCCTTTATTGTGTGTAAGGAAAATCGAGATACTCAGATATCTTTCTGATAATAAAAGGACCTTCAGGACAGATAAGACAAACAGTGTATCCGAATACTGCAGGAATTATATAAGAAATGTCATCATACCCGGATTGGAAGAAAAATTTGCGACAGATCCGGTAGGGAATATTGTCAGGATGAGTGCCAACCTGACAGAAGACAATGAATATCTTGAAGGACTTGCAGAAGAAGCATTCAAAAAAAATGCAAAGAGAGATGCCGGCATTTGTTCGATCGATATAAGTATCCTGAAGAAGGTTTCGGTACCTGTTCTCAAAAGACTGCTGCAAAGAATGGTCCTGGAACTAAAGGGCAGCACAAATGACATCTGGGAAGTGCATATCGATGATATGATGAGCCTTTTAACCAAGCAGTCAGGCAGGAGGATAGACCTACCCGGTGAGTATACAGCAGGTGTTGAATTTGGAAGGTTCTATATCAGGAGAGAGGAAGGTGCTGCTGATGATGCCTTTTCCGGGCAAAAAGCGGTCGAATCAGGCAAGCCGATACGGTTTGGTGATTATGAATTCCTTTTTTATGTGAGCGATATATCGGAAAAAGTTGATAAAAAGTTTAAAAAAAGATCACAGGAGATCTGTATTGATCATGATAAAATAAAGGAAATGCCCTTGTATATAAGGACAAGAAAACCGGGGGACAAGATATCACCGGCCGGAAGGAATGTTACTAAAAAGCTGAAAAAGTATTTTATCGAAGAAAAAATGCCTCTTGACGTCAGATCGGGACTTCCCATGCTTGTTTCTGGTAATGAAGTGCTGTGGATACCCGGACATGACTATTCAGGAAAGCATGCTGTGGATGAGGGAACGAAAAGGATCCTGGTGTGTTCATATAAAAAGATATAACAGGAAGGTGATTTCAATGATCGACGAGATAGATAGGATACTCATATCAAAAGAAGAGATCGCAAAAAAAGTGCAGGAACTGGCAGATAAGATATCAAAGGATTACAAAGGAAAGGAGCTTGTGCTCGCAGGTGTTCTCAAAGGCGGATTTGTTATACTGGCAGATCTTATGAGAGCAATAACGATCCCTCTTGATATGGATCTTATCGCTGTTTCCAGTTACGGTTCGGATGTCCAGAGCTCAGGGGTGGTGAAACTTGTCAAGGATCTGGATGTGAACGTGGAAGGCAAGCATGTCCTGATCGTTGAAGATATAATAGACACAGGATTGACGCTTAGTTATCTTGTAGAGAATTTCAAGACAAGACGGCCGCTCAGCGTCAAGATCTTTGCCTTCCTGAACAAACCGGACAGAAGAAAGGTGGAGCTTGATGTGGATTATACAGGCTTTATAATACCTGATGAATTTGTTGTGGGATATGGACTCGATTATGACAATAAATACAGGCAGCTGCCGGACATCTGCGTTTTAAAACCGGAAGCATATAAATAATTCGTAATAAATTGTTTTTTTATTTTTTTTATGTTACCATTTAAAAATTACGAGAAGGGAGGGACTGTATGAAGTATTTGCGCGGGATAGGCTTTTACATATTGGTATTTGCCATAATTCTGTTACTGGTATCTCTCCTGTCGGGATCTGTTAAACCGCAGGAAATGAAATACAGCACCTTTGTAAATGAATTGAACAGAGGAAATATACGCAGTGTGACCATAGAAGGCCAGCAGGCCGAGATACAGCTCAAGAGCAATTTAAATGACACATTTATATTACATGTGCCTTTGATCGGAGGATATAGTTTTTTTGAGTTGCTCGACGGCCCGCTTTCACGCGGTGAGTTTGAGCTTATAACAAAGCCGGAACCAACGACTCCCTGGTGGATATCGCTTCTTCCGACTATTGCCATAATTGCAATATTCATATTATTCTGGTTTTTCTTTATCCAGCAGGCGCAGGGTGCTGGAGGGGCGGGGAAGGCGGCGCAATTTGGAAAGAGCCGTGCCCGTATGAGTACTGACAAAGACAAGGTAGTCACCTTTGCTGATGTCGCGGGAGCAGATGAAGAGAAGGAGGAGCTGCAGGAGATAGTCGATTTTCTTAAAAAACCTCAGAAGTATGTCGAGATCGGAGCAAGGATACCAAAAGGTGTACTCCTCATCGGACCGCCTGGAACAGGAAAGACGCTTCTGGCGAAAGCTGTTTCCGGAGAAGCGGGAGTACCGTTTTTCAGCATAAGCGGATCTGATTTTGTGGAGATGTTCGTTGGTGTAGGTGCATCGAGGGTCAGGGACTTATTTGAACAGGCAAAAAAAAATTCCCCCAGTATAGTTTTTATTGATGAGATAGATGCAGTAGGGCGTCACAGAGGAGCCGGCCTGGGAGGCGGGCATGACGAAAGAGAACAGACACTCAATCAATTGCTGGTGGAAATGGACGGATTCGGTTCGAACGAGGGTGTTATCCTGATAGCAGCCACCAACAGACCTGACATACTTGATCCCGCATTGCTGAGGCCCGGAAGATTTGATCGGCAGGTCGCCGTCGGCATGCCTGACATAAAAGGACGGGAAGAGATATTGAAAGTGCACGGACGTAAAAAGCCCTTTGCCGAGGATGTTTCTCTTTCTGAGATCGCAAGGCAGACGCCCGGATTTACCGGGGCAGACCTTGAGAACCTGCTCAACGAATCAGCCATTCTGGCAGCAAGGCAGGGAAACAAAAAGATCTCCATGATAGATATAAAGGAGGCAATATTCAAAGTCGTTGTAGGACCAGAGAAGAAATCAAGAGTTATGACTGATGAAGAAAAAAGGCTTACATCGGTTCATGAAGCAGGCCATGCCATAGCCATAAAAATCATATCCACAACGGATAAAGTCCATAGGATATCAATAATACCCGCAGGTATAGCCGGAGGATACACGGCTCACAGGCCGGAAAAAGATGCTTCATATAAAACAAAATCACAACTGCTTGAGACGATCGCCATCGCTCTTGGCGGAAGAGCCGCTGAGGAGCTGGTGCTTGGAGAGGTGAGCACAGGAGCGGGGAATGATCTGCAGACCGTAAACAAGGTAGCCAAGAGCATGGTCACCAGGTTTGGGATGAGCGAGACTCTTGGAAACATGATCTTTGGAGATAACGGGGAAGTGTTCCTTGGAAAAGATTATGGCCATGTCAAGGATTACAGCGAGGAAACTGCTGCCAACATAGATTCTGAAGTCAAACGCATAATCGATACCTCATATAAAAAGATAAAGGATATCCTTATACAGCACAGAAGCATACTGGACAAACTCTCGGAGACGCTTCTGCAAAAGGAAAAGATAGAACGGGAAGAGTTTGAGGAAATATTTGCAAATGGTTGACATACAGCATAATAATAGGTCAAAACAGTTAAGACCTCTTTACAGGGGTTTTTTCTTGTTAAGAGGAAAGGGAAGACAATGAGAGAAAGAAAAGGCAGGCTGTTCACATCCGAGTCAGTGACCGAAGGTCATCCTGACAAGGTGTGTGATCAGATATCTGATGCAGTACTGGATGCGATCATCGAACTGGATCCTATGGCTAGAGTTGCCTGTGAGACCCTTGTGAACACAGGACTTGTTGTAGTGACCGGGGAGATAACCACTGACTGTTATGTCGATATCTCCAAGATAGTGAGGAAAACAATAAAGGAAATAGGATATACAAGAGCGAAATTTGGTTTTGACGGTGATACATGCGCTGTGGTCACGGCGATCGAGGAACAGTCTCCTGATATTGCGATAGGGGTGAACAAAGCTCTGGAGGCAAAGGAAGGGATCATGTCCTCAGATGAGCTGGGTGCGGGAGACCAGGGCATGATGTTCGGTTTTGCCTGTGATGAGACAGATGAATATATGCCCATGCCTATATACTATGCTCATAAGCTCGCAAAAAGACTGGCAGAAGTCCGAAAAAAGAAGCTGATACCTTATTTGAGGCCTGATGGCAAGACTCAGGTGACTATAGAATATGACAACGATCATAATCCTGTAAGGATCGATACTGTAGTGGTATCGACACAGCACAAGGATGGTATCAGACATGAAAAGATCGAGAGTGACCTGGTGGAGAATGTAATAAAAGCAGTGCTGCCCGCTCAGCTGTTAGACAAACAGACCCGGTTTTTTATCAATCCTACAGGAAGCTTTGTCGTTGGAGGTCCTCAGGCTGATTCAGGCCTGACGGGAAGAAAGATAATCGTAGACACATACGGAGGATATGCCAGGCACGGAGGCGGAGCATTTTCAGGAAAAGATCCTACCAAAGTCGACCGTTCTGCTGCATACGCTGCAAGATATGTGGCCAAAAATATCGTAGCAGCAGGCCTTGCAAGGAAATGTGAGATACAGCTTGCTTATGCCATCGGGGTGGCAGAGCCTGTGTCAGTAGATATCGAGACTTTCGGCACAAACAGAGTCGACGAGAAGATGATATCCCGTATAGTTTCTCAGGTCTTTGATCTCAGACCGTCTTCTATAATAAAAATGCTTGGATTGAGAAAACCAATATATAGACAGATAGCAGCTTACGGACATTTTGGGAGAAAAGACCTGGATCTTTCCTGGGAAAAAACCGACAGAGCCGGGGAGTTGAAAAAATTGGCTGACGGAGCAGATGGTGGAGACCTTTGAAGGGCAAATAGAGAGCATTATATTCCATAACAATGAAAACGGATATACTGTTGCAGTTATGGCGGCTGCGGGAGATGAAGTCACCATTATAGGCAGTATGCCTTATGTCTATGAGGGTGAAAATGTAAAGGTTTCCGGGGAATGGACATACCACCAGAAGTACGGCAGGCAGCTGAAGATAATTGACTATGAGAGGATACTCCCCAATACGATCGAAGCTGTCAATGCATACCTTTCTTCAGGGATGTTTCGCGGTATAGGAGAAGTTACTGCTTCAAGGATAACTGAAAAATTCGGCGAAGACACTCTTGATGTGATCGCTTTTTATCCCCAGAGGCTGGCTGAGGTAAAGGGCATATCAAAAAAGAAGGCAAAAGAACTTGCAGTTGAGTTTGAACTTCAAAAAGAACTGCGGGATCTGACGATATTTCTTCAAAAGAATGGACTGGGTCCTGCTTTTGCTCCCAGGGTATATAAAGAACTGGGGAACGATTCCATTGATAAGATAAAGCAAAATCCGTATCTGCTTGCAGACAAGGTCCAGGGCATAGGCTTTAAGACAGCTGACAGGATAGCTTTCAATCTCGGGATCGAAAAGAATTCGGAGTTTCGCATAAAAAGCGGTATAGTATATACCCTTTTCAGAGCTTCAAATGCAGGGCATACCTACCTTCCGAGGATAGATCTCATGTACTATGCCTCGGGCATACTGGGAGTAGATCCGGACCATATATCCATAGTCTTTGACAATTTTCTTTTTGAAAGGTCTTTGATAAATGATGATGACAATATTTATCTGCCTTCATTGTATAGTGCTGAGAAGAATGCGGCATTCAAGCTCTCGGAGTTATTTATGATCGATCCGGGGAAATCAGAAGAGGACCTTGGAGCATACATCGAAGAGTATGAAGCGAAAGAAAAGATAGTGTTTGAAAAGGAACAAAGAGATGCTGTTGTAAACTGTATAAGGAACGGAACCTCTATAATCACCGGAGGGCCCGGCACTGGAAAGACCACCATCATAAAAGGTCTTATATTTATACTTGACAAGCTTGGTTTTACTTATGCGCTTTGTGCTCCTACCGGAAGAGCTGCAAAGCGTATGGAAGAAGCGACCGGGATAGATGCAAAGACTATACACCGGCTGCTTGAAGCAGGGTATGTGGAAAATTCCAGAGATATCGAATTCAGAAAAAACTCACAAAATCCCCTGGACTATGATTTTGTGATCGTTGATGAGATGTCCATGATAGATATAAATCTTTTCAGCTCTCTGCTTGCAGCCATTATGCCTGGATCAAGAGTGGTCATGGTGGGAGATAAGGACCAGCTGCCCTCGGTCGGGCCGGGATCTGTGCTCAAGGATATTCTAAAAAGCAAGGTGGTCTCGTTTACTCAGCTGAAACATATCTTCAGGCAGGATGAAAACAGCCTGATAGTGTATAATGCCCATAGGATAAATAATGGAGATATGCCTGTTATCGATAATTCATCAAAGGATTTTTTTGTAGTGTCTAAAAAGAAACAGGATATCTGTGCTGCGATTATAGATCTTGTCACAGAAAACCTTCCTGCAAAATACTCCTATGGCTGGAGAGAGGACATCAGTATACTCACACCTGTCAGAAAAGGAGAGCTTGGAGTCGAAGGATTGAATGAGAGGCTGCGGCAGGTGCTAAATCCAGGATCACCGGATAAGAAGGAAGCAGTAATAGCCTCCACATTGTTCCGGGAAGGGGACCGGGTAATGCAGACAAGAAACAACTATGGCATCAGATGGTACAAGTATAATCAGCCGGACTTTTTCGGGGAAGGTCTATATAACGGGGATATTGGGTTTATAGAGTCTATAGACGTGGAAAAAGGGATCATGGAAGTTATCTATGACAAAGAAAAAGTGGGCATATATGAAAGACTCAATTATGAGGAGCTCGAACCGGCTTTTGCGTCAACTATACATAAAAGCCAGGGAAGTGAATTCAATGTAGTCATAATACCCCTTTTCAATGCACCAGGGATACTGATGACAAGAAATCTGCTTTATACTGCTCTTACAAGAGCTAAAAAGATGGTCATATTTGTCGGTGACATTCAAAAATTAAAGGAAATGGTGGAAAACGATAAAGAAAACAAGAGATATACTTCTCTTGACAAACGACTCTGCCAGTTTATAAATTATGAACTTTGACCGTATGTGTATTATATGCAGTCGTAAGCTGGGGAAAGGGACAAAGGATATCTGCGAGGTCTGCCAAGATATCTCGATGCATTATGATGATCCGTCCCTATTGAGGCCGCACGATGCATATGACGGGATATACTGTCTTTTTTTCTATGACGAGTATCTGAAAAAACTTATATACGAGATCAAGGGCAATATGGACACAGAAAGACTGTTCCCTCTGGCCGGGCTACTGCTGGACAAGATAAGGGATGTCGACTTTGACCATATAACTTATGTGCCCTCTACAATGATAAAAAGGGTGACCAGAGGATTCAACCCGGCCCGGATACTGGCCCAGGAGTTATCAGCCGGAAAGCATATCCCTCTTGTAAGAACACTTAAGAGAAGAAAAAGTGTTTTCACAAAAGATCAGAAGAAGTCATCAAAAACAGTCAGATTTGATAATGCAGCACGGGAATTCACATTAATACCCGGGATAGACTTAAGAGGGAAAAGGTTTCTCCTGATCGACGACATACTGACGACCGGAGCCACGATCAACCGTTGTGCCGGCTTGTTGAAATCAGCGGGTGCTGATCTTGTTTACACTGCAGTCATAGCATCGGGAAGAAGACATGAAGAGGAGAAAGAGATATGAAGATATTCAATGACGAGAGAGATGTTTTTTTTCAAAGAAGATTTGGAATGTTCATCCATTGGGGATTGTATTCCATTCCCGGCTGGCATGAACAGATACTCTGGAGGACCAAAACGAAAAGAAAGGATTATGAAAAACTTATCGACAGCTTTGATCCGGTAAGATATGATCCTGAACAATGGCTCGACCTGCTCCAGGAGACAGGCATGGAATACCTTTGCTTTACTGCAAAGCATCATGACGGATTTTGCATGTGGGACACCAAATACACTGATTATAACATTATGAACACACCTTATGGGAAGGACGTGCTCAAAATGCTTGCCGATGCCTGTCACAGGAGAGATATCCACTTGAGCATCTACTATTCGTGCCCTGACTGGCATCATCCTAATTATCCCAATATGGGAAGACATCACGAGATGTTTGGACATGGAAAAGATGAGACACCGGATCTGGAGAAATACTATGATTATGTGAAAGCTCAAGTCAAGGAACTATGCACTGGATATGGGAAGTTATATCAGTTTTTCTGGGATGTGAATGTAGCGGGATACCAAGATCCCGGGATAAATAAAATGATAAGGGAGCTGCAGCCCGGCATACTGATAAATGACCGGGGACCGGACAAGGGAGACTACAGCACGCCTGAGAGGCATATACCCGCAGGCTGGAGATTTGATCGACCCACAGAAGCGTGCCAGGCTCTTGGAAGGGAAAGCTGGGGCTACAGAAAAGATGAGGACTATTATACACCGAAATTCATTATGCAGAGCATAGACAGGATCCTGGCAATGGGAGGGAATTATCTGTTGAATGCAGGACCTAAACCAGATGGAACGATCGGGGATGAGTATAAAAAGAGTTTTAAAAAGATAGGGGATTGGTATAACAGGGTGAGAGAATCCTTTGAGGGAGCAATACCTGCTTCTGATATCGTGCATGAAGATTCATTTACTGATTTTACCGGTGATGGTAAAACTGTAAGGGACACGTTCCTGGCAACCAGAAAAGGAAATACGATCTACATACATCTATGCAATGATATACAGTCTGACGGGCTTGTGCTGAAGCCCCTTGACAGATTGCCCCGTAAAGCAGTATTGCTCAATGACGGATCTGAAATCGAAGTGGTGGTAGATGTCACCCCCTGGCACTTCCGGGAGATCCCTTATCTGAGACTCAAAGATCTGCCGTCAGAAAAAATGGCCGGTGAGGTGATGGTGATAAAACTTGAATTCGATGGATCGGAAAACGATTAGTATTGAAAAATCAACCATACTGTAATAGAATGATATTAACCCAATGACAGGAAGTGATGTTATGGCAGATTTTGATACCACAATGTTTCAGCTTGAACAGGAAGAAACACCGAATGCTAAAGACATAATACTGGAGGTATTCAAATCTCTTGAGGAGAGAGGATACAATCCCATCAGTCAGTTCGTAGGGTATATGATGAGTGGTGATCCCACCTATATCACCAGTCATAATAACGCAAGAAGCGTGATCCGTCGTGTGGAGAGAGACGAGATCCTCGAAGAACTGTTGAGAACTTATCTTAAGAATGTAAGAAGGGAATAGACAAGGTGGATGAAGTATTCTCTTTTAG